>WBZT01000368.1_pt1 | contig 37474 bp, 30 predicted proteins | sample 5204241 | NCBI WGS metagenome assembly WBZT01 (sample SAMN12344358, study PRJNA552823) | activated sludge metagenome | biome: Activated sludge suspended growth; feature: Nitrification reactor; material: Wastewater; isolation source: activated sludge from nitrification reactor of wastewater... | reverse complement strand
CCTCGTCCCGGTGGGGACGAGGCAAAGAATTGAATGACGGAATCCCCCTTTGCCAGATGCGCATCAATGCCTCATCCGGGTGGGGAAGCCCCTAACCGCCTTCCTGGCGAGCCCAACTTGATCGAACTGGAAAAACCCGGGGTGGCGTGAGATCCGCCACCCCTTGTCCGTGGTTGTCCCCTTAATTGATAGGCTGTGGGAACGGGGAAGGTGTTGCAACCACCCAATTCGAGTAACGGCTAAGCGAATTATTGACGGCCCTGACCCTGAAATACCAGTTCGAGGTACGTGACAGCCAGGTGAAGGTGGTCGTCAAGTCGTTCCCGCCCAGGGTGCCACTATTGTTGACCGGGGAGGTGAAGCCCGGGTTATTCGCCCTCTGGACCTGGAAGCTCGTATTGTTGTTGGAGAGGTCGGTCCATGTGACCGTGCAACTGGCGTAACTCGACGTGCCCGTTCGGACGCAATTGACTGTAGGAGCACCGGGGTCAGCCGGAGCCACGGTGTTGTCCAGTCCCACGCTAATGGAGGGCGAGGAGCCAGTCGTATTAGTGGCCACAACCCGGTACAAGCTATTAGTTCTATCGTTCACCGCGAGGGTTGAAGTTAAGGACTCTCCTACTGCGGTTTCCTGGGCGGGATTTCGCGCAATAGCGGCATTAGTGTTGGACCAGGTGAGGCCATTATTGATCGAGGTCTGCACTTGAAAGCTGGTCTCGTTGATCGACGCATCCGTCCAGGCAAGAGTGGCTTGGAAAGAATTATTGCGAGCGACCGTCACCGGGGTGGGTGCCACCGGAGGAGTGACAAGGCCCACAGTATCGGAAGCGTTGGATCCCGTCAGATTTACGGCCAGCACCCGGTAGAAGTTAGGACGGGGCGCAGCGGGCAGGGGCGCAGATTGCGTTCCGGGAGGCAATAACCCACCGGAATTTGACCATGGTGCATTGCCCGTTGCCGAGGTCTGCAGTTGGAAGCCCGTTTCGTTCGTCGAGACATCCGTCCAGACGATATTGCCCGTAGTAGAAGTAAGCCACTGAACTCTCACATTGGCGGGGGCCGTTGGGAATTTCGTGACAGTCACAATAGCCGATTGCGCATAGTTCAACGACTCTTGCAGGTCATTAAACGCCGTCACCCGATATTGGTAACTGTTATCCGGAGAGGCGTCACTAGCACCACCCATAACAGTCGTATCAATGTAGTCCGTGCTCGGGGTCGTGGCGATCTGGACAAAGTCACCACCGTTGAGGGCCCTCTCAATGCTATAACCGGTTGCAGGAGGAAGGTTACCCGTCCAGCCCAAGGTGACCTGGGGTCCTGCACCCGCGATTGCTGACAGATTCGACGGATCTCCAGGACGAGTTCCGCCGATACTGGTGGCAACAGGAGTCGAGTCAGCCGAGAGGCTCATGAAGGCGCCGCCATAGCCAGCGGTGTTCCTCGCAAAGACCCGGTAACGCGCCTCGCAGGGATCGGATGCTTGGTCGATGAGTTGGCGCTGGCCATGGGTATTGGTAACGGCAAGCGGAGACTCCACACTGGCAAGGAAATCCCAGTTGATCCCATCCAGAGACTTCTGGACCACGAAGGACGTCTCATTGATGGAGTTGTCCGTCCATTCCAGGTTCACCACGTTGCCGGGGGATCCGTTACAAGACCCTGTCAGAGCAGTCGGAGCAAGCGGCGGGTAGACGAGGGACTGGGGCCGCATCATGTCCATCTCTTCATGGCTCAGGATGTGGCAGTGCCAGACGTACTCCCAACCGTAGTTGACGAGTTGGTTCGTGATCCCCGAGTTCGGCGGCGCCGCACAGGTGGCTGGCGGAACGAAGGCGCCGCCGACCGGATTGCCGGCGGCATCGACGCAGTTGAAGCCCATCGTAGATCCAGGCGGGGTCATGGGGTTCAGCAGGCGGATGCTGTTGGGCAGTTCCCAGGGCAGTACCGGTAGCACGGGTCGTATGGCGACGATGACATCCTCCAAGGGGCTGACCCGCACCGTTTCCTTCCAGCCCAGTTCGCCAGGCTCGGTTGGGATGATGATGTTGTCCCAGGTCACGCGATTGAGCACTTGCAAATCGTACAGGTGGACATGCATCGGGTGGGTATCGACGCCGTTGTGGGTGATCTTCCAGATCTGGGTACCATCAGTGGATACGCCTAAAGGAGTGGCTGCGGAGATGGGCAACAGGTTTTGGGTGTTGGGCAGGTTAGTGCCGTTGAACAGCTCGGTTTGGGGGTTGATGTAGGGATACAGAACAATGTTCTGAAGGGCCGGCGAAGCCGGGACGACCTCCAGGCCAATGTTGGCGGTCATGCGGCCAAACTCATCGAAGGCCGCGGCGTTCATCTCATCATGGAGGGCCTTAGGCTCGATCATGACGGCGAGAGTGTCCTCAGTGCCGGTGATGAGCGTATTGAATTTAAATAGCTGGCCACCCTGGTTGCTGATACGAGCCAGGCCATCGCAGACGGTGGTGCCATCCAGGTTGCAGTCGCCGTTGGCAGCAAACTCCTTGCCGTAGGCGGTGTTATACGGCGCTTGACCAACGATGATCGGATTTTGGCTGGATTCGAACACTCCCGAACCATCAGCCTTGTGTTGGAAGGCGCTCGTCAGCTTGTTCATATCAAAGGCTGGCTGCGGCGTGCCCACCACCTTGACCTGCATGATGGTACGGGTATTGGGTCCGTAACCGGGCATGATGGTGGGTGCGCCGACGGGAGACTGGTCCGGAGCCCCGAGATAGTAGTCATAGCTGGGGATGCGCGCCGGGTAGGCGGCGGGGGCATCGTTGTAGAGGATCAGGGTTTTGCCCGCGAATTGGGAGAAGTCCACGATCACATCGGCACGTTCGGCGGGGGCCACCACCAGGGAATGCAGGTCCACGTTGCCAACGTCGAAGCGGGTGGGGTCCGTGATCCAGGTGGTAGGCTGCTGGCCGTCCACGACGGCAGGCGCGGGCAGGAAGCCACCCTCGTTGCCGATATGAATCCAGTCAGGCCCGGCGGTTGCCGCGCTTTGCACCGGGGTCGGGAAGACCACGGGGTCAAGCTGGGCGGCGGCCAGTTCCATGGGATTGAGTGCTACCTCGGTGCCGCCAATCACTTGACCCAAGGCGTTCTTACCCTTGCTGGCGGTGCTGGGATCGGCCACATACCACTGCAGGTTCCAGAAGCGGTCATTGGCCGCATTGAGGATCCGCAGGCGATAACTCTTGGGCGCCACGGTGACGGTCGGATAGACGGTGCCGTTCACCATCGGGGTGTCGTTAAACTGCTCCATACCGGTGGAGATGTTGGGCGTGCCGGGGATCAAGGCCGGTTCGCAGAAGGGATCGGTCTGGTACTGCCAGGTGGCGGGGTCGTTAATGTCGCACGTCTTATCCACCGAGAAGGGGGGGCTAGCGTTCGCGTCCTTGTTGTAGTAGGGGTTGGCGATAGGCCCATACGGGGGGTTGGCGGGCGGCCAAAACCAGGGTCCGTACATCCACCGGCCATAGGCGCTCATGCCACCGGCATCACCCGGGTTCTGGGCGGGCATATAGACATGGTGATACCAGAAATCGCCATAGCTGCCCCAACGGCTGTAGTCCCAGGTCGGATCCTGCTCGGAGAGCTGGACGGGTTCCGGTACAAAGGTGCGATCCTGGATAATGAGCGGTATCTGGTCGGCCGGGATGGTGCCATTGGCGATCAGCGCCTGCTCGGTGTCATCGGAGATCAGATAACCCGCGGCCCCGCCCACATAGACGCCCAGGCGGGTAATGCCCCAAGCGTGGTCGTGATAGAACATCAGCCGCGCGCTCTGCTGATTGGTGTAGTAGAAGGTCGAGCAGCCGTCCGTCTCACCACCACAGCCAACGTCTTGCGCATCCGGCACGTACACATCCCCGTTCATATCCGGCACGTTGCCTACGCTATCACCCTGAGGGTAAATGGTGTTCTCGTCAGCCGGAGTGATCCACTGATGGGGGGTACCGTCACTGATCCAGGGGTTGAGACCCCCGTGCAGGTGCAGCGTGGCGCGGTTTTGCTTGAAGCATTTGGGATCCGCAGACTGCGGGTTAACGGTGCAGTCGGGATTGCGCACCTGATCCAAAACGGTGCCTAAATTTTCTGGCTCCCAATCGCCGATGATGCCTGAACCCATGAGGGTAGAATCGGTGGGTAAAAAGAGGTCACCCTCCGCGTCCTTTGGCAGCAGGTTGTAGAATTTGATGCGGACCGGTCTGTCCTTGGTAGCCGCGATGACGGGACCCAGGAACTGGGGCTTGGTGACGCCTATGGCTGGACCACCGCCCCCAGGTAGATCGATCCCAAGATCGACGCCAGTAATACCACTCTGGGCAGAGGTCTTGAGCTGTACATAGCCACGCAGCAAGGTGCCTGCCGCAGGCAGCGAGGAACTCATCTGCTGGCGGTATTCCACCAGGGCGATGACATAGTAATCAGACCCCGGGAAGGTGGTGGTGTCAGGAACCCCCAAAGGCAGGGACTGACCCAGGTTGTTGGTGGCGGGCGAAGAGGGGTCGTTGCAATTGGCCGAGGCGGGATTGCAGAGCACCGGCAAGGTGTCCACAAATTTCTGGATGCCCTTGTGGATATACCCTGAGCCGCTATTGGTGAGGAAGATCCCAGTCAGACTGCCCTTATTGATGCTGGCCGTGGCGGTAGCGCCGGTACCGATACCTTCGGGTGGGGTGTCGGTAATGGCGACCGTGGGTACATTTCTGTAACGGTTGCCATAGGTATTAAGGACAATTTTATTGATAGTCAAGGTAGCCTTCGCGCTCGCCCCGGTGCCGGGTCGATTGCGGACGGGATCCTCAATGGTACCATCGCGGATAGTGATGCCCGGTGCGACGGAATATCCCGATCCGCCGGGGGAGGTCACTATTATGGAGGTGATGGTGCCGGGCCCTACGGTACCACAAGGGGCAACGGGATCGCGATCACAGACGGCTTTGGCACGAGCCATAACCCCGTTCGGGTCGTCAGGCAAATCTACCGATACTGTTGGGCGGGTGTAGCCGACTCCACCGCTGGTGACCTGGATTGCGTCGACGCTACCGTAAGCAGTGGCCGTTGCTGAGTTGTTGGCAGTGACACCGCCGCCTGAGATTATGACCTTGGGTGCTGTGTAGCCTGCGCCACCGGTATCAACATTGATGCTTGTAACCGCAACCGCGGAGGTAGTTCTGGCGTAGGCCCTGGCACCACCGTCGCCGCCGTCGCTGGCTCGCTTGATGGTGACAATCGCGCTGGTATAGCCATTACCCGGTTCGTCGAGGGTAATGCCGGTTATTTCACCCTCTAGACCTACCTGGGCGGTCGCTTTGGCCCCCTGACCATTACCCTCGATTTCCACGACGACGTCGGGTAAGGTATAGGGGCTATTGGCCCAGTTCGGGAAGGGCCCAAAGTAATGGGGGATCTTGGTTTGGTCAACGTCGGAGGTGGGTGGAACTCCTGCTGTCATGGGGGCAGCATCCGCAGCGAGCCCCGCGGCTTTGGCCCCAATCTGTTCGGCTGGGGCCGCCCATTGACGCACTACCGTAGCGGCGGCCTTGATAGCTTCGATTTGGTCTGACTTGGTGAGAACGGGCTGACCCGGACCCATGCCGGCCGTGGCGGCGTCCGTACCCATACCAATACCCAAGCCTAGGGCAGTGGCGAACAAAAGATGCTTGAAGGTTGAAAAGATGGGATATTTCAGCTTATTTTCCCCAGGGGGATAAACGTATTTTGTCATCATTCGACGCTCACGTTGGTTTAAGTAACAAGATAGCGGGACTGGAAACCCCGGACATAGCCGCCGTTAAGCTTTGCTTGAGGCTAGCTTTACATGGGTAGCCAAGCAAATATATGGGGGTTTACCCCCGTTTTTTTTGGCCCTCGGTGAATTCGCATTGAAAGAATTGGTTGAATCGACCCTATATAGATAGACAGGTGTCGCAGGGAGAGGGAATGGACCTGATTTGACGGAGGCGCACCAGGTTAGCCGTGTCGATCCGGGAACTCCGGGAAATTCTGGTAGGGTTCCGGTCGGAAGCGCGACCCCACACTTAACATCTCGAGGTCATGGTTAGCAACGGGTTCGGGGACCAGGCGTTGTCGCAAAATCAAATACGTATCCTATTGGTTGAGGACCACCGCATCCTACGCGAAGGTTTGCGGGCCATCCTGACCGCCCAGTCCGATCTCGCCATCGTGGGCGAGGCGGTGGATGGGAACGAGGCCATCAGGCGGGCCCGCGAGTTGCAGCCCGAGGTGGTGCTGCTGGATCTGTCCATGCCGCGCATGAATGGGCTGGAGGCGCTCAAGGGCATCAAGCGTGTTGCGGACCGGGTGCGGGTGATCATTCTCTCGGCACACAAGGATGGCGAGTACGTCCAGGGGGCCTTGCAGGCCGGGGCGGACGGCTATGTGACCAAGGATTCCAGCGGGGACGAACTGGTGACGGGGATACGGATTGTGGTGACGGGGGCCTGCTATCTGTGCCGGGCGATCAACGACCGGGTGAACCCAACCGGAATAGGGGAGAGATCCCATAACAGCACCCTGGTCGGCGACTTGCTTACCCCACGGGAACGGGAGGTCCTGAAGCTGGTGGCGGAGGGGTACCGCAGCCGCCAGATCGCCGAGTTTCTGAGCATCAGCGAGAAGACTGTGGAGAAGCACCGTACCAGCCTGTTGCGCAAGCTGCAGGTGACGAATGTCTCGGGACTGACCGCTTACGCGATCGCCCATGGCATCGTTAGCCCCTAGCCTCGGACGTCAGGGGCCAGGAGGCCACGACGGTCGTGCCCTGGTCGGGACGGGTCTGGATGCTCAATTCCCCCCCGGAGAGGGTCGCACGCTCACGCATGGAGCTCAGGCCCAGACCCGGGCTCGCCCCGGCGGCCCTTTCGCTGTTGGGGACCAGGCCGCCGCCATCGTCCGTGACCGCCAGCCGCAACTCCCCCGACTCCAGGCTCAGCCCGACGTCCAGCAAGCGGCCGCCGCTGTGTTTGGCGGCATTGGTGACGGCCTCCTGGAGGATGCGGAAGATGGGGGTCCTGAGGTCCGAGGGTATGTCCGACTCGGCCAGGTCGAGGTGGTGCCGGATCTCCAAAGTGGGGTGGAGCTTGGCGATGTTGCCCAGATACCAGCGTAGGGTCGCAAGCAGGCCCAGGTCGTCCAACATGGCGGGCCTCAGGTCCATGGAAATGCGCCGGAGTTCCTCGGCCGCGTCCTGGAGGGTCGGTCCCAGGAGACGCAGGGGTGCCATCGCGGCCTGGCACTCAGGAGCCGGTTGCCCCCGTAGCCACTCTTCGAGCAGCAGGCGGACGGCGGACAGGGTCTGACAGGGGCCATCGTGGAGATCGCGCGCCACCCGTTGCCGCTCCTGTTCCTGGGCCAGGAGCAGCTTTGCCGAAAGGTCGCGGAGTTCCTCTTCCATGCGCTTGTGCTCGGTGAGGTCCTGGAAGGTGACCAGGGTCAGGGGCTGACCCTGACTTTGAATGGCGGCCTGGCGCAGGGCCACCCAGCGGACTTGACCGGAAGCCGTGGTCAAACGACATTCGACCTCGGTGGCCGGCGCCGGTGCGGGTACGCCGCCCATGAGGGCGCTGGCCACGCGCGCCCGGTCCTCGGGGTACACCCGATCCAGGAGCTGAACCCCCAGGAGTTCCTCGCGGGACTGATCCAGAATCCGGGCGAGGCCAGGATTGACCAGGCTGAACCGGCCCTCCCCCAGCAGGCCGATGCCCGTCGGGGAGTTATCCACCAGGGCCTCTTCACGCACCTGGGCCAGGAGCCGGTCGCGGTCACGCAAGGCGCCGCCCATCTGGGCGACGAAATAGGCGATCAGGAGGGCGCTGAGGATGAAGGCGTACCACATACCCTGGACATGGAGGTCGAAACCGCTGGTGCCGTGGTGGGGTGTCGGAAAATCCTGGTGGTACCGCATCAACACCGAGTAAGCGGACACGGCGAGGGCACTGACCCCCCAGATCAGGCGCGGCTGGAGGGTCGCCGCCGCCACCATGACGGGTAGCAATAACAGAATAACGAGGGGGTTGTGGGCGCCGCCGGTCAAATAGACCGCGCTCGCGATGCTGGCGAGATCAATGACCGCTTCGCGCAACAGGGAGCAAGGGGCCGATTGTGGCAGGGTACCCAAGCGCCGGATGACCCAGAGGCTGTAGCCGAGCAGCCCCAGGCCGATGGCGAGCAGCGGGGCGATGGGGAGGGCTAGCTGCAGTTTCACGCTTACCCATCCATAAGCCAGGGCCTGCCCGGCCAGCGCCCCCAGACGCAGGCGCAGGAGATAGCCGAGAGAGATGATGCAGAGAGAGGGGCTCGGTTCCGAATTCGCCAGCGACATCGAACTAATCCACGTAGCTAGTACCCCGGTTGGGGAGGTTGAGTGCAATGATGACCCGGTTTTTGATTCAGGGCCTACTTTTGGCGTTGCTGCTGCCAGGTGTGGCCCGGGCGGACGGAGAACCGCCCTCCCCGGTCCCTGCCAACCCCGCAACGGGCAAGTTCCTCTGTGACTTCTGCGCCCGACCTGAGGCCAAGGATCTCGAACATTGCCGGCTTCAGGCCAACGCGGGCCAGGGGACCGCGGCAGTGGCGGCGATGGCAGCGCCCACGGGCGGCGATTTTACCCTGGACGCGGCCAGCGGGCCGGTGGATCTGGCCAGCCTGCGGGGCCAGGTGGTGCTGATCTACTTCGGCTATACCCTGTGCCCGGATATCTGCCCGACCAATCTCGCCATGATCGCCACTGCCCTAAAGGCCTTGACGCCTGAGGAGCGGGAGCGGGTGCGCGGCCTGTTCGTCAGCGTCGATCCGGAGCGCGATGATCCTCAGCGACTCGCCTTGTATGCCGCCTATTTCCATCCCAATATCCTGGGCGTGACCGGCACCCCCGAACAAGTGGCCACTGCCGCCGGGCGGTATGGCGCCATCTATCGCCGGGTCGATCAGAACGATTCGGCCTTGGGCTACCTGGTGGACCATTCGGCCGACACCTATGTCATAGACCCGGAGGGTCGCTGGGTCCACACCTTTCCCCACGCGACGCCAGCCACTGAAATCCTGAGCTTTATCCGTGGCCTGCTCGCCGCCCCCTGATTGCCATCCACACCCGCCCACCGGATTCGCTCACCACTCACCACTCACCACTTTTCACCCCCCAACCCACGGAGTTCCATCCCATGATTCGTTCCTCTTCCCTCCTCGCCGCAGTCCTCCTGGCCTCTGCCACCCTGGGCGCCCAGGCGGCCGAAGTCAAAATTGGCGACCCCTACGCCCGAGCCGTGCCCCCGGGCCAGCCCAACAGCGCCGTCTTCATGACGCTGGAGAATACCTCCAAGGAAAACCGCGCCCTGGTGGCCGCCGAAAGCACGGCCGCCGGGGTGGTGGAACTCCACACCCACGTCAATGAAGACGGGGTGATGAAGATGCGCAAGATCGACAAGATCGACATCCCCGCCGGCGAGACCGTGACCCTAAAACCGGGGGGGCTCCACGTCATGCTGATCGGGCTCAAAGAGAACCTGGCGCCGGGCCAGGAGGTGCACATGAACCTGATCTTTGACAATGGCAGCATAGAGCACCTCATAGCCCCGGTCCGCGCGCTTGCCCCCCCCATGGCGCCTATGGCCAAATAATCGTTGGCATGACTCAACCCTTGCCGCTGATTGCGCACCCATGTCCTTAATGCTTGGAGATTGCGCACCTATGTCCTAACTACTTGGAGAAACCCTATGAAAGCACTCTTTCGTTTCGCGATGGCCCTGGCGCTTGCCGTTGGCCTCGGTGCCGGCCCGACCTTTGCCGGAGACAAGGACCCCCTGTTTATCAACCTGACCTCGGATGAGGCCCATCGCGTCGATATGGCGGTCGCCTTTGGCAAGAATCAGCTCGAGCGCGGCCATCCCCTGACCATTTTCCTCAACGATCGGGGCGTCCTGGTCGGCTCCACCGCGCAGGCGGCCCAGTTCGGCGATCAGCAGAAGGCCCTGGCGGCGGTAATCGGCCAGGGGGCTACCGTCATCGCCTGCCCCATGTGCATGAAGTTCTATGGGGTCAAGGAGGCCGAACTTCTGTCGGGAGTCAAGCTGGGTAACCCCGATCTGACGGGCCCCGCCCTCTTCCAGGACGACACCAAGACCCTGAGCTGGTAATCGATCAGACTTGATCGGGCCGCCCGTTTTGCCCTGGGTCGGACGGAAGTCCGACCCATTTTTTTGCCCTTAGCGCTGTTCGTGTCCCACGCAATTTAGAGGGCTAACTGAGCTGAACCTAATCTAGACCCTCAGACCACGCGATTTCCATACCAGATAGGCCGCCGGGATCACGGCCAGGGTCAGGATCGCGACGCTCAAGACGCCTCCCAGCAGTGGCGCGGCGATGCGCCGCATGGCCTCGGAGCCGGCGCCACCGCCAAGCATAATGGGGAGCAGGGCGGCGACGATGGCGAGTTTGGTCATGGTCACGGGCCGCAGTCGCGTTAGGGCGCCCTCAACCACCGCTGCCACCACATCGGCGCGCCGCAACCCCGCCGCGCCACGCAACTCCCGCTGACGAGCCAGGGCCCGATCCAGATACAGCATCATCACCACGCCGATCTCCACCGCCACCCCGCCCAAGGCAATGAAGCCAATCGCTGCCGCCACCGAGAGTTGGTAGCCCAGGATATACATGAGGAAGAAGCCGCCGACGAGACCGAGCGGCAGGGTCGTTACGATGATGAGGACCTCCGCCAGGCTGCGGAAGTTGAGATAAAGCAGGACCAAGATGATAACCAGGGTGAGGGGTACCACCAGCCATAGGCGCTCCTTGGCCCGCTCCCAGTGCTCATAGGCGCCAGACCAGGCCAGGGAGTAACCCGGCGGCAGCGCCACGCGCTCGCTGACGGCCTGCTTGGCCTTGGCCACATAGGAGCCGACGTCCCGATCCTTGACCTGAACATAGACCCAGCCGTTGAGGCGCGCGTTCTCGGTGCGGATCATGTCGGGTCCATCCTCCACCTCGATCTGGGCGATGTCTTCGAGGGGGACCTGGGTGCCCCGGGTATCCGGGACGATAGGCAGGCGCTTGAGCTTTTCCAGGGAGTCCCGGTCCTCCGCCGGGTAGCGCAGGCTGACCGGATAACGCTCCCGCCCCTCCACCACCTCGGTCAGGTTCATGCCGCCGAAGGCGCTGGCGACGATCTCCTGGGCGTCCGCCAACGACAGGCCAGCGCGACCCATCGCCATGCGATCGGGGGTGATCTTGATGTAGCGGGCCGAGGCAACCCGCTCTGCAAAGACCGATTGGGTCTCGGGCAGGCTGGCGAGCACCTCCTCGACCTGCTCGCCCAGGCGCTGGATGACATCCAGGTCCGGTCCGGCGATCTTGACCCCGACCGGGGTCTTGATCCCTGTCGAGAGCATTTGCAGACGGGCATTGATGGGCATGAGCCAAGCGTTGGTGAGCCCGGGGAAGGAGACGGTGCGGTCGAGTTCGGCCTTGATGTCCTCGATGGTCAGGCCAGGCCGCCACTCTTCGCGGGGCTTGAGCTGGATGGTGGTCTCGATCATTTCCATAGGGGCCGGATCCGTGGCGGTCTCGGCGCGACCCACCTTGCCAAACACCCGCGCCACTTCAGGCACGGTGCGGATCAGGCGGTCGGTCTGTTGCAGGAGTTGGCGGGCTTTGTCGGGGGCGATGCCCGGGAAGGTGGTGGGCATGTAGAGGAGATCGCCTTCGTCCAGGTCCGGCATGAATTCGGAGCCCAGACGCAAGGCTGGCCAGGCCCCGGCAAGGGTCAGGGCCAGGGCCAGCCACAGGACCCGCCCCGGCTGGCGCAGTACCCAGGCGAGCAGCGGTTGGTAAGCGGCCATGAGGCCGCGGTTGATCGGGTTTTCCTGCTCGCCCCGCAAACGCCCGCGCACAAAGAGCCCGAGCAATACGGGCACCAGGGTGATCGACAGGAGCGCCGCCGCCCCCATAGCGTAGGTCTTGGTATAGGCCAGAGGGGCGAAGAGGCGTCCTTCCTCGCCCTGCAGGGCGAGCACGGGCAGGAAGCTCAGGGTGACGATGATGAGGGAGAGAAAGAGTGCAGGACCGACCTCGGTGGTCGAGCGCTGCACCAAGGCCCAGCGGTTGGCGGCGGTCAGGGGCTCCCGCTCGGCGTGCTTGTGCAGGTTCTCGATCATGACGATGGCGGCGTCCACCATGGCGCCGATCGCGATGGCAATCCCTCCCAGGGACATGATGTTGGCGCTGAGCCCCTGCCAGTACATGACGATGAAGGCGGCCAGGATGGCGATAGGGAGGCTGATGACCACGACCAGGGCGGACCCCGGGTGCCATAGAAAAAGGGCGCAAACCAGGCTGACAACGATGAGGGCCTCGATCAGGCGGCTGTCGAGGGTGTCGATGGCACGGTGGATCAGGGCGGAGCGATCGTAAACCGGCACCAGTTCCACTCCGGCGGGCAGGCCCTTTTGCAACTCCGCCAGCTTGTCCTTGACGGCAGCGATGGTCGTGAGGGCATTACCACCCGGCCGCATCAGGACGATGCCGCCAACGACCTCGCCCTCGCCATCGAGCTCAGCGATGCCCTCGCGCATCTCGGGCCCCAGGCGCACCTCGGCGATATCGCCCAGGCGGATGACGGTGCGCGTGATTTGTTGGGGCTCGTATATCTGGCCACCCATGCTGGCACCCATGCCAGCGGGTCCCTTGTCTTGGGGAGAGATGGGGAGGTTGCGCAGGTCTTCGAGGCCTTGCAAATGACCGGCGATGCGGACCATGTAGCGCGCCTCCGCCATTTCCAGGGCCCCGGCGCCGGTCTCACCGGTGGAGCGCTGGATGGTCTGCATGAGGGTGCTGAGGGGCAGTTGGTAGCTCCGCAGCACATCAGGGTCAATCACCACCTGGTATTGCTTGACCATGCCGCCGACCGTGGCCACCTCGGAGACTCCGGTCACTGATTGGAGTTCGTACTTGAGGAACCAGTCCTGGAGGCTGCGTAATTGGGCCAGGTCATGCTGACCCGTGCGATCCACCAGGGCATATTGATAGACCCAACCGACGGCGGTGGCGTCTGGACCGAGTTCGGGGCGGGCCGCGACCGGGAGGCGCGACGACACCTGGCTGAGGAGTTCCAGTACCCGGGAACGGGCCCAGTAGGGATCGGTGCCGTCCCGGAACACGACATAGACGTAGGAATCCCCGTACATGGAGTAGCCACGCACGGCCACGGCGCCCGCGACGGCACGCAGGGCGGTGGTAATGGGGTAGGTTACCTGGTCTTCCACGACCTGAGGGGCCTGACCCGGGTAGCTGGTCTTGACGATGATCTGGACGTCCGACAGGTCGGGAATGGCGTCCAGCGGGATATTCCGCAAGGCATAGACACCCCCCACCACGATGAGGGCGGTGGCCAGGAGGACCAGAAAGCGGTTGTGTAGCGACCCGGCGATGATGCGCGCTATCACGGCTTGGCCTCCGCCGGGGTGGCATCGGTCTGGGGACGCGCACTGGTCAGGCGCCTCAATCCCGCCTGGAGGTTGGCCTCGGAGTCCAGCAGGAATTGGGCGGCTATCACGACCCGATCGCCCTCCTGGAGACCCGAATGGATCACAATTTCTTCCTCACCCAGGTCCTCGATGGCCACCTCACGGGGCTGAAAGCGGCCCCCATCGTGCGCCAGGATCACCCGCGCGCCCTTGCCGGACAAGATGACGGCGTCCCGAGGGACCAGGAGCGCGTCCCTCACGGGGTCAAGCATCACGTCGACGACGGCGGTCATGCCCGCGGGGATAGCGGCACCCTCCAGATCGAGGGACACCCGGAACTGCAAGGTGTGGGTAAGCAGGCTGATTTGCGTCTCCAGCACATTCAGGGTTCCCTGCCACTCCTGGGCTCCCAGGCTCGGGAAGCGGATGCGCACGGTTTGCCCCTGGCGCAACAGCGGCGCTTCGCGTTCGAAGACCTGGGCCTGGACTACCATGGGGGTGTAATCGGTGCCCATGTCTTCCGCGCTGGGGGCGCGACTGCGGGCGACGGGGCGATAGTTGCGGACATTGCTGGAGATCAGGACGCCGAAACCTTGCACGGATCGTTGGAGGGTACCCCGGCGCACTTTGGCCGTCCGCACCCCTAGCTGGTTGACCACGGCCTCTGGCACCTCAATCATGGGCATCTCCATCGCAGGCATCCCCATCATGGGCATCTCCATCGCCATGCTGGGATGTGATGAAGCTGGGTTCGCCGCGGATGGCTTCGCCTTGGTGGCTACCAGGTCCATGCCGCAGATGGGGCACCGGCTGCCAGGCTCGGTGCTGACCACCTGGGGGTGCATGGGACAGACGTAGGTCGTCGCCTGCGATTGCGGATGGGCGTGGTCATGGGTTGGGTCCATGGCCTGGCCCGGTTCCTGTTGGTTCCCCTTGGTGGCTACCAGGTCCATGCCGCAGATGGGGCAGCGGCTGCCAGGCTCGGTGCTCACCACCTGGGGGTGCATGGGACAAACGTAGGTGGCCTGCGCCTGTGGATGGGCGTGGTCAAGCATGGGGTCCATGACCTGGCCCGCTTCCTGGTGAGGTGCTTCCGGGGCCGGGGCCGCTGCCAGTTCCTCGCCGCTGGCGTTAATGGCTACCCCGATGAGGGCTAGAGCGAACAGGAAGGCCGCAAGGCCTTGGGAAAGGGATCGGGAAAAAAGGTTCATAGCAGGCAAACCACTCAGCGGTAAGGACGGCGGGCGGGGTTCGCTCCGCGCGAGGCTATTTTAGTGAGAGTAAGGGGTAAAGGCATTGCGATTTTGCGGATCCCGGCACTGCGCCATCCCCGGTTGGGCAGCAGGTTAGCCTTGCAAGGGCGCGACCTGGCACCGGACTCCGCGGGGTGCATGGCACTTGGTGTTAGGGCTCAGGGAGCCCGGCGGCAGGGACGGAGCCATATTCCGGGGGCGTCCAACATGAGCGTGCCCAGGAGAACCTGGGCACGTCTTGGCTGAGTCAGGAAGACAGGACATCGAGGGCAAGAGCACCCTCGGCGTATGGCGCCGGGAGGTTAGTTCGTTAGCGCCACCACGCTGACACGTGCCGTGCCCCCCATGGCCAATGACCGGGCGGCGGCGCGGGAAAGGTCGATGATCCGGCCGCCCCGATGGGGCCCCCGGTCATTGATCGTAACCTCGACTTCTTTGCCATTCTTAAGGTTGGTGACCTTGGCCCGACTCCCCAAGGGCAGCCGGGGATGAGCCGCGGTGAGGGCATTTTGATTGAAGACCTGACCACTCGCGGTTTTCCTGCCGTGGAATCCCGGGCCATACCAGGAGGCCTTGCCCACCTGTTGGCTATTCGAGTAATCGGAGCCCTTAGGCGTTTTCTTGCCGCCGGCATCCGCATGGGATGAAAAACCAAGGGGCAACGCTAGGGCTATCATGAGGGTGAATGGAGAAAAACCGGCAATCCTGAAACGAGGAAACCGAGCTTTTGAGCGGGGTTTATGTCGTGTATTCAAGAGTAACCTCGTTAAACGGTCGGGATAAAAATCAGATAATTGCCATAAAAAGCAGATAGTTACCCCGATTAGCCAAAAGTTGGAAGGCTAAGGTTACCATGACTAGGGGCCAAAATGCCAGCGGGCTAGCTTTCGGCAGGCTCCTCATCCGGCAAGGAGAGGGATTCGGCAAGTCCGATGGTCCCGTCCTCGCCAATCGCCAGATCCTGAAAAAGAACCTTAGTGATGCGGTGTTTGTCCATCTCCAGCACCTGCAGGCGGGCACCCTCTAGAGGCACCTCGTCGCCAATTTTGGGGATACGACCCAGTTGGTGGTACACCAGGCCACCCAGGGTGACAAAGTCACCGTCCGGGAAGGGGAAGCTCACCAGAGATTCCAGATCCGAGGTCCGGATGCCCGCGTCGATGGCGTATTGGCTGCCACTTAACTTTTTGACGTAACGGTGTTTGTGCTTGCTGAATTCATCCGAGTAGTCGCCAACGATCTCCTCCAGGATATCCTCCAAGGTGATCATGCCGGCGGTACCGCCATATTCATCCACCACCACGGCCAATTGGTGACCGGTGCGTTTGAAATCCTTGAGCAATTCACTGAGGGCCAGGGTCTCGGGGACCATGTGGAGGGGCAGCATGATATCCCCAATGCGGTTCTGCTTGATGGGGGCGACATCATCCGTATCGGCCAGGCTACTGAGGAGTTCCTTGATGGCGATCATGCCCACCATATCGTCCAGGCTGCCATCGTAAACCGGGTAACGGGCGTGACGACCCTCCTTGAACATGTTCAAGGCCTCCGCCACCGTGGCATCCTTGCTCATGGCGGTAATATCGGTCCGGGGCACCATGGCGTCTCTGACCTGCTGCTCATCGAGGTCGAACACCCCTCGGATCATCTGGGTCTCCTCCGGGTTGAGTACCCCGTCATGTTCGCTCGCCGTCAGGATGGTACGAATTTCCTCCTCCGTAATGGAAAAGTGCCCGGCGCCTTCCTTGGCCAGATCGCGCTGACCAAAAACCCAGAGCAAGCCCTCGGAGGACTTATTCATAATCCAGATCAAAGGCTTGAGACTGCGGTAGAGGACGTTCATGATGCCGGCCACGGCTAGGCTCAGGGTCTCGGCCTTGTGAAAGGCCAATACCTTGGGTGCCAGTTCGCCACCCACGACGTGCAGGAAGGAGATGACGACAAAGCCAAAGATATAGGCTGCGGTATGGGCGACATCCACCAGGGACTGGCCACCGGCGAAGCCAACGGCCAAGGCCTCGAACAGGGGGTCTATGAGATGTTCCATGGTGGTGATGCCGATGGCGCCCAAGGCGAGGGAGACCAGGGTGATGCCGATCTGGGTCACCGAGTAAAAGCGTTCGGGCTCTTTGTGCAGCAATTGCACGGTGCGGGCAGCCTTGTTGCCGGTATCCGCCAATTGCTTGATCCGGCTGCGGCGCGCCGAGGTCAAAGCAATCTCAGAACCGACGAAAAAGGCGTTGCCCATCACCAGCAGGAGGACGGCGAGGAGATTGAAAATCAGATGGCTTTCCATATGGTTACTTAGGTCTCTTAGATTGACGGCCAGAGTTGGAAAAGAACACCTTGATGGTTCATAAGGGGTTCGCGAATCGCCGGAGGAACGGCAAGGGGCCGCACCCCGACCCTAGCAAGGGGTCCCGCTACACCTGAGCCCCCGCGCTATCCCCTCCCTTCTTGACCAAGGCGAGGTTGGCGGGGCTAACGCCCAGAAGGATGGCCACGGTGCTGGCCATGTAGATGGAGGAGAAGGTACCCGAGATAACGCCCACGATCATGACCAGGGAGAAGCCGCGCAAGGTTTCGCCACCAAAGAGATAAAGGGCCAACACAACCAGGAAGACGGTACCGGCGGTGATGACGGTGCGGGACATGGTCTCGTTGACCGACTGGTTCATGATATCCAGGGGGGTCCCCTTGCGCACCTTGCGGAAGTTCTCGCGCACCCGGTCGAAGATGACGATGGTGTCGTTGAGGGAGTAACCGATGACGGTCAGAATGGAGGCGAGGACATTGAGATCGAATTCAAGCTGGAAGATCGTGAAGACGCCGAGACAAATGATGGCGTCATGGACGGTGGCGACGATGGCACCCACGGAGAAACGCCACTCAAAGCGCACGGCAACATAGAGCAGGATACCGATGACCGAATAGAGGACGGCCAGCCCGCCCTGATCGGCCAGTTCCTTCCCAACCTGGGGACCGACGAACTCCACCCGCCGCATTTCCACCTTGCCACCGACGGCCGCCGCCAGGGTGTCGAAGACCTTTTGGCTCAAGGCGGCATTGTTGGTCTCGCCGCTGGGGGGGATGCGCAGCAGGACATCGCGGTTGCTGCCGAAGTGCTGCACCGTGATCCCGGACAGGCCCGAGCCTTCAAGGCTCTTACGAACCTCGGCGGTGTCGATCGGCTCCTGATAGCCCAACTCGATGACGGTGCCACCGGTGAAGTCCAGGCCATAATTCAGACCCTGAACCGCCAGCGAAACGAAGGTGATAAGGACGAGGACGCCGGAGAAGACCATGGCCTTCCAGCGCTGCGCCATGTAATCAATGGTACCAAACTTGATCTCACGCATGATGGGTCCCTCAGACGGGCAGGCGCTGCAAGCGCCGACCGCCCCAGATCCAATTGATCATGGCGCGGCTGCAGGTGATGGCGGTGAACATGGAGGCGATCAGGCCTACGGTCAGGGTGACCGCAAAGCCCTTGATCGGCCCAGTGCCGAAGCTGAACAGGACCACGGCGGCGATCAGGGTCGTCACGTTACCGTCGACGATGGCCGACAGGGCCTTTTCATATCCCGCCGCGATACTGGCCTGGGGGGTATTGCCATTGCGAATCTCCTCGCGCATCCGTTCGAAGATCAGCACATTCGCGTCCACCGCCATACCGATGGTCAGTACCATGCCGGCGATGCCGGGCATGGTCAGGGTCGCCCCCAGCAGCGCCATGACCGCCACGATCAGCACCAGATTCAGCAACAGCACCAGGTTGGCGATCACCCCGAACCAGCTGTAATAGAAGGCCATGAAGGCGACGACGGCGAGGAAGCCGATGGTTACCGACATCAGGCCCTGATCGATGTTGTCCTGGCCCAGGCTGGGGCCCACGGTGCGTTCCTCCACGATCTGAATGGGGGCGGCCAGGGCGCCGGCGCGCAACAAGAGGGCCAGGTTGTGGGCCTCATCGGAACTATCCAGCCCCGTAGTCTGGAAACGGCGCCCGAAGGGCTCCCGGATGGTGGCGACGCTGATGACCTCTTCCACCTTCTGGCTTTGCTTGACCGGCTTGCCATCCACCTGCTTGGTGACAGTGCGGTTTTCGATGAAGACCACGGCCATGGGCTTGCCGACATTTTCGGTCGTCATGTCAAACATACGCCGCCCCCCGGGGGCATCCAGGCTCACGGTGACCATGGGGGTGCCGCTGTGGGAGTCGAAGCCGGAAGCAGCGTCGGTGATCTGATCACCGGTGACGATGACCCGGCGCTTGAGCAGGACCGGACGCCCATCCCGATCGTGATAAAGTCGGCTGGCCGCTGGCACCTTGCCAGCCTCGGCATCCGCCACGCTGTGCTCGGTGTCCACCAAGCGATATTCCAGCGTCGCGGTGGCCCCCAGTATCTCCTTGAGACGCCCCGGGTCCTGGGCGCCGGGCAATTGCACCACGATGCGCCGATCGCCCTGGCGGGCGATGTTGGGCTCCGCCACGCCTAGGGCATTGACGCGGTTACGCAGGGTCGTGACATTCTGCTGGAGCGCAAAGTCCTGGAGCTGCTTCTGCTGAGCCGGGGTCATGGCCAGGGTGACCAGGAAGTCGCCGCCCTGATCCAGGGTATCCATTTTCAGGTCACGGAATTGTTTGGCGATAACCTTTTCCCCCGCGTCACGGGATGTCACGTCTGCGAACCGCACCACGACCTGACGCTGCACCCGGCTGACCGTGGTATAGCGGATCTTGGCGTCGCGCAACTGGGTGCGGATATCCTCGACATAGCGATCCAGGGCCTGGTCCACGGCGGCGTCCATGTCCACGTCAATGAGCACATAGACACCGCCCCGTAGATCCAATCCCAGTGTCATGGGCCTGAGACCCAGGGCCCGTATCCAACGGGGCAAATCCGTGGACAGGGTGAGGGCGCTGCGGTATCGGGCGGAAAGGGTATCCTCGATAACCGCCTGACCGCGCAATTGATCGCCAGAGCTCGCGAAGCGCACCAGGATCTTACCCCCATCCAGGGTATCAATCCGTTTGAAGGGGGCCTTGGCATTCTCCAGGGCGGCGCGGATCTCATCGGCGCTGGCGGCGGTCATCTCGGTCTTGCGAGCGGCGGAGACCTCGATGGAGGGGTCCTGGGGAAAGAAGTTCGGCAGGGCCAAAACCAGGCTCACCAGGAGGATGCCCAGGATCAGCAGATTTTTCCAAAGGGGATAACGATTCATGGGGATCGGTTCTCGTGGGGATCACGACGGACCCAGGGTTAGAGAGGCAGGTCCGCGGCGGGGATCGGTGTGGCCGCTTCCGGCGTTCCTCCCAGACACCGAGCCAGCAGGCATGGCCGGCCCGGCCACGGCGAGGACCAGGATCAGAGTTCCTTGAGGGAACCCTTGGGCAGTACGGTCTCCACGGCGGCGCGGCGCATCTTGACCTGTACGCCCTCGGCGACCTCGACCAGGGCGAAATTTTCCCCCAGGTCCAGGACACGACCGGCGATGCCGCCGGCGGTAACGATCTCGTCACCCTTGGCCAGGGCCTCGACCATTTTCTTATGCTCCTTCTGGCGTTTGACCTGAGGACGGATCATCAGGAAATAGAGCAGCACCACCAGACCGATAGGAAAGAGCAGGCTCAACAAGGGGTCGCTTTGGGCCGCGGCGCTAGCGGCCTCCTGGGCCAGGGCGTCTGAGATGAAAAAGCTCATGGTTAGACCTCGACTTTAGGAAGGCGTCGCCAGGCAACGCTTTGATAAAAAATTCAACAGGCATTATGCCATGGATGGGAAACGGGGTGTCCCGAAAAAATTTTGCCGCCACACCCCCCTTGGCCACGCCTGACAGTGGTCAGTTTTCGGGCCTAAGCCGATAATGGCCGGAGTCGCCCGGGCCCTTCCCGTGCCCGGAGCCCGTGCCGCCATGTCTTGTCAGACTGAATCCAATAGCAGCCCGTGAAAGCATTTCTGAGACTCCTGGCCCTGGTCATTCTAGTCACCCTCATCGCTACGGCCTGGTGGATCTGGGGTCGGGCCGGGAAGGGTGGTTCCGACCTGACACTCTACGGCAATGTGGATATCCGCGAGGTCGAACTGGCGTTCCGGCAGCCAGGGCGCCTGGAGTCCCTGATCTACGAGGAAGGCGCGCGGGTTCACCAGGGTGACCTGCTCGCCGAGCTGGACGCCCGCCCCTACCGGGATGCCCTGGCGGCGGCCGACGCGGATTATCGGCGCGCCGCAGCCGAACTCGAGAAGCTGCGTCACGGGAATCGCCCCCAGGAGATCAAACGATCCGAGGCGGAGGTAAGGCTCTTCACGGCCATGGAGAAACGGTTGGCCGCCGAACTCAAGCGGCAGAGGGAGTTGGCTGTCACCGCCTTCACCAGCCAGCAGGAGCTGGACAAGGTCAGCGCCGATTACGACGAGGCGGTCGCGGGCCTTAACATGGCCCAACAGACGCAATCCCTCCAGCGGGAGGGCGCCCGCGCCGAGGACATCAGCGCCGCCGAGGCGAGCCTCGCCGCCACCGCCGCCGCCCGCGATCAGGCCCAGACCGCCCTGGACGATACCCGTCTGGTCGCCCCCGCGGACGGCATAATCATGAGCCGGGTTTTGGAGCCGGGCAGCATGGTGACCAGCCAGACACCGGTCTATACCCTCTCCCTGCCCGATCCCGTCTATGTGCGCGCCTACGCGGCGGAGCCCCAACTGGGGCAGGTGGCACCCGGTACCCCGGTGCGGGTGACCACCGACAGCTCCAGCCAGGTGTACGCGGGTCACATCGGCTTCGTCTCGCCCAAGGCCGAATTCACGCCGAAATCAGTGGAAACGACCGCCCTGAGGACGGACCTGGTCTATCGCCTGCGGATCATCATTCCCAAGACCGACGAGGGGCTGCGCCAGGGTATGCCGGTGACGATTCAGGTGCTGGCCGCGGGCGATCCCGCGCGCCCGTGACCAGCACGACGGAGCCCCCGGCGGCCCAGGTGCTGCTGGAGGGGGTCACCAAGCAATTTGGCGCGACGCCGGCCCTCAAGGGGTTGTCCACCGCCATCCAGGCCGGGCGTCTGACGGGTCTCGTGGGTCCCGATGGGGCCGGCAAGACGACCCTGATCCGCCTGATGGCGGGCCTGATGGCGCCTACCTCAGGACGGATCAGCATCCTGGGCCTGGATACCCGGCGCGATGCTGCGGACCTCGCTGAGGTCGTCGGCTATATGCCCCAGCGCTTTGGGCTCTACGAAGACCTGTCGGTGATGGAAAACCTGCGTCTCTATGCCGCCCTCCGCGGCGTGGACGCCAACCACCGCGACCAGGTCCTCGAGCCTCTCTTATCCTTTACCCGGCTGGGACCCTTCACCCAGCGGCTGGCCGGGCAACTCTCGGGCGGCATGAAACAAAAGCTGGGGCTGGCCTGCGCCCTGCTGGGCACACCCAAGGTCCTGCTGCTGGACGAACCCAGTGTCGGCGTGGACCCCGTGAGCCGCCAGGACCTGTGGGCCATGGTCGCCGCCCTGACAGCCAAGGGCCTGGTGGTCGTCTGGGCCACCGCCTACCTGGACGAGGCCGAGCGTTGCGAGGCGGTGCTGCTGCTCAACGAGGGCGAACTGCGCTTTGCCGGCCCCCCCGCCGCCCTCACCGGGCGCATCGCGGACCGCTGCTGGCGGCTGAGCGGGGCCCCGGGTGATCGCCGCGCCCTGCTCCAGCAGGCACTGGACCTGCCCTCCGTCGGCGATGGGGTGATTCAGGGCGAGGCGGTACGCCTCGTCCTGCGCGAGCACCAGTCCCCCGCCGCCATCGAGGCGCTGGCCACGGCAGCGGGCGCCAGACTGGCGGTCGTGGCACCCCGCTTCGAGGATGCCTTTGTCGATCTGCTGGGCGGTGGGCCCGGCGGAACCTCTGCCCTGGCGGAGCGCCTGCCGACCCAGGACCTGGGGCTGGACTTCGTGGTCGAGTGCCGCCATCTGACCAAGCGCTTCGGCGCCTTTGTGGCCACGCAAGACGTGACCTTCCAGGTCCGACCCGGCGAGATCTTCGGCCTGCTCGGGCCAAATGGGGCCGGCAAATCCACTACCTTCAAGATGCTCTGTGGTCTGCTCAAGCCCAGCTCGGGGGATGCCCGGGTGGCGGGGCTCGACTTGCGGCATGCCGGCGGCCAGGCCAAGGGGCGCCTGGGCTACATGGCTCAGAAATTCTCCCTCTATGGGCTGCTCTCCGTGCGGCAGAACCTGGCGTTTTATGCCGGCGTCCAGGGTCTGGAGGGCCCGCTGAAACGGGAGCGCATTGCCGAGATGGTGGCGACCTTCCAGCTCTCGTCCTTCCTCGACCGGGCCCCGGAGGAACTGCCCCTGGGTTACAAGCAGCGGCTGGCCCTGGCCTGTGCCCTCATGCACCGCCCGCCCGTGCTCTTCCTCGACGAGCCCACCTCGGGGGTCGATCCCCTCACCCGCCGGGAATTCTGGACTCACATCAACGGCCTGGTGCGTAAGGGCGTGACGGTAATGGTAACCACCCACTTCATGGACGAGGCCGAGTACTGTGACCGGATCGCCCTCATGGTTCAGGCGCGGGTCATCGCCCTCGATACACCTGACGCCCTCAAGGCCAGGGTGGCCTTGCACCCGGGCGAAGAGCCGACCATGGAACAGGCCTTCATTCGCCTCATCGAGAGGACCGACGCGACCCTGGCAGCGGACCAGCACCCGGGGGCGGCATGAGCAAACCCAGCGCCCCGTCCTCCCGAGGCTTTTCCGGAAGACGCCTCCTGGCCTTGGTGCGCAAGGAGGGGCTGCAGGTGATCCGCGACCCCTCGGCCATTCTGATCGCCTTCGTCCTCCCCGTGATCTTGCTGTTTCTCTTCGCCTACGCGGTCTCCCTGGACATCCGCCAGGTGCCCATCGGTGTGGTGTTGGAGTCGGATGATCCCAGCGCCCAGTCCCTGGCCGCGGCCTTCTCAGGGACCCGCTACTTCCAGGTGACGCCGGCGCGCGATCGGCGCGCGGTGGCCAACGCCGTGGCGGCGGGACACCTGAAGGGCTTCGTGGTGATTCCCGGGGACTTTGCGCACCGCCTCGCCGAGCCACTGGCGGGGCCCCTGGTCGAGATCCTCACCGATGGTTCCCAGCCCAATAACGCCGGTTTTGTCGCCCACTATGCCCAGGGGGTGGTGCTGGGATGGACCCAGGCCCAGGGTCTGGCACCCGCCCCCCGGGTGGATCTGCGGCCCCGCTTCTGGTTTAACCCGGAGATCGAGAGCCGCCGCTTCCTGGTGCCCGGCGCCATCGCCATCATCATGACCATGATCGGCACCCTCCTGACCGCCTTGGTCCTGGCCCGGGAATGGGAACGGGGCACCCTGGAGGCCCTCTTTTCCACCCCGGCGCGGGTGGCCGAGATCCTCCTCGGCAAGCTGTTGCCCTATTTCGGTCTGGGCCTGCTGGCCACCCTGGGTTCGGCGGCGCTCGCCATCCATGTGTTCGGCCTGCCCCTCCAGGGTTCCTGGGGGGCCTTGCTCCTGGTGTCCGCGGTCTTTCTGGTACCGGCCCTGGGTCAGGGGCTGGTGATCTCGGCGATCGCCAAGAACCAGTTCATCGCCGCCCAGATAGCCCTCTTCACGGGCTTTCTGCCGGCCTTTTTGCTCTCGGGGTTTCTGTTCGAGATCGACTCCATGCCCGCCCCGATCCGGGTCATCAGCCTGGTGGTGCCTGCCCGCTATTTCATCGCCTCCTTGCAGACGGTCTTTCTGGCAGGAGACACCTGGCCGGTGCTGGTGCCCAACTTGGCGGCCATGCTGGCGATTGGCGCGGTATTTTTCGCGCTGGCGCGGTTCAAGACCCGTAAGAGCCTGGACGCCTGAGGGCGGGAGCTATTACCGATGTACCTGATACCGCCCCGCCTGCGCGCCCAGATCGTCAAGGAACTGCTGAGCATGCTGCGCGACCCGCGCGCCCGCTTCATCCTGGTTGGCCCGCCCCTGCTCCAACTACTGGTCTTCTCCTTCGCCGCTACCCTGGAGGTGAGCAATGCAACCCTCGCCGTTTACGACCGGGATGGGGGCCGCTGGGCCCAGGAACTGGTGGCGAGCCTGGGGGCAGCCAGTTTCGTGGGCACCCTGCACCAGGTAAACAGCCGACAGGCCCTCCACGCCGCCATCGAACGACGGGAGGCGATCCTGGCGCTGGAGATTCCCGATACCTTCTCGCGCCAGGTGACGGCCGGGGAGCCGGCCTCCCTACAGGTCATCGTCGATGGTCGGCGAGCCAACTCCGGCCAGATAGCGCTGAGCTATGTCGAGGAGGTGGCGTCTCATCTCGGGGTGGCCTTGACCCCCGCCAGGCGCCAGCCGCCCGATCGGATCAGCATCCGGCACGAGTTCAACCCTAATCTCATCTATCGGTGGTTCGTGGTTCCCAGCCTGGTGGGTATCCTGGTGATGGTCATCTCACTCACGGTCACGGCCCTGTCCATTGCCCGCGAGGGTGAGTTGGGGACATTCGATCAGCTCCTGGTATCGCCCACCACCTCCACCGAGATCATTCTGGCCAAGACGGTGCCCGCCCTGCTGATCGGAGGTACCCTGGGCATGATCATGGTTGCGGCGGGGATATGGGGTTTTCGCATCCCCTTCCATGGTTCGCTCCTGGCACTCTCCGCCGCCATCCTCTTGTTCATCCTCTCCATCGTGGGGATGGGGTTGATGATCTCCGCCATCAGCGCCACCCAACAACAGGCCATCCTGGGGGCCTTCGCCATCCTAGTGCCCATGATCCTGATGTCCGGCTTCGCCACCCCCGTGGAGAATATGCCGGTGGCCCTGCAATGGCTGGCAGAAGGCATCCCCCTCAAACACTTCCTGATTATCGTCCAGGGCACCTTTCTCAAGGGTATGCCACCGGGGGAGGTCTGGAGCCATGCCTGGCCCCTGGTCATCATCGCCCTGGTCACCCTGGGGCTGGCTACCCTCCTGGTGCGCAGCCGGCTGCAATGACAAGAAGCCTTTGAGGTGGCGAGGAGTTTTTGTTGGTATGTCCGCACCTTGATCAGGACAATGCCGACAAGCTCGCCGAGCAACTGCGCCAGGCCGTGGAAAACGCCGCATTCCACGCCGACAGCCACTTGACGACCAGCATCGGCATTGCCGAGTTCAAGCCGGGCGAGTCGGTGACGCGATTGATCGAACGCGCCGACCAGGCGCTCTATTCCGCCAAGGAGGCAGGTCGCAACCGCGTCGCTAGCGCGGAAGACCCCGCTTGATCGATCGCCATCTCCCGTACGAAGGTTTCCAGCCGGCCAGCCACGATGGCTGCCCGCAGGTCGGCCATCAGGGTCTGGTAGTAGCGCAGGTTGTGGATGGTGTTGAGCCGCGCCCCCAGGATCTCGTGGCAGCGGTCCAGATGGTGAAGATAGGCGCGACTGTAGTTCCGACAGGTATAGCAATCACACTTGGGGTCCAGAGGACCCGTGTCGGTGCGATGGCGGGCATTGCGGATTCGAATCACGCCGGCATGGGTGAAGAGATGGCCGTTGCGGGCATTGCGGGTAGGCATGACGCAATCAAACATGTCGATGCCGCGCATCACCGCTTGGACGATATCCTCCGGGGTTCCGACCCCCATAAGGTAGCGAGGCCGGTCCGCTGGCAGGCGGTCGGAAAGGAAATCCAAGACCCGCAGCCGGTCCTCCTCTGGCTCGCCCACGGACAGGCCACCGATGGCATAGCCGTCGAAGCCGATCTCAGTCAGGCCCGCCAGGGATTCAGCGCGCAGTTCCTCGTACATGCCACCCTGGACGATGCCAAAGAGGGCCGATGGGTTGTCGCCATGAGCCACCCGGCTGCGCGCCGCCCAACGCAGGGAGCGCTCCATGGAGGTCCGAGCCTGCTCCAGGGTTGCCGGATAGGGGGTGCAGTCATCAAAGATCATGACGATGTCGGCACCCAGGACGCGCTGCATGGCCAGGGATTCCTCGGGGCCCATGAAGATCCGGGAGCCATCGATAGGGGAGCGAAAATGGACGCCCCCCTCCTTGATGCGGCGCAGATCGCCCAGGCTGAAGACCTGGAAGCCACCGGAGTCGGTGAGGATGGGCCCGGACCAGTGCATGAAGTCGTGGAGGTCGCCATGGCTGGCGATGATCTCGGGCCCGGGCCGCAACAGGAGGTGGAAGGTGTTGCCGAGGATGATCTGGGCACCCAGACCCCGGAGTTCTTCCGGTGTCATGGCCTTGACGGTGCCATAGGTGCCCACGGGCATAAAGGCCGGCGTCTCCACCACCCCGCGGGCAAAGGTCAGACGCCCGCGCCGGGCCGCGCCATCGCTGGCCAGTTGCTCAAATTCCATGACCCATCTCCTCCAGCCAGAGGGGTAAGGCTTGCAGGTCGGGGATTTCGGCCAGGGGCGGCTCCAGATCCCCTGGCCAGGCCTGGTTATCCCGATTGACCCAGAGGGCGCGCATGCCAAGCGCCCGCGCCGCCTGAATATCATAGAGAGGGTGATCGCCCAAATGCAGAGCCTGGCCGGGCTCCAGACCCGCCCAATCCAACGCTGCCTGAAAGAGGGCGGGGTCGGGCCGGGCGGCGCCCACCTCCGCCGCGGTCAGTGACCGATGAAAGAGGCCCCGCAGGGGTGTGCGGTCGATGTCCGCATTGCCGTTGGTCACGGATACTAGCCGATAGTCCACAGCCAGGGCGCGCAGGATGGGGATCACCTCCGGAAAGGGCTCGACCCGGTTACGATACGCCATGAAGACTGTCATGCCCTCCTCCGCCAGGGCGGGGTCATGGCCAAATTCGTCAAGCAGGACTTGCAGCGAGGCCTGGCGCACGGCGGTGACATCATGGGCGATGGCCGGTCTTTGCGCCATCAGGCCGCGCCGGTGCTCACGCAAGCCCTCCAGATCCATAGCTTGCGCCAGCCGGGGGGCCTGCTGGGCCAGCCAGGCGTACATGGCAACCTCGGCCCGGCGGATGGTCTCCAGGCAGGGCCAGAGGGTGTCGTCGAGGTCCAGGGTGATGAGTTGGATGGGGCGAGCGTTCATGGCGTTGGCCGAGTGCGGTGGATGCCGACATTGTGCCCCAGGCGGGCGGTAACGGGAATCTAGCCCTTTAAAGTCAAATCGCGCCCGCCCAAATGGGTATAAAATTCACTTGCCCCTAGTCGCGAGGCCGAGATGTTCCCTTTCCACCGCATAATTCGGATGCCCACCCTCCAGGAGGCCCTGCCCGGGCGCGACCAGGCGCTCATGGTCACGAACCGGCATTACGTCCTGGGCCACCCTTTACTGCCTCCCTTCCCCGAGGGGCTGGGCCTGGCCCTCTTTGGCCTTGGTTGTTTTTGGGGGGCGGAGCGGCGATTCTGGCAACTGGATGGCGTCTGGACCACGGCTGTGGGCTATGCCGGCGGTTACACGCCAAACCCCAATTATGACGAGGTCTGCTCCGGCATGACGGGTCACAACGAAGTGGTTCGGGTGGTCTTCGACCCAAGCCGCATCAGCTACGAACAACTCCTGAAGGCCTTCTGGGAGGCCCATGACCCTACCCAAGGCATGCGCCAGGGCAATGATGTCGGTACCCAGTACCGGTCCGGTATTTACTGCCAGGACGAATCTCAACGCCTGGCCGCCGAGGCTAGCCAGAACCGCTTTGCCACGGCCCTGGCGACGGCGGGGCGCGGTCCCATCACGACCGAGATTCTGCCCGCGCCGACTTTTTACTACGCCGAGGACTACCACCAGCAGTACCTGGCAAAGAATCCAGGCGGTTACTGCGGTCTTGGCGGCTGCGGCGTCGTCTATCCCGGCTGATACACCCTTCGCCTTCGCCGCCGTCAGGCTCCTTACCCCTCTTCCTTCAACCTCCGCTAACCACAGACTCGCCCATGAACGACACTAACGATTTCGCGGCGCTCCTGGCCGAATTCGACCAAACCCGCACAGGGACCCCGGAGAAGGGCGCCAAGGCCGGCGACCAGGTCCGGGGGCGGGTGGTAGCCATCAGCGAGGATCAGGTCTTCGTCGATCTCGGCGGCAAGGCCGAGGGGATTCTGGATGCCGCCTCCTTGCGCGACCCGGAGGGTCAATTGACCGTCGCGGTGGGCGACGAGGTGACGGCGACGGTTGCGGGTATCGAGGAGGACGGTACCCTGCGCCTGGGCAATCAGCAGGCCCGTCAACTCCATGGCGTGGCCGAACTGGAACAGGCCTATCGCGAGCAATTGCCCGTCCATGGCCGGGTGACGGCCGTGGTCAAGGGTGGCGTCGAGATCCAGATCGCTGGCCAGCGCGCCTTTTGCCCCGCCTCGCAAATGGATCTGCGCTTCATCGAGGACCTGTCGGAGTTCATCGACCAGCACCTGGACTTTCGCATTACCAAATACGAGGGCGGCCGCCACGTCAATTTGGTGGTCTCCCGCCGGATGCTGCTCGAGGAGGAGCAGCGCCTGCGCGCCGAGGCCATCCGCGCCAATTTGAAAGAGGGTGCCCTGCTCCAGGGCACCGTCACCTCCCTCCAGGACTATGGGGCCTTTGTCGATTTGGGCGGCCTGGAGGGCATGATCCACATCAGCGAGCTGGCCTTCCACCGGGTCAAGCACCCCAGCGAGATCCTAGCTGTCGGCCAGCAACTGGAGGTCACGGTGCTGCGCGTTGACAAGACCGACAATCCCAAACGCCCGGAGAAGATCGCGCTTTCCATCCGCGCCCTGTCCCAAGACCCCTGGACCGAGGTCGCCCAGCAATTTCCCGTCGGCTCCCGGGTTCAGGGTCTGGTCACCCGGCTGCAGCCCTTTGGCGCCTTCATCGAACTGGCCCCTGGCCTGGAGGGCCTGGTCCACATCAGCGAACTGGGCACTGGCAAGCGCATCAGTCATCCCCAGGAGGTGCTAAGCCCCGGACAGAAGGTCGAGGCCAGCGTTCTCGCCATCGACCGGGAGCAACGCCGCATCAGCCTGACCCTGGACGAGGCCAAGGCCGCTGAGGCCGCGCCGGATCTGGCCAGCTATGCGCCCGGCGCCAAGGCCCCGACCGGCGATATGGGTAGCTTTGGTGCCCTGCTCAAGCAGAGCATGGCAAAAGCGCGCTGATGTCTTGGCCATTTCCTTATTTCCTACCGGATCGCCTCGACGCCCTGGCGTCGCGGCCCATCCGGAGGGGGACCCGTCGCGCCTACCCGCAAGAAATTTTGCCCATCCCCCAAAAAAATTGTCGATCACCCCTTGACGCCGGCCGTAGCGATACTATTTTCAGAGTTGTGAATGCTCTTCGGAGGTCCACAAAACCGCGTGATCCGACCTGGATACGCACCTTGAAAACATATTGCTCATCGAGGATATGACCATGTCAACCATCGACTTCTCTCCCCTCTTCCGCTCTATGATCGGCTTCGATCGGCTTTCGTCCGCCCTGGAGAATGCCTATCGCTCCGAGCCAGGCGGTTATCCTCCTTACAACGTGGAGGTCAGCGGCGAGAGCGACTACCGCATCACCATGGCCGTCGCCGGATTCTCTCCGGGCGAGCTCGGTCTGGAGGTCAAGGAGAACATCCTGACGGTCTCTGGATCGCGCAATGAGGACGAAAAGGAGGCACGTTTCCTCTACCGTGGGATCGCCAACCGGGGTTTCGAACGCAAGTTCCAACTTGCGGATTACGTCCGGGTGGTGGATGCCCGGCTCGAAAACGGCTTGCTACATATCGAGTTGCGCCGTGAAATCCCCGAGGCCATGAAGCCACGCAAGATCGAGATCCGTGGTGAAGGTGGGCCGCTCTTGGAAGGTGAGAAGCTCAGGGCCGTCGCCTGAGTGACGCGACGCCGGACCTGATGTCCGGTAATCTCTGACGATAGGCCGGGTATCCCCCGGCCTTTTTTAATGATTTCCATCCCGATTCAGGTTGCCGCATGAAAGCTATCGGTTATCAACAGTGCCTGCCGATCGAAAACCCCTCCGCCCTGATGGACCTTGACCTGCCTACACCCTCGCCCGGTTCGCGTGATCTGCTGGTAGATGTCCATGCCATCTCGGTCAACCCCGTGGACACCAAGATCCGCCAGCGCGCGACCCCACCTCCGAGGGAATATCGGGTCCTGGGTTGGGATGCCTCCGGGGTCGTGAAGGCCGTGGGCTCCGAGGTGACCCTCTTCAAGCCAGGCGACGAGGTCTGGTATGCCGGGGCCCGGGACCGGCCAGGCAGCAACGCCCAACAGCAATTGGTGGATGAGCGCATCGTCGGTCACAAACCCCGGAGCCTGAGCCATGCCGAGGCGGCGGCCCTACCCTTGACCCTGGTGACGGCCTGGGAACTGCTCTTCGACCGGCTCCAGGTCACCCGCCTGACGGCGGGCGAAACCGCCGGGGATGGCGCTGAGGCCCTCCTGATCATCGGCGCCGGTGGCGGCGTGGGCTCCATCCTCACCCAACTGGCTCGCCAGCTCACTAGCCTGACCGTGATTGGCACCACCTCCCGGTCCGAGACGCGACAATGGGTCCAAGACTTGGGCGCTCACTTCATCGTCGATCATGCCCAACCCCTGGCACCCCAGTTGGGGGCCATCGGCCATCCCCAGGTCCGCTATATCGCGGCCCTGACCCAGACCGAGCAACATCTGGCAGCCATCATCGCGATTATCGCCCCCCAGGGACGCCTTGCCGTCATCGACGACCCGCGCCAACTGGATATCATGCCCTTCAAGCAGAAATCCGTCTCCATCCACTGGGAATTCATGTTTACCCGCAGCCTGTTCGCGACCCCCGACATCCAGGCCCAGCACCTGATCCTGGAAGAGGCCGCCCACTTGGTCGATCAAGGCCAACTTAAGACAACCCTGGTCAACAATTTCGGACCCATTAACGCCAGCAACCTCCGGCGGGCCCATGCCCTGATCGAGAGTGGCCAGTCCCGGGGCAAGATCGTTCTGGAAGGCTTTCCAGCCTGATTTTTCAGCCGGTTCGTCCCCGGGCACTACCATCAAAACATCCCTGTTATGGCGCGGGGTCTCAAGGGCGAAGTGAAGAATTCAAGAAAAAATCTTGCGGAATAGATCAAAATTCGGCATCATGGATTCCGTGCAGTGTTATCTTGTAGTGTTCCGGTAGTACTTCCTCCCCGTAGTGCGTGGCAGATTCTTCCGTGATATCCCAACAGTTGTCTGCATATAAACACGTTTAGTTCAATCCAGAGGTTTTACCGTAATGGCTATAGGTACTGTTAAGTGGTTTAGTGACGAAAAGGGCTTTGGCTTCATCGCCCCTTCCGACGGCAGCAAGGACGTTTTCGTCCATCATAGCGCCGTTCAGGGCAGTGGTTTCAAGACGCTTGCCGAGGGGCAAACCGTTTCCTATAACGTTGAGCAAGGCCAGAAAGGTCCGAGCGCGACCAACGTCATACCCCAATAAGTCCAGGGGGCTTTGGCCCCGCCAGCTGGTAAAAAGCCTCGCTTCTAAGCGGGGCTTTTGCATTCTAGGGGCTTTACGAAAATTCCCCGCCCTGCCAAGTCAGGCTTAGACACAGTCTGGCGTTTCTACCCCGGATTATCCCGCTCCACCGGCAACCAGAACCGCAATGCTGCGGCCCTCCACATGATAGTGGCGGGTATTCAGGAGGGGCTGCAGCGCATCCAACTCCCGGATGGCATCGTCACCCGCCTTGCCCGTATCAATAAAGCCGTACCACCCCCCCCCATCGAAGTCAGGCAGTTCAAAGGCGTGGGCCTCCCAATGGGCATTCGCCATCAGGAAGATGTCCTCGGCCCGTCCGCCCGGGGCATTGCCCCTGAGGTGCATGGCAAGGCTATGCGAATGCTGGCTCCAATCCGGCTCTCCAAGGCGAAAGCCGTGCCAATGAATCTCGGCGCCCAGCCCTTCTTGGACCGTGAAGCTGTCGAATGTCAGCAGCTTGTGCGACTTCCGAAAGGCGATCAACAAGCGGTAGAAGCGAAAGAGACTCCGATTGCTAGCACCCTTTTCCCAGTCCAGCCAACTGATGCGGTTGTCTTGGCAATAGGCATTGTTATTGCCCCCCTGGGTGCGCCCCAATTCGTCGCCGGCCAAAATCATCGGTACCCCGCGCGCTAGGATCAGCAGGGTCGCGAAGTTACGTACCTGCCGTTCCCGTAGCCGCAGGATCTCGGGATCATCCACCGGTCCTTCCCGACCGCAGTTCCAGCTCAGATTATTCGGATCGCCATCGCGTTCCTCCTCGCCGTTGGCGCGGTTATGCTTGTCGTCATAACTGACCAGGTCGGCCAAGGTGAAGCCGTCGTGACTGGTGATAAAATTGATGCCATGACCGGGTTCACGATCGCTCTGAAACAGATCCGAGCTACCCGCCAGTCGCGTCGCCAAGCTACCCACCATACCCGGTTCACCCCGAACAAAACGGCGGATATCGTCGCGGAACCGGCCATTCCATTCGGCCCAACGCCCCCAGTTGGGGAAGCTACCCACCTGATAGAGACCGGCGGCATCCCAGGCCTCGGCGATCAGCTTGGTATCGGCAAGCACCGGATCGCCGGCTATCTGCTCTAGCAGAGGGGGGCTGGCCAGCACATTGCCATCCTGGTCACGCCCCAGGATCGAAGCCAGGTCGAAGCGAAAGCCATCCACATGCATTTCGGTGACCCAGTAACGCAGGCTGTCGAGAATGAAATGGCGGACATAGGGATGGTTACAGTTGATGGTATTACCGCAACCGGAAAAGTTCATATAGCTACCATCACCAGCGAGCATGTAGAAAGAACTGTTGTCGATCCCTTTCATGGAATAGGCTGGGCCCCGCTGATCACCTTCACCGCTATGGTTATAGACGACGTCGAGAATCACCTCGATTCCAGCGGCATGGAACGCCTTCACCATATCCTTGAACTCATACACCTCCCGACCCGGCCCAGAATCCGCGGCATAGCTGGCCTTAAGGGCAAAGAAGGATAGGGGGTGATAGCCCCAAAAGTTTCGTAACCTCGAGCCGTCCTCTGGGTTGATTCCTTCGTTGTCTCCCTCGTCGAACTCCGTCACAGGCAAAAGCTCAACCGCAGTGATACCCAATTCGAGCAGATAGGGGATTTTTTCGATCAAGCCACGGAAGGTACCCGGATGCTGGACTTGGGAAGAAGTGTCCTGAGTAAAACCACGGACGTGCAACTCATAGATCACGGAATCCGCCATGGGCCGGTTGATCGGCTGATCCAGCGCCCAATCGTAATCGCGTCCGACGATCAAGCCACGGCGAAAGGCGTCCTGATGGCGGCGACTGCCATCTCCCCAGGGGCGCGGACTGTTGAGGGCGAGGGCGTAGGGATCCGCCAGGCACAGTCGGGGGTCGAAGCGGTGCCGGATCCCGGCGGGCCCCTCGATTCTATAGGCGTATTCGATGCCGGGGTTCAGGCCAGAGACAAAGGCATGCCAGACATCACCCGTCCGATTGTGGTGGCGGTCAAGCGGAAAGGCGGCCATCTCCACCCTACCGCCCGGAAGAAATAGCAGCAAGGTGACGGCGGTGGCATGCCGGGAAAAGATCGCGAAATTGATTCCGCCACGCTCAACTCTGGCACCAAACGGCAAGGGATGGCCACGCTCGAAGCCAAAATCCTCGGTAATGACCGAAAGCAGATCACGGCTGGCTAGGTACGGCATGTTCGTCCTCTCAAGATGGCCACTTCTTGCCCTGGGCCTGCGGCATAGACATAGACACAGGGCCGAATCGTTAGGGGCTCACCCGTCATATGTTCGCATACGGAGGTGAGCTGGGGTTGTGGATATTCACCCGTAGAACGCTAATTCTGAGACGAAGCAGATCGTGGGGCAAAACATGGTACTTGACACCAGCCTGATCGATCATTATTGTGCACTGCAACAATTGCTGCACTGCATCAATTGCCCGTCACTATAAACTTTGGAGATTGACCATGACCACGACCGAAACCCTGAACACCGTTAAAGACTTGTCCATCAAAGGCATGGAGCGGATGAACAGCCTGACCGAGCTCAGTATGAGCCTGTTCGACCGTTTGGCGGCCCAGCAGATGGACACCCTGAACATGCTGATGGAGCACGGCAACCGCACTCTGACAATGGCCTCCGATGCCAAAGGCTATAACATCTTCTTGAAGGGCCAGATCGAGGCTGCCAAGGACCTGAGCGAGCAGGTGATGGCCAAGTCCAAGTCCAGCCTGACCCTGGCCGGCCAGGCCAGCGAGGACTACCGGGCCTGGTACATGCGTAACCTGGCCGAGGTCAGCGCCGACCTGCGCAAGGCCGTCCCCGCCATCTAAGTGGTTGCTTGAAAATCTACCGGGTCCAAGGATGGACCCCTGGCACCCCTTGCTCCAGGATCAATGGGCAAAGGCGGGCCTGATCGACGGGCCCGGCCCCATTCAAAAATACCGCCACTCCCAGATGGTCCCAAGCCATACTTTCCCCTTTGATCTCAGCCAGGATGAACACCGCTTGGCGACATCCTACCCACTCGATCAATTCTCAGCATAGCCGTAAGGCAACCCGTACCGGTAGTGCTTACGGACCTGGCACCGATTTAAATGCAGATTGGATACAACATTAATATATTAGTACTTGCTTATATACCGATTGTGCCCCATACTCTGGTCATCCCATAGAAGAGGTTGTCAGGTAACTCCCTCATCAGGTGGAAATTGTAGGAGATGACTCACATGAACTTTGACGCTTTAACTCTCGGTGGCTTCGTGCTCACCTTCGTAGTGGCTGGCCTTATGATCGCCCTACAGCGTGGTAACGAGAAACTTTCCGAACTGCATCGCCGCATGCGAGGGTGCGGGGCCTGTTAATCGCCTGCCACCAAGCAGCCAACAGGAGCCCTCTGAAAAGGACTCCATAACCCGGGGCGCTGACTTCCCTCCAAACCGCCTGAACGGCAATCACCGTTCTGGCGGTTTTTTATGCCCAACAACATCTTACCTTCCCGATTCTTGGCACACCTCCCTGCCAGGATGTTTCACAAGACGCCGCCACTTACGCACCCCGCCCCGCTGAGGATGTTGCGCCGCACCAACTCGGCCGTTGGCAGGGTCGTTCTCCGCCATTCCCGGCGGCTGGCCGGGGTGGCACGGGCGTTCTGGTGCAGGTGGCTGGGTTCTTGTGTCTGTGGGGTGTTGGCCGGCTCGAGTTTGGCTACCCTATGCACGGTATCTCGCCGCGAGGAGATCCTCCTGGGCTCGAAACAATAGATAGTTCCTCTCTGGCACATAATTACCCGGAGCGGAAAAGCTAATCCATTGAGCCAATTGCAAAATCGACCAGCGCAGGGGTCTTCTGCCCCGCAGGGGCAATAAAAAAGGGGTAGAAGAGCAGGTATCGCAAGCGAAAGGCTGGTAAAATAAAGCGGTTAGTAACGATTCATGCCGATACCCAACATGAATACTACCTGCAGATCCCGCCTGTCGCAATTCTGGAATCACCTCCAGCACGAGCTTTTTCCCTTTCTGCGGGAAGAAGACCACTGGGAATTGAGTCCGGCGTTGGAGACTGTGGTCCGGGTCCTGGAGTTCACGCCGGTCGATCGCTTTATCCCGTCCAGCCGAGGTTGGGTCGGCGTCCGCTACAGGATCGGGTGGCTCTGGCGCGGGCCTTCTTCGCCAAGGCGGTGCTGGATCTGCCGACCACCGAGGGCGTTGATCGATCGGCTCAAGGCGGACCGTGCGTTGCGGCGCCTCTGCGGCTTCGAGCGGTTTCGTAGTATTCCCGACGCCTCGCGCTGCTCGCGGGCGTTTGCGGAGTTCACCGCCCTGCAGTTGCCGGCGCGGGTGCACGAGGCGCTGATCCGCAGCCAGTTGGGAGATCAGCTTTTCGGACACATCGCCCGGGACGCCACCGAGATCGAGGCGCGGCCCCCAAGGCGCAGCCGGTAGCATCTGGCGAGGCACCTGCCGCGCCCAAGAAGCGCGGACGTCCCAATCAGGGCGAGGAGCGCCCCCAGGAACCGACGCGCATCGAACGTCAGGTGGCCCAGACGGCGGAGCAGAGCCGCGCGGAGCTGCCCACCGCTTGCGACGTGGGGACCAAGCAGAACAGCAAGGGGTTCAAAGAGACCTGGACCGGCTACAAACTGCACATCCACACGGCCGATGGCGACATCCCGATTACGGCAATTCTGACCTCGGCCGCGGTCCATGACAGCCAAGTGGCCATCCCCTTGATGTGGCAAACCCGTCAACGGATCACCTACCGCTACGACCTGGCGGATACCGCCTATTGCAGTCCTATCCTCCGCGCGGAGTCCCGCCGCTTGGGACATGTCCCACTGATCGATCACAACCCGCGACGGGGCAAGAAGATCGACTTCGCCCCGCATGAGGCCGAGCGCTATAAGGCGCGCAGCCAAGTCGAGCGGACCCGCAGCCAGTTGAAGGACAGCCATGGCGGGCGCCAGGTGCGCATGCGGGGTCCTGCCAAGGTCTACACCCACCTGATGTTCGGCATCCTGGTCATCGCGGCAGAGCAGATCCTGCGCCTGCTCAATTAACCGTCTCGCTCTCCCGGCGAAGGGGTAGACGCCATCTGGCGGGGTAGTCCTAATTACTTGGAAACCGGATAAATCCATATCATCTTAGCGAAATAGGGCTTGGGGGCGCTAGGTTCTGTTGACACATCACCGCAGCCATACAAGGGCTGATACCCAGCGCAGCATGCCCATGTAGTTGCGGGAGGTTTTTTCGTAGCGTGAGAAAATCCTGCGGTAATGTTTGATTTTGTTGAA
>WBZT01000364.1_pt1 | contig 37665 bp, 48 predicted proteins | sample 5204241 | NCBI WGS metagenome assembly WBZT01 (sample SAMN12344358, study PRJNA552823) | activated sludge metagenome | biome: Activated sludge suspended growth; feature: Nitrification reactor; material: Wastewater; isolation source: activated sludge from nitrification reactor of wastewater... | reverse complement strand
CGCCGTCCTCGGGGTGGTTCTCGTACATGTTCGCGCTGTGGGGCCATACGCCTGCGGCCGGCACGGCGTACTACGGCATCTGGCTCAACGGCGCGTCGGCATTCACGACCTACCCCAAGAGCGCGACCAACCTGCCCACCAGCATGGTGCCGACCGAGGCGCTGCGCATTGGTGCCTATTACCGCACCGGGCCGGTGAATGCCAGCATCGGCGCCACGCACGCCAGCATCCACATCTACCGCGCGCCAGCCTCGGTGGCTCAGACCACCAACAAGATGGACGCGCTGGCCCGTCGGCTGTACCGCGACCCCGAGACCCCGCTGAGCCTGGCCGAGTGGCCGATGGCCTGACGTCATGCCGCTGCTGTTCGACAACTGGTTCCCGCGCGGCGACAAGCCGTGGGGGACGTACTCGCGGCTGGACGCCAACGATGTCGGGTACGGATCGCCATCGCAGGCCACGTTCGCCATCCCCGAGGTGGCGGCCCGGTGCGCACTGACGACGGCGCCGGATGGCTCGGGCGACACCGTGTGCCGCTTCACGAAGTTCGCGGCCGATCCAGGCGTGAGCGCGGGCCCGAAGGTGCAACTCTCGCCGGGCTGGACGACAACCAACCGCGACCCGATCACGAATTGGGCGGGCAGCACTGACGGCAAGGTCAATGCCAACAGCCGACGCTGGTATCGCTTCAAGGTCGCGTTGGACCCGAACATCTCCTGGGAGCCGTTCAGCGTGCCCCCGGGCTCGCAGCGCGTGTGCCTGTTTCAGGTGCACGACACCATCGACACCACGCCGGCCGATTTCGATGTCTCTCCGCCGCTGTGGCTGATCGTGGAGCCCGAGGGCAACGGCTGGTTCCGGTGGGAGGTCACATCGGCATCTGCGGCGCAGACCACCAGCAGCAACTTCACTGTGCGCACGCTGTGCAGGGTCAAGCTGGTGCCCGGCGTGGCCTATGAATTCGTGGTCTATGCCAAGTGGGCCTATGACAACACCGGAGCGCTGTCGATCTGGCAGGACCGCCGGCTGATCTACAGCGAGACGGGCGCGGCCAACTGCAGCAACCACGACCCGGCGCGCGGCGGCAGTGGCAATTTCTCGATCCTCACCTGCTACTGCCACGATGACTTGATCGACCGGACGATCTACCACTGGGGGTTGCAGATCGGCGACGAGTCGTACACGACATACGCCCAGTTCGCCGCCGCGTGCGGCGCCGGGCCCGAGCTGGAGCGCGTGCAGATGCGCGGCTCGATGTGATTCCCATCCCCTGCCGGTGAACACAGCCAAAGCCTACCCGGCGACCTACGCCCGGGTGTTTGAGGGGCACCACGAGGGCGCCCTGGTGCTCGAAGACCTGATCGCGCGATTCGGTGGCGCGCTGTTCGTCAAGGGCGGCGAGGAAGGTCGACGCGAGACCGACTACCGGCTGGGCCGGCGCGCGGTGCTCGACTTCATCCTCGGCCAGATCAACCAGGCCGACGGCGCCGACCCGCCCGACGAAGACGATCCCCAACCGGCCGCGTGATGCGGCCTTTTTTCACCTCGAAGGAGTGACCCTCATGAACTGGAGGAACCATCATGTTTTCATGGCTGCAGCGGACGATGGCGGCTCGGGCGGCGGCGCGGCAGGCGCGGGAGAAGGAGGCGCAGCGGCTGGCGCTGGCGCTGGTGCGGCAGGCGCAGGCGGCGGGGACGGTGCGGCAGCTGGCGCTGGTGCAGGCGCTGGTGCCGGGACTGCCCTGTCTGCCGGCGCGGCTGCGGGCGGTGGTCAGGGCGGCGGTGGCGCAGCGGCTGGTGGAGCTGCCGGCGCCGGTGGTGCCGAACCCGGCATCCCGGACAAGTTCGTCGTCAAAGACGCGGCGGGGCAAATCGACCACGCGGCGACGGCGCTGAAGCTGGCGCGCGAGGGCTACCTGCCGCTCGAGAAGCGCCTGGGCAGCGGCGACGCGCCGCCGCATTCGATCGACGGCTACAAGGTCAACGTGCCCGAGGCCTTCAAGGAGACGGTCAAGTCCGAAGACTTGGCCAAGACGCCCGGCGTGCAGGCGCTGCTGAAGGATCTGCACGGGGCCGGCGCGTCGCAGAAGGTGGTCGACGCCGCGATCTCGGCGTTCATGCGCGAGGGCCAGGCGCTGCGCGCGGCCATGCCGGCGATGGACGCGGCCAACTGCGAAGCTGAGCTGCGCCAGGGCGAGGGCTGGAAGACCGACGAGCAGTACAAGCAGCAGGTCAGCACCGCCTTCACCGCCGGCAAGGCGATCTTCGGCAAGGACTTCGACGGCATCGTCAAGGACTACGGCAACGACCCGCGGCTGATCCGCGGTCTGGCCTCGATCGGCAAGGAAATGCAGGAGGACATGCCCGCATCGCCCGAGGCGCAGGCCCAGATCCAGGAGAACCTGGACCAGCTCATGGCCTCGAAGTCGTACCTCAACGCCAACGACCCGCAGCACGCCGCGACGATGGCGAAGGTGTCGGCCCTGACCGCCAAGCTCGCCGGCCAGCGCCCCGTGCAGGGCGGCCGCACGCACAGCTTCAAGACCGCCTGAAGCATCGGGCTGGATTCCGCCAGCCCACCCGCACGACCATGGCGCCCATGCCGGCCCGCCGTGGCGTGCGGACAACCGGTTTCGATAGCCCGCCTGGGCGCGCACGGAAGCCGGTGCAGCCCCGCGTAGCGAAGGCCCCGCAAGGGACAACCTGACAGGCGAACCACCGTTCAACTCTCAGGAGCTACAGATGAGCTTCACCATCACCGAGAACATGGTGATGCAGTTCTCGAACAACTTTCGAGTGCTGTATCAGCAGCACCAGGCGCGCCTGCGCCCGTGGTGCCAAATCGAGGCCGGCATCGTCGGTCAGTCCAAGTCGGTCGAGCGCATGGGCAAGGCCGAGGCCTACGACATCACGTCGCGCCACTCCGACACCAAGTTCGTCGAGGTGCCGCATTCGCGGCGCTGGATCGATCTGGTCGACAAGGGCTGGGCCGAGCTGATCGACAAGCTCGACAAGGTGCGCCTGCTGGCCGACCCGACCAACGGCTACGCCAAGCTCGCCATGGCCGCGCTGAACCGCCAGATCGACGACGCGATCCTCAACGCCGCGCGCGGCAACGCCCGCACGAACGTCGGCCTGTCGGTCCTGCCCTCGACCCAGAAGATCGCGGTCGGCGGCTTCAACCTCACGCTGGCCAAGTTGCTGACGGCGAAGGAAATCCTCGATTCGAACGAGGTGGACGACGACGCCAGCATGGCGATGGACGGCCAGTCTCCGAACGAGCAGACCGCCCGCGTCATCGTGGTCAACGCGAAGATGCTGACCAACCTGTACGGCACCACCGAGATCAAGTCGGTCGACTACAACTCGGTGAAGGCGCTGGCCCAGGGTCAGATCGACACGTTCCTCGGCTTCAAGTTCGTGCGCTTCGAGCGCGTGGCCAAGGACGCGACCGCCACTACGGGCTACGCCGTGGCCTGGTCGCGCAGCTGCGTCGCGCTGGGCATCGGCCAGGAGATCAACACCTCGGTCGACAAGCGCCCGGACAAGAACAACGCCTGGCAGGTCTTCGCGGACATGTCGATCGGCGCCACCCGGCTCGAGGACGAAGGCGTCGTCGAGATCGCCTGCGCCTAACCCAAGGAGCTGAACATGCCGAACTACTACTCCGACACCCTGTCGGTCATCAACAGCCCGTCCAGCGGTCTGGCGCCGGCCACGCGCGTGCGCTCCGACAAGCTCGGCGGCCGCCTGCGCTTCATGGAAGCGCAGTACGTCGTGGGCGCCGGCACGCTGCTGGTCGCGGACCGGATCTACTGGGGCAAGCTGCCGCTGCGCGCGCGCCTCGTGGGCCACCTGTCGCGCCTGATCTGGAACGCGGGCGCCGCGTCGAGCACGCTCACGCTCGGCGACAACGTGAACACCGCGCGCTACCTCGCGGCCACGTCGGTCACCGCCGCGGGCAACGCCACGCCGACGGCCTCCGACAACACGTGCACCGGCTCGGCCACCACGGTCGCCGGCTCGAACGTGATCCAGCCGACGAACAACTTCGGTTCGTTCCAGGTGGGCAACCTGATCACCGGCACGGGCATCGTGGCGAACACCGTGATCACGGCGATCAATGGCTACGGCCCCGGCATGCTGGTGGTGCTGTCGAACGCGGCTTCGACCTCGGCGACCAACACCATGACCATGACCGGCGATGGCTACCAGGTGACGGACGACAGCAACTCGGTGGCCAACGGCTTCAACAGCTCGACCGACGACGCCACGCTCGTCTCGGTGGTGGCTGGTGCCCCGCTGCCGGCTGGCCAGGTGATCACGCTCAAGGGCGTGTACGTCCAGGACTGATGTCTCCTCGCGCCCACCCCGGGCGCGTCTCCTTGATCGGGGGGCCGGCGTGCCCCCCGTTTTTCATTCCGAAGGGACGAAGCGATGGCAGCCACCGAAGTCAGCATCTGCTCAAACGCGCTCCTCATGCTGGGCGGCCAGCCCATCAACGACCTGAACGAGAACACCGACCGGGCCCGGCTCGCGTCGAACCTGTGGCCCGCGGTGCGCAACTATGTGCTGCGCCGGCACCCGTGGAACTGCGCGGTCAAGCGCGTGGCGCTGGCGCCCGACACGGCTGCGCCGGCCTTTGACTGGGCGTTCCAGTACACCCTGCCGCCTGACTTCATGCGCGTGCTCTCGGTGGGTGAGGCCGGCAACGAGATCGACTTCAAGATCGAAAGCGGCAAGCTGCTCTGCGACGAGAACCCCGCGCTGCTGCGCTACGTGTGGCGCAACGAGAACCCGGGTAGCTGGGACGACATGCTGGTGTGGGCGATGACCGTCTCGATGAAGGCGGTGATGGCCTACCCGATCACGCAGTCGGCCAGCCTCGAGCAGCTGGTCGAGGACGCGCTGAAGGACGTGCTCAAGCAGGCGCGTGCCGTGGACGGCCAGGATGAACCGCCCGAGACCGTCGGTGACTCGCCGCTGCTCGCGGCCCGCCGGGGTGGCGGCAGCAACTGGTGGAGGAGCTGAGCATGCCGCGCGTCAGCCTGCAGCAGACCAACTTCACCGCCGGCGAGATCAGCCCGCGCCTGGTCGGGCGCACGGACATTGACCGCTACGCGAACGCGGCCCGCAGCCTGGTCAACGCTTACCCGGTGATCCACGGTGGCGCCAAGCGCCGCGGCGGCACGCGCTACGTGGCGCCGGCCAAGCTGAGCGGCACCAAGAAGGCCCGCCTCGTGCCGTTCGTGTTCAGCCGCGACTTCGCGTACATGCTCGAGTTCGGCGACCTCTACGTGCGCGTGTGGCCCGCCGGCGGCGGTGCGCTGATCACCGAGCTGGCCACCGGCTACAGCGAGTCGATGCTGGCCGACATCGATTTCGCGCAGGGCGCCGACACGATGTTCATCGCGCACCCCAGCGTGCCGATCCAGCGTCTGCGCCGCTTCAGCACGGCGATCTTCGACCTCTCGGCCGCTCCCTTCACCACCACGCCGTTCGACGAGCAGGGCCACGCGCTGGCCGCGAACCTCACGCTGTCGGCTGCGACGGTGGGCGCCGGCCGCACTGCGACGGCAAGCGCCGGCGTCTTCTTGCCCAGCGACGTGGGCCGCCAGCTGGTCAGCGGTTCGGGCCTGGCGGTGGTCACCGGCTACACCTCGGCCACGGGGGTGACCGTCGACATCTCCATCGCGTTTGCCGGCGTCGCGCTGGCGTCGGGGGCGTGGTACCTCGACGTGTCCCCGCAGGGCATCGTGAAGCCCTCAGCGAAGGATCCGGTCGCGTCGAGCATCGACCTGACCGGCTCGCTCTCGCGCGCGGCCGACATCACGCTCTCGGCCAAGACCGGCGCCATCACTGTCACCGCCTCGGCCGGCGTGTTCGCGGCTGGCGACGTGGGCAATACGATGTATGCCGACAGCGGCGTGGCGGCGATAACCGCCTTCACCAGCGCGACCCAGGTCAGCGCCACCACGAGCTCGGACTTCGCATCGACGAGCTACGCGCGCGGGGGCTACGGCATCACCGACAGCGTGTGGCGAGCCGAGGACGTGGGCAAGTTCGTGCGCATCAACGGCGGCCTGTGCAAGATCACGTCCTTCACCTCGGCCAGCGTGGTCAAGGCCACCATCCTGACGGCGCTCACTGGCACCGTGGCGTCGCCGCCGCTGGCCTGGTCGCTTGAGTCGTCGGTGTGGTCCGCGCTCAACGGCTACCCCCGCACGCTCACCTTGCACGAGCAGCGCCTGGTGGCCGCCGGCTCGAACCGCTTCTCGCAAACCATCTGGGGCAGTCGAACCGGCGAGTACCTGGATTTCACCAAAGGCACGGCCGACGACGACGGCTACTCGTTCACCATCGCCGCCGACGAGATCAACCCGATCAGCTACCTGGCGTCGCTGCGCAACCTGGTGGTGCACACCTATGGCGGCGAGTTCTCGCTGCAGGGCGGCGTCGAGAAGCCGATCACGCCGACGAACGTGCGCATCCGTCCCGAGTCTTCGCATGGGTCCAGGGGTGTGCGCCCGGTCACCGTGGGCAAGGAGTCGGTGTTCGTGCAGCGCGCGGGCCGCAAGGTGCGCGCTATGGGCTACCGGTACGACTTCGACGGCTACGCGGCGCCCGACCTGACGGTCCTTGCCGAGCACATCACCGAGGGCGGCGGCGTGACTGCCATGGCCTACCAGCAGGAGCCCGACCTGCTGCTGTGGGCGGTGCGTGGCGACGGGGCGCTGCTGAGCTGCACCTTCGACCGCGACCAGTCGGTGATCGGCTGGGCGAACCACTACACCGAAGGCGCGTTCGAGTCGGTGGCCACCATCCCAAACGGCGACCGCGAGGAGACCTGGGTGATCGCGCGGCGCACGGTGAACGGCGCGACGGTGCGCTACATCGAGATCCTGGACGAGGTGTTCCAGCCGATGCTGCCTGGTGCCGCGTACAGCGGCTACCCGCCGGCGCCGGCCATCGTCACCTACGGCTACACCGTGGATTGCGGCGTGTCGTTCGACAACGCGGCCGGGCAGACCGTCTTCAACGTGCCGCACCTGATCGGCAAGACCGTCGACATCGTGGCCGACGGCGCCGTGCAGACCCAGCAGACGGTCGATGGCTCGGGCAACGTCACGCTGCCGCGCGCCAGCTACCGCACGCTGATCGGCCTGCACTTCCGCAGCGAGATCGGCCTGCTCACCCCGGAGGTGGGAACCGGCACCGGCACGGCCCAGGGCAACAGCATGCGCACCAGCGAGATCACGGTGCGCTTCCTGAACACCATCGGGGCCCAGGTCTACGACGGCGAGGGCAACGAGCAGGACGTGCCGTTCCGCCGCTTCGGGCCCGCGGTGCTCGACAAGGCGCCGCAGCCCTTCACCGGCAACGTGCGCATCGAGACGCTGGGCTGGGAGCGCGGCCGCTCGGATCTCACCATCGTGCAAGACCAGCCGCTGCCGATGCACCTGCTGGCCGCGGTGCGCAAGTTCCAGGTCAACGACTGAAGGAGACGCCAATGTCTTGGGTTCGGGTGGCAGTGACGGGTATGACTGCCTTCAACAACGTGCAGCAGGGGCGCTACGCCAAGGCCCAGGCCGGGCTGCAGGCGGCGATGTCCGACTATCAGGCGCAGGTCGAGCAGGACAACGCGCTGAAGACCGCGGAGATCATCCGGCGCGCCGGGCGCAAGCAGGTCGGGCAGGCCAACGCGGCGTTCGCTGGCGCCGGCGTGAAGGTCGGCGAAGGCAGCGCGGCCGAAGTGGAGCGCGACATCACGCAGGGCTACGAGCACGACGCCTTCCAGGCGCTGCTCGAGGGCGGCCGGCGCGCCGCAGGCCTGCGCCTTGATGGCCAGCTCACGCGGATCAACGGCGACATGCAGGAGACCGCCGGCTACGTCAACGCGGTGGGCACGGTGCTGGGCGGCATGTACCAGGGGATGAAGTCCAACGGCTGGCGCACCGGCGGCCCGGGCTTCTCGGGCCAGCAGGCGCCGGCGCCGGTGGTCGACAAGAGCATTCGGGTGGGGTGACGCATGGCAACGATTCCGATGGGCAACTTCGGGCAGTCTGTGGCCCGGCCGGGGCCGATGCCCTCTATTCCCCGCGGCGACCCGATCGGCCAAGCCGTCGAGCGGACCGGGCAGATCGCGTCGAACGTGGTCAACGACATGGCGGCCGAGGAGACGAAGCGCCAGCTAGAGGCCAAGGCCGCGGCCGACCGGGCGCGCACGATCACGACGCTGACCGGCACTAAGGACAAGCTGGCCGACCTTCACGACCAGATCGCCCAGGGCGTGCAGGACGGCACCGTGCCGAAGGACAAGGCCGAGACCGAGTTCGCCTCGCGCTCGGCCAAGGTGCTCGAAGGCATCGGCGGCGACCTGCCAGAAGCGCAGCGCGGCATCGTGCTGGCCGAACTGAACGGCGACGCCGCTCGTCTGGGCAACAGCGTGCGCAAGGCGGTGACGCAGCGCGACCGCCAGGACGTGACCAGCGGCATCAGCCAGACGCTCGAGTACCTGCAGCGCCAGTACCGCGCCGACCCGGCCAAGGCGACGCAGCAGGCGATGGATCTCGTCGACCAGCTTGGCCCGCACTCGACGCTGAACCCCGAGCAGCTGGCCAAGCTGAAGCAGTCGTGGAAGGAGGGCACCCAGTACACCGCCGGCTACGAGCTGGTGAGCGCCGGCCGTGCCGACCGCAAGATGCTGGACGCGGCCGAGAAGACCATCACCACCGGCCTGCCGGACATCGACCCGCAGAAGCGCGCCACGCTGCTCGACCGGATCGCCGCCTACCGGCTGCACCTCGACCAAAAGGCGGAGCTCGCCGCGGCGCGCGCGCAGCGCGAGGCCGAGCGGCGCCTGAAGCTGGCCGAGGCCGAGTTCAACACGTTCCAGGTGATGGCCGACAAGGGGACCATCCTCGACCCGGCCTACATCGACCGCGCGCTCACCGCTACCTCGGGCACGCCCTACCAGTCCGGGGTGCGCGCGCTGGCCCAGCAGGCGAAGGACATGGGCGGGCTGGCGGCCCAGCCGGTGCAACAGCAGCAGATGCTGCTCGACCAGGTGAACGCGCTGATCGCGCAGCGCGGCCGCTCTCCCGAGCTCGACAAGCGTAAGGACCAGATCGAGAAGGTGCTGCGCGGCAGCCAGCAGGATCTCGACCGCGACGGGCTGCGCGCCGGCCTCGAGCGCGGCGTCATCACCGACCTGAAGCCACTGGACCAGAGCGGAGGCATCCCGGGGCTGATCCAGCAGCTGCAGGCGCGCGTGCCGCTGGCGCAGCGCGTGAGCATGTGGGCCGGGCGGCAGGTGTCCCCGATGACCGACGAGGAAGCGGCCCAGCTGAAGCACCAGCTCGACGCGCTGCCGGCGAAGGAGCGATCGGGCATGGTTGCCACGCTGGCGCAGGCGATCGGCCCGCAGGCCGCGCAGGGCCTGGCCGTGCAGATGGACAAGAAGGACAAGGGCATGGCGCTGGCCTTCGCCTTCTCGGGGTCTCAGACCACCGAGGGCCGGTTCACGTCCGAGCTGCTGCTCAAGGGCCAGCAGGCGAAGCTCGACGGCACCAGCACCAAGGGCGAGAAGCAGCCCGACCTGAAGCCCGCGCAGTGGTCGGCGCACATCGCTGCCGAGCTCGACGGCGTGTTTCCGGCGCAGACCCTCACCGACCAGACGCGCGAGGCTGCGGTGCTGATCGCCCACGGTATCGCCTCGGAGCAAGGCGGCCGGCTGAGCACGAAGGATCTCGATCGCGCCGTGCGCCTGGCCGTCGGCGGGTCCGTGGTCGAGCACAACGGACGCAAGGTGCTGCTGCCCGACGGCGTCGACGAGGACATGCTGGCCAAGCGGCTGCGCTCCATCAGCGCGGAGGAGCTGGCCAAGCAGGCACCAGAAGGCCAGGTGCGCGCCGGCGGCGTGCCGATGCCGGTGGCCGACTTCGTGAAGACCCTGCCGGGTCAGCAGCTGATGTACGCGGCGCCCGGCAAGTACGTCGTGATCGTCAGCGGCCGCCCGGTGCTCAACGCCAAGGGCCAGCCCATCATCGTCGGGGTGCAGTGATGTCGCTCGGAGAGCTCTACCAGCAGGATGTCGACCGCTCGCTGTCGACGATGGCGGCGATCCCGCCCGACCCGCCGAAGCGCGACGAGCGCACCGCCTGGGGCGCACCCTGGCGCGCGATCAAGGCCGCGGCTGCCGACGTGCTCGGCTCCACCGCGGACGTGCTCAAGGGCTACGGCGCCGCGTCAGCGATGACGCTCGAGGCCGACCCGGTGGCGCGTGCAGTGCTGGGCGACAAGGCGGTGCAGCAAGGTGCGGCCGAGGGCCGGCGCCAGATCGCCACCGGCGAGGCGCTGGTGTCCGACGTGGGCCAGTCGTTCCGGCAGGTGTCGAAGGATCAGCGGCCCGATCCGGTGACCGCCAGCAAGGCCGAGCAGATCGTCTTCGGCGTCGTGCGGCCCGTGTCCAAGCTGGTGGCGGGCGGCGTGATGGCGGGGCCGTTCGGCATCGTGGGTGCGGCTGGCGAGGAAGGGTTCACCCAGTCGGAGGATCTTCGCGAGCAGGGCGTCGACTTCGCCACCCGCACCAAGATCGGCACGCTGACGGCTGGCGTCAACGCTGCCGGGGCATTCCTGCCGATGGCCGGCCCGACGCTCAAGGCTACCGCCGGCCTGTACCTGCTGGGCGGCCCGGGCGCATTCATGGCCCAGCAGCAGGCCACGCGCAAGATCCTCGAGCACGCGGACTATGCCGAGCTGGCCAAGCAGTACGACCCGCTCGACCCGACCGGCCTGGCGCTCTCGGCGCTGATCCCGCTGCCGTTCGCGGCCCACGGTGCGGTGCGCAACGTGCGCGCGGCGCGTGGCTCAAACGCGACGGCAAGACCGGAAGCGGCGCCCCCCGCTGTCGCCCCCGAGGTGGTCGACGCAGCCATGACGCACAACCTCACGGTGCAGCAGGACGTGCACGAGGCCGGCGTCGTGCGGCCCGAGACGGCGCAGATCCCGCGCGCCGGTGCGCTGCAGCCGGTCGATCGCGTTATCGAGAACCGCCTGGCCGAGAAGCTGTCGGCCGACTTCGACGCCGCGGTGGCCGAGTACAGCGCCCGTCCCGACGCCATGGGCGGGCGCGTGCTGAACACCGACATCGCGCGCGAGCTGTCGCCCGACTACTTGGCCGACCGCACCCGATCGGCGGCCGTGCACGAGCCTGCCAGCTGGTTCATCAAGCAGCTCTATGCCCGCAAGCTGGCGGAGATCAAGCCGGGCGACGAAGTGCTGTTCTCCTCGGGTGGCACGGGCGCCGGCAAGACCACGGCGATCGACCAGTTCCAGCTCGCCGACCGCGCGGCCTTCGTGTACGACACGAACATGAACACGCTGGGCTCGGCGGTACAGAAGATCCAGCAGGCCCTCGACGCCGGCGCCACGGTGCGCATCGTCCACGTGCAGCGCGATCCGGTCGAAGCGCTGGTGCAGGGCGCCCTGACGCGCGCGATGCGCCAGGAGCGCGAGTTTGGTACCGGACGCACCGTGCCGCTCAGGGAGCATGCCCGCACGCACCGCGGTGCGGCTGAGGTGCTGCAGCAGCTGGCGGAGCGGTACAAGGACGATCCCCGAGTGCAGATCACCGTGCTGGACAACACCCGCGGCAAGGGGAAGGTGCAGGTCGCGGACTTGGGGTTTATCCGGGGGTTCGACTACAATGGTCTCGAAGGGAAGCTCAATGAAGCCCTACAAGCAGAGCATGACGCAGGCCGAATTTCTGGCCCTGTCTTCCGAGGAACACAGGGCGATGCGGCTCTCGGACCCGACGCTCTACAGCAAGCTGTTCGGCCAAGCGATAGCGGACAACCTGAACCGCAACGTGCTGGCGCGCGAGCAAGCGGACCTGAAGGCGCAACCGCAACCGTCGTCACCGAGCGCGGCCTGACGGCACCGGTCCGATACCGCCTCGTCGAGGCGTCGGACCTGATCACCTCCCACACCAACGACCTGACGCCCACCGCGGCGTTTCCGGCCGAGCTGCAGCCGCGCGACCGCTCTCGCTCGGCCAGCGCCGATCAGATCGCGCGCATCGAGAACGCGGTGCGGCCCGAGCTGCTGGGCGAGTCGGTCAAGGCCAGCGACGGCGCGCCCATCATCGGGCCCGACGCCGTGGTCGAGTCTGGCAACGCGCGCACGATCGCGCTGCGCCGCGCTTACGAGTCGGGTAAGGCCGACGGCTACCGGCAGTGGCTGGCCGCCAATGCGCAGCGCTTCGGGCTCACGGCCGACCAGGTGGCCGGCATGCTCCGCCCGGTGCTCGTGCGCGAGCGTTACGGCAACCTTGACCGGGCGGAGTTCGCGCGCCAGGCGAACGAGTCGGCCATCGCCGCGATGTCGCCCACCGAGCAGGCGCGCGCTGACGCCGCGCGCGTCACCGACCTAACCGGGCTGGTGGCCAACGAGGATGGCTCGATCAACCTGGCGAAGTCCGCCGGCTTCGTGCGGCAGTTCATGCAGCAGGCGGTCTCGCCGACCGAGCGTGGCGCGATGCTGCAAGCCGACGGCCGGCTCTCGCAGGCTGGCCAGCAGCGGCTGCGCAACGCGATCTTCGCCAAGGCCTACGGCGACGCGAACCTGGTCTCGATGCTGGCCGAGTCGACCGACAGCAACGTGCGCAACGTCCTGGCTGGGCTGATGCGCGCGGCGCCCGAGGTGGCGCGGCTGCGTGACCTTGTGGCAGCTGGCGCGCGACACCCGATGGACGTGGCCGGAGACATGGTGCGCGCGGTGCAGGAGTTCTCGAAGATCCGAGCCGACGGCATGACCGTCGACCAGTTCATGGCGCAGGGCAACCTGCTGGACGCGGGCCTGCCGCCGCAGCTGCAGACGCTGCTCGCGGGGCTTCAGGAGAACGCGCGATCACCCCGTCGCATCGGCGAGATGGTGCGGCAGCTGGTCGATTCCGTCGACGCGCTGGGCGACCCGCGCCAGGCCGGCCTGCTCGAGGATCGTGCGCCCACCCAGGCCGACGTGACGGCCGCCGCGGTCGAGCGCATGCGCACGCTCAGCGACGAGCAGATCACCGACACGCCGGCGCCGCTGAACAAGCCCAGCACCGACCCGCTGCTGGCCTCGATCGCCGATCGCGTGTCCGCTGTCGAAGCCACGGCCGGCGACATGGTGGTGCGCACCGACGAAGCCGGGCGCCCTGTGACGGTGGCCGACGAGCTCGCGCGCATCCGACGCGAAGCGGCCGAGGGGACCGATGCAGAGCTGGGTGCGCTCGACGCCGACCTGGTGCGCGTCGCGGCGGAGTGCGCGCTGTCGATGGGGTCTACGTGAGTGCTCTGACCACGGCTGCCAACAGCAGGCCAGCGGCCACGAGTGCCATCACCTGCACGAACCACGTGCGCATGAACCGGAGTGCGCCGCGCCAGTTGCCGGCCGCGCCGAGCCCTGCCACCGCCAAGACGGCAACGGCACCAACGACGAACCACAGCACTGGAAGGTAGCTACCCATGGCGATGAAACCGCAATGTGCCACAGCAGTCCGTGCCGCAGCTGGCGGCCGGCCCATCAGCGAAGCGAAGCTGCAGGCGATTGAGGACTCGATCAGCAGCACGATGCGCGAGCTGGCGCGCCGGGACCGCCAGCGCTGGCAAGGCCTCACGCGCGACCAGCGGGTGGCCGAAGCGATGGCGAAGGCGATGGAAGACATCCAGGCCGAAGCCGCGCTCAAGGAATACCGGGCCAGCCTGCAGGTGCTGCGCACCGCCGAGACCGACTCGCGCGTCGCCGAGCAGATGCGGCTGACAGGGCTCACCCGGTCGCAGGGGCTGATCCGCGACATCGAGAACACCAGTGACTACGTGCACGCGGTGCGCAACGAGGCGATCTCGGGCCTGGCCGACATGATCGACGCGGCCGAGTCGCGCGACGGCACCGGTGCGCTGCGCAACCTGGGCATGCGCATCTTCGACCTCGACAACCCGCAGATGACGGCCGACGTGGTGCGCGAAGTGTTCGCCAATGCCGACGGTTCCACGGGGAACAAGGTCGCGCAGGCGGGCGCGAAGGCGTGGCTCGACGTGATCGAGAAGATGCGCCAGCGCTTCAACGCTGCGGGCGGTGCGATCGGCAAGCTCGGGTATGGCTACCTGTCGCAGGCTCACGATGCCGTGCGTGTGCTCGAGGCCGGTACCGAGACCTGGGCCAAGAAGGTGCTGCCGCTGCTGGACCGAGAGCAGTACGTGCGCCCTGACGGCTCGCTGATGAACGACGCCGAGCTGACCGACCTGCTGCGCGGAGCGTGGGAGACGATCAGCACCGGCGGTGACAGCAAGACCGAGCCGGGCCAGTACCGCGGCAGCGGCTCGCGCGCCAACCGTGGCAGCGATCACCGCGTGCTGCACTTCCGGGACGGCGACGCCTGGATGGCCTACATGACCGAGTACGTGGAGGGCTCGCTCTACGACTCGATGGTCGGCCACGTCGGGCGCATGGCCCGCGACATCGGCCTGGTCGAGCGCTACGGGCCCAATCCCGAGCAGCAGTTTCGCGTGCAGTCGGACATCGCGCAGCGCGCCGACGGCGTTGGCACGATGGGGAACCGGTCCGCCGGCAACACGCCCGAGGCCTACTGGTCGATCCTCAGCGGCAAGACCGGCACCCCGGAGAACCGCGTGGTCGCGCAGATCGGGCAGGACGCGCGCAACATCCAGACCGCTGCGAAGCTGGGCGGCGCGGTGCTGTCGTCGACCACCGACGTGGCCACCGTGGCGGCCAGCCTGCACTACAACCGGCTGCCCTACTTCTCGATGCTGGCCAACTTGGGCCGGCAGTTCAGCCGCGAGCAGCGCGACTTCCTGCAGGCGCACGGCGTGATCGGCGAAGCGCTGACCAGCACGCTGAATCGCTGGACCGGCGACAACATGACGCACAGCCTCACCGGCCGCGTGGCCGGCAGCGTGATGAAGCTCTCGCTCATGAACGCCTGGACCGATGGGCTGCGAGGCGCGTTCGCTGCGACCATGATGCAGGGCTTCACGAAGAAGCTGGGCAAGGCCTGGGGCCAGCTCGACGCCTGGGACCAGTGGCTGATGCAGCGCAAGGGCATCACCGAGGCCGACTGGGCTGTGATCAGCAAGGCCGCGCCGACCGAGCGCAACGGCGTGCAGTACCTGACCGCCGATGCGATCCGGGCCACCGGCGCCGAAGGTGCTCCCGAGGCTGCGACGAAGTGGCTCGCCTTCGTGTCCGACGAGGCGCAGTTCGCGGTCATCAACCCCGACATCGCGACGCGCGCGATCGTCACCGGCGGCGGCATGCCGGCCGGCACGGTGCGCGGCGAGGCCATGCGCTCGTTCATGCAGTTCAAGAGCTTCCCGCTCGCGATGCTGACTAGGCACTGGCGCCGCGTGTTCGAGACGCCGCAGGGCCTTGAGGGCGCGCCTATGGGCTACGGGGCCACCAGCAGCACCGGAGCCGCGGTCAATCGCGTGGCGGTGCTGGCCGCCATCAACGTGACGCTGATGATGATCGGCGCGCTCGTGATGCAGAACAAGGCGCTGGTGCAGGGCAAGGATCCCTACGACATGACCGAGGGCAAGTTCTGGATGCGCGCCATGGCCCAGGGCGGCGGCGCTGGCTACGTGGGCGACCTGCTGTTCAAGGATCCGACCGAGCAGCGCGGCAGCAACGTCGAGCAGGGCGTGGGCGCCATCCTCGGGCCGGCAGCTGGTGCGGCAGCGGGCCTCGTGGGCGACCTCGGCGTGGTCAATGCATGGGAGGCGGCCAAGGGCAAGGAGACACACATCGCGGCCGAGGCGCTGCGCTGGGTCAACTCGCAGATGCCCTACGTCAGCCTGTGGCAGGTGCGCGGCGCTTGGGAACACTGGTTCCTGCACAACGCCCAGGAGGCGGTGAACCCGGGCTATCTCTCGCGCATGCAGCAGCGCTCGATGAAGGACTGGGGGCAAGGCTACTGGTGGACGCCGGGCGAAGCGTTGCCCGACCGAGGGCCGGACTTTGGGCGAGCAGCTGGGCAGTGAAGAAAGTTGCCCGAAAAGTCCGCGCCACTTTTACCGGGTAGCCATTTCAGACTATCATTGCCGCTCACATTCGTTCAACCGGAGAGCAACCGCCATGCGAGACCAAACCGAAGCCGAGGCGCCGCCCGTGCGCTTCCTGACCCTGCCCGAGACGCTGCAGCGCGTTCGCCTGGGCAAGACCGCCATGTACGCCAAGATCGGCGCCGGCAGCTTCCCGATGCCGGTGCGGATCGGCACCAAGAGCATGTTCGTCGAGCACGAGGTCGACAACTGGATGCGCGAGCAGGTCGCCAAGCGGCCGGCGACTCTGCTGCCACCGCCGGCCGCGATCAGGAAACGCGGTGCAACTGAGAAGCACAGAGACAGCCTGGAACAAACTGCGTCGCACTGAGACAATGCGGGGCCCATGCGCCCCGACCAGCTCACTCGTCTCGAAAGCCTTCGCGATCGCCTCGTCGAGCGCGCGCTGATTGACGCCGACCCGGGCAACTGGGTGGCGGGCGAGAAGGCGCCGAAGGACATGACCCGCGACGAGCGCGGCGATGCGAAGTGGTGCCGCGGCCTGGCGATCAACACCGTGTCGCTGGCCATGCAGGTGCAGCGGCTGATGGCCAACGTCGAGACCGGCGGGGCCATCGTGCCCGATCAGCCCGATGTGCCGGCGGACGCGGAGGCCGATCCTGTCGAAGCTGAGGTGGCGCGCTTCGAGGCGGCGGCGGCGGAAGTGCTGGCAGCGCGCGCCGTGAGGGCGGCACGCGATGCAAAGCCCAAGCTCTGACGCGATCTCCTTCGTCGCCTTCTTCAACCGCTGGGCCGAGATCCAGGGCTGGACGGTCCCTGACCTGCACGTCGAGATCTGCACCTGGCTTGCCGAGGAGCAGGCCCCCGAGCGCGTGCTGATGGTCTTCCGAGGGGCGGCCAAGTCCACGCTGTACGCGGTGCACAAGGCGTGGAAGCTCTGGCGCAACCGCTCGCACCGCTCGCTCGTCTGGTCGGCCGACAACGAGACCGCGGGGATGCTGACCGCCGACACGATCAACGTGCTGCGCAATCACCCGTGGTGCCGCGGCATGCTGCCGTCGAAGCCAGGCGCGAAGCGGTTCTGGGTCAACGGCGCGAGGGACGCCCGCAACGCCAGCATGCGAGCCGTCGGCGTGACCTCGAACGCCACCGGCGCGCGGGCCGACGACGTGGACTTCGACGACATTGAGGTGCCGGGTAACATCGAGACGCCCGAAGCGCGGCTCAAGCTGCGCCAGCGCATCAGCGAGTCGACACACATCGCGGTGCCGGGCGCCCAGAAGACCTACATTGGCACGCCCCACACGCACGACTCGATCTACCCGGAACGCATCGCCGCGGGGGCTGCCGTGCTGAAGATCCCACTGTTCGCGCACTCGGTGCGCTACACCGACACCGGCAAGCGCACGCGCTACGAGTTCCGGCACCCGGTCGGGCCCGATGGGCTGTACGTGATGGCCGGCATCCACAAGGGCGCGCGCATGCTGCGGCAGGGCGTCGACTTCCTGTTCGAGGCTGGCTTCGTGGTCTTCCCCTCAGCCCCGGGCGTGGTCATCGACATCTGCTCGGGCTGCGCCTGGCCCGAGCGCTTCACGCGTGACGAGATCGAGCGGCGGCGCAAGGAGACCCGCACGCTCAACGCCTGGGACAGCCAGTACATGCTCGAGGCCAAGCCGCTGGCCGAGCTGCGCCTGGACCCGAGCAAGCTCAAGGCCTACAACGTCGAGCCGGTGGTGCGGCGCGCGAATGGCGGCGTCGCGATGTGGCTGGGCATGGCGCGGATCGTCGGCGCCGCGTGCCGCTGGGATCCTTCGAGCGGCAAGCTCAAGAGCGATGTGTCGTCGCTGGCGGTGGTGCTGCAGGACGAACAGGGCCGGCGCTACTGGCACCGCTCGGTCGAGCTGCGCGGCGAAGTGGCGGAGACCGACGAGAGCGGCAAGCAGATCACCGGCGGCCAGGTGCTGCAGATCGTCGACGTGGTGCGCCAGCTCGAGCTGCCGCGCGTGGTGATCGAGACCAACGGCGTGGGCGCCTTCGCGCCGGCCTGGCTGAAGACCGCGCTGAAGCAGGCCAAGCTGCAGTGCGGGGTGAAGGCCGAGCCGCAGGCCACGAACAAGAACAAGCGCATCCTGGAGGCCATCGAGGGGCCGCTGAACTCCGGGCAGCTCTGGGCCCACACGTCGGTGATCGACGGGCCGGCGTGGGAGCAGATGCGCGACTGGAACCCGGGCATCACCGAGCAGCCGGACGATCACCTCGACAGCCTGGCCGGCGCCATCGCGGAGACGCCCGAACGCATCGGGCGCGCGGTGGTGGTGCAGTCCGATGGCTGGAAACCGCCCGCGAAGGGGCGGGAGGATTGGCGCCCATCAGCGGGCGTGCACGAAGTCGAGTTGGAGAGCTGACGACGGCGGCCCGCGCTTCACGCGCGAGGCGCCCATGTCCGTCAATGCCGAAACCCCGATTGCAAGCTCTACCGCCAACGGCGTCACCACCTCGTTCCCGTATGCATTCACCGTTCTGTCCGCCGCCGACTTGGTCGTGCAGGGCGTTCTGTCGGGCATCACCACCGTCTACACCTACGGCGTGCACTACACGCTGACCGGACTGGGCACGGACGCCGGTAGCGTCGAGTTCCTGTCTCCGCCGGCCAACGGCACCGTGATCACGCGCTATCGCTCCAGCGAGCTGAAGCGAACCACCGACTACCAGGATAACGGGGACCTGCTGGCCAAGACAGTCAACGTCGACTTCGATCGCCTTTGGCTGGCGCTGCAGGAGATCAACAGCGGCGGTGGTGGGGGCGGTAGCGGCGACGCGGGTGCGCTCAAGACCGACCTCGCGAACGCGATGGATCCGGGCAAGGGCGCCAGCATGGTCGGGTACAACCGGCTCGCCACAGGCTCGGTGCCGTCGACGGTGGCGGCCAAGCTGGCGCGCTACGTCGACGTGCGGGACTTCGGCGTCAAGGGCGACGGCACCGACGAGACTGCAAAGCTGCAGGCCGCCTTCGACAGTGGGCTGGCGATCGACCTGCTCGGCCTGACGATCAAGCACGCAGGCATCGTCGTCACCTCGCCGGGAGGTCTGCGCTGGCGCGGCAACGGCGCCACGCTGCACTACACCGGCACCGGCACCGGCGTGCGCATCACCTCGGCTGCGGCGACGAACATCAGCGGCGTCGACATCGAGGGCGTCACGTTCAAGTACGGGCAGTGCCAGCTCTGGATTCAGGGCGACGCGGCGAGCAAGGCCAAGATCGCCGACATCCGGCTCGAACGCTGCGGCTTCGCAGGTGAGCCCGCAAGCGCGCTGAACGCCGGGCTCACGGTGCTGTACTGCGAGCGCATCGAGGTCAGCGGGTGCGCCTTCCGAGACTGCACCGACAACGGCCCCTATGTCGCGTTCTCGCGGCGTGTCAACCTCCACCACAACTTCATCCATAACTGCCGCGGCAGCGGCGGCATCACCGTCGGCTACTCGGACACGATCATCGGGTGGATGGCCGAGGACATCGTCGTCGACTCGAACATCGTCTTCAACGACGACTCGGCCGCGGCGGGCGCGTACATCGCCGGCATCGACGTGGTCTTCGCCTCCGGCGTGCGCGTGAGCAACAACGTCATCGCCAACAGGCAGGCGAGCAAGACGGTCACGACCTCGATCAAGAGCGGCATCACGGTCGAAGAGTGGCAGTGCAGCGACATCGTGATCAGCAACAACACGATCGTGTCGCCGCTGGAGAACCTGCTGCGCATCGGCACGAACCCCAACAGCGAGCTGCGCCGGCTGCGCGTGACGGACAACTACGGCTATGACAGCGGCCTCGCCGGGCTGCGCATCGACGCGTGCGTCGAGGGGCTGGAGGTGTCGCGCAACACCATCGACACGACCGGCCAGGAGGCGATCTGGATCGGCCCGCGTTGCACCGCGGACTCGAAGGTCCACGCGAACGTCCTGCGCCACCCCGCATGCCAACTGGCCTTCGCAAACACGGCGGCGATCAAGATCGAAGGGCTGAACTGCACGGTCACGGACAACACGATCGACTCCGGCCATGTGTCGATCAACGTCACCAGCTCCGTGGCCGCGCCCGGGGTTTCGGTCGATCCGGCCACGACGACGATAACGCTGTACAGCGGCGTGACGGCGCTGGAGAGCAAGAACTATGCGGGCCTCACGTTCGGCGATGTGGCGGAGTGGGTCCGCACGAACGCGAACTGGGACGCGACGATGTACGGCGAGCCGAACGCCCCCTACGTCTCCGCGACCGACTACTCGCCGAACAATGTCGTCACCCACGGCGGCCGCGTCTACCGCAACATCGCGCGATCCAAGTTCATTGCGCCCGTGGCATCGTGGTCTGCGGCCACGACTTACGCGCTGAATGCCAAGGTGCTATGCGCCGGCAGCATCTACGTGTCGCTGGCCGCGGGCAACGTCGGCAACGACCCGCTGATGACGCCTGCGAAGTGGTCCGCCTACTACCCGCCCGCGTGGAGCGCAGGCACGAGCTACGCGGCCGGGGACACGGTGAGCTACGCGGGGGGCTTCATGCGCTCGCTGCAGCCCGGCAACCTGGGCAACGATCCCGGCAGCAGTCCGACGTTTTGGACTTGGGGCGCGCTGCTGTACTGGGTGCCGATGGCGATCGACGGCGCCGCGATGCTGCCGGCGGCGAAGTACCTGCGGCGCACCGGGGAGCGCAGCGGCAGCATCGTGCGCACGTATGCGCTGGACGCCCTCGGCAGGCTCAAGTTGACCAGCAGCGAGTGCTACATCGCGATCTACACGGCGTGGCCCTCCAAAGGCAATTGCCGCGTGAGTGGCAACACGCTCAACAGCGATGCGTTCGACTACCTCGGGCAGTCTCTGGGGACGGTGCAGCCGTTCTTCCTCGGCAATGCGTACCTCTTCGAGAAGCCCGACACGCTGGCCGATGTGCTGGAGAACGGCGGCGGCCGAGCGTTTGTCGGGAGCGCGCTCAACGGTCAGCTGACGCCGGCGTCGCTGCCAACCAACCGCTACTACCTCCGCGGAGACACTTTCGTCTCATCGAACCCCGCGCTGATGCCCGGCCGGTACACCTGCGTCACGCCAGGGTTCGGCACGAACGCAGTCTGGAAGCCGTACACCGGCACCGGGGTGGGCCTGGTCACCCCGATCGCCAACGGAGCGCGTGCCACGACCACGGTGGCCGTTCTGCCAGTGTTGGTGGGCGCGGAGAACCAAGTCACCGTGACCATCGACGTCGACGCCAAGGGCCTCAAGGTCTTCGGCTACGTCAGCGCGAGCGGGGTCGTGACGGTGGTCTACGAGAACCACACCGGCGGAAGCGTGACGTTGAGCGCACACACATTGAGGGTCTACGTAAGCTAACTATGAAACTCGCCCCTGACAAGATCGCCCATATCAAAGCGGGAACGGTGGTCGCTGTTGCCTCTGCTGCGTGGTTTGCCCTGTGCCACACCATTGGCCTGCACCCGTTCACCGCTGGCATTGCCTTGGCCGGCCTTGCTGCCGGTGCCGCCGTCGAGTACGCCCAGCGCGGCAGCAATGCGCTGGTGCCGCGCCTGCACGATGTCTCGCCGAAGGACTTCGCGGCCAGCGCTGCGGTGCCGGTGGCCTGCGCGGTGGCGTGGGAAGTGGCGGTTCGCATGGGGGCGGTGGCGTGAGTCGGCGCGGAGCAATGACCGAACAGCCCATCAACGCCGCGCTGGAGACGGCCAAGGCGGTGCCCAGCGTGACGGCCGTGCTCACCTTATGGGAGCGCATCACCGTGCAGGACTGGCTGGCCGCCAGCGGCATCATCTTCATCGGCCTTCAGGCGGTGTATCTGATCTGGCGCTGGGTACGCGACGCCCGCCGCGAGTCCGACCGCCAGCACGACCGCCGAGCCGCCTCGCGCAACCTGCACGACGACGCGCAGGACACCGAGCTATGAGCCGCGCCCGCATCGTCGCCACCGCCATCGCCGCGGCCACGGCCATCGCCGTGCCCGCCGAGGGCCTGCGCCGCGTGGCCTACTACGACCCGCCGGGCATCCTGACCGTCTGCTACGGCAGCACGACCGACGTGCAGGCCGGCAGGGTCTACACCCTGGACGAGTGCCGGCAGCGCCTGGACGCCGACATGCGCGCGGCCATCAACGCCGTCGACCGCTGCGTGCCCGGCCTGCCGTGGCAAGTGCTGGCAGCTTTCGGGGACGCGGCCTACAACATCGGCCCGGCCGTCGCCTGCGACCGCGCCCGCAGCACTGCAGCGCGCATGCTGGCCGCCGGCAACCTGCGCGGCGCGTGCGACCAACTGCCGCGCTGGAACAAGGCGCGCGTCGCCGGCCAGGCCGTCGAACTGCCTGGCCTCACCAAGCGCCGCGCCGCCGAGCGTGCGCTGTGCCTGCAGGGCGTGCCCGCATGAGCCTGGCCACCAACGCCGCCGCCCTGGCCCTGGCCGCCGCGCTGTCGGCCGGCGCCGGCTGGTGGCTGCGCGACACCCAGGCCCAGGCGCAGGTCAGTGCCCTGCAGGCCAGCCACGCCCAGCAGCAGGCCCAGTGGGAGCGCCAGGCCCGAGAAGCCAGCGAAGCCCAGCGCGCCGACGAAACCCAGGCCCGCAACGCCATCGCCCAGGAGACCGCCCATGCCCGCACCCAAGCTGCCGCCCATGCGTCTGATGCTGCTGGCCTGCGCGCTGTGGCTGGCCGGCTGCGCCAGCACATCGCCGCCCTCGCTGCCGCCGGCGCCCATCCGGCCGATGCAACTGCCGCCGCTGCCGACCGAGGCGATGCAGCCACCGGCCCCGGCCTGGTGTACGCCGACCTGCACGCAGGCGCTGAAGAGGCGGTTGACCTTGCGGTTGACCTTGCGATTGCCTTCGACGCCGCCCGCGCCGCCGGTCTGGCCTGCCAGCGCATCTACGCCGTAGCGGAGGCTGGGCGGTGATGTGGAGCAACTGCTACCTGTGGGCGCTGGGACGCCGCCGAGCTGCAGCGCAAGGTGAACGCGGGCGCGGGTGTAGTCGTCGAGCGTGCGCTGCGCGAGGTCTTGCGCGGTGACGCGGCGCTTGCAGGCCGCGCGGTGCTTTGCTCAGCAGCTGATCGAAGCGGCCCGTCATGCTGCCTTCCCCCCGTGCTGCTCCACGAACGTCTCGGTCGCATCCTTGGCGGCGCCCTTTCCGTTCTTCGCCTTGTCGCGCTCGAAGGCCTTGACCGTGCCGTCGATCGGCGCCTGCTTCACCGCCGGCGGCGTGAGCATGATGCTCGTCTCGCAGCCGATCAGCGTGGCTAGCTTGCCGATCACGTCTGCCTTCAGGTTGGAGGCCTGCACGCGGAACAGCAGGTCGACGGTGCCGCCCTCCTTGCAGTCGGCGCGCACCTTGTTGACCGAGCACTCGCCGACGACGATGTTCGAGCCACCGCCCAGGCCGCGGTCGATGGTCAGCGTGTAGCCGACGTACTCGCTCTTGAGCTTCAGCGGCTGCTCGATCGTCGTGCAGCGCAACAGCGGCATGTCGGTGACGGGCTCGACGCCCTCGAGCTGGCCCTGGGCCGCTTCGCCCTTGGCCTTCTGGTAGAGCATCCCGCGCAGCGCGCCGTCGAACTCCGACAGGATGTGGTTGCTGGTGGTCAGCTTGACGCTGATGTCGGCCGCGGGCACGTGCTCGTCGCCGTGCAGCTCGCTGCGCACGTTGACGTTCAAGATCGTGACCTTGGCCATCGACTCGATGGCGAACTGGCTGGGCATGGTGCGGGGCTCCTGGCTGGTGGTGATCAGGCCGCCTCGGCGGTGCCGGTCATGGGCACGAGCTGGGCGCGTTCGGGGTCGGTGGTGAACTCGACGGTCAGGCGCGTCGGGTAGGTGCGCATGTCGATCGACGTGATGCGCACATCGGCGCCTTGGAGCGCTGCGATCTGCGCCGCCAGTGCGGCCTTGATGGCGTCCTCGCTGAGGGTCATGCTGTTGGTGCCGGGGAACTTCATCGGATGCTCCTGGTGGTGGTGAAGAAGGCGGGCGGCCGGCGAACCGGCGCGGCGTGGGAATCAGGGAGGGTTAGGGAGGAGAAGGCCCACCCCGCGGCGCCCGGGAAACTGGTCAGGTCGGCAGCTCAAGCTGCTCGGAGGCGATGGTCTCGACCTTGATGCCGCTCTCGAATGCAGCGACCAAGTCGTCTTGCGACGCCACCTTGACCTCGAACGAGTCGGCGGCGACGTGGCGCAGGGCGTGCGACGGGTGCGAAGCCCGGACCAGGCGGTGCAGGCTCTTGCCTGTTTCCGCGGCGATGTCGGCCGTCGCGTTGCGCACGATGTAGATGCGGGTCGGCGCGGCCATCAAGCCTCCCACGCCGCGGTGTACGCGCGGTTGAGGTCTTCGAGCTCGGTCGGCGTCAGCACGTCGCGCGCTTCGTCGAGCACCAGCTGCGCGGTCTCGACGCCGGTGGCGTTCTCGATGTCGGCCTTGTACTGCTCGACCGTCTTGGCTGGCGGCTGGGCCGGCGCCGGCGCGGCGGTGGGCTCGGGCTTCTTGCCGCGCGCGCGGATCGCGTCCTTCGCCTTGTCGGCCGCGCTGGGCGCGCCCGTGGCCGCCTGCTGCTCGCCATCGATCGGGTCGAACCAGTCGGCTGCCACGCTCATGCCGTCGCGCAGCGAGGCGTAGACCTTCTTCAAGCCGACCACCTGGGCCGGCTGGATCGCGTCGAGCCGGCGCTGGATGCGCTTCTCGATCTGCTCGCGCGAGACGCCGAACTCGCCGAAGGCCTTGACCATCTTCTGCATGGCCTCGGGGCTGGTGTCGGCGTTCGCGCCCAGTGTCTCCTCGCACTGGCGCACGGCCGCCTCGACCACATCTCCGGGGATGACGGACAGCAGCACGGCGCGCTTGCGGCGCTGGCCCATGTTCGCGGTCAGCTCGTAGATGTCGCGCTCGTCGGTGATCGCGTAACCGCCCTTTTTGGTGTCGCGCCAGTGGCGCACCTGGAACTGGCGCTCGTCGTAGTAGCCGGTCTCCAAGTCCCAGGCGTATGCCACGCACTCGCTGTAGCCGTTGTGACGGCTGATCTCCTTGATGCCGCTGGCGATGTTCCCCCAGCGCCGCGCGGTCGCCTCGGCGAGTCGGATCGATGGACCGGAGACATCGGTGCCGCCGCGGCTGTAATGATAGACCGCGCTCTCGGCCAGCGTCGGCCGCATGCAGTCCTGCAGGATCAGGTCCATGCACTTCACTGGGTCGCGCGGGTTGGCGCGGGCGATCATCATGCGGGCCTGAACCTCAGCGACGATCTTCTGCTGCTCGACCTGCACCAGGCCGGTCGGTGCCTGCGGTCGCGCCGCGACTTGCGCTGCGGCGAATGGGTTGGCGACGGCGATGTCGTTCATGCTGCTTTCTCCTTGCGCTGCGCGCGGTAGTAGGCGTTCATGCACTCTCGGTGGTGCACGTTGGTCTTGCTGATGAAGAGATTGACGGGGTCGTCGTGCTGCTGGCAAAAACGGCACTTGCGCCAGTGCGCGTGTCCGCAGGCCTTGAGCGCATCCATGCGCTGATGCAGCAGGCGGTGGTAGCCGCTGCCGTGGCAGATCACGAGGTTCGACGGTGCGTTGTTCAGTCGGTTCTCGTCGACGTGGTGGACGATGGCGCCGCGCGGTAGCCGCTTGCCGAGTGCTCGCTCGGCGACGCGGATGTGTTCGAGCTTGGACTCGCCGGACTCCATGCGACGCAGGTACCCGTTTGGCATTACGCTGCCGGCACCGTTTGGGTTCTTGTGGGCCTTGTTCACGCTCAGGCCTTCAGGAGGAAGCGGCGCGACGGCTCGCCGACCGCGACGAACAGTTCGTACAGGTCCGGGTGCTTGGCCTTGAAGGCGGCGCTGTCGAAGCGCTTGGGCGCGGCGCTGGCCTTCCAGGTGCAAAGGGTGTGGCCCGACGAGTCGATCAGGGTGTCGCTCTCGCCCATGGACTTCATCACGACGGCCTTCCACTGCTCCTCGGCCAGCTCGAGGTGCTTGGCCTGGGTCTTCAGCTCGCGCAGCTGCTGCAGCGCCTGCAGCACGTCGTCGCCGGCCAGCACGCTGTTGGTCTTGGACGAGCGGCCGAAGCGCGCCTGCACGTCGGCATAGCTCACCGGCTCAGGCGGCTCGCCCGCCTTCACGCGCTCCCAGAACTCGGTGCAGGCGTCGCAGATCATGTCTTGCAGCTCGCGATCCTCGGGCACCTCGTAGAGCCGGAAGTCGCTGCCTCCGATCAGCACCGCCACGTCGGCCACCACGAAGCCGGTCACGGCCATGTAGTGCTGCACCTGCAGCAGGTAGGGCTGCGGGATCTGGTCGCTGCCGGGTTCGCCCCAGCCGTCGGCGGTGCGCGCCGTCTTCGCCTCGAACACGCGGCGCGGGCCGGCCTCGGGGATCACGAAGCCGTCGAGGTTGGCGATCATGTGCTCGTAGAGCGGGTGCCGCACCAGCTCGTCGAGCACGCGCACCTCGCGGCCGGTCTCGTCGGCATAGGCCTGGCGCACGACGGGCTCGAGGTAGCGGCCCCAGCGCATGGCGTCGTTGTCGGCCTGCGGCGCGATCTCGCCGCGCTTCTCCTGGTAGACCTGCAGCGGGGTCTTCCACTTCGACAGGCCCAGGATGGCGGCGACATCGCTGCCGCCGATGCCGGTGGTTCTGGCCTTCAGCCAGTCTTCGCGTGCGTTCATGCTTGCTCCAGTTGACGAATGCGCGCGAGCAGGCCCAGCTCCTGCTGGAAGCTGTTGCGCAGGTAGATCGGACCGGTCAGGCCCGTGCCGGCGTAGTGCTTGCGCTCATCACGCAGGCAGTCCAGTTGCCAGCGCAGGACGCGCAGGCGACAGGCTCGGACGAGGCGGAACCACAAGCTGCGCCGAGTCGGCAGCACGCGCCGGCTGTTGGTGGTGATCACTGATAGCCCCTCCCGTTGATGCACTGAGGCGGGCAGTGCTGGTTCCAGATCTCGAAGTCGGGGTCGATCTCGCGCTGCACGAGGCGCAGCTCGGCCAGCTGCTCGCGGCCGCGGGTGTAGGCGCTGTGGTCATCGCTGAACTCGTGCGACCAGTCGTGCCGCTGCAGCAGCGTCACGTAGGCTCGGCGCTGGGCTTCGCGCAGGGCGACCGGCGCCGTCTGGATCGACGCGACGATGCCGGCGAAGATGGGGTGCAGGCCGCCGCTCACGCTGCCACCTCGTCGACGACGGGTGTCGATGCCTTCGTGGCCTTGGCGATGGCGGCGCGGGCCTGCGCAATGCAGGCATCGCGTTCCAGCAACTTGATCGACATCGCGTGCTCCTTTCGTTTGTCGTTGGAGCAAGTCTACAGCGCGTAGACATCTGATGTCAACTACGGGTAGACGGTACAGAGGGGCGCGCCAGTGGAATCTACGCGTCGTTGACGCGGTTCGTCTACGGCGAGTAGACTAGCGCTCATGGACACACCACTCACTCCCGAACGACGGGCCCTGCTGCGCGCAGCCGAGATCCTTGGAGGGCAAGCCGCTCTTGCGTCTGCGTGCGGGTATCCGGATCGGCGTCATGTCTGGCCGTGGTTCAACACCGACCGGCGGGTTCCCGCCGAGAAATGCCCTGCGATTGAGCGCGCAACGCGAGAGAAGGGGCAGCCCGTTCTGTGCGAGGAACTCCGCCCTGACGTAGCGTGGGGTGTGCTGCGCGAACAGGCGGGGGCGTAGGTCATGGCCACATCGTCATCGCGCGGTCGCTCCGCTGCATCCGACGCACTACAACCTCGTTCGCGCGAGTTGGAATCGGTTGGAACCGCCCCCGACGGGATCTACGAAACGCTGATCGAGTGCGTCAAGGCGATCGGCGGCAGCAAGGTCGCCGGCATCGCCCTGTGGCCCGCCAAGGGCGTCGAGGCCTCGCAGCGCCACCTGCTCGCGTGCCTGAACCCCGAGCGCAACGAGAAGCTGGGCCCCGACGAGGTGCTGCACGTGCTGCGCCTGGCGCGCGAGCGCGGCTGCCACGCCGGCATGCAGTACCTGGCCGCGGCGCTGAGCTACGCCGAGCCGGTGCCGGTCGAGCCCAAGGACGAAGCCGACGAGCTGCGCCGGCAGTTCATCGAGAGCACCCGCACGCTAGCCAAGATGGCGCAGCGCATCGAGCAGCTGGAACGGCCGTCGCCGAGGGCGGTGGCGTGAGGGTGCTGCATAACGCCAGCTTAAGCGGCGGCCGTAGGCCGTCCGCTTGAAGCGACAGTTTGGCCCCATGTTGAACGAAGCAAAGGAAAGTCGATGACCGACTTTGAAGCGCAAGTGAAGGCCGCCGCCGAGAAGGCTGTGCTGCACCATGTGAGCAGCGGGCAATGGCTGCTGCCGAACTACGAGAGCCGCCTGAAGGTGCCTGCCGAGTGGATGGCCGAGATGTGGCGCCTGGTGGACGCCGACCGGGTGCGCCGGCAAGTGGTGGAGCGCATCGAGGCTGAACTGGCGGAGCGCATGGTGAACCACATGGCCGCCGAGCTGGCGACCGACATCAAGCAGATTCTGAGCGTGAAGGAGCGCCGCGAGGCCCTGCGCGCGCTGGCCCGTGAGCACATGGACGCGGTGATGAAGGCTGGGGCCTAACGCTTGAGCTAAGCGGCGGGCCGCTTGCGGCACGTCCGCGCTTGAGCGAAGTGTTAGGCCCCAACCAACCGGAGCGCGCAGACGATGGCATGCCCGAAGTGCGGTTGCAAAACCGTGTACCAGTTCGATGATGAGGAAGACCCGCAGGACGACCGGCTGCAACGCTGCGCAGCCTGCGGCGAAGTGTTCGACCTCGACGACCATGCAGAGGAAGACGACGATGACTGAAGGTGTGAACGCGAGCGGCAGGCCCGAGATGGCGCCGCAGCCGGCCGAAGGGCTTGCATTCGATGCGCGCGGCGTGCTGGGGCCGGTGAACCCGGACCCGTGGGTACGACTGATGATGCTGGCGAACGAGTACGCGATGCACTTGGTAGACGCGACGCACCACCAGGCCGAGAGTCGCGCCGACATTGCCCGGACTGCTGCGCTGAAGACGATGGGCAAGATGCGCGAGGCGTTCTTCGCGCACTGCCGCGAGGTGGAGCAGGGTACCCGGCACGCATGCTCGATTGCGGTCTGGATGACATTGCAGGAGGCGCTGGCACCGGACGCTGACGACAAGGGCCTAGACGGCTGGATGCGCGAAGCAGAGCGGCGCGTGAAGCTGTGGCCTAACGCGGTGTTAACCGGCGCGCCGTGACCAAGTAGCCGAGGCGTGCGGTGCCGCCGCGCGTCCGGTTGAACAACCTGTTGGGCGGCTACCGCCCGTAGCGAGGAAGACTATGCACACAGCACCGATGGCAGACAGCCAAGGCGAGTTCGCCGAGTTCAAGACCCAGCCCGACGTGCCTTGCCGCAAGTGCGGCGTGCACGCGGTGAGCATGCGCGAGTGGGAAAGCTCGTGCGGCGGCTGGGAGGACTACCAGTACAAGTGCCACCACTGCGGGCATGCATGGTGGGTGGAAGGGATCGACGCATGACTACCTGGGCTGACGAGTACGTGACCATGCTCGAAGACTGCGAGAAGCGCAGCGAGCGGCTGACCGACTGGGAATGCGGGTTCGTGGACTCGCTGCAGCGGCAACTGGCCGAGGGCCGGCGCCCGAGCCAGAAGCAAGTTGAGACGCTGGACACCATTTGGGAGCGCGCCACTAAGCGCGGGTGACGATGACCGACCACGAAGTAGAGCGCGCCCTTGGCTACACGCCGTGCGTGTGCGGCGTGATTGACGGCACATGGCACTGGCGCTGCTACCGAGGCAAGACCGATGCCGAACTGAAGGCCGGAATCGCGCTGGAGTTCCGTAACGCTCGGCGGCACCTCAAGAAGCAGCGAGCCGAAGCCCTGCGGTTGCCCTCGCCGCGCTCTGATTTTTGGTGGTGATCTTGTCGCTCGATCTGCACGCTCCACTTGTCCCCGCCGAGGTAGACCTGCGCGACTTCGCAGCCAAGCAGGGCAAGGCGCGCTACTCGGATGGCAAGCCCTGCGTGCACGGCCATCTCGGCGAGCGCTACACCAGGAACGCCTACTGCGTTGAATGCCAGCGCGCGCAGACGCGCAACGCGAAGGCGCGAGTCCGTCGGCTGATGGGGGACGCTGGGTGAACTACTTCGAGAAACACACGCCTGGCCCATGGCGTTGGCACTTGGTCAAGGTTCAGCGTGACATCACGGGCCCGCAGGGTCAGAGCATTGCGTACACCCGAGGGGCTCAGTGGTCTGGTGACCGATCGGAGCAGGAGGATGAGGCCAATGCGATGCTGATCGCTGCAGCCCCGGATCTATTGCTTGCGCTTCGGTTCGTTGCGTTCGTGATGGAAAGGTCAGCTGGGCAAGACGTACCGCGGATTGATTTCATGCGCGAAGTTCGCACCGCCATAGCCAAGGCCACTGGTGAGGCGATATGAACTACTTCGAGCACCACATCGGCGACTACGACGAGGCGACCGCGCACCTCACGGCATGCGAGGACGGCATCTACAGCCGCCTGATTCGCAAGTACTACGCGACCGAGCGACCGCTGATCGCCGACATCGCGAAGCTGCAACGCTTGGTGCGCGCGAATTCACGCGCGGAGAAGCAGGCCGTCGTTGACGTGCTTGAAGAGTTCTTCCACCTCGAGGACGACGGCTGGCATCAGGACAGATGCGACGAGGTGATTGCCGCGTATCTGGCTGGCGAGCCGGAGCGCGAGGTGAAGAAGGCGAACGAGGACAACCGCCTGAAGCGCCACCGCGAGGAACGTGCGCGGCTGTTCAAGTTGCTGACGGACGCCGGCCAGCATGCTCCCTGGAACGTCGGCATGGCCGAGCTTCGAGAGCTCGTGAAACGGGTAACCGCAACGGGACAAGAAACGGACGCGCCGCCGTTACCTGAAACGGCACCTGCAACGCCTGCAACGGCTACCCAGGAGCCAGGAACCATTCCCCATACACCATCCACCAGAGAAGAGAGTAAGGGGGAGGAATCTCGGAGCGTGTCAGACCCGGCCGCGATCTGCCTCGCGCTGAAGCGAGCCGGCATTGCGGGCGTGAACCCCGGGCACATGACCCTGATCACGCTGCTTGACGCCGGGGCAACCGAAGCCGAATTCCTTGGCGCCGTCGATGCTGCCAAGGGAAAGCGCGACGCGTTCACCTACGTCCTGAGCGTGGTCAAGGGCCGTCGCGAAGACGCCGCCAAGACCGCGCAGTTGATCCATCGCGGCCCGATGGCCACCGACGCACCACCACCAGGACGACGCACCGCCGTCGACCGCCAGATCGCCACCATGAACGCCCTCACAGGCAAGGACCGAAGCCATGGACCAGCCCCTGCAGCCGACCCCGCCAACGTCGTCGATGTCGATGCCCGTGTTGTCCCCTGACGGCACGCCGGTACCGACCCGATGGGTCGAAGACCTGTTCGCACGCCTCGCGGCCATCCTCGGCGGCTCGATGTCGAACGTCTACGCCAGCGCGGACCCCGACCGCGTGAAGGCGGAATGGGCCGAGGCCCTGGCGGGCTTCAGCGCCGAGGAGGTCAAGCGCGGGCTGGCAGCCACGCGCACGCGCAAGTTCGCGCCGAACCTGCCCGAGTTCCTGCACCTGTGCCGGCCTGCACTCGACCCCGAGGTCGCGTGGATCGAGGCCGAGCAGGGCATGGCCAGCCACGCCAAGGGCGAGCGCTGCGCGTGGACGCATCCCGCGGTGTACTGGGCCGGGCGGCAGTTCGGCTTCGAGCTGCGCAGCAGCAGCTTCGAGCAATGCCGCAAGCGCTGGGCCGCTGCACTCACCGCCGAGTTCGCGAAGGGTGCATGGGCGACGCCCGCCGACCCGACGCAGCGCCGTATCGCCGCGCCCGAGCAGCAGACGTTCAACCCCGAGCTGGCAGCGCAGGCTCGCGAGAAGCTGCGCGAGCTGCGCCGAAAGATGACCGGCTACTCGACGCCGCAGGAGCAGGAAGCCGCGCTGCAGCGTGCCGAGGACCAGGCATTGCAGCAGGAGGTGGAGCCGTGATGCCCGCCGTTGAGACCGCGCGCGCCCGCGCGTTTTCGGCCCCGGTGCAGGCTTGCATGGGCGGCTGGTGCGCGAAGCGCGACCACTGCCCGCACTTCCACGCCGCGGATCGGCGGCAGCCTGCCGAGCGGCTGTGCGTGCCCGGTTCCGATGGCGTCGGCGTCAAGCGTCCCGTCGTGATTCATCGCCCCGTCGGGGCCTGGGAGGAGAGCCATGCATCCGCGCAATGAGCGGGAGGCGCACCGCGCCTTCGTCGAGTCGTGCCCGCCGTGCTCGGGCCACTGCCTGCAGGGCCGGCGCTGCCCGGCCAACGTGCCACGCGATCCGAGCGCGCTGCGCTGGGTGCTGCTGGTGCTGGCCGTGTTGTGGGGCTTGGTCGCCTGGGGCGTCGTGAGGTGCGCGTCGTGATCGTCCTTGGCATCGACATCGGCGTCACCGGCGCCCTGGCCGCGGTGGACGCTCGCGGCACCTGCAGCGTGGCGGACCTGCCGACGCTCGAGATCCCGGGCAAGCGCATGGTGCGCAGGCGCATCGACGCGCGCGGGCTGATGGAGCTGGTCCGCCAGTTCGTCCCGCCTGGCGAGGTGGCGCTGGCGCTCATCGAGGACGTGCACACGATGCCCGGCCGTGCCAACTCACCGCAGTCGCAGGGCTCGCTGATGCACTCGCGCGGCGTGGTCGAGACGGTGCTCGAGCTGGCGCGCCTCGACGTGCGTGCGGTGCAGCCTGCGACGTGGAAGCGCTGGTACGGGCTGATCGGCAGCGAGAAGGCCGACGGCATCGAGAAGGCCCGGGCGCTGTACCCGCTGGCCGAGTCGCACCTGAAGCGGAAGAAGGACCACAACCGCGCCGACGCTCTGCTGCTGGCGCACTTCGGGCAGAGGACCATGACCTGATGACGGCACCGCGTATCGACTGGCCCAGGCTGCTGGGCGACATCGCCTACATGCTGGGCGAGCCCGACCCTGGCAATCCCGACGTGCGCGTCCCGTGCTCGCAGGATCGCCTGGCGTCCGCGCTCGGCGTTGCGCGCGGCACGCTGCGCGGCTGGATGGACGGCAGCGAGCCCAAGCACGGCGACGGCGAGCGCCTGCTCGACCGCTGGGTTCGTCTCACCGGGAAGGCCCGGATCTTCGCGCCTGTCGATCGCCGCCCGCTGTCGGCACACGCGAGGTAGGTCCCGGGCTGGAAACCGCCCGCAGGCCTCGCTGACCATTCCCCCGCACCGGACACCGCCGGTTCATCCCCACCACCCACCCGCAAAGGAGCGAAAGCCATGGGTCGATCCGCCTCGCAGCCCGTCCAGACGCCGGGAGCACCCGCACCGGACACCGCCGGTTCCGCCGACGACAGCACCACCGCGACGCAGGAGCAGGCCGCGTTGACCACCTCGACCGAAGCTGCTGCCGATCCCGACGCGCGGATCGCCGAGCTCGAGGCCCAGCTGGCGGCCCAGGCCGAGGAGAACGAGCGGCTGCGCGCCGCCGCCGCGGCCGACCCGAAGCTGCCGCAGGTGGTGTACGAGCCCGAGACGCCGCACGGCAAGGAGAAGCTGGCCGCCAGCGCCACCGCCGGCATGACGGTGGCCCAGGTGCAGCAGGCCATCGACGACAAGCGCCTGCCCGAGCCGGTCACGAGCTACCTCTGCGCCGACGGCTACTACGCGCGCCGGGGCTGAGCATGCTGCTGCGCCAGGCCCTCAGCGAAGAACGCGCTGCGCACGGCGACGAGCTGCAGCCGCTGCCCAACGTCCCGACCCGCGAGCAGATCCAGACCCTCGAGGGGATGCTGCTGCAGGTCGAGGCGCAGGGTGGTGGCGTGGCCATCGACACGTGGCACCACTTCGCCGACGGCCTGGTGGCCCGGACGATCCTGATCCCGGCCGGCACGATGCTGACCGGGGCTTCGCACAAGACCGAGCACCTGAACATCGCTCACGGCGACATCACCGTGTGGACCGAGGCCGGCATGCGCCGGCTAACCGGCTACCACGTGCTGCCGTCGCTGCCGGGCGCCAAGCGCGTGGGCTACGCGCACGCCGACACCTGGTGGACGACGGTCCACCTCAACCCGACCAACGAGCGCGATGTCGAGGCGCTGGCCGACGCGCTGGTCGAAGACACCCACACCCTGCAGTCGCGGCGACTCGCGCTGAAGGGCAAGCCCTTGGAGAGCCTGTCATGAGCTGGGTTGCAACTGCCGTCGTCGGCGCTGTCGTCGCCACGTCCGTCTACAGCGCGGACCAGCAGCGCAAGGCCATCCACGGCCAGCAGGATGCGATGCGCGCGCAGCAGGAGGAGGACGCCCGCAAGGCGGCCGAGGCCGAGACCGCCGCTCAGGTGGCTTCCAACGCCAAGCTGGCCGACTCGAAGCGCCGGCGCCGCAGCAGCGCGCTCGAGCTGGGCGACCCGACCGCCAGCGCCGACACCCTTGGCGGTGCCGCAGGTGCGACCGCCCTGGCTTCCGGTGGCCCGACACCGGCGGCACGTGTGGCCTCGTACTACCCCGGCACCTCGGCGGCCTACGCCGCGGGCACCGCACTGGGCGCCGGCTCGGCGAGCTCGCGCAGCACCGGCCGCGTGGGTATCCCGAAGACCCCTGACCGAGCCATGGCCGTCTTCTGATGACCGCGCAAGTCGACGCCCTCTGCAAGCGCCTCACGCGCCTGAAGCAGCTGCGCCAGCCGCACGAGTCGGTGTGGCGCGACTGCTTCGATCACTCGTTCCCGATCCGCGCGTCAGGCCTCGACGGTGGGGCTCCGCTCGACGCGCAGCAGGCCATGGACCGCAAGTCCCGGCTGCTGCATTCGGCCGCTACCGATGCCGGCCGCACGCTGGCCGCGGCGATCGTCTCGGGGGCCACGCCGTCGAGCTCGATCTGGGCGCTGCTCGACGTGACGGGCGCCGACGGCGAGGGCCGTCGCTGGCTCGACGAAAAGGGAAAGCAACTCCACGAGGAGATCCACGCCTCGACTTTCGATGCCGCCGCGTTCGAGTGTGCGCTCGACCTGGTGGGCGCCGGCTGGTTCGCGCTCTACATCGACGTGGACCGCGATGCCGGCGGCTTCACCTTCACGCAGTGGCCGCTGTCCAGCTGCTTCTGCTCGACCACCAAGGCCGGCGGCTTGGTCGACACCGTGTTCCGCGAGTACACCCTGACCGCCGAGCAGGCCGTCAAGGAGTTCGGCGTCGAGAAGGTCTCGGCCGACACGGCGAAGAAGGCCAAGGTCGACCCCGACGCGCCGGTGACGATCTGCCACGCGATCTACCCGCGCAGCACCTACGCCGTGGGCGCGCGCCTGGCCAAGAACCTGCCGATCGCCTCCTGCCATTTCGAGGTCGACTCGAAGCAGCTGCTGCGCGAGAGCGGCTACCACGAGATGCCTGTGATCGTGCCGCGCTGGGCCGTGATTCCCGACAGCGTGTACGCGATCGGCCCCATGTTCGACGCGCTGCCCGACGCCCGCGAGCTCAACGAGTTCCTGCGCATGGACCGCATGAACGCCGAGCTGGCCATCGCGGGGATGTGGATCGCCGAGGACGACGGCGTGCTCAACCCGCGCACCGTCAAGGTCGGGCCGCGCAAGGTTATCGTCGCCAACTCGGTCGACTCCATGAAGCAGCTCAGCGCGGGCGGCAACTGGCAGCTGGCCGAAGCGCGCGTGGCGCAGTACCACGCGGCCATCCGCAAGATCCTGATGGCCGACCAGCTGCAGCCGCAGGACGGGCCGGCCATGACCGCGACCGAGGTGCACGTGCGCGTGGGCCTGATCCGCCAGCTGCTGGGCCCGATCTATGGCCGGCTGCAGGCCGAGTACCTGGCGCCGCTGGTCGAGCGCTGCTTCGGGCTGATGTACCGCGCCGGCGTGTTCGGCATGGCGCCCGAGTCCCTGGGCGGTCAGAACCTCAAGGTCAAGTACAACAACCCGCTGGCCCGCGCCCAGAAGCAGGAGGACGTGGCCGCCGTCGAGCGCATGACGGGCAACCTCACCGCGCTGGCGAACCTCGGCCAGGCCGTGCCCGCCGCGGCCGCCGCGCTCGACAAGGTGGATTTCGACGCCACCGTCGACGTGATCGTCGAGGGACTGGGCGTGCCGCTCAAGGTCATCCGCGACGAGGACCAGCTGGCCGCGTTCCGCGAGCAGCGCGCGCAGCAGCAGGCGCAGGCGCAGCAGGCAGCGCAGGCCCAGCAGATGCAGACCATGGCTGCCGAGACTGCGATGCAGCGCTCGGTCAAGGCCGCCTGATTCCCTGATGGAGAACTGAAATGGCCGACGCGAACAGCGTTTCCCCTGGGCTTGCCACGCTGGGGGCTGGCGGCTGGACTGTCACCGAGCCGAGCGCGGGCGGGCGGTTTGGCTCTGTCGGCGTGCTGACGCCGCAGCAGACTCTGGCTACTCAAGCCCTGGTGTCAGGGGCTGGGAATCAGCCCAGCGCCACCCTGGCCGCGACCACCGGCACGCCGGGCCAGATCGTGCGCCTGAGCGATGGCGCTGATGCTGGTGCGCTTCTGGTGTGGGCCATCCCTGCCGGCTCGTCGTCTTACACCTGGTGCTGGTGGCTGTGGCCCCAGTCTGCCTACTGATCCAACAAAGGAGCACGCGACATGGGACTGCCTGTCAACTCCCCCAGCGAAGTAGCCGCCTACGTCGGCACCGCCGTCATCCGCGACCTGTCCACCACGCGGCAGACGATCAGCCTGCCCAGCGGCGCGAAGTGGGTGCAGATCACCTATCGCCTGCTGCCCGGCGCGACGGCCACGGCCAACCAGTTCGCCAAGGTCGTGCTCAACGCGTCCACGGACTCGGATGCCGCCGGCAAGCTCGCGCTGGACGGCGCCAACACCCCGATATTCCAGGGTGACGATGTGGCCTTCGCAGCCACGTCAGATTCCCTCATCACCCGCCTCGACGTGGTGACCGAGGCCGCAGTCGGCACCGAAAAGACCGTCATGCGCATCATCTACGGAGTCTGACGCCATGCCCAACGCAATCCGACTCGGCTCGCGCATCACGCGCACCCAGGCCAATGGCGGCATCACGCCCGGCGCCATCGCCATCTGGCCGTGCCATCACGCCACGACCGACAACGCGCTGACCGACATCAGCGGCAACGGCAACAACACGGTGGCCGGCGCGTCGTTTGTCGGGGCGACCCACTTTGCCGGCACCGATGGCGTCATCACGCCGGACTCCTCGGGCGCCAGCGACTTCGCCCAGCGCCTGGCGGCGGCCCAGTTCTCCTACGGCGTCAGCGGCTTCGCCAATGGCGACACGCTGCTGATCGCCGGCCGAATGAAGCTCACCGCAGGCTACCCGGCAGCGTCCAGGCCCATCATTGCGCAGGGCGGCAACAACTCGGCCGCCCAGGGCATCCGCCTGAGCATGAACGCCACCACTGGCACGCTGATCATGGTGTGGGACGGGGCGTCATCGGTGTACTCGGCCAACACCGACACGGCCGCGCCGTCCTCGGGGTGGTTCTCGTACATGTTCGCGCTGTGGGGCCATACGCCTGCGGCCGGCACGGCGTACTACGGCATCTGGCTCAACGGCGCGTCGGCATTCACGACCTACCCCAAGAGCGCGAC
>WBZT01000362.1_pt1 | contig 37724 bp, 35 predicted proteins | sample 5204241 | NCBI WGS metagenome assembly WBZT01 (sample SAMN12344358, study PRJNA552823) | activated sludge metagenome | biome: Activated sludge suspended growth; feature: Nitrification reactor; material: Wastewater; isolation source: activated sludge from nitrification reactor of wastewater... | reverse complement strand
GCCTTGTCGTCGAGAAACGATTGCTGCAGCCACGCCCTGAAGATGCCGGTACGATTCACCGGCGCCTCGAAGTTGTCCACGCCCATCAGGCTGCCAACATAATTGCGGTTGAACCGCCCGCCACCATTGCTGATCACCTGCAGATAAGCCGAGCCGCCCTCCCAGCCGATCAGTTTCTGACCGTCGATCTGCACGATCAGGTCGACGTGACCGACATAGGTGCCCCCGGTCTTCAGGCCGCCGGTGTAGTTGTGCAGGAAATCGGCGGTGTAAAGCAGGTCGGTTTGAATTCCACTATCATACAACTTCTGGCGCGCGCCGCCCCAGTCGCCGCTGAGCGTCGTTCCCTGCCAATCCGGCGGGGCACTGCCTCCGGCATCCGCGGCTTCCTCGGCTCTCTCGTCGGCTGCGTCCGTGTGCTCGCCGGTCTCATCTGCTGCAGCTTGCAGTTCCTCATCGGCGGGCGCCGGCTCCTCCACTGCCGCAGCATGAACCCGAGGCATCGCCAACAACAGCGAGCACAGCATACCTCTGAGCAGGGCACAACGTCTCCCCAGTCTGTCGTCAAATCGCATGTGCCTTGTTCCTGAAAGGGGCATGTCAATTGCCTTTCTTCTTGGTGATTGACGCCACGCGCCGGGACGGATTGGTTTGTACGCAACCTGTGCACCCGCCACAGCCACCCTTGCTCTTCTCGCGGATGGATCGAGGCGAGGCGCCGGCATCGCCATGGGCAAGTCCGACACGCCGTGCCAGTCCTGCACTGCATTCCACAAGTGCGTCGCGCAGCACGCCAGGCATCAGCCGCCACGTGGCATAGCTGGCGGCGCAGACGACCGCGCCATAGACAACGAGTTCTTCAAGCATCACCGGCTCCCGAGAGGATGAGGGCAAGGCGATAGGTGATAAAAGCCGCGACATACGCCAGGGCGAACAGATAGCCGGCCATCAGCAGTGGATATCGCCAGGAATTGGTCTCGCGCTTGACCACTGCCAGAGTCGACAGGCACTGCGGCGAGAAGACGTACCAGGCGAGCAGCGAGAAAGCGGTCGGCAACGACCAGCTTGCCGACAGCATCGGCGCCAGTTGCTCCGCCACGTCCTCACCGGTGGCCGAGAGCGCATAGACCGTACCGAGGGCGCCCACCGCGACCTCTCTCGCCGCCATGCCGGGGACCAGCGCGATCGATATCTGCCAGTTGAAGCCGATCGGCGCGAAAATGACCTCGAGCGCGTGGCCGAGCATTCCGGCATAACTGTACTGAATCGCCGGGCCGCTGGCATCCGCCGGCGGAGCCGGAAAGGAAGACAGGAACCACAGCACCACCATCAGCGAAAGAATGATGTTGCCGACCCGCATGATGAAGATGCGGGCGCGCTCGAACAGACCCAGCAACAGATTGCGGGCATGTGGCCAGCGGTAGGACGGCAATTCGAGCATCAGCGGATGCTGCATCCCCTTCGCGACCGTCAGCTTGAGCACGCCCGCCACGGCCATGGCGCTCAGCACCCCGGCCACGTAGAGGATGAACAGCACGAGCCCCTGCAGATTGAATACGCCGGCCACGGTGTCCTCCGGGATGAACGCGCCAATGATCAGCGCGTATACCGGCAATCGCGCGGAGCAGGTCATCAACGGGGCAATCATGATCGTTGCCAGCCGGTCACGCCAGTTGGCGATGGTGCGCGTCGCCATGATGCCGGGAACGGCGCAGGCGAAACTTGAGAGCAGCGGAATGAACGATCGCCCCGAGAGACCGACGGTACCCATCAGGCGGTCGAGCAGGAAGGCGGCACGCGGTAGGTAACCCGAATCCTCCAGTGCGAGAATGAAGAGAAAGAGGATCAGAATCTGCGGCAGAAACACCAGCACACTGCCGACACCGGCGACGATGCCATCGACCAGCAGGCTGCGCAGAATCGTGTCGGGCATGCGCTCGGTGAGGAATTCGCCGAGCGCCTGGACACTGCTCTTGATCAGATCCATCGGCACGCTCGCCCAACTGAACACCGCCTGGAACATCAGGAACAGGGTCAGGGCCAGAACGAGCATTCCCCAGACCGGATGCAGCACGACGCGATCGATGCGCTCGTCCAGGCGCGTGTCGAGCGCCGGTTCGCGTACGGTGGCGGCGAGGATGCGCCGCACCTCACGCTGCGTGGCAGCGACGTCGGCGACATCCGGCGGCAGCCAGGCAACGGAATGTGACAGATCCTCCGCCACCATGGCGTCTAGCCGGGCGATCAGATCGCTCGCCCCGCCTCGCTTGACGGCAACGGTTCTGACCACCGGCATACCCAGCTCGCGCGCCAGTGCCGGCACGTCGATTTCGATCCCGCGCTTGACCGCCAGATCGGTCATGTTGAGCGCAAGAACCATTGGCAACCCCAAACGCCTGACCTCGAGAACGAGTCGCAGATTGAGCTTGAGGTTGGTGGCGTCGCTCACACAGACGATCAGATCGGGACGCTTTTCGCCAGCGAGCGTCCCCAGCACAACGTCGCGGGTGATCGCCTCGTCGATGCTGATGGCGTTGAGACTGTACGCGCCCGGCAGATCGAGTACGCGAAATTCCTTGCCTGACGCCGTCGTGAGCCAGCCTTCCTTGCGGTCGACGGTCACTCCGGGATAATTGGCAACCTTCTGCCGGCTTCCGGTCAGCAGGTTGAACAAGGCCGTCTTGCCGCAGTTCGGGTTGCCCAGCAGGGCCAGTCTCAACGCACCATTCGCGCCATTCATGTGCATTCTCCTTCCGTACGTGCCGGCGCCACCAGCACCCGCTCGGCCTCGAATCGGCGCAGGGCAAACATCGTGCTGCCCACACGCACCGCAACCGGATCACCCCCCGGAAATCCACGCGCGACGACGCGCACCCGCTCTCCATCGACAAACCCGATCTCGAAGAGCCTCAATGCGAGTGCCCGATCCCCAGTTTCGCCGCCGGCAGCGAGGAAGCCATTGCTGACCGTGGCTTCCTGACCGATCGGAAGGTCGAACAGGGTCATCGATTCCATCTGTTTCATACGATTCGATCCCTTTCCAGAAACACAGACTGATTCACATGCATGCGAAGAATGACCGCCGGCAAGAGTCTGCCCCGCCTTCCGTTCCCCGTACACCGACACACACAGAGCCAGTATACATGAGAATAATTCTCATTACTAGTGATTGGAGATGTTTCTTGAAATGGTCTTGTCTACTTGCCGAAAACCGGAGGAGTCCGCAGGAAACGCGCGCGGCTCCTGCCTGACAGTCGACAGGAATCGTGGCGGCAGCGCATTCGTGCTGCTCGCCAGGCGTGAGAAGACCTTGCTGGCCCCAAGCGTAGGGTCGCGCCTTGCCCTCTCCGCGATGCGCGTCACCTTTCCAGCATGATTGCCAAATAAGCTACGTACAGAACGCCGTTGAGCAGCAGGCTCCAGACGGGCAAACCCTTGCCGCGCGCCCAGACGCGCAGCCAGCCGACGGCGATCAGGGTTGCCAGCACCCCGGTGAAGACTTCGACACGTGGTTGCCAAGGAGTCAGCATGATGCCGATGGCGGGCAGCAAGGTCCCCTGAAAGACCATCGCGCCGGTGATGTTGCCGAACGCCAGGGTGTCCTTGTCCCGACGTATCCAGAGGATGCTGTTGACCTTCTCGGGGAGTTCGGTGGCAATCGGGATGATCAGCAAGGAGAGCAGCAGCGTCGAGATGCCCAGTAGGCGCGCGACGCCATCGACGCCATGAATGAAGCCCTTGGCGCCAAACAGGATGAGGGTAACACCAGCCGCCAGTTGCACGAGGATGGTGAATAGATTGGTCGGAAACCCCAGCCGGGAGAGGAACATCCTCTCCTCGGCCTCCGTACCGTGGCCATTCTCGACCAGATCGCTCGACGCACGCAGCGTAATCAGGACGTACACGAAGTACGTGAGCACCAGCGTGAAGCCGATGGCGGCTCGCAGGTAACGGGCGTCCGGCGGAACGAACATCGCCACCGCAGCGAGAGCGAAAGCAAACAGAAAGAAATCGAGGTCGCGCACGAAACCGGTATGTTCGGGGGCAACGAGACCGCCGAGCCCGCGACGCGCAGCGACCGACAAGGCCATCAGACAGGTAGACAGGGTAGACAACATGAGGGGAGCGCCGAGGATGGCGCCGACCCCGATTTCCTCGTTGACGCCGACGTCGCTGGTACCCGCAAACAGTGCCAGCAGCGGGACCGTCGTTTCCGGAAGCGCCGTACCGACCGCGGCGAAAAGCGATCCAGTGACTCCCTCCGATATTCTCAGTTTTTCGCCGAGGTGTTCCAGTGCATTGGTAAATAGCTCGGCAGCTGCGAGAATGAGGAAGAGCATCACGACCAGTTGCAGGACCAGGCTGATCATGACCACACCTGTGCTGCCAGGCCAGCGGTGCGCTGAGGGTTGCTTGCGGGAGGGAGCGCGGCGGCGGTCGCGCGGAAAGCTGTGTTCACTGTGGGCTCCGGCGGATCGGACAGCAAGAACCATGACGCACCGCTTCCTGTCCGACCCGGAACGAAACGATGCGCCAATAGTCTCGTCAAGCCAATCGGCCAAACGCGCCACGGCTTTTGCCGAGTATGTTGACGCGTTCTCCTCGGGAACGAGGAAGTCTACTCCCCACTGACCGAATCAGTGTATCACAGTCGGTGTTTGTCCAGTAAGAATGCCTGTCGCTCGGAAAAATCCGGCACCGGGAGCGACCACTTGACCAGGCCCGTCGACTGTTCCCGGGGTCGATTCACGGGTCCGATTCCGGCGAAGCGAAGTGCTAAGATTCACCCCTTTCCAGATAGCACGCCAATCACCAAGGGAGAACGCGCATGAAACTCGAAACCCTCGCCGTCCACGCTGGCTACAGTCCCGAAGCGACGACCAACGCGGTCGCCGTGCCGATTTATCAGACCACCTCGTATTCCTTCGACAACACCCAGCACGGAGCCGACCTGTTCGACCTCAAGGTGGCCGGCAACATCTACACGCGGATCATGAATCCGACGCAGGATGTCCTGGAAAAGCGCGTCGCCGCGATGGAGGGCGGCATCGGCGGACTGGCGCTGGCCTCGGGCCAGGCGGCCATCACCTACTCGATCATGACCATCTCCGAAGCCGGCGACAATATCGTCTCGGCATCGACACTGTATGGCGGCACCTACAACCTCTTTGCGCATACCTTGCCACAGTACGGGATCGAAGTGCGCTTCGCCAATCATGCCGATCCGGCCAGCTTCGAAAGACTGATCGACGGCAAGACCAAGGCGCTGTTTTGTGAATCGGTCGGCAATCCGCTTGGCAACATCACCGACTTCGAGCAACTCGCCGAAATTGCCCATCGCCATGGCGTCCCCCTGATCGTAGACAATACCGTTCCCTCGCCTTACCTCTGTCGCCCCTTCGAGCACGGGGCCGACATCGTCATACACTCGCTGACGAAATACATCGGCGGCCATGGCAATTCGATCGGCGGCATGATCGTCGACAGCGGGCGTTTCCCGTGGGTCGAACACAAGGCGAAATTCAGGCGGCTCAACGAACCCGACGTCTCCTACCATGGCGTCGTCTACACCGAAGCGCTGGGCCCGGCAGCCTACATCGGCCGGGCGCGCGTCGTGCCGTTGCGCAATATGGGCGCCGCCATCTCTCCCTTCAACAGCTTTTTGATTCTGCAGGGACTGGAGACGCTGCCACTGCGCATGGACCGCATCTGCGCCAACGCCGAGAAGGTAGCCGCGTACTTGCAAGGCCACGCCAAGGTCGCATGGGTCAATTACGCCGGCCTGCCGGATCACCCGGACCATCCGCTGGTGCAGAAGTACATGGCTGGCAGGGCTTCGGGAATCCTGACCTTCGGCGTCAAGGGTACCGACTGCACGGGTTCGCAGGCTGGCGCGCGCTTCCAGGATGCGCTGCAGTTATTCACCCGTCTGGTCAATATCGGCGACGCCAAATCGCTCGCCTGCCACCCGGCATCGACCACGCACCGTCAACTGGCGCCGGCAGAACTCGCCAAAGCCGGCGTCTCCGAGGAGATGATCCGCCTTTCCGTTGGCATCGAACACATCGACGATCTGATCGACGATCTGGAACAGGCGCTGGCGGCCGCCTGAGCGCCCGCCCGGGGCCAGGAGCACTGCTAATATCAATGGCTTGTCGACGTGCGCCGGGCGCGGTTCTGGGTTAGCATGGGATCTCGCAGAGCATCGCCAATGTCCGCGGATGCCGTCGATGTCCAGTAGCCCCCACCACCTGCCGCTCGTCGATCTGCGTGCCGATGATGGCGAGATCGGCAACTATGCGGCGCTGCTCGACAGCCTTCACATCGGCCTGCTGGTCTTTGCTGCCGACGGTTCGCCATGGCTGCGCAATGGCTGGGCCGACGCGTTGCTGGGCAGCGTGTCCGGCGTCTGGGAGGACGAGAACGGGCAGCCGCTGGCCACCGGGAATCGTCCCGAGACGCAGGTCCTGCAGACCGGGCAGGCGGTGCTGCAGCGCGCCATCTGCGTTCGCAACGACGCCCGGGGCACCCGCATCTGGTGCAAGGCCAGCGCCTTTCCGGTATTCGCCGCTGACGGCAGCCTGCGACGAGTCCTCCTGACCCTGGCCGAGCTCGATCGCCACAGCCGTCTGGCGACCGAGAACCGGCCACTGCCGACGCATGACCCGCTCACCGGCGTCTTCAACCAGCGCTACATCCTGCTTCTGGTGGACGACGAGAGTCGTCGCGCACGGCGCTACGGCATCCCTTTTGCACTGGCCCTGATCGCGATCGACAACTTCCCCGATTTTTGCCGGGCCCACGGATCGGGCGCCGGTGAGAGCGTCCTTGCCGAGATTGGCCGACTGCTTGGCAATGGTCTGCGCGAGTTCGACATGGTCGGCCGCTTTGGCGCCGAGGAGTTTCTGGTGATTCTGCCGAACGTGCGCGTCAGCGACGCGATGATCGGCCTCGAACGCCTGCGCGAACTGGTCGAAGCGACACGCTGGTACGACCACGAGCCAGCCCTGACGATCAGCGGTGGCGTCAGCGAATACGGCGGCGAGGACGCCGCGACACTGATCGAATGCCTGCGATCGCTGCTTGGTACGGCGCGCACTGCGGGCGGCAATCGACTGTGCGTCGATCTCGAAATGTTCTAGCCTGGATCTCCCAGGAAGTGTCCCGCTTCACGGTAGTTCCTCGACCTGCAACCAGACACTGCTTCCGCTCACCCGGCTTCCGTGCTCGCCGACCTCGGCCTGCTGGCTGCTGCCGCCGACTTCGAGCCACTCGCCGAGGCGGCCCGAGACCGTCGTCAGCAGCCGCTGCCGTTCGACGGCGCCCTGGCCACCCGGCGAATCGAACTGCGGGCTGATCTCCAGCGTCACCCGCTCGCCAACCACCCGCGGGGCAGCGTAGAAACCCTGTCCGAGGTCGCGATAGACGATGCCTTCGCTGAACACGGCGCCGCGGGGCCCGATCGCCAACTGCCGCAGCGGCACCGGCAGCGACCTTCCGACCTGGATCAGCGCGCGTCCGCCCTCTACCACCTGCACCATTTGCTGGCTGTCGATCGATTGCACGCTGCGCCGCTCGTACGCCGGCAATTCGAGGCCACTGTCACGGTTCTGGCGGACGCGGATCAGCAACCGTCGCGCCGGGGTATCGATCGCCGCCAGCGCCTGCCTGATCTGCTCGCGATTGCGCGGCGAGGCGCGCACAATCAACTGGTCATTCATTCCCGAGAGTGTGCCACCGGGCTCGAGCAACGGTTGCAGCGCCGGCAGCACCTCCTGCAGCGTACGGTGGCGCAGCGCGATGATCTCCATTTCCTGCTGCCCGACGGCCAGTGACGGGAGCAACACGCAAAGCAGCGTCAGCAGCGATCGCCTCGCAGCCGCCTGCAAGCACCGTCGACTCACGACAGGTGCGGCAGGCCAAGATACTCGCGCGAACGCATCTCGGTCAGTCGGCTGGCGGTGCGGAAAAACTCACTCGCCTGCGTACCCTGCGTGTATAGCCCATCTGGAGCGCAGTCGGCGGTAGCGATCAGCTTGACCTTGTGGTCATAGAAGATATCGACGAGCCAGGTGAAGCGCCGCGCTTCCGACGCCATGTTCGCCGACATTCTCGGTATCCCGGAGAGCAGCACCGTGTGGTAGGCCCGCGCCAATTCGAGGTAGTCGTTCTGCGAACGTGGTCCACCGCACAAGGACTTGAAGTCGAACCAGATCACCCCGGCACCGCGCCGCTGCGTCGGAATCTCGCGGCCGAGAATGTCGACGCAGCCCCCCGTTTCCCCCTCGCCGTCGGCCATCGCCGTGAAGTACTCGGCCATCCTCGACTCGGCAGCAGCGTCGACCGGAAAATGAAAGATTTCCACCTGTTCGAGCGTGCGCAGCCGATAATCGACGCCGGCGTCGATTTCCAGCACGTCGAGCCGCGCCTGGATCAGGGCAATCGTCGGCAGGAAGTTCTCGCGTTGCAGGCCATTCGGATAGAGGCGGTCGGGCGGATAGTTGGAGGTCATCACGAACACCACGCCGCGCGCGAAAAGCGCTTCGAGCAGACGTCCGAGGATCATCGCATCGGCGATGTCGGAAACGTGAAACTCGTCGAAACACAGCAGCCGGACTTCGGTGGCGATGCTCTCGGCGACGCGCAGCAACGGATCGCTCTCCCCCTTGCGTTCGTTCAACTGCCGATGCACTCCGTGCATGAACGCGTGAAAGTGGATCCGCCGCTTGCGACGGTAGGGAACGGCGTCGAAAAAGCAGTCCATCAGAAAGCTTTTGCCGCGCCCGACGCCACCCCAGAAATAGACGCCACGCGGCACCTCGGGCGGAGCGAACAAACGCCGCAAGGTGCTGCGACGCCCGACCTTGAACGACAGCAGTTCGTAATAGAGACGTTGCAGGCGGTCGGCGGCGGCACGCTGCGCTGCGTCGGCCGTGAAGTTGCGTGCTGCGAGCAGGCGCTCGTACGCTTCGATCATTCCCCGCTCGGGAACCTTCAGAACTCGGTGAGGCATTCGCGTCTTTCCGCTACTCGGATGGGCTTCCCGGGCCATGGCTTGCCGGAAGGCCCGGAAACGAGGCCGCGGCGCCACTCGATCTCATCCGCTCCGCCGCGATGCCGCCATTCTAGACCATCGTTGCGCAAACGTCAGACTACACGGTCTGCAAGGCTTCCGGCAGGGGCACGAGAACGATGCCGTCGGCCAGCAATGCGGCGCGAATGGCCGTCGCCGCGGCTACCGCCCGCGGCCCGTCGCCATGCACGCAGATGCTTTGAAATTCGGTGCGAATCAGTCGCCCGCCCTGACTGACGATGCCGCCGGCGTCGAGCATGCGCCGGACGTGAGCGACACAGGCGTCGGCACTGTCGAGCAGCGCGCCGGGCTGGCTGCGTGGCACGAGCTGGCCGGTATCGGTGTACGCACGGTCAGCGAACACCTCGTCGACGACACGCAGGCCAGCCACCGCACCGGTCAGCGCCAGCTTCGACAGCGCCGGTGCGAGCAGGATCAACTCGGGATCGAAGCTCTCGATCGCCGCCACGACACTGTGCGCCAGGGTCGCGTCCTCGCAGGCCATGTTGTTCAGCGCGCCGTGCGGCTTGACGTGCGTCAGCCGCCCACCCTCGGCCCTGGTGATGCCAGCAAGGGCGCCGATCTGGTAGATCAGCATCGCTTCGAGTTCGGCGGGAGGAAGCTGCATGGGGCGTCGCCCGAAACCCTGCAGGTCAGGAAACGACGGATGTGCCCCGATGCTCACCCCGGCGGCCAGCGCCTGCCGGACGGTTTGACGCATCACCAGCGGATCGCCGGCGTGGTAGCCACAGGCAATGTTTGCAGCGCCGACGATGCGCAGCAACTCCGCGTCGCTGCCCATTTGCCAAACCCCGAAGCTCTCGCCGAGATCGGCGTTGAGATTGATTCTGCGCGTCATCGATTCTCCTCCCGACTGTTCGCTACGGGCAATTCTGCCCCCGCCGCCGTCTCGACCGCACAGGCGTCGATCACGCCGCTGATCAGATTGACCGCGTAGATCGCCTGCGAATCGATCTCTCCGGTTTCGGCCAACGGCTGGATGTCGGCGATCTGCGCACGCACTGCTGCCTCGCGCGCCATCGCCGCGCGTTCCGCGGTCGCCACCGAAACCGCGGTAAAGCGAACTCGCTGCCCCGGCGCCAGCACTGCCAGCCGCGGCAGGTCGGCCGAAATCACCGTGGCGATTTTCGGATACCCGCCGGCAGTCTGGGCATCGGCGAGCAGGACGATCGGTTGACCCTGGCCCGGCACCTGGATCGACCCGGGAAGCGTCGCGTCGGAGACGATTTCGCCCCCCTTTTCCGGGCGATGCCGCAACACCGGGCCATCCAGCCGCATCCCCATGCGGTCGGCGGCGGACGAAATACGGTAGTCCCCACCCAGGAAACACGCCAGCGAGGAGGGGCTGAAGTAGTCGTCCTGCGGTCCGAGAACGACCCGGATCGGCGCCGAATCGAAGGGCGGCGGGTTACGCAGCATCCGCTCGTCACCGACGCCGGCGTTGGCCAACAGACGAACCCCAGCGCTCAGCAAGCGCCCGTCCACGCCACCGAATCCGGAGCGCGCATCGGTGGAAGCGCTGCCGAGTTGGCGCGGCAGATCGATCCCGGCCACCGCCAGATAGCCGACGCGTCCCGGCGAGACCATTCCACAGCGCAGCGTCTCGCCGGGAGCGAGCGTGACGCTACGCCAGGATGCGATCCGCCCGCGTCGGCCATGGCCAATCCGGTCGGCGACGAAATGACCGGTCAATGCGACACGGACCGGCAGCTCGAGTGCACGCACCGACAGGCCACCGGCAAAAAACTCGATCGCCGGCGCTGTCTCGACGTTTCCCAGGAGGACATTGGCGACGCGCAACCAGCCGGCTTCCAACGCTCCGGCATGCGCTACGCCGAACCGCCGGAATCCGGGCCGGCCGAGGTCCTGGATCGACGCCATTGCGCCGGGGTGCGTGATTTCGAGCCAGGCACTCATCGACCGGAAAACCTCTCGCCCACGAGAAACTCGAGCGGCGGCGACGCAACCGCCGACCGCGCCGCCATCCTCACCGCCAGCTCGTGATATTCGGCGGCGCCAACGGGACGAAACCGTACCTGGTCGCCCGGCTGGAGCAAGGCCGGTTGCGCCCAGCCAGCCGAAAACAGCGGCACCGGACAGGCGCCGATCAAGTGCCAGCCACCGGGGCTCTCGCATGGGTAAATCGCTGTCAGCGTGCCGGCGGTGGCGACGCTGCCGGCGGGCACGCGCAGCCTCGGCTCGCTGCGGCGCGGAAGCGAAAGACGCTCGGCAAGCCCCCCCAGAAAGGCGAATCCGGGCAGGAATCCGAGCATGCAGACTTCATAGTTGCCGCCCGCATGCAGGCGCACCACATCGGCCGGCGGCAAACCGCAGGCCGTCGCCAATTCGTCCAGATCCGGCCCACAGGCAGCGATCTCGTCGCCATAACAGACCGGCAACTGCCAGCGGCGGCCGAGCGGCGCGTTCGCGGTCGCGGACGAGGGGATCGCCTGCCGGATGCGCGGTTCGATTTCGCCACGCGTCGTGCGCAACGGATCATAGATCACCGTCAGCGATCGGAAGGTGGGCACCGCTTCGACGACTCCGGGCAACTCGCCGCGAGCGATGGCGCCTGCCAGTGCGGCATCGAGCGCAGCCACCGCGGCCTGCAGGCGCCGGTCGATACGCTCACCGAACTCGATCGTCAGCGCCGTATCGCCGGCGTCGAGGATGCGAAAACCGATGCCGCCCGCTGCGCATCCCGGCGCCGGCACATCGGACTCCGCTACTCGCGAATCGCCTCGGCCCAGCAATTCGGCGATTCGTACAGGCGAACGCGGGCGAGCCGCAACCGATTGCCGTAGCTGTCCCGATAGACCGCGTCGAGAATCGCGAAAGCCTGCTGCGCCAGGTTCTCGGCGGTCGGTACGCAATCGAGCAGCACCGTCTTGTGCCCCGGTAGCGAAGCGAGGAAGTTCACCACCGGCAAATCGCCGGCAAAGACCAGAAACGCATGATCCCAGGCATCGACCAGATGCTTCGCCGCCAGCGCCTTGACCTCGGAGAAATCCATGACCATTCCGTTCGCCGGGTCGCCAGCGCTGCGGATGACGTTGCCGGCGAGCGTGATCTCGAGCGCGTAGCGATGCCCGTGCAGATGCCGACATTGACTGCCATGGTCGGGTATGCGGTGCCCGGCGTCGAACTCGAGGCGACGGGTGATGAGCATCTGGAAGCGGCCGCTGGGAAAGGAGCGGCGATTATAGCACTGCCGCCAGCGGCGCTTTTTCGGCGCAAGAAGAAGCGGCCAGCGTAGTCCGCTCGCGAAGCGGAGCCTGAGAGGGCGATGCTCCTGGCCGCGAAGTCCCGGTCGCCGGCTACCGGCGACCAGTGCACATGGGCGTCGGCTTCCGACGCCGTCAGGCAACGTTGGCCAGCATGAGTGGTCGCCGCGCCATGTGCATTCGTTCGTCCTCCTGCTACCATCTGCCGATGACGATCGACCACGATGCCGGTTACCGGTTTCTCTTCTCGACGCCAGAACTCGTTCGCGACCTGATTCTCGGCTTCATTCCGGACGAGTGGCTGCACGGACTTGACTACGCCACGCTGGAGAAAGTTCCGGGCAGCTACGTCAGCGACGATCTGCGGCATCGGGCCGATGACGTCGTCTGGCGCGTCCGCGTCGGTGGCGAATGGGTTTACCTGTACTTGCTGATCGAGTTCCAGAGCGGCGTCGACCGCTACATGGCGCTGCGCATCCTCGTCTATGTCGGCCTCCTCTATCAGGATCTCCTCCGGCGCGGCGAGACCCTCGCCGACGGGCGGCTGCCGCCGGTGCTGCCGATCGTCCTCTACAATGGCAGTGCGCGCTGGTCGGCGGCAGACGACGTCGGCGACCTCATTTTCCCCCGGTACCGGGGCTGGTCGAGCGCTTCAAGCCGCGACTGCGCTACCTGCTGATCGACGAGAACGCCTACAGCGACCGCCAACTTGCCTCGTTGTAGAATCTCGTGGCTGCCGTTTTCCAGCTCGAACACCCGGCGTCGCCCGGCGCGATGGGCGAGTTGCTCGCCTTGTTGGAAGACTGGCTGGTGGATCGGCCGGACCTGCGGCGGATGTTTGCGGTGTGGATTCGCGCAACGTTGATGCGGCGTGCCGAATACCGTATTCTGCTGCCGCAGGTAGACGACTTACAGGAGCTGAGAGTCATGCTGGCGGAGCGACTCGAACAATGGGCGGATGCGTACAGGGCCGAGGGCGAGGCGAAGGGCAAGGCCGAGGGCAAGGCCGAGGGCAGGACAGAGGGAGAAGCGCTCGCTCTGCAGAAACTGCTGTCCCGGCGCTTTGGCGTCGTGCCGGCGGCGGTGCTCGAACAGATCTCCAACGCACCGATCGAGCAGATCGATTCCTGGCTGGATCGCGTGCTCGACGCACGCAGCCTCGACGAGCTTTTCGGGCCGACCGCTTGCGGATAGGCGCTGGGCCGTATCGGAAAGGTCCGCTCGTGCTCTCAGCCAGCGCACACCAGCGAGCGGACCTGAAGGCAAGCGCGGCCGACTGCATCAGCGGGTGACAGCGTTTGACCGGACATCAGGTATTTCCCGAGATCGCCCTGCGTCAAGGACGCTGGCCGCCGCCTGCACGAAGCACTCGACACCGGCAAAGGAACCGCCATTGAGTCGTACGGACTTGGTGTCTCCGTACCGAATCGCGGTCGGCGGCGCGATGCCTAGCGTGCTGGCCGCCTTCTCGGCGTCGCCCCAGTCAATTTCCTCGTAGTGCATCAGGCCATCGACCGTACCGCCGGCGGAACTCATGCGCACCTGGTTGGCACCGTGACGGTAGTAAACGATGGTGTCGGAACCACGGCAAACGTAGCGCTGGAGTTCGGTGGGTTGAGGCATCCAGTGCGCACGGACGTAGGCAAATGCTACCCAACCGGTGGCAACCAGCGAAATTGCGGCAAGCCAGCGAAACCGCGGCGACGAGTGCTGGCGGCGGGCGGGCGTAGCGTCGCTCCGGGCACCCCCTGCAGGCGCCGCGGGCTCAACCGCAGCGCGCGGCCAGGCTACGTCGGGCGACTGATCGGCAGTTTCGTCGGCGGCGCCGCTTGCAGCGATCTCACTGACGGTGCGCACGCTCGCCAGCCCGGTCGCCGGCGGCACGGCGACGGGAGACGGGACTGCCGGCTGCCTGCGCCGCGGTCGCAGCGCTGCAGCCGTTGCCCGTGACTGCTCGATGATGCGACTCTCGGCAACAACGAAAACAGCCACCAGCCAGGGCACCAGTACGGTCAGGGCAGGTGCTTGCTGGCTGAGCAACGGGCTGATCAGCGGGTCGGTAACGGCGAGATCGCCGGCCAGCCAGCCGAGCAGTGCGCCTCTGCCCTGAATCAGCAGCGGGTAACGCTGCAGCAGAGTGGTGACGAACAGGCTGCCGAACATCAGTAGCGGGATGCTCAGGAGCAGGCCAAGGGCAAGAAAGGCGATCTCTCCACGAGTGGCGGCGGCGAGGCCGACGACGTTATCGAGACTCATCACCGCGTCGGCGAGGATTACCGTGCCGATCGCCGATGACAAGCGACCAGGACTGGCGACGCCCGCAACCTCCGGCGAGACTGCCGCATCCTCTTCGACGATCAGCTTGATCGCGATGGCGGCCAGTGCGGCGCCGCCGACCAGCTTCAGCAGCGGGATGGTCAGCAGCAGGCTGGCGACGCTGGTCAGCAGAAGGCGTAGCGCGATGGCACCGCCGGTGCCGATCAGCATGGCCCGGCGCATCTGCAGCGGAGGAAGCGAGCGGCAGGCGAGGGCAATCACGACGGCGTTATCGCCGCTCAGCAGGAGGTCGATGAGGAATACTTCGAGGGTCAGCCCGAAGTAGTGGAACAGGCCGTCGGAAGCCTCCATGATCAACGTTTCGGAAGCGTGCCGGGGCCGCTCCTGAAGTCGCGCAGGAACTCGGCGTCCGGCGACAGCACGACGGTCGGCCCGCTGTCGGCCAACGACTGACGGTAGGTCTGCAGCGAGCGGTAAAACCGATAGAACTGAGGGTCGCGGCCGAAGGCATCTGCGAGAAGCCGGTTTGCCTCGGCATCGGCCTGACCGTGAGCAATCTTGGCCTCGCGCTGTGCCTCCGAAAGGATCACCGTCCGCTCGCGATCGGCCTTCGACTGGATCTGTTGTGCCCACTCGAAACCCTGCGCGCGCAACTCCTTGGCTTCGCGCTGACGTTCCGATTTCATCCGGTCATAGATCGCCTGGCTGGTTTCGAGCGGCAAGTCGGCACGGTGGAAACGGATCTCGACCACCTCGACGCCGAACGCCCTTGCCTTCTCGGCGACCTCGTTGCGAATCTGCTCGACGATGCGCGGTCGTTCGTCCGAGAGCAGCGAGCGCAGCGTCACCTGGCCGAGTTCGCGCCGCAACGACGAACGGACGAGTTGCGCCAGTTGCGGCGTGGCCTGTTCGAGTGTCCGGAGCGCCTGATAAAAGCGCAGCGGATTGGCGATGCGAAAACGGGTGTAAGTCTGCACCTCAAGACGCTTCTGATCGCCGAGGATGACTTGTTCAGTCGGCGGTTCGACGGTCAGGAGCCAGGTATCGTAATAGATCGCCGAATCGGCCAGTGGCAGCTTGATCTGCAGTCCAGGTTCCGTCACTGCGTCGATCGGCGCACCGAAACGCACGATCAGTGCCTGTTGCACCTCGCTCACCACGAAAAGTGTTTCCGACAGCAGCCATAGAAGGAAGAATGCGCCGACCAGCAGCACGGTACGCCATCGTGAATTCACTTGCTCGCCTCCCTGCTTGCCGACTCCTCCTTGTCGTTCAGCGGCAGGTAAGGCACGACGCCGGAAACTCCCTTGCCCGAGGTGTCGATGATCAACCTGGAGCTTTTCTTCAGGACCTCGTCGATGCTTTCGAGGTAGAGCCGCCACGCCGTCACGTCCCTGGCCTGGGAATAGCTCTGGTAAACCGACAGGAAGCCTTTGGCATCGCCATCGGCCAGGTTCACCGCCTGTGACTTCTAGGCCTCGGCATCCTGCGCGATGCGTACCGCATCTCCGCGGGCGCGCGGGATGATGTCGTTCGCGTAGGCCTCGGCCTCGTTGCGGGCTCGCTCCTGGTCGGCGCGGGCACGCTGCACGTCGTTGAAAGCGTCGATTACGGCAGCCGGCGGATCCACTCGTTGCAACTGCACCCGGGTGATCAAAATACCCGAGTTGGCGTGATCGAGCAGGGTCTGCAACAGTTCTCGCGTCTGATCGGCGATCTGCTGGCGTTTGTCGGACATCGCAGCCTGGATCGGAGTGCGACCAATGACTTCGCGCAGCGCGCTTTCGGCGGCGACCTTGACTGCTGCCTCGGGCTTGTCGATCCGGAAGAGAAACTGTCCTGGATCCTTTATCCGCCAGAAAACGGCGCATTCGGCTTCCACGATGTTCTCGTCGCCGGTCAGCATCTGGCAATGTGCGGGTCGTCGGTCTCTTTCGCGCCGCTTTTCCGCCCATTTCCCAACTGCAGCAGGTTTGCCTGGGTAACCTTGGGCAACATTACCGACTCAATCGGATATGGCAGGTGGTAATGCAGCCCAGGGCCGGTGGTATCCGCCCACTTGCCAAAACGCAGGACGACGCCCTGCTCGTCGGGCTGCACCCGGTAAATGCCGGCGCTCACCCAGGTAATCGCCAACAAGCCGCCAAGCAGAGCAAGCCCCCGGTTGCGCGATCCCAGCAGGTGTGCGTAGTAATTGAGCCATTGCCGTCAGCGGGCAAGAGCGTTGTCGCCATCGCCGTGGGGTGCGGCGGTCGGCCTGTCCGGCAAAGGGGTCGAAGGCATCAAAGCGCTTCCGGGTAAGAATGATCGACGGTGCTGGCAGCCAGCGAGACTCCGCTAGCGACAAGACGAGGCTGACGCCCACGATCCTGCCACTTCACGTGGCAACCGGATCGATCGCCGAGATCGACTCGAACAGGCGGCATTGTCGTCGACCGAACGGCGCTGCCCGGACACGCGTCGCCCCGGCGATGCTGAACAGCGTCGTCAGGCCGCAGGTGCTGCGACATCGACCACCGGCGCACCGGTCATCGCCAGCAATTCGCTCGGCGACAGGTTGAACACCGCATGTGGATGGCCGGCAGCGGCCCAGATGCTGTCGAAGCGCAACAGGTCCCGGTCGACCAGGACGATGGTGTCCTTGCAATGCCCGATCGGACAGACGCCGCCGATCGAATAACCGGTGTGCTCCTTGACGAAGGCGGCGTTGGCCTTGCGCAGCGGCCCGACCAGCGCAGCAACCTTGTCCTCGTCGACGCGGTTGGCACCACTGGCAACGACCATCACCGCCCGGTCGTCGACGACACGGCGAAAAATGATCGATTTGGCGATTTCGGCAACGCTGCAACCGAGCCCGGCCGCGGCTTCAGCGGACGTTCTGCCGCTCGCCGGTAGGAGGACGACGGACCGCGGGTGCCCGATTTCATTCAGGAGATCCGCGACTCTGCGCGCCGCATCGGGCATTGGGTCCGCCGCTTCCATTGCTCGATCTATCGCGGCAGGATCAGGCGGAACACCGCGCCGCCTTCGTTCGCGAGCCGGATCTGCCCACGCTGACCGGCGTTCTCGTGCATTTCGGCGACGCGCCGGCCGAGGCGTAGACCCAGGCCCGTACCGTTCCTAGATACGCGTGTTGCAGTGCCTACGTGATCGAGGACAGTGTCCGGATACCCCGGGCCATCGTCGCGCACGAGGAACTCAAGGCCATCGTCGCCTTCCGCAACCTCGATCCGGACATGTGTGCGTGCATGCCGCCGGGCATTCTGCACGGCGTTGGCGAGGACCATGCGCACCAGCGCTTCGTCGTAAAACCACAGAGTCGGCGCCCGCGAACAGTCGAGCTCGACGCGGCAGGTGTCGCCTGCCGCCTGGCCATCGAGCAACTCGGCGGCGAGATCGGCCGGTGCGTGCGCATCGATGTTGAGACCGAGACTGCCGATCTCCGCACGGTAGTAGACCAGCAGCCGGGTCAGCGCATCTGCAGCCGCAATCGCGTCGCGCATTGTTTCGACATCGCCGGCCGCTTCGGCGCGACCGGCGAGTTGCGCCAGACGGTTCTTGACGTCGTGCAGGGTCAGCGCGGCAATCTCGGAAAAGCTCATGACGACACCGGCAGATTGAATTTCTGCTGCACCTTGGCGGCAATTTCGGCAATCTCGCGCAATTTCGGATGACGTCTGTCGCTGGCGAGCAGCATCTGCTGGAAGCGGCTGGCATCGTGCAGCTTGCCGGCGTCGACACCGTTCATGAAAACGTCCAGAAAGAGCGCATAGGCGGCGTTGGCGACGATCTGCAGATTGCCGGGCAGACGTTCCGCCGCCGCCCTTAGCATCGCCGACGCCGTCGCAAAGTCTCCGGCCTGCCCCTTCCTCACCGCATCGTCGTTGATCTTGATCACCTCGGCGTGGCTGCTGCGGATCAGACTCTCGGCCCGCGCGGCATCCCCGTGTGCCTGCATCATCCGGCTGATGCCGGCATGCAGGAGGGGGCGCTCCGGATTGTTTTGCAGGACATCCTTGAGCATCTGCTCGGCTTCGTCGTTCCTGCCCTGTACCAGGCAGGCCTTGGCGACGGCAAGCTTGACCATTTCCGGCATCGTCTGCGTACTTCCCTGCATGGCACGCGCCAAAGCCTGCTGCGCGAGTTCGACGTTGCCTGCCTGGTGTTGTGCGACGGCCTCGACGGCGGCGAGAAACGGCGTCTCGCCGGCCTCCTTGAAGCTCGTTCTGGCTTCCGTGATGAGTGCGATCGCCTTGCCGGCATCGCCGAGTTCGGTCCAGGCGTTGCCGAGTCTGGCGTAGTCATCGACGTCACGCAGCGGCGTATTGCGCGTCTTTTGCAGAACCGTGCTCATCGCCTGCTCGACACGACCAAAATCCGCCACATCTTCGGCGCACGCCGCGATCGCGCGATGACGAGCCAGCGCATTGGGCGACAATTCGCATGCCCGATCGAGAATGTTGAGTGCCTCGTCAACCTCCCCGGCGTCGCGATGCAGGCGCCCCAGCACATCGTAGGCAGCCAGGAAACGCGGCGTCTCGGCAACCAGATCGGTGAGCGTCCGTTTGGCCTGTTCGCCATCGCCGCTCCCCTGATATGCCCTCGCCAGGCCCAGTTTGGCCCAAGGCATCGAGCGCATTTGCAGCGCCTGCCGGTAGAAGTCGATCGCCTGCTCGAAGCGGCCGGCCATGATCAGCGCGTTTCCCTTTACGCGCAGGGCATCGACCAGGAACTTGTCGCGAGCTGCGATGATTTGGTCGCACAAAGGAATGATCTCGGACCAGCGTCCCTGGTCGTGCAACTGGTCGATGCGTGCCAGGCGCAGCTTCTTTTCCAGCAGGCGGTCGAGGCGCGAGCGGAGCGTCTCGGCGGTGAACGGTTTCAGCAGATAGTCGTCCGGCATGCACTCGGCCGCGGTAATGACCGACGCGTAGCGCTTCTCGGCCGTGATCATGACGAACACGGCCGCGCGGCTGATGATCTTGCGAGTGCGCAGGTACTCGAGGAACTGCTGCCCATCGGTGCTGCCGCCGAGGTAATAGTCGCAGAGGATGATGTCAAAGCGGCTGGACTGCAACAGCTCGAGCGCACGGCGGACGTCCGCAGCGACGTTTGCCTGATCGATGCCGAGACTGATCACCTGGCTGCGGATCGAAGTGCGCATTGCCGCGACGTCGTCGATGATCAGGATACGTTTGCCGCGGTAGGGCGAAAGGATGGCCATTGCTTGCTGGGACACGGAGGACGCATCGGATGATACCGGATTTCCACTGCCGCTGCGCCCGGGCCGCTCCGGCACTGGTGGATCGCGAAGCGTACCCCCGGTAAGATTGGCCACTCAACAAGCGCGCGGTGGAAAATGCCGGTTCCACCGCGCTTGCTGCGCCGGCCGAATGCTGCCTGCGAAGCCGTCCGCACAAACGGGGCTCCCCGGACGCGGGCGGATCACCAGCGAGGAAATCGTGCTCGATACCCCCGACGAACACCAGCAAATCCGCGACGCCGTCCGCGATCTGTGTCGCCAGTTTCCCGACGAATATTTCCGCAGGATCGACGCTGCGCGCGCGTATCCCGAAGCCTTCGTCGATGCATTGCTCGACGCCGGGTGGCTGGCAGCGATGATCCCCGAGGAATACGGTGGCTCGGGCCTGGGACTCAGCGCGGCAAGCGTGATCCTTGAGGAGATCAACCGCAGCGGCGGCAACTCCGCAGCCGTGCACGGCCAGATGTACAACATGGGAACACTCCTGCGCCACGGCAGCCGAGTACAGAAGGAGCAATACCTGCCGGCGATCGCTGCCGGCAGCCTGCGCCTGCAGTCGATGGCGGTGACCGAACCGACGGCTGGCACCGACACCACCCGCATCGGGACCACTGCCGTGAAGAAGGGTGGCCGATATCTGGTCAATGGCCAGAAGGTGTGGATCTCGCGCGTCCAGCACTCGGACCTGATGATCCTGCTGGCGCGCACGACGCCGCTCGCTGCGGTGAAAAGGAAATCGGAAGGCATGACGATCTTCCTCGTCGACCTGCGGCAGGCGATCGGCAACGGCCTGTCGGTGCAACCGATCGCGAACATGGTCAATCACGAAACCAACGAACTCTTCTTCGACAATCTCGAAATTCCCGAAGAAAATCGGATCGGCGAGGAAGGCGAGGGTTTCCGTTATCTGCTCGACGGGCTCAACGCCGAGCGCGCGCTGATCGCTGCCGAGTGCATCGGTGACGGTTACTGGTTCATCGAGCGCGCCAGCCGCTACGCCAGCGAGCGCATCGTCTTCGACCGCCCGATCGGAATGAATCAGGGAGTGCAATTCCCGATCGCCGAAGCCCTGATCGAGATCGAGGCGGCCAACCTGATGCGCTTCCGGGCGTGCGCACTCTTCGACGCGCAGCAGCCCTGCGGTGCGCAGGCCAACATGGCCAAGTACCTCGCCGCCAAGGCGTCGTGGCAAGCCGCCAACGTCTGCCTGCAGACACACGGTGGCTTCGGGTTCGCCTGCGAGTACGACGTCGAACGCAAGTTCCGCGAAACCCGGCTATACCAGGTGGCGCCAATCTCGACCAACCTGATTTTTTCGTACGTCGCCGAGCACCTGCTCGGCTTGCCGCGTTCGTTCTGAGCTGCGAAGGATCTCGCCATGCGTCCACTCGATGAGATCACCGTCATCACCCTCGAACACGCCATCGCCGCACCGTTCTGCACCCGTCAACTGGCCGACCTCGGCGCTCGCGTGATCAAGGTCGAGCGCCCGCAGGGAGGCGATTTCGCACGCGCCTACGATGAACGCGTGCTCGGCCTGGCGTCGCACTTCGTGTGGACCAACCGTGGCAAGGAAAGCCTGACGCTCGACCTCAAGCACGTGGCGGCAGCGGACATCCTGACCAGTCTGCTTGAACGCGCCGACGTGCTGGTCCAGAACCTGGCACCTGGCGCCACCGCCCGTCTCGGTCTGTCGTACGAAGTCCTGCGCGAGCGGCACCCGCAGCTGGTTGTCTGCGACATTTCCGGTTACGGCAGCGACGGACCGTACCGCGACAAGAAGGCCTACGACCTGCTCATCCAGAGCGAGTCTGGCTTCCTCTCGGTCACCGGCTCGCCCGACGCGCCGGCCAAGGCGGGTTGCTCGATCGCCGATATCGCCGCCGGCATGTACGCATACAGTCACATCCTGGCGGCGCTGCTGCAGCGCGGCCGGAGCGGGAGCGGCTGCCACATCGAGGTATCGATGTTCGAAAGCATGGTCGAGTGGATGAGTTACCCTCTGTACTACGCATTCGCCGGCGCTGCGCCACCGACACGCGCCGGCGCAGCGCACGCGACGATCTACCCCTACGGCCCATTCGCCGCAGGCGACGACCGCATGGTCATGCTCGGTGTGCAGAACGAGCGCGAGTGGCAGGCCTTCTGCAACGACGTGCTCGAACGCCCGGATCTCGCCGGAGATCCGCGTTACAGCTCCAACGCCTTGCGCAGCGCAGCCCGCGACGAACTGCAGCCACTGATCGCCGCCTGCTTCGCCCGCCTCGGCTCCGAGCAACTGATCGCCAGGCTCGACGCAGCGCAGATCGCCAACGCGCGCATGAACGAGCTGCACGATGTCTGGCAGCACCCGCAGCTTGCGGCGCGTGCGCGCTGGGCCGAAGTGACAACGCCGGCCGGCCCGATTCCTGCCCTGTTGCCACCCGGAAAAGTGGATAGTTTCACGCCGCGGATGGACGCCGTGCCTGCCCTCGGGCAGCATACCGACGCGATCCTTGGCGAACTCGGCTGGGCGCCGGCGGAGATCTGGCGACTGCGGGAAATGGGAGCCATTTGAAGCACTTGCGGAAGAGAGTGGCGAGTCCACCGGACGTCGGACAGTTGCCGCTCGGCATCCACGAAGATTGACGGCGACTGTTCGATGCGGGAGCATATCGTTCCTGCTGCTGCCTGCCGAGCAGCAATACTTCCATCCTTTCCAGCCGCAGGCCCCCTGCCTGCACCGATCGACATGACAGAAATCGTTACCCTGCCGCAGGTGAATTGGGATCAACCTCGCTCGGCGGCCGAGCAGCAAGAGGCAATCGCGGCGATCGAATCGGGAAAGGTTCTCCTGTTCCCGCAATTGGACTTCCCGCTGGCGGTCGCGGAAAGCCGGATCTGCTCTTCGGCAAGCACCGGCGATGCCAAGAACATCAGTTTCGACCCCGTCCGCCGCGTGTTGCGTGGCGGCAATACCAGCGCGGCCGAACTGAACTTGCTCGAAAGCATGATGACAAGATTTGCTGCGCTCAGCGCCACCCTCGTCGGCCATCTGTTCCCGCGCTATGTGCCGTCCCTGCAACAGGCGCGAACCAGCTTCCGTCCAGTCGAGATCGCGGGACGGCCTAGCTCCTGGCGCAAGGACGACACGCGCCTGCACGTAGACAGCTTTCCGTCGTCACCGACGCAGGGGCGACGAATCCTGCGCCTTTTCAGCAACGTCAATCCGGCGGGTCGCGGCCGAATGTGGCGACTCGGCGAACCCTTCGAGGAAGTCGCACGGCGCTATGTGCCGTCGATCCCCAAACCCGTGCGCGGCGTCAGCCGCACGCTCGAGGCGCTTGGCATCACCAAGACCCGCCGCAGCGAGTACGATCACTACATGCTTTCCCTGCATGACCGGATGAAGGCGGATTTGCCGTACCAGTCGGCTGCGAAGCAGCAGCGGCACGAGTTCCCGGCCGGCAGTACCTGGCTGGTCTACACGGATCAGGTGTCGCACGCGGCGATGAGCGGACAGTACTTGTTGGAGCAGACATTTCATTTGCCGGTCGACGCCATGCTCGACCCGTCGCAGTCGCCACTTCGGATACTGGAACGGTTGCTCGGCCGGAGGCTGACCTGACCTCTGGGCACTGACGAACTTGCCACCCGCACGCAGCTGCCGCACGTTCGCACGCCGGTTGCGGCAGACGGCTTGTGAGGATACCGTCGCGAGCAGGCGAGCCGCCCTGCGCCAAGCGATCACGATGGACAAGAAACCCGCTGGCACGGGGTATTCGTGCTGTGCGTACGGTGCGGTGGCGGCCTCAAGGCAGCCTGCCGGCGCCGAGCATACGGTTGAAAAGGACGCCCGGTGACAGCCACACGACTTCGTCGTCGAAGCTGGTGGTTTGCGTCTTGCTGACTACGTTTATCGTGGGCACCCCGGCATTCGTCCAGATGTTGGCCGCTTCGTCCACGTCGGCGCCTGCAGGCAACCGCGTCCCCTGCGGCGTGTAAGCGCCATTGCCATTCTTTCCGTGCGAAATCACCACTGCCGGTACGTCGCTGCCGATTTTGCCTCCGCCCCCTGCCAAGGAGGACCAGACCTGCAGGTCACCGCGCGAGGACAGCAGGAACGCGGCGTTCTGGGACGCCTGCACGTGTTGCGCGAACACCGCCGTCACCCGGTACGAATAGCGGCGACCCCATGCGTCGGTCTCGGGAACTCCCAGCGTCGCCCAAGGCAGGACACCAACGGTGGAGACGCAATCCCCAATACCACTTCGCGCCTCGATTCCGGCGCCAGCGACACCGGTTGCGGTCGTCGCCGGCGCCGGACACGGCAGGCGACCGTTGCTTGCTGCAAAGCCGAGCAGCGCCTCGCGAGCTTCTGCCAGCGACTTGCGCGTGTCATCGGTATTGCGCATGTCCATTTGTGCAGACAGGGGAACGATGAGACCGCCGAGCAGCAGCGAGACGATGACCAGAACCACTGCCAGTTCGGTGAGGGTGAACCCCTTGGCACGCGGCATTCGCTCATGCCAACCGTTCACGGCAGGCACCTGACGAGATCGGTGCTCGCACTGCCTGCGCTGAAGTCCCCGGAACTGCCACCGAAGGCCGTGGCCGAGGTGGTGGGAACGCGAAAGGAAGCGAGGTTGAGGCCCTCCAGATAGTTGCTCGGGTCGGTCTTTTCAGCAACCGTCTGGCGCCGCTGGGCTGCGGTCTTCCGGCCCGCGAATATCAGCACGCGACTGCACGCGAGCGACGTTTGCACGCCATTCACCGTGATCCGCGACGGTTGCGATAGCTGGGTAAGGAACAACATTTCTTTCCAGTTCTTGCAAAAATTGGGATTGGGTGCCGAAGTGCAGGCAATGTTATCGCTTCCCTTGCTGCCCGACACGGCGATGCTGCGCAGGTGATCCATGAAAGCCGGCGAAGCGAGCAGATCGTGTACGGCGAGCACGAAATCGCTGCGTCGGATCAAGATGTTGAAGATGTCGTCGACGGTGACGTAGAGAAAGCGATCGTTGTAGTGATCGCTACTTGCGACGACGAAGGCCTTGTTGCCGCTGCTCGCGGCAACGCGATTGTTGGTGCTGCCGGCGAAGTAATTGACCTGGCCAGCGAGGGCATTCGCTGCAGCGAAGGGATCGAGATAATTGCGCGCGTCGTAGTTGCCTCCGCATGCCGCGTAAGCCGCGTCGGCCAGCGTACGCCGCTGCCCGTCGAGCGCCGGTCCGGGCGCGACGAGCAGTGCTGCGACGCTGTTCGCAAGCGGGACTCCCGCCTCATTGACGACATCGATCTGGCCCTGCGTATCCCAATTCAGCGGATCGGTTTTCCAGGCGTCGTTCTTGAAGCGACCGGACACGACGTACCACAGGCACTCCCCCTGCGCATCACGCAGCGCCGCCGTGCGTAGCGTCTGCCAGGGGAATTTGCCGATCACCGACAGGTCCTTTCCGTCACCGGCAAAGGTGAGTGCGGACTCTCCCTCGGTGAGCGTTCCGGCGCGGAAGCCCAAGTCCGGCAGGCGCAGATACCCCGCTTCGGCGAGCAGGGGCTGGCCAGTCGCGTCGCCGATCAGTGCGTCACGGGCCTCGGCCAGGGCAAGCGATGCATCCTGCTGACGCGCCATCTGCAACTGCCTGGCATTCAATTGACCGAACATCAGGTACAGGCCCCAGAGGCTGAGCAAAGCGACCATGACGAGCAGCGCAACTCCGCTCTGCCGCCTGCTGCTCCCGACTGCGATGCTCCTCATGCCGGGAAATTTCCCGCCGGCGCAGGGGTCACGGCCGGCGTGGCAGACTGGGGTACCGCCGGCGGACGACGCATCGCCTACCTGGACGACCTGGGTGCAGATTGCACGCGTAACTGGCCGCCGTCGAGCAGATCGTGCGTTTGTCCGGTATCGCGGTCGATGGTATCGCCAACCCGGGCGCTGACCGCAGGCGAACCGTCAGCACGCACGACCACCCGCGCAGGATTTCCCCGCCCCGGTGTCACCTGCAGGTCGCTCCCGCCTTCCTTTCCGTGTTGCGGGTTGCGGTTGATCCAGACAGTGGACTGCCCGCCGCTGCGGGTAACCACACCGTCTATGGTCAAGCCCGGTTCGGCGTTGATCTGCTGTCTGTCGAGCGTGTTGCTTTCCCGCTGGCGATCGAGTTGCTGCCGACGCTCCGGGGTGAAGAACAGGCGACCGAGCACGTCGTCGGCAGCGCTTGCCGACCAGGCTTCGAGCAGCAGCCAGATGGCGAGGGCAGGAACGGCAGCATTCCTGCGAGGACACGAGAAGGCGTTCATCCGCTGACTTTCCCCGCTAGTTGTGGACCGCTCCGCGCAGCGTCAGCCAGTCGATCTCGCAATCGGCCTGCAGATTGGCCCAGTCACCGGCACGCTCGCCGGCAGCGGGAGGCAGCCGTTCAACGTTGCAGCCCCTGATCCGAATCAGCGCTTTCGCCTCGCGGCGGAGGTCGCCGAGCAAGCGCGTGAGATCCTCTTCGTGGAGCAGTTTCATTTGTACTTTCATGCTGCTGACCGAAAACACAAAATCCCCCGCTGCGCCAGCCTCGAGCAGGCGCTGGGGTGCAATTTCGTAGCGCAGATCGAGCAGACGACGCGTGTCGCGAATCGCTTCGAGCAGCTCGACCCAGTCGAGACGCTGCTCCTCGCCGATCACACCGCGCTCCTGCAACTGATAGAACAGGAGAGAGTCCCGCCTGATCTCGATCTCCTCGCTACGCATCCGCTGCAGCCTTTCCTCCACTTCGCCGCGCTGCGTGGTGGCGGCAAGCCTGGCATGCTCGGCGCTCTCCTTGCCCTGATGCGCGAAATAGAGCAGCACGCCGCCGCCGGCGAACATCAGGACGGCCGCCATGACGCTTGACCGAAGTCGGTGAAGATCGGTCAGACTCAGTTTCACGTAGCGATCGTCCGGCGAATCCGCAGCTTGAAGGAGGGCAGTCGACCGTCTTCGGCGCCGACGTCGCCTCCCTGGACCAGCTTTCCGGACTCGATGTCGAAAGGTTGCTGCAGTACCTCGACAGTAAGTGAGGGATTGCGCTGCAGGGCGGCGAGCAGCCGGTTGAAGGCCGCCAGCACCTGCCGCCGGTTGCTGCTGCTCGCGCCGACTCGCAGCGTGCCGCGCACGATGGCCAGTTCGCCCTCCGAACTTGGCAGCTCGCTATGTTGCAGCTCACCGGGGACGGCCTCTCCGGGCGTCGGCGAGGTCATCCGCCAGTCGATTCCGTCGACTTCGACCGATGGTTCCCCTTGCAGTGCCTGGCTGATTTCGCGCCACAAGAGGTCGGGCGAGCGACTTCCTTTTTCAAGTTCGAGGTAGCGGTTGATCAGCAGACGCAGATTCTCGCTGGTGGTCGGGATTGGCGGGAAAGTTCGGAGGATTGCATCGTAGCGCTGCTGCGCCAGGAAGGTCTCGCGATTGACTGCTTCGACCTCGTCGTCGAGCTGCTTCGCCTGATACCAGTCGTTCCCCGCGTACAGCAGGCACGTCAGCAGCACGCTTGCGGCTACCCCATGCAGCAGTGAGCGGACGCGCCGGAGATGGTAAGCGTGGCGAAGTGAGTCACTGGCGAACTGGGTCCGCGGCCGATCGGTCGCCAGCAATTGGAGAAACAGCAATTCGCAACGCGTGTCCGGCGGGGGCGTCCTGACCCGGCACCGCTGCGCGCACTGCTCGATGTCGAGAATGACGAACGACAAGGTGTCCTGGGTTACGCAAATGCTGCGCACCGCTTCCCTGGCGCTGGCATGCACGAGAAGATACGCAGTGATCGGCTGCTGGCGACCGATCAGGCGCTGACTGATCAAATACTGCTGCAGCTTGCGTGCTTCGCTGGCAAAGGCTCGAGCCATGCTGCCAGCGCTGTCGTCCTGCAGCACGCTGAGGCGGCTGAACTGCAACTCGCCCTTTTCGAGATAGCTCTGCCGAATGCTCTGGTCCTGAACCGTCAGCAACAGGCAGCGCTCGTCCGTGATGGCCAACCTTCTGACCAGCAAGGGCTGCAGCAGGGGCAACGAGTAGATGCCGGTCAATGCTGCCTCGGTACTGGCCAGCGCCTGCAGCCAGGGGGAAAAGGTTTCGTTGCCGGTGAGCGCGGCGAGCAGGACACGCTCGTTCTTGCGTCGGGATTGTTCGTGTCCGAGCGAACTGGAAGCAGTCAGAATGGCATTGAAGAACTGTTGTCCGAGCTTGCGTGCGATGACCGCGCGGCGATCGGCACCACGCAGGAGCGGAATCGTTTCGACCTGAAATCCCTCATCGGCAACATTGGCGAGGATCGTGAAAATGCACTTCGGGTTTGCCTCCAGATATTCGACAAACCTGCCGCTGTCGCCGGCAGCGAAGGCGCCGTCTTCGCTGAGAACGCCGGCACGCCAGCGGAATGCTGTCGTCTGCTGCGCGTTGAGATAGAGGAAACAGCGGACGGACATCGGCCACACCGGATTTCAGGTCTTGATCCGGCTGATCACGTCATATACCGGGCCGAGAACGGACAGCATGATCCAGCCCAGCACTCCTCCCATCAGGACGGTCAACAGCGGTTCGATCAGTTGCTGCATCTTTTGCACCGACTCCTTGACGTCACGATTGTAGAAGTAGCTGACGTTATGCAGCGCGTCATCGAGTGCGCCGGTGTTCTCGCCGACACGCAACATGCGGATCACCAATGGTGGAAAGAAGCCGGTGCTGTGGAAAGCGGCAGTGACGTTCTGTCCGTCACCGATCAGTTGTTCGACGCGTTCGAGACCCCGACGAATGACCAGGTTGCCGACCACGTCCTGCGTCGTCCGGATCGATTCGAGAATGGGTATGCCGGAGGCGTAGAGCAGGGCGAAGGTATTGGCAAATCGGGAAAGAATGATCTTTCTCAGGATGTCGCCAAACAGCGGCAGCTTCAGCTTGCAGCGATCAAAGCGGTAGCGCGCCAACGGATTGTCGCGCAGCAACAGACTCAGACCCAACACTGCGATCGCCGGCAACAACAGCAGCAGATACCAGTAGGCGATCATCAGATCGGAAACCAGGAACAGGATCTGGGTCTGCAGCGGCAGCTCCTGTCCCATGTTCCTGACGAACATCTTGAGTTGCGGAACCAGGTAGATCATCAGGAAGAAACTGGCAGCGAGAACGACCGCTCCGACGAACGCGGGGTAGGCGATCATCTTCTTTGTCTGCGACGAAAGTTCGTCTTCCCATTTGAGCGTTTCATTGAGGCTGTGCAGAACCTCCGGCAGATTCCCGGTCGCTTCGCCAGCGCGGATCAGGCTGACAAAAACCGTGTCGAAAACCTCCTGATGGCTTTCCATCGCCTGCGACAGGGTTTGGCCGCCTTCGATCGACTCGATCAGGCTGGCCACTACGTCACGGAAGCTTGGGTGTTCGAGGGTCTCGCGCAGGTCGCTCAAGCCCTCGAGCATGGGCACGCCGGCGCGCAGCAGTTGTTGCAAATGGAAGCAGAAATGAATGATTTCCCGCCGCGGAACGGCGGCGGTAGCGAAGCGCCGCCGCTTGCCAAGCGGGTCACCGCTGACGAGGTCAAGTTCCATGCGCCGGAGCCGCATCTCGAGGTCGACGAGATTGACGGCTTCCGTGTTGCCAATCACCGTTTTTCCTTCGGGGCTGACCGCCTTGTACGAATAAAGCGGCACTGGCGCTACATCCGGTCGGTCAGATCGACGACGCGGCCGACTTCGTCGAGAGAGGTTGAACCATCGAGCACGCGCCGCAGGCCATCATCAGCGAGCGTGGAGAAGCCCTGCCGGTCAGCCAGTTGCCGCATTTCGCGGAGCGTACTGCGGCGGGCGATCAGTTCGTCCATCTCGCCGTTGATGCGCAGAAGTTCCATGATCGCCAGACGCCCGCGATAGCCCTGGAACTCGCAACGATCACAGCCTCCCCGACGGTAGATCACCGGCCGCGATCCTTCGTCTTCGCCGCCCAACAGGCGAAGCTCATGCGCTTCCGCCTGGTAGGGGACCTTGCAGTGCACACAAAGGCGCCGCACGAGTCTTTGCGCGACGATGCCGATGATGTTGCCGGCCATGATGTCCGGCAATATGCCGATGTCCAGCAGACGAGGGATCACGCCGATCGCCGAACTGGTGTGCAGCGTCGAATACACCTGATGCCCGGTCATCGCTGCACGCAAGGCCATCGCGGCGGTTTCGGCATCGCGCACTTCCCCCACCAGGATGATATCCGGGTCCTGACGCATCATCGAACGGATGCCGTTGGCGAAATCGAGCTTCAGCGAGTCGGCCGCCGAAGTCTGCCGCACCAGGGGCATCGGATACTCGACCGGGTCCTCGAGAGTCATGATGTTCACGCCCTCGGAGTTGATGTGATTGAGCACCGAATACAGGGTTGTGGTCTTGCCGCTGCCGGTCGGTCCGGTCACGAAGATGATCCCTTCAGGACGGGCGATCATCAACTCCAGCTGTTGCAGTTGTCGTTCCGCGAGACCGAGTCCGGCAAGCGGTACGATCCCCTTCTGCCGGTCGAGAATACGCAGGACGATGTTCTCGCCGTGAATCGTCGGCTGTACCGAAACGCGGAAATCGACCTGACGGCCGCGCATGTTGAGCGCAATGCGGCCATCCTGTGGCGCGCGCGTTTCGGCGATGTTCATTCCCGATAGCACCTTGATGCGCACTGCCATGGCCGGCCAGTAGGTCTTGTGCAGTGACCTTACCTGTCGCAGCATGCCATCGATGCGGTAACGGATGCGCAGAAAGCTGGCCTCCGGCTCGAAATGGATATCGGAAGAGTCGCGCTTGACGGCATCGGTGAGGATCGAATCGATCAGACGGACGACCGGCTGACTGTATTCGTCTGCCGATTGCAGGCCACGGAAATCGATTTCCCCGGTTTCGATTTCGTGCAGAATGCCGTCGATCGATAGCTCATGACCGTAGCACTGGTCGATTCCGCGATCGATGTCGGTTTCGCCGGCAAGCAGCGTCTCGATCTCGATTTCGTCGCCGGCGAGGCCGCGTATCCTGTCCAGAGCTACGATGTCGTTGCTGTCCGCGACAGCGATCGTCAGACGTCGGTTTCGTGCGTCGTAATCCAGCGGCAGCAGATGGTGGCGTTTCGCCAGATCGCGCGGAACGAGCTTCAATGCCGAAGGATCGATGATCGCGCTCGACAGGTCCACGCTCTGCTTGCCGAGGCTTTCGGAGAGCGCGTCGCGCAGCGTCGCCTCCGACACGAAGCCGAGCGAAACCAGCAGCTTGCCAATCGGCTGGTTGGATTTCAGCTGCTCGCGCAGGGCAATGCGCAACTGATCCTCGCTGAGGATGCCCTTGCTGATCAGTATCTGGCCAAGTGGCCTGGAGTGGGTATCGGTCGGAGCGTTCATGGTTGACGTCGCCGGCATCACCGGGCCAGGTCGTCGCACCTCTGTGAAATCAAGGCTGCAACTCCAGAATGCGCTTCGCTGCTGCGTTTCTGTCGAACGCGCCGCGCCCCGTTTCGGCGGCGGCGAGCGCCATCCGGTAGTACTGTGCGGCCAGCTTGTTCTGGCGCAGGTGATCGAGGCTGACAGCGACGTTGAAAATGTAGTCGGCGTTGTCGGGGTCCAGCACGTAGGCCTGGAAATAGGCCTGCTGCGCGTCGTTCCAGTGGCCCCGCCGAGCGTACAGGTTACCCAACGCGAAATGCAGCGCGGACACATCCGGCTGACTGGCGAGCAGCGTCTTCAGACGACTTTCGGACGACGCCGAATCCCCCGGTCCGCGCAGGCTGATCAGCGCCGCCTGCGCGGTGGCATCGGTGGGATCGACCTCCAGCACCCGCAAATAATAGTCGAGGGCGCGATCGAACTGTCCCTGGCTGGCGGCAATCGCGGCCAGCCCGAGAAGGGCATCGGCATTCCGCGGATCGCCGCGCAGTACCTGCTCGTAGCCACGACGCGCTTCGTCCGGCTTGCCGAGCTGCCAGGATTCGTAGGCAAGATTCAGGGTCTGATCCTGCCGGGCCCGGTTGCTGCCCGCCCGGAAGACTCCCGCGGTCTCCCCGGCCGGAATGCCGGCGAGGTCGCGGCGAACGCGTTCCGGAGGGGACGCGGGCGGCGGCACTGGCAGCGATCGCGGCGGCTCGACCGCGGGCGGTGGAGCTTCTTTCACCTGCGCCGGAACACCTGACTGCACAGGGCCTGCCGGCGGCAGGGTAACGGTGGGGCCGGCCGTTGGCGAGACCGGACTGGCCAGCGAGCGAACCGAGACACTTTGCAACTGCCACCAGAAATAGCCACCGATAGCCAGCAGCGCTCCGCCCGCCACGAAAAACAAGGGCCACGGGGACCGGCGCGAGGCCGCGGCCCGTTTCACTGCGAAGACGTTCTTGGCCGCTCGTCGTTGGCTGGTCTGGCTGCCATCGGCGCCAACCCCCGCCACTGGCTCCACCTGTCGGTCGCGCGGCGGCGGTGGCATGGCGTTCGCCGGGGGTTCGGCGTGGACAGCCGACGACTGCGCAGCGGCCGTTGACGGCGCCCGACTCGGCGCAGGCGCTGGCGTGTCCAGAGGGTCGAGGCTCAATTCAAGCAGAGAAGCTGCAGAATCGCCCACCGGGCCAGCCTGCCGCTTGGCCTCCTCCGCGCGCCGCAAGGCGTCCATCAACAGGCTCACCGCAGCGGCTCCGGCGGCTGTTCGGGAAGCGAGAATGGTCGGAAGACCTGATCGCTGCGGAAGAAGTTCTTGCCCGGCAGGAATTCCCGGAAGCTGCTGAAATCACCGTCGATCGATGCGTCCTTGAGCACCGTCGGGCGCAGCAATACCACCAGTTCGGACCTTGCCGAGGAGTTCGATCGCGTGTTGAAGATCTCGCCGATCAAGGGGATGTCGCCGAGCAGCGGCAAGCGACCATCGCGATTGTCCAGACGGTCTTCCATCAGCCCGCCAAGAACGGCGATGTCGCCACTTTCGACGCGCAACATGGACTCGATCTCGCGCATGCGTATCTGCGGCACCAAGTTCCTGATGTTGCTCGCCGCCAGCGCCGGGTTGGGATCGGGCTTCAACTCGACGATACTGGAGATCGATGGTCGAACGCTCAGGGTAACGCTGCCGTTGTCACTGATCTGCGGCGTCAGGCTCATGAAGAAGCCGATCGAAACCGATTGCGGCGTCGTCGTCGTGGTCACCGTGGAGTTGGTGTTGGTGTTGCCAGGAACGACGTCCTGCTTGACGTTGAAATATACGAAATCCTCGGAGACCTTGAGCGTTGCCGTCTGGTTGTTGAGCACCGCCAGTTTGGGACTGGAAAGGACCTTGACGGCGCCGAAGTCGCGCAGCAATTCCACGGTGGCCGCCAGATTCGCCGGGTTGATGCTGCGGTACTTGATCACGTATGGCGTTACCGCGCTGGGAACGTTGCTGGTCACCGCCGGTTTGCTGACGCTGTACTCGGTGCCGCTGGTGAGTCGACTCCACTCGATCCCCTGTTGGTAACCGTCGCCCAGCGTAACCTCGATGATCGTCGCTTCGATCAACACCTGCCGACGCGCGCCATGCATCACCCGATCGAGAAACTCCTGCACCTTCTCATGTTGCCGGGCCGTCGCCCGAACGCTGATGACGCCGCCTTCCGGATTGGCAATCACCGACGCCGCTTCGCGGAAGGTCATGCGTTTGACGACCGACGAGCCGGTGTTCTGCATGGCAACCGGATTCGGACTGGCGGCCAGTGACGGCACGATCTGGCTACCGCGCGCCGCGGCGATCTTGGGAGCAGGAGCACCCGTACCGGTCGTCGTCTGCGAGCCAGCCTGTTCGGTGACGGTTTCGGTCGTGCCCTCGGGAAAGATCTTGTCGGTTTCGTGCAGCAGCGCTTTCAGGTTCTGCTCGAGGGTTTCCCAGAAATTGTTCTTGGACTTGTTCTCGATCTGGATACGCGACGTGTTCCCTGTGCCGGCGACGCCACCTGCGCCGGTCGCCAGCGAGCTGGTCGATATCTGGGTGCTGGTGGAAACGACGCCGGTAACGTCACGGACAATGTTGACGTAATCGACCCGGTAGTTCTTGAGATAAGGCGTATCGGGCATTACCGCGAGGTTGGGTCCGTCGAGTTCGAAGCGCATATCGACCTGCTTGGCGATACGCGCAAGCAATTGCGGCAGCGTCTGATCGATCGCATTGAGCGTCACCAGGCCATTGAGCCCCGGATAAATGTCGACGTTGAGCTTCGCGTCCCGGGCAAGGGCAAACAACAGGTCGTGCACCGGCACGTTGTTCACGACCACACTGTAGGTTTCGGTCTTGCCGCCGGCCCGCGGACGAGGAAGCGAAACGGTTTGCTGCACGGGCTGGGGGATCGTACCCGGTGTAGCGAGCACGCTGTCAGCCCGCAGATGCCCGGCCGACGGCCCAGTGCTGAGCGTGCTCGGCGTACAGGCGTCGAGCAACGGCACAGTGAGAATGAAGCTAAGAATGCGCAAGTGTCGCAGAGTTCGCAAGGACACGCCCGAGCCTGACCAAGTCAAGTAGCAAATTTATCATACCACGTCAGCCGATCGATTCAACTACATGATTTTAATTGCCTAACCAGCCAGCATCGAATTCAGGCCGGGTCTCGCAGCGAGCGCAGTTTGGCAACCGCCCGAACGTAAGGCCTGCCGGCCGGTATCAGGTCGCCAAGCGTCGCCAGTGCCGCGTTCGCCTCGTCACGCGAGGCGTAATCGCCATAGATGACTCCCAGCCGGTCGCCGCCGCCCACTTGCGTGCGATAGACCCGGACTTGGCGTGGATCAAGCGTCTTTGCGTTACGTGCAATGAAATCCACCACTTCTCTCTGGCTGCGGCCATCTGTAACGAGTAATTGAATGAAGTAGTGGTTGTCCGGGGTCTTTTTCAACCATTCCTGGGTTGCCGCGATACGCTCCCACAGGGGCCCGCGCGACTCGCTACCGAGCGCCCCGCGGGTGGTCGGCGAACCTGCGGTGCCAGGCACGGCCGACGCCGAGGGATCCGGTGACAGCACCTCGCCAGCCGCTGCGCTACCGCCTTCGGCTACAGGAGAAATCGCTGCAGGGTAGTCGCCAGCGAGGTACGCTAGCCCGGCAATCGCGCAGACGATGGTGACGGCCACCCATTGCCAGCCGCCGCGCAGACGACGATCGATACGCGAAAATTGAGCGTCGCGTATCGCAGCCCGTACCTGTCGGCCGGCGATCTGGTGCGCACCCTCGGAAAAAGCGGCAAGCAGCGCCTTGTCGGCAAGGATATTGATACGTCGGGTAAGCCCCTCCGAAACCTTGCTGATCAGGCGGATGGCACCTCCGCTGAATAGATCTGGACCGCGGTAACCGGCAGCGCGCAGGCGGAACATCAGGTAAACGGCAATGTCGTTGCGTTGCAGCGGCAGCAGTCTGAAATGGTGGGTGATGCGCTCCTTGAGTTGGCGCATGGCCGCATCGCGCAGGCGCTGGTCGAGTTCCGGCTGGCCAAAGAGGACGATCTGCAGCAGCTTGTGGCAACTGGATTCGAGGTTGGAGAGCAGGCGAATTTCCTCGAGCGCTTCCAGTGGCATGGCGTGCGCTTCGTCGATGAGGACGACGACCTGCCGGCCGGCCGCGTAGATTTCGAGCAGCCGTTCCTGCAGCGAGCGCAACAGCGAGTGACGGCTTCCTTCCGGGAGAGAAACATGCAGGTCGGCGGCGATCGCGAAGAGAATCTCGTCCTGGGACAGCATCGGGTTGGCGAGATAGACCGTCTCGACGTGGTCCGGAAGCCTTTCGAGCAGCATCCGGCAAAGCATTGTCTTGCCACTGCCAACCTCGCCGCTGACCTTGACGATGCCTTCGTCGTGGGTGATCGCATAAATCAGCGCATCGAGCATGGCGCCGCGATCGGCACCGGCAAAAAAGAACTCGGTGTGCGGCGTGATGCGAAAAGGCGCCTGCCGCAATCCAAAGTGGTCGAGGTACATTATGGGCCCCGCCCGGACGCTTGCGCGCCATGACAGCGCGTCGTCCGCTGCTCGCAGGCCTGGTTGGCGCTGTCGTGCGTCAGTCGTGGCGCAACTGCATCCACGATGCCTCGTTCGTTCGCACCGGATCCCGACGGCAGCTTGCCGTCAACGATCAGGGGAGGCTTCGCGGGCGGCGATGTGGCTGAACTGGCGAGCATGCAAAGCTTGGTCTGGTCAGGAAAATGAGGCGGCCCGGACATTATTCCACAATTATATTAACGCCAAGTAAATCACGTCGAGGCGCGGTGCCCGTCGGGTATAATTCGTGCTCTTTTTGTCCTGGAAAGTTGCTGTGTCTGCCGACAATCTGGTCGAAATCAGGAACCTGGATTTTGCCTATGAGGATCGACCGATCCTCGACGGGATCAGCCTGGCGATTCCGCGCGGAAAGGTCGTCGCCATCATGGGCGGCTCGGGCTGCGGCAAGACGACGCTGCTGCGGCTGATCGGCGGACAGCTCCGGCCGACCCGCGGGGACGTCGTCGTCGATGGTCAGTCGGTGCCAAGTCTGAAGGACGACGAACTTTACGCGCTGCGCCGGCGCATGGGCATGCTCTTCCAGTTCGGTGCGCTGTTCACCGACATCTCGGTGTTCGATAACGTCGCCTACCAGATGCGCGAACATACCGATCTCCCCGAAGAACTGATACGCGACATGGTGTTGCTCAAGCTCAATGCCGTGGGCCTGCGCGGCGCGCATCACCTGATGCCCGCAGAACTTTCCGGCGGGATGGCGCGGCGGGTAGCATTGGCCCGAGCGATCGCGCTGGACCCGATGCTGATCATGTATGATGAGCCCTTCGCCGGTCTCGATCCCATATCACTGGGCGTCATCGGCCAGTTGATCCGGCAGCTCAACGACGCACTCGGTGCGACGACGATCATGGTCACGCACGACATCCAGGAGTCCTTGCTGATCGTCGACTTCATCTATTTCATGTCGGAAGGAAAGGTCGTCGCGCTTGGCACACCGGACGAGATCCGGGCTTCGCGGCATCCCTTCGTCCATCAGTTCGTATTCGCCGAGGCGGACGGACCGGTACCTTTCCACTACCCCGCGGAACCTCTTGCCCGGGAATTGCTCGGAGCGGGCCGAAGTGAATTCTCCTAGCCAGCGTACTTCGATCATGACCGCGATTGCCGGCCTGGGGCACCGCGTCAACGACGCGCTGCAGCGACTGGGTTTTGCCTCGCGCTTCTTCCTCGTGCTGCTGCGTCACTCGGGGCAGTCCTTCCGTCGCCTGCACCTGACGGTCCGCGAAATCTATTTCTCGGGATTCCAGTCGCTGCTGATCATCATGGTCTCCGGCCTGTTCATCGGCATGGTGCTCGGCATGCAGGGATACGAGACGCTGCAGCGCTACGGCTCGGCCGATGCACTGGGAATTCTGGTTGCTCTGTCGCTGGTGCGGGAACTTGGGCCGGTGGTAGCTGCGCTGCTCTTCGCCTCGCGTGCCGGCTCGTCGATCACGGCCGAAATCGGCTTGATGAAGGCAACCGAGCAACTTACCGCCATGGACATGATGGCGGTCAATCCGATCGCCCGCGTCGTGGCGCCGCGTTTCTGGGGTGGCGTGATCTCGATGCCTTTGCTGGCAGCGCTTTTTTCCGCCACCGGAGTGTTCGGCGGCTACCTGATCGGGGTCGTCTTCATCGGCGTGGACGACGGGGCATTCTGGTCGCAAATGCAGGCTTCGGTCGATTTTCGCTACGATATCTGGAGCGGCATCGTCAAGAGTTTTGTCTTCGGCATCGCCGTTTCCCTGATTGCCGTTTTTGAGGGTTACGATGCACAACCCACTGCCGAAGGCGTGTCGAGTTCGATCAAGGGTACCGTCGTCAAGTCGGCCCTGGCGATCCTGGCGCTCGATTTCGTGCTGACCTCGTTCATGTTCCGGG
>WBZT01000192.1_pt2 | contig 37867 bp, 24 predicted proteins | sample 5204241 | NCBI WGS metagenome assembly WBZT01 (sample SAMN12344358, study PRJNA552823) | activated sludge metagenome | biome: Activated sludge suspended growth; feature: Nitrification reactor; material: Wastewater; isolation source: activated sludge from nitrification reactor of wastewater... | reverse complement strand
GAGGGAAAGGTCCGTCCGGTAGATGTCGTCGGTCCGGTAGGCAGCGCGGTCCGTGAAGTAGTAGCTGACCGAACCGGGAGGCGTCAGGTAGCCGGGGTTCGTCACGTAGGAGCCGGTCCGGATCGTGCCGACGGCGCCGTACGGCGTGCCGGTGTCCGATGAGTGGTATGGCCCGCCCGGCGCCTTCCGCGGCAGCGAAACTTGCGATGTCGCCGGCTACGTGTGGAGTCAGGTCAGTTTGCTCCAGGTGACGGGTGAAGGCCGCATGGGTGACCGGCTTGAGCGCGCCTTCTTCAACGCCGGCCCGGCCACCGTTTCGCGCGACTTCAAGACCCACGTCTATTTTCAAAGCCCGAACCGCATCGCCAACCTCTCGCCGAACTTTCCCCACGGGCCCATGGCCAAGGGTGGCGCTTACCAGCCCAAGCACTCGCCGCTCTGTTGCACGGCCGCGTTGAATCGCACCGTCCCTTGGTATGTCACGCACATGTGGATGGCCACTGGCGACAACGGGCTGGCCGCAACCTGCTACGGGCCGTGCAAAGTTTCTGCACTGGTGGCGAACCGCGTGCCGGTCGTGATCACCTGCCAGACAGATTACCCATTCAACGAAATCATCGAACTGACCGTGCAGCCGGAAAAGCGGACCAGCTTCCCGCTCGAATTCCGAATTCCCGGCTGGTGCGCCGCCCCGGCCATCAGCGTGAACGGCGCTAAAATCAAGATCCAGCGAGACGCGAAAGGGTTTGCGCGCCTCGAGCGAAAATGGAAAGCGGGCGACCGGATCCGGTTGCATTTCCCGATGACGGCGGTGGTCGAGCGCGGTCGCGACGCGGCGTCCGGTCCGCCCTACGATGGCGCGCACCGGGTCACGCCGGTCACGATTCCAGATAGCGGCAGCACGCGCGGCGTGCCTTTCGCCGCGGTCTCGTATGGCCCGCTGCTCTTCGCCCTACCCATCACTGATGCTCCTGACGCGAACACGCCCGATCCAACAGCCCGCTGGCAGTTCGCCTTGGACGTGCAGAATCCCGGGCTCAGGGTGGAACGCAGCGCGATGCCGGCCCGCTGGGATTGGCCGCTGGCCGCGCCCCTGAAGGTACGCGCGAACGCCGTCGCGATTCCCTGGAGTCCGGACCCGAAGGACCCGCGGTTGCCCTCATTACCAGTGGCCACAACGGGTAATCCGGAGACCGTCACGCTGGTGCCGTATGGCTGCACCAAGTTCCGCATCTCCATGCTGCCGGTCACGGCCGGACCCGAAGTCGCGCCTTCGTCCATCCGCAAAATTTTATTTCTTGGAAACAGCATCACCTTGCACGGCCCCAATCCCGATATTGGCTGGACCAACAACTGGGGCATGGCAGCGAGCGCCGAAGCGAATGACTATGTCCATCTCGTGACCCACGCCATCGCCCGGCACACCGGTGTCCAGCCGCAAATCAGGGTCAAGAACATCGCGGACTTCGAGCGTAACTATGCGACTTACGATGTGGACGGAGAACTGAAGGACCTCTTCGCCTTCGATCCCGACTTGGTGGTACTGGCCATCGGCGAAAACGTGCCGGCGCTGGATTCCGAGGACGCGAAGGCAAAATTCAAAGCCGGAGTGATGAGCATCCTGCGTTGTGCCATGGCGAAGCGCCATCCGCTGGTTGGCGTGCGGAGTTCTTTCTGGCCCGACGCCACCAAAGACCGGCTTCTGAAAGAGGCTGCCGCGGAAGCCAACGTCCGCTTCGTGGATGCTGGCCCCATTGCGCGCGAGCCCGCCAACGTCGCGCGGTCGGAGCGGTTGTTCAGCCATGATGGCGTCGCCGCACATCCGGGGGACCGGGGAATGAAGGCCCTGGCGGATGCCATGGTGCAAGCGGTGTTGAAGTGAAGGAATCTTTGCCAATGCCAACCACCCATCGAATTCGCTTCCACGCATTCCTGGTCGCGATCGGGTTCAGCCTCGCAACTCTGCTCGCTCCGTTCGGAGCGTGGGCGGCGACCAATGTCATCGCGGTGGGCAAGGAGAAGCAGCTTTTCCTCGACGATCTGTTTTTTGGCTATGCGACCAATGTGTCCCTGCGGCTGCATCCCGCCCGCAAGACCGGAGAGCGAATCCTGGAGGCGGACCAGCCTTGGGAGAATGCGTCGCTGAACTGGTTTTCCGTGCTGCAAGCGCAGGGGAAGATCCGCATGTGGTACGAGTGTTACGATGTGGAAGGCTGGCCCACGACCAATGACACTTCCTTCTGTTATGCCGAGTCCGTGGACGGTCGTCACTGGACCAAACCCACGCTCAACCTGTTCCCGTATCACGGCAGTCGCCGCAACAACATCCTGTTCCGGGAAATCGGGCCGAGCGGAGCCTATTCGCGTGTCCATGGCGCGGGTGTGTTTCTCGATCCGGCGGCGGCCCCGGAGGCGCGCTACAAATGCGTTTCGCAGGGCATGTTCGCGCAACGCCAACCGCCCTATCGGATCGCCGGGATGACGTCACCGGATGGTCTGCATTGGACGCGCCTGCCGTCACCCATCTGCGATGTCTTTGCGGACAGCCAGTACTCCGCGTTTTGGGATGTCGGTGTGAATGCCTATGTCTTGTATGGCCGGGTGAGCGGTCGCGGTCGGGCGCTCGGACGGACGGTGAGTCGGGACTTTACCCGCTTTGAACCGCCACAACTGGTCCTGGAAAACGAACCGGCCCGCGACCTCTACAATCCCGCCGCCATCAAGTACGCCGGAGCCGCCAATGCCTACCTGATGTTCCCGAGCGTTTATGACCACCCAAGCGATACGTTGGAGATCCACCTGGCCGTCAGCCGCGACGGCGTGCATTGGCGTTTCCCGGATCCCCGCATCCCCTTCATCGCGCGGGGAAATCCGGGTGAGTTCGACAGTGGCAGCCTTTACCTGGGACAAGGGATCGTGAACATGCGCGATGAGTTGTGGCATTACTACAGCGGCTCGCCGCTCAAGCATGAGCAGGCCAATCTCGATTTGATGACCCAACCGGCCAACCGCCGGCGCTACAGCCGGGCCGTGCTGCGTGAGGATGGATACGTTTCCGTTCAAGCCGGCGAACACGCGGGGATTTTGACCACGCCGCCACTTCAGATCCAGGGTCGCCGTCTCGAATTGAACGTCGCCGTGCAACCCGGCGGGAGTCTGCGCGTGGGCCTGCTGGACGCGGCGGGCAATCCGATTCCCGGACTTTCGCCCGACGATTGCGTGCCCGTGATCGGCGACCACATCCGACAGCGAGTTCAATGGCGCTCGAAGGCCAAGCTCGCAGCTCATACGGGATCACCGATTTGCCTCACCTTCCGCCTGACGCGGGCAGACCTGTTCGCCTTTCAGTTTCGCGATTAGCTTTCGCTGGCTACCGGCAAATAAATGTTTCCGCACCGCACGACTTCGCTCAATGGCGGATCAACCTTCACTTGGGTGCGGTTAAGTCCTCAAGCCGGAGCAACACGAGCGAGTTCAAACCGAAGGCGAAACGCGGCGGGGCCATGGTTCGCTGATGCGGCGATGCGCCGCGCCCGATGAATTTGAGCGTGTGCTTGCCGGCAGCCAAGTCGTGGAGATCGAGACTGAACCACGTCCAATCTTCTTCCAACACACAGAGATCGAGTTCCGGGCCGACAGGTCGTCCATCGAGCACAGGTTGATAACGGGAACTGGACAGCGACATGATCAAAACCGCGGATACCTGATATCGGCCCGGTTCGGCCACGTCGAAATCGAATTCAATCTGAGCTTCCGGTTTGCCCGGTTCATAGGTGAGACCTTCGTCCTCAAGTTTCAACTTGGCGGCTGGTTCCGCGCGGCAAGTCAGATTCTTGGCCGCGAGCACGCGGTACGGCGCCACGCGATTCGTGGCCGGGGGCAGCGGTTCCTCGCCAGCCACCGGCGGCGTCTGGTACCAGAATGCGGCGGAGCTTACCCAATCCGGCCTCTCACCCGAGGAGGAGATTTTCTTTCCTTCATCCGTCACCCGACTGCCGCGATGTTCGATGGTGAACTTCAGCGAATTGGTGAAGTGGATCGGATCGGCCAGGTGCCAGCGATACGCGGAAACACGGTCGCCGGCGAACACGCCCTCGTAAATCGTAACGCCGTGCGCGGGTGCGGTGAAAGGACGGAAGCCCCAGGAGTCGTTGAAATAATCTTCCGTGCCCGTGCCGCGCAGGGAAGGCAGCGCTTCGCCATCAATGAAGAAGCGGTCGTCGCCTTCGCCAAACCAGCCGTTCGTGAACTGTTGCACGGAGAAGACCGTGCCGACGTAATGGCCGCGGCCTTTGGTTTCGAGGATCGTGTAGTCGCCGGGCGTGGCGGGAAACTCCTGCCGATAGCGGGCGTGAAAATAGAGCGAGTCGTCCGGCAAACTGGGCAGCTTCTCCCAATCCACGTAGTAATACACTTCCAGTTCCCCGAATCCGTGCCGCTCGTTCGTCAGCGTGACCTTGGCGCTCTTCCGAAACGGCATGCGCCACCAGCAGGTGCGGGAGCGGCCATACGATGAAACGCTCACCGGCAGCGAATGAAAGTTCGCGACCGCGCCATGGCCGACGCCGAAGAAATCCCCCAGTGGCACCTCCACGCTAGGTTTCTCCATACCGTCCCAATAGATCCGCAATACCAGCGAGCGGCTGTAAAACGGATCCAGTGACGCCACGGTATTCCAGATGTGCGTGATCGCGCCGGGGCCGGTCAACTCCGCCAACACGATCGTCTCGCCCTCCTTGATCACGCGGGAGTCGCCATTGCTCTTGAGATCGGGATTGCTGCTGGACTCGCGGCGGGTTTGGGCGTCACGGGCACGCGTCAGGTCGGGCAGGGTGGATTCGGAACCGTACGCCAAAACGACCGCCAGTGCTGGCAGCACGGTGGCAGCTTGAAAGAACCGGAATAAATTGAAGCGTTGCCCCCGCGCACAAATCCCTTGATTCATGGCCGCAAAGTTTCAGGTCAGAGTTGTCGCGGCAAGCGGAAAAGCCGGGCCACTCGTGTCCGTGGCCCAGCACGCTGCAAGAGGCTGGTTTCAGCTACGGCTGGAAAGCAAACTGGGTGCGATCCGCATCCTCGACGGCCCAGAGATTCAGCGGCCAGACGTCTTTGCCGTACTTGAGAAAGCGCGCGCTACCATCCACAAAGGCACAGTTGGAACCGCCGGTCCGGGTGAGGCTGCCGGATTGCCGGGCGGAATGGCAGCCGCGTTCGACCTGGTCGGTGTCGTTGCCCTCGCCCTCGAGCAGGTCCATGAAATAGTGCGGCGAGACGCGGATGCCTTCGGACTTCAGAAGATTCTTCTTCTCGCCCAAGAGGACGGTGTCCACCGGCAGCCGGACCATTTGTTCGCGCATTCCTGATTGGGGCAGGCTGGCGGACATGTACCGGTTGAAATCGTCCCCGCTAAGGTTGCGTTTGAAGTAATCGTTCCAGCCGTTGATGATGTAGCTGCGTGGCGCGCGATCACCCGGAGCGAGGGAATTGGTATCGGTCAGCGGCGTGCCGCGGGCCGCGTCGGTCGAACAAACGAGGACGTCGGCACTCTTGTAGTATTCCTGCAACAGCGCCGGCCAGCGCCATTGGTTGGTGCGCGGTGGAAAGAAACCGTTGTTGTCCCCGGCGTACATGGTGGTCGAGACCGAGAGTTGCTTCAGGTTGTTCGTGCATTTGATGCGGTAGGCGGACTCCTTGGCGCGGCCGAGGGCGGGGAGCAGCATGGCGGCCAGAATCGCAATGATGGCGATCACCACCAGCAGTTCGATCAAGGTGAAGCCCCTCCGTTCACCGGCGGGGCCGCAGTGGCACGGCAAACAACCTGTCAGTTTCATCGCGAATCAGTTTCCCTCTCCCGTCAGGACGCCGCCCGGGCCGGAAAAGTTTCAGCCAATTTTCACCGGATACTTGGCTTTGGCTCGAATAATTTCAGGCGACAACTCGTCCATCGGGCATGTCGCGGTCGAAGGCAATTCTCTCGGTCGTCCTGCTTCTCGCCCTGGGAGCACTTTGTTTTTACATGAACAAGGACTCTTTTGCGAAGCAACCTATTCAAATTTCGTATCGTGTGAGCCCATGGTTGAAGGACGCCGGACGCGGACGCGGACGGCAGGCCGGGGATTTGGGTGTGCCGGTGGTCTTCACCTTGGATCATTACTACCGGTTGACGGGCCTGAAGGTCGTGGACGCCGAGGAATTCAGAACCAACAAACTCGCCCATCCGCTTTGGGATGTGACGACGGAATCCAATTCCATCCCCACCGCGTCCTTCCGGTACGGCGAGCGTATCCGGGGCCTGCATCCCACCGTCAAGAACGCCCAACCCGATCCGCTCCAGCCCTACGTCATGTATCGCTTGATCCTGAAGACCGCCAACGACGAGGCGCAACACGACTTCACCACCACCCCGCCGTCGCAGTTGCCGGTTCAACCCGCCAAGTGACACGCAATGCAATGGCCGGCGGATAACTCCCGCAGGACCGGGGCTTCCACCCCACACCGCGGCAGTTCGGCAATCGGACAGCGGGGATGAAACCGGCAGCCCGCCGGCGGGTGGAGGGGCGATGGCACATCGCCTGGCAGCACAATCCGCTGGCGTTGGGCGTCAGGATCCATGTCCGGCACGGCGGATATCAGCGCCTGGGTGTAAGGATGTTTCGGCGCGCGGATGATCTCCTTCGCCTCGGCTAGTTCCACCACTTTGCCCAGATACATCACCATCACGCGCCGGCTGATGTGCTCCACCACGGCGAGATCGTGGGCAATGAACAGATACGCGAGACCGCGCGCCTGTTGCAAATCCCGGAGGAGATTGATGATCTGCGCCTGCACCGAAACATCCAGCGCGCTCACCGGTTCGTCGCACACGATGAGCCTCGGCTCGACCGCCAGCGCCCGCGCGATGCCGAGGCGCTGCCGTTGCCCGCCGCTGAATTCGTGCGGGTAACGCCGCGCGCTGGCCGCGTCCAGCCCGACGGCTTGCAGCAATTCCGCCACGCGCCGGGTTCGCGCCCGGCGGTTCTCGGCCAGGCCATGAATGTCCAGCGGTTCGCCAATGAGGTCTTCCGCCGTCAGCCGGGGATTCAGCGAACCAAACGGATCCTGGAAAATCATTTGAAATTTGCGCCGCCGGCTCCGCAGTTCGGCGCCATTCATTCGCGCGAGGTCTTCGCCCTCGAACCACACGCTGCCCGCCGTGGGCTCGACCAGGCGCACAATGGCGCGGCCCAGCGTCGTCTTGCCACAGCCGCTTTCGCCCACCAGCCCCAGCGTTTCGCCCGGCGTGATGGAAAAACTCACGTCGTCCACGGCCCGCACCACGCCACCATCGCCGCCGAGCCAGCCGCGCTTCACGGGGAAGTGAACCTTCAGGTTGCGGACTTCGAGCAGCGGCGGCATGGCCGCAGGCTATTGGCGGAGCGGCGGCGGCGTCAACTGATGTGTACCATCCGGACCGCGCCGGCAGGGGTGTCTTGACTTGGTCACTTGTCCCGGCAACATGCGCCGCGTGACGGGCAAAACCTGGGCCGTGGCGCACACCAAGCCACGCTGCGAAAAAAAACTGGTCCAATACTGCGAGCGGGAAGGGGTGGAAAGCATTCTGCCCTTGCACAAATCCATCCACCGTTATCGCGGCAAGAAAGTCACCTTCCTCAAACCGCTGTTTCCGGGCTACGTTTTTCTCCGCGTGCTGGAGGACCAAAAGCGCGTGGTCCTGCAAAGCGACCACGTCGCCAATTATCTGGAGGTCACCGATCAGGAGTTGTTCGCGCACCAGCTTGAGGAGATTTTGCAGGCGCTGGATCGCGACGTGGAATTGCGCGTCGCGCCCATGATCGGGGAAGGCACGCGCGTGAGCATCAAGACCGGGCCGTTGCGCGGGCTGGAAGGCTGGGTGGAGAAACGCCAGGGGCCGACGCTGGTCATGCTACGATTGGATTTCATCGGCCAGGCGGTTGCGGCGAAGGTGGAGGCGTGGGAACTGGAGCCGATTTAAGGCGGCGCGACCGAAGTGGCGCACGCTCTGGCCGCCGGAAACGCGCGGGCCGAGTGCGACAATTGACACCCCCGCGCGGATTCATTACCGTCCCCATGAACTGAACGGGTTATGAACTCGGCTCTTAACCAGCACGTGCTTGTGCTCAACCGGCTCTGGCAGGCGGTCAATGTCTGCACCGCCAAGCGCGCGCTCACCCTGCTGTTTCAAGGCCATGCTCAAGTCGTTCTCAACGAACCCGACGGTTCCTTTCGCACCTACAGCTTTTCCGAATGGCGCGATGTGCCCGCCGGAACGCATGAGGAAACCGTTCACACCATTTCCTTCCGCATCCGCGTGCCGCGCGTGATTCTGCTGTTCGCCTTCGACCGCATGCCGAAGAAGGAGGTGAAATTCACCCGCCACAACATTTTCGAGCGTGATCGGAACATGTGCCAGTACTGCGGCGGGACGTTTGATCGCAAGGACCTCAACCTCGATCACGTCATTCCGCGCGACCGGGGCGGGCCGACTTCGTGGGAGAACATTGTCTGCTCGTGCATCGAGTGCAACACCATCAAGGCCAACCGGACACCCTTCGAGGCTGGGATGCAACTCATTCGCAAGCCGAAACGACCGAAATGGCGGCCGTTTGTGCAGATCAATTTCACGTTGCACCAGCACGACAGTTGGAAGCACTTCATTGACCTCGCCTACTGGAACGTGGAACTGGGCGAGGATGTGCAAGCCTGAGGCCGGAAGCCGGAAGGCAGAGAGCAAAAGCCGGAGTTGGGCTAAGTGCGATCCAACGCCGTTTTCTGACTTCGGACTTCTGGCCTCCGACTTCCAGCCTCACTCCTTCGCCGCGCTTTTGGCGCTCTCGATCATTTCCCAGAATTTGGGATTCTGCTGGAGCGCTTCGTCCTCCTCCACCTTCAAGCCCGAGCGGTAGAGAAAGTCCTTGAGCGTGTTCCGGCTCAGGATGCGATGCACGAGCACGCCGAGATCGTGGCGCTCGAAGTAAACCCGGTAATCACCCACGCGAAAGCGATGCAAGGTCTTGCCGCCACGCTCCAATTTGCCGAAATCATCCAACTCCGTGGCGATCACCTGATGCGGCAGGCCGCGAAACTCGCCGAGAATCTGCAACTGAAGCTCTTTGGGCATCCGCGCCAGTTCGGCCGCGCTGGTCGGATTGAAGATGATTTGGAACGGGCGCATCGAAGCAACTGTATGGGGAATTATTCCTGCGGGAAAGTTGATTTCCTCCGCACGCAAGCACGGATCAGACAATCTTGACGTGCGGAATCGGCAGGATGAATTTTCCACCCGCGTCCCGATACGCTTTTTGCTGCGCGAGGATTTCGTCGGCGAAATTCCAGGTGAGCAGGAGGGTGTAATCGGGCTGGCGCTTCGCCAATTCCTCGGGCGCTACGATCGGAATGTGTGTGCCCGGCGTGAGCCGGGCTTGCTTGTAGGTGCTGCGGTCAGCCACGAACTCCAGCGTATCCGCCCCGACCCCGTAATAGTTCAGCAGCGTGCTGCCCTTAGCCGAAGCGCCGTAGGCGGCGATGCGCTTGCCTTCCTGCTTCAACTTCGCCAGCAGCGCCACGAGTTCATCGCGGATCGCCCGCACCTGATGGCCGAAGCCTTCGTAGTAATTGAGCGAGTTGACACGCTTGCCCGTTTCCTCGGCCAGCAGATCGGTGGCAGATTTTTCGATCGAATACGCCCCGGCGTGACAGGCGAACAGTCGCAGCGACCCGCCATGAATCGGGAAACGTTGTACCCGGAAAATCGCAAGCCCGTGCCGCTCGAACAGCGGCTTGAGCGCGGTGAGCGTGAAATAGAACACGTGCTCGTGATAGATCGTGTCAAACTCCGTGTGCTCGACAAACTCGACGCCGTAAGGGAATTCCAGCGCGATGCGGCCCTTCGGCTTAAGCAGCGTTTTCAGACCAGTGACGAAATCGTTCGTGTCCGGCGCATGGGCAAAGACGTTGTTGCCGAGGATCAAATCGGCCTGGCGATGCTTGCCGGCGAGTTCCTTCGCCAGCTTGTCGCCGAAGAACTCCACGAGCGTCTCGATGCCTTTTTCACGGGCGACCTTCGCAATGTTCGCCGCCGGCTCAATGCCAAGGCACGGCACTTTGGCTTGCACGAAGTTTTGTAGCAGGTAGCCGTCGTTGCTCGCGACTTCGACGACGAGACTTTGGCTGTTCAAGCCGAACTCCTTCAGATAGCCGGCGCACGCTTCGCGCGCGTGACGCAGCATCAAATCCGAGAACGACGAGAAGTAAAGATAATCGGAAAACAGATCCACGGGCGGCACGAGGTCGGTGATCTGGAGCAGCCAGCAAGATTTGCAGACCGCGAGGCGGAGCGGAAATTTTGGCTCGGGTTTGGCGAGATCGGCGGGCGTGAGAAGATTATTCGCCAGCGGTTGCACGCCGAGATCGAGGATGGGTGCAGCGTCGGTGCTGCCGCAGGAACGGCATTTCAAACTGAAGCTCATGCGGGTTTGGTCCAGGAAAGATTCTTCGTGCGGGCGGCAGCGGCGTAGTCGTCAATCTGTGCGCCGCTGAATTTCTGCATGTCCGGATTATTTTGCGCATGCGCCTCGTGATACCAGACAATCGTGCGCTTCACGGCCTCTTCGAAGTTCCAAGCCGGATACCACTGCAACCACGCACCGGCTTTCTCGATGGAGAGCGAGAGCAAAGTGGCTTCGTGAACACTGCCGAGGCTCGAGTTGTCAGTCCATTTACCGGGCCAATGGCGCAACACCTCTTCAACGAGCCGGCGCACCGGCTGGCGGGCGCTCGGTTCGGGCCCGAAATTGAACGGCGACGCAATGCGGGAGTTTTTCCCTTCCTTCGCCAGCGCCGCACCGAGCCAAAGATAGCCGCTCAAACATTCCAGTACATGTTGCCACGGGCGAACGGCGAAAGGATTGCGCACAAGAATGGGTTTGCCGGCCTGCAACGCGCGGATGCAATCGGGGACGATGCGATCCGCTGCGTAATCACCGCCGCCGATGACGTTGCCTGCGCGGACGGTCACAAGTGGGCCAAGGGCGGGATTTGGCAGAAAGAACGAGCGATTCCAAGCGGCGACGACGAGTTCCATCGCGCCCTTGCTCATCGAGTAAACGTCGTGCCCGCCCATCGGATCGTTTTCACGATAAGCGAATTCCCACTCGCGATTCTCGTAGCACTTGTCGCTCGTGACGCAAACGGTGACGCAGTTGATCGCCGCGAGCCGCACGGCTTCGAGCAGGTGCGCCGTGCCATTGACGTTGGTGTCGAGTGTGGAAAGCGGCTCGGTGTAGGAGAGCCGAACGATGGGCTGCGCTGCGAGATGAAAAATGATTTCCGGCTGAACTTCCTTCACCGTGGCAGCCAACACTTGGGCGTCGCGTATGTCGAGACTGATTTCGCGAACGAACGTGCCGGGTTGGATGATCGCGTGGAGGTTTGGGTTCGTCGGCGCAGGCAAGGAAAGCCCCGTGACCTTCGCGCCCAGCTTCGCGAGCCAGAGGGAAAGCCACGCGCCTTTGAAGCCGGTGTGGCCCGTTACCAAAACCCGTCTGCCGCTGTAATACCCGTTAAACATTGAGTTAAAGTGAGCGGTATTGAACACGCTTGCCGCTGCCGCTGCAATTCAATCCTGCAAGCCAAGGCAAAGCTCATGACAGAGTTGCGGACGGGAATCTGGGGGAGAACTGTACCCCGGCGCCCGGGGTGATTACGGCGAGCGGATGCGGTAGATGCAACTGGAATGATCCGCCGATCCCGGGTCGGAGAAATAGATCAGGCCATTCGTGACCGTGCATTCGTGGACGGAGCTCCATGAGCCGGCCGCAGGATTGACCGACGCTTCAACTACAATGGGGATGCCGGGCGTGCCCGCGATGTTGAATCCAAAGCGGCCTTGTTGCACCCCAAAATTCCCGTTTCCGGTCAGCATTTGCGGATTCCAAAGCGCAGTGGGGCGTCCCGCATAAGTTGAAGCCCACCCGGTAGTTCCCGGCAGATAATACACAGTCGCCAGGTCTGCGGACTGAAAAATGAAGTCGCCGAACATCGAGTAACCGGGAGTGGGGGTGTCGCCGCGGAAATAGACGCCCGCGAGATTGGAGCAGAAACGGAACGTGCCCGAGCCCAAAAACTGGAGGCCCTTGCCGACCACCACATTGGTCAAGCCTGTGCAAAAAGCGAAAGCACCAAGAGGCCCCCCGCGACCGGCCGGACCGTTGACAATGTTGGTAATGCTATCCGGAATCACAACCCGCGTCAGGCCGTAGCACCACGCAAATGTTCCAAACATCCCCGGCGCACCGCCGCCAATTTGGTGGATTCCTTCACCCAAGGTGACATTCACCAGGTTCGTGCAACCGGCGAAGGCGGCGTCCGCGATGACCTTCACGCTGCCAGGAATGCTGAGGTTGGTCAGGCTGGTGCAGTTCATGAACGCACTGGCGCCGAGATAGGTAGCGCTGTCAGGGATCGTCAGCGTCGCCAGTGCAGCGCACGCAAAAAACGCTTCGCTGGAAATTGTCTGGATACCGTTGGGGATATTCACGCCCGTCAGGCTGTTGAGATACTGAAATGCGGCGGCACCAATGCACGTTACCGGCAAGCCCGCAATGGTCGCGGGAATGCTCACCGCGCCACCCGGCCCGCTGTAACCCAGGATCGTGACAGCCCCGTTGCTGGTTGCGTAAGTGAAAGTGTGGCCACCGATTGGCTCCAAGCTTAACGTCGTAAAAGTCTGATCGGCTCCAGCAGCGACGCCAACACTGTTGGTGGCGACCAACTGGTAGTGATAGGTCGTGCCCGGGTTCAAGCCGGCCAAATCGCCAAATACGACAAACGTCCCTGCGGTTTGCACATCGGATAGTAAGCCCAGTGGCGTGCTGTTTCCGTAGGCGTCGGTGGTCCCCCATCGGAAATAATACGTCGCGGTGGTAAAGCCCTTGCCCACAGTGCCACTCAGAGTCGCACTGGAAGAAGTAATTGCCGAGGCAGCTCCGGTAATGGCCGTTGGTGATTGCGGATTGGGTGGAGGCGGGGCGGCCGTGGTGACCAACGTCAGGTCCGCCGAGTAATTGGTCCCGGCACTGTTGGCGGCCACCAGTTGATAATGATAGGTGGTGCTCGGGCTGAGACCGATCATCCACGCGGAGGTGTTGGTTTCGACGTTGGGAATGGGCAACACCCCGACGGGGCCCACCTGACCATAGGCGGCGGTGAGTCCCCATCGCACATAAAAACTGGTAAAGAAGCCGTTCGGATTGATGGTCGCCGCGATGATGGCGTTGGAACTGGTGATCTGAGATGGGCCATTCACGGTCACGGTTGGCGCCTGGCCGAGCGCTGTGAACGGAGAAAACCACAACCAGGCCAAAAGCAAAACCGTCACCGGGACCAGCGCTGCAAAGGACGGTTCACCGGGCACGAGCAAAAGCGGTTGGCTGAGAAATCTACGGTTCATAACCAGCAGCGGCGGCTGATGCGACAGTAATTTTTATCGCCCAACCCGCCCGGGGTTGCAACCTCAATTTCAATCAGGAACGGGGCTTACCAGACCTTCCACGGCGCTTTGCCGTTGGTCCATAGCCCGCTGAGTAACTGCTGCTCGCGATACGTATCCATGCACTGCCAGAAACCGGTATGTTGATAGGCGGCAATCTGGCGCTCGGCGGCGAGCGTGTTCATGGGTTCATTCTCAAATACGCAAGCGTCCGACTCGCCCAGATATTTTTTGATCCCCGGTTCGACGACGAAAAACCCGCCATTGATGAAGCCGGTCTGCCGCTCGGGCTTTTCCTTGAAGGCGGTGACTTTGCCGTCATTGATCTCCAGATCGCCGAAGCGGCCCGGCGGCTGCACGGCGGTCATGGTGAGCAGCTTCTTCTGCTTCCGGTGAAACTTGATCGAGGCATTGATGTCGCTGTCCGTCACGCCGTCGCCGTAAGTGAGCAGGAAGGTGTCGTCCTTGATGTAAGGCAGCACGCGACGCAGACGACCACCGGTCATCGTGTTCAGCCCGGTGTCAATCATCGTCACCGTCCAGTCCTCCTCGGAATGCTGGGTGTGATACTTGATCTGCGGCTTCGCGCCAAGGCGGAGCGTCACGTCGCTGGTGTTCCACTGGTAGTTGCGAAAGTAATCCTTGATCGCCTCGCCCTTGTAGCCGAGGCAGAGGATGAACTCCTTGTGCCCGTAGTGGGCATAGGTCTTCATGATGTGCCAGAGGATCGGGCGTTCGCCGACCGGCACCATGGGTTTGGGGCGGAACTCGGTTTCCTCGCGCAGGCGCGTGCCCAGACCGCCGCAAAAGATCACAACTTTCATGTTCCTCAGGTCAGGATTGAATCAAGCTCGGCGCATCGTAAGCGGCAAAAGCCGACAAGCAATCTGAAACTCGGGGCGGCCACGGAAGTCGTGGCCAAGGTGGCAGTTGCTGGAAATCGGCGCGCGGAGCCGGGCGACCTACTCGGCGGCCCCGCCATCATCCCACGATTGGCGTTCCAGAATTCGCCCGGCGGCCAGTCTGGCTTGAGCCTTCAGCTTGCCGCTCGGATGATACGCCAGGGACAGCCCGTTGGGTTTGCCGTGAGAAAGCTCGATGCGTTGGGCAAGTTGTCCGTTCTCGTGCCAGCGCAAAAAGGTGCCATGCAATTCTCCTTTCACGATGGTGACTTCCGACAGCTTCGCCCCGCTGGGATACCATTTGAGGCGCTGTCCGTCGGAAATCCCGGCGACAAACCGCTCCTCGATCTGTTTCTGTCCGTTCGTGTACCACCCTTCGGAGAGTCCCTCAGGCAACCCGTTCGCGATGGCGCAGCGCGATTTCAGCTCGCCGCCTTCATAATGGTCCACAAGCATTCCGGTGAAAGGGCGGCCGTGGTCCAACCATCGGTCCTCGTGGAACTCCAGTTCACTTCGCGTTCGCTCCGGCGGACCGGCGGTTTGGCGCGCGGGCCGGACGAAGAGAGAGAGAAAAATCAAAGCCGCCGCAACCAACATGATTCCAAAAACCGCACGGCCACCGGAGCAGCATCGGCCGGAGTTTTTGCCGTCAGAATTCATAGGCTTCAATCCACCTGGACCCGGAAGAACATTGCCTTGGGCGCAGCGGCGGGAAGCACCACTTCGAGTTCGAGAATTTCCGACGCGGGGTTGAAGTAATGCTGCGTGGCGGGAACAGCGGTGTTCCCCGGCGGAACGCGAACGGACATCGTCGTCCACGTCGTCAGGTTCGTGGTGCCCAGCACCGTGTAACTCCGACCGGCATCGCCAAAGAATTGCAGCACGGGCCCCTGACCTTCGCGGCGCACGATCCCCAACCGCAGCCCCTCGCTCTGGCCATCACTCGGGTCCCAAGCATAGGTGCCCGCGATGTATTCTTGCAAGTTGTTGAGCCCGTCACCGTCGTTGTCGCCGTTGGGACGGATGTCCGCCAGGGTCAGTCCGCCGCCGAGCATCGCGATCAACAGATTCTCCCACGCGTCCGGCAACCCGTCGCCATCGGAGTCCACGCCAAGCGTGAGATTGATCTGGGTTTCCGCAGCGGGCTTGCCGAGACTCGCGAAGTTGCCGGCCATTTCGATGGGCAGGTAGGTGGCCCCGCCCAGCTTCACCTTCAACCGGAACGGCACGGTGGCGCGCTGCGCGCTGGGCTTGTAGGCATCCGGCGCAACGAAGGAATCCATCGGGACAGTGAGAACATAATTCTCACCCGGACGCACATTCGGCAGAAGTTGGGCGGCAACGGGGGTGCCGTTCGTGGTTTCCATGAGGATTTGCGCGGTAGTCAGCACCAGCGGTTCACCATATTCATCACGCACCACGCCATGGATGACGTGGTGGGGCGCGGGGGGAAACGCGCGCGCGCTCCAAAGGCAGGCGCCGAGGGCCAATGTGACGAGGAGGCCAGCTGCATTTCGTCCGATTCGTAATCTCTTCATGCTGGGGACGGGCTAGTTGCCCGAGTAGGAATAGGATTGGAAGTAGATTTTCACATCCCGAACCGTGCTGATCAAACGGTCCAAGCCTTCGTTCGGGTCGCTCAACAGCGTATGACCGGGGATCACGAGTTTCCACCGGCTGTTCCACACGGAGCGTCCGAGGAGGCGGGTGTTGGTGTACTGCGAGCGCTCCAGTTCTCCGCCGGTCCAGTAAACCACGAGCGAACCGAAGACGCTGGCGGAGGAAACGGGTCGAAAAGCCTGGTGCTTGCGAATGTTAAACAACGGTTCGGTCAGTGAATCGCCCGACAGATACATCCCGCCGCTGGCGAAGTCCGAGGCTCCGATGTTGAAGGGCAGCGGAATGGCGATGTCGTCCACGGCCCAGGTCCGTATGGTGCTGGTGTCACCGAAGGGCGGGCTGCGCATCGAATCCACTCCGACTGGAATCAAGTAGATATAGGGTGTCGCCGCCAGCGCCAGCGGATCGAGGAACGACGTGTCCGGATCGGCTGGAGAACTGCCGCCCGCCCCGCCATTGGCCACGGGATCGTCCATTCCGCGATAGCCTTCCAACGCCACCCCGACGCCGAAAATCTTCGTGGCGAAGGAACTGGCACTAAAGGCGTGATCACCCGCGGCCAATTGCTGCCCGAACAGGTTATAGCCGTTGGCAATTGTGGTGCTGAACTCGATCACGATTCCCGGCACCGGCAAACCATTGCCCCGGCCAATCTGCATGCAGTGCCGGCGCACATCTGCGTCTGCGAGCAGGTCGGGCACTCGGCGCTGCTGCAAGACATCCCGCCATGTGGGATCGCTGTTGGTCGTGGGCAGAATGCGGAAGTTCTCGGTGCGCAACGAGACGGTGGTGCCGTAGGCATCCGGGTTGTTGAAACCGAGTCGCCCGCGGACCACCTCCCAATCCGCCTTCATTTCCGCCAGGGCGCTGGAGAGACCGGGATCGCCGGTGCTGCTCCCGGCAAATTGCGGCTCACCATCCCGGACAACGCCCAGCGCGCGGGCGCCGATGATGCGGTTCACGAAACCGCGTCCGGCGCTATTGCCCAGCAAACCGGTTTCGTAATCATACGCGTTGGCCGCCAGAAATGAATACCTTGCGGCCAGGTCGAAGAGCGTCTTGTAGCGCTCCAATTTCTCATTGCGGAAGATGCGGAAGGCGGCATCCCGGGTGCGATAGCCTTGGACCACGGCGGAGGCGCGCTGGCGGAAGATGAGGCGCTCCTGTTGAATGCGATCGCCCTCCGCGAGCAGCGTGCGATAAGCACGGGTGGCATCGTCATACTCGCGCAGCCGGATATTGATTGCGGCCAGCAGCGCCTGGACTTTCTCCAGATCATTTCCCAAATTGGCAAGTTCCGAGCGAACCTCCTGATCCCATTCGAGCGGCGCGATGTCCTCGAACTCCACCCAGCGCTTCGAGGTGGCGGTGGCCACCTCCAGCGCTTTCACCACGCCAAACTGGACGATCTGCCGGACGTCGAAGGCTTTCTTGATGCCGTAGCCGGCCATCTCGATGGCCGACCGGCCGGCCGAGGTCAGGTCGCCCCCGGAGGAAACGCCCACAATCATACTGCCCGGCAGTGCTTCCGCGGAGAAGTCGGACGTGAAAACGATGTCCTCCTTGATCGAGTCGAAGACTTTGTCAATCAGGTCGGACGCCGCTTGCACGGACTCCAAAGTCTGTTCCGCGATCAACAGGTCCTCCTGGTAATCGCGAATGGTTTCATGCTCGGCCAGACGGCTTTCAAACAAGCCGATGGTCCGGTCCAGGTCGGCCTTCGTGCCAGCCTGGTCAAAGAGGGATTGCCGCAAAGCCGTGTGCGCGGCGATGACTTGCGAAATCGCCTGCTGAATGCGGCCGGGCGCCACGCGCCGCCCCGTCCAGTGGGCGGGTTTGTCACTGAACCCGTGCGCGCCGGCGTTGATCGTAAGGTAATGATCTCCTTCCGTGTAATCGCCAGAAAGCCAGGAGACCACGTTCAGGTTCGTCAGCGAATAGTTGTCCGCCCAATCCGACGGGAAATCCTGGATATCAATCTGAAACTCTGTGGTTGAGCCCATGTAATTCCACAATCCGGGGAAATCATATTCCGGCAGGTCCACATACATGTAATGGATCAGGTCGGGCCCCGCGTAGCCTTGTTTCCAGGTCTTGCCCGGCCCGATGTCGTCGGTATAGGGCGTACCGTAGAGTTCGATGAGCGAGTTCTCGTAGGCCAGTTCCTGTTGCGCCACGCCATTTTGAAAGTCGGCCAAGGAATCCTGTTCGGAGCGCATGAGGCGCGTCACGTCCTTGGCATCATCGAAAGAAGCCACGGCATTATTCAACGCGGTTTTGGCTCGCTGGAAAATCTGATCGAAATGCGTGTTCGGTCCATTCGCAATCGAAAGTGGATTCAGATCGAAAGCAATTGAGTTTTCCGAGAGCCCCACCGGCGTGAGGCCGCCCTCGGCGCCATCCATGGCGTTTTGCAACCCTTCCGCCGCGAGCACGAGTTCCTGCAATTCGGGGACGGTGGTGCGGTCTATCTTCTGAATGCCCTCGTGCTCGGGGTTGGGATCCACCGCCGGCAAAATGGCGTTGCCCACGACCCAATTGAGGAAGTCCCCTTGCGCCGAGCGCGACGCCCAGTGATCCAGCCCCCAGTGCCGAACCGAGTTGGTGGCGGTACCGGCATTGTTGAATTGGCGCTGCGGGTTTACTCGCGCGGCGGCGAAATGTTGCCAGCCGCTCTGCTTGACCGCCTGGTAATCCTTGCGCCAGGTGAGATCGAACACCTGCCGCCCCGCGCGCGCCAGCGCCGCCGCCGCGGCGGCGAATTTGCGCTCATCCTGGTAATCCACGGACACCGGCTGACCGAGGACCAGCACCGCTTCCGAACGCGGCACCCAGTCGAAGTTGTTGTTCAAAAGCAGCGAGTAGTAACCCTTGAGCGCCGTGAGGTAATGGCCATAGGCGTCTCCGTGACCCTGCGGGAACATCACCGCCGCGTCCGAGGCGTCAATCACGCCATCCGGAGCCAGATCCGGATTCTCCTGGATGTTGTAGTTGAGCGCATAGATGACTTCGCCGGCGTCAATGCCGCGCGTGTAATTCCAGACCATGCGATTGTAAACCGGCGCGATCTCCACGCCCGGCACCAGGAAATCATCCCGGCCGCGCAACAGCGCCAATTCCTCCTCCAGCAGCGACGGCACCTGCCCTTTGAACGCGAACAGCGACGTGGCAATCTCGCCGTAGGTGTTGTCGGCGGTGCCAATGCCGATGGTGGGGTTGGCGGAGTCGGCCCACGCTTCGTTACCGATCATCATGTAGAGATCGTTCAGGTAGCCGGCGGCCAGCAGGAGCGCGTCGTTGGCGGGGCCGTAGTTGAAGCCCGACTCGATGCTGATGGAGCGACCCCGGCGCAGGATCGTCTCGTAGATTTCGATGAGGCCGTAGTTGTTGATCGTGTCCAGATTCAATGCCACGTCACCTTCCCAGCGATGACCGGCCTGGCTGAGAATGCTGGCGTCCGTGTTCACGCGGTTGTTGAACAGATCGCGAATGCGCTGGTTGAACGGATTGATGCCGGCCAGCACGCGTTTGATCCAGCCCTCGGCGAGTTGTGGCCGCGTCCACTCGGACCATTGATTGTAGAGCGGGTGACTCGGGTTCACCGGCTTGTAGCGGAGCACGAGCCAGTTGTCGCCCAAGACCTGAATGCCCGCGCCGCTCAACAGATACATGGGATGGTTCGTCCCGCTCACCAGCGATTGGTAGCGCGACATCGTGGCGTCGGATGCCGGAGGCTGGCCGTCCACAGGCGCCGCGATCTTCCACTCGTAGAAGTATTCGTCAAAACGGCCCGCCAGATCGGGCGTGTGCTGGAACGTCACCTGTTCACTGAGCGGATTGGCGGACGGGAGCACTTTCAACTCCCCGCGATGCAGCTCCGGCACCACGCGAATGATGTGCAGGGCCACAGGATCACCCGGCTGCGTGAAAGGGCGGCCTCCCGCTTCGACCAAGGTCACGTAACCGGCGCCCGGGCCGCTGGCGCTGAGCGCGTAGGAATCCACCGCCACTGAGTCACCGCTCACCTCGGCCAGGTCGCTCACGCCCACCGAAACCGTCAGGTTGGTGTCGGCAATGAACGCGCCCGGAACGGCATCGTTCTCGTGAAAGGTCTCCATCGGCGTGGCCAGCGCAGCCACCAAGCTGCTCCATTTCGGGTAGTTGTCGGTGTCACCCGTGGGGCAAAGTCCCATCACTTTCGCCAGATCGTCCCCGCGCAGCACGTTCAGGTGGAAATAGTCCTCGCCGAATTGCTCATCTTTGAACTGCCCGGCGAGTACCAGGCTGCCTTTCGCGCCACGATTCGGATCATAGAAAACCCGTTGCGCCAGATGCGGTGGCAGGTTGGGGAAATAGTATTTGCCCTGGTAGATTTGCGCATTGACCGACGGCGGCAGCGCATTCAAATCCTGCGCCGCCAAGGCAGACACTTTTTCGCGCGTGGGATCATGCAGCACGACACTGGGATTCGCACTGATGATGTTGGCCCCGATGGATTGCTGGTAAAGCACCTGGGCGGTTTTCCAATCGCGGATGCCGGGCAGCCCGAGTTGCGGCAGGGCGAGGGTGAGACCGTACGGCATGCTGGCTACCGGCTTGGTGGAATCCTTCGGGTCGCGTTCCGGCCAGACGGGACGATAAACAATGTCCAAGGAAGCCGTGTCCTTCGAAGCGGGATTCCCCACAAACTCGCTGCCATTGGTAAGCGGGCGCAGGTAGGGCACAATGCTGCCAGGCGCTGGCGGATTGGGAATTCCCGGCCAGGCGAAACTCGGCTCGGTCTTGTAGTAATAGCGCAACGTGAAGCTGTTGGTCGGCGCCGGCGATTGAGCCAGGAATGGCGGTCGGTTGGAGAAGGCGACGATGCTGCCGGTGTAATCATTGGTGCTGCTTAGTATGAGCGTTCCCTGCGTCAACATCGCTCCGCTGGCAAGCACGGTGATGTTCAGATTATTGGTCGCGGACTCACCCTGATACAAATCCCGAACGACCAGTTGCACCGTCGTGGTCCCAACCTGGTTGCTGGCCGGCGTGCCGACCAGGCTCAAGCCGGAAACCGAAAGCCAGCCGGGCAGATTGGCGCTCGTGGTCAAGGCCAGGAACTCATCCTGCCGCGAGGCATGCACCACAAACTGGAACGGCTCGCCAACAACGGCGGTGGCATTGGAAAGCGCGGCGAACGAATTATTGGTGGCAACATACGTTCCCGCCCGCAGTTGGGGCAGGCCGGTGTGCAGACCGCGATACACCCAGAAGTCATTTTTCCGGTCGCGATAAGTGAATCGTTGATAGTGCGCAAATGGCCCTTCCGGATCACGCACCGGATCCCAACCGCCCGGCAAATCGCCCGCCTGGGCCGGGGGCTCGGTGTTGTAGTTGAGGATGTCATCGCCGGTCCCCTCAAGTGGCTTGGCCAGCAGCGGCAACGGCATCGGTGCTTGCAGCAGGCGGCCCGCCTCCACGATGTAATCGAATACCCAACCCGCCTCCGGCTTTTCCCGCATGACCTTGAAGGCCGACATGGCGGGCCGCCCGTCAGCATCGGAATATTCAATCAGCGCAAAGGGCGCCGAGGAATATCCGGAGGCACTCGTGATGTTCAGGTCGTCGCGGGTGGCGAAAACCGTGCCGCCTGACATGAGGGCGTGTTCCTCGTTGGGATTGTATCCGGGCAGACCCGGCGTGTTCTGATGATAGATCACGCCCTTTGCCTCGAAGGAATTGAGCGGACCGTTTCCTTCACTTCCCTTGTTGCTGGCCAGGACGATTTCGCGCGGACTGACCGGCCATTGCAGGCTGTAGCGCCCAATCACCGAAGGCCAGTAAACCGGCTTGAAACCCCTGGTGAGATCCGCGTGATTGGTTCGAAACCACCAGACCTCGAGTTTGTTCGTCCCCGGAATGGCATTGACCGGGATGACGGCGCCGCGATTCGCCAGCTCAAAACCGACCGCAAACGGATCCAAATACGCGTGCGGGTTGAAGGAAATGCCCGCTGGTTGGTGGATGTGACCGGCGAGATAAGCCGCTCCGCCTTCCGCCCCCGGCTCGCCCGCCGGAGCATTGATGCGATCCCCGACGGCGACGGATTCTTCCACCACGCGCGGCGCGGCCAATTCATCCGCCCAAGGGATCGGCTGGGTCGCGGGCCGCGGCGACAGCAACTGGTCCAGCGTGGCAACTGGATTGCCAGGCGGCAAGAGGTCGGTGTAGGTGATATAGTTCGCGGGGCGGTAACTGCCGCTGGTCGGAGCCGTCGTTTGCGGAATCAACGAAGCCGCTGCATCATCGAAAATCAGGTTGATGTTCGCAACCCCGGGGCCACCCCCCCCGGCGTCAGACATCAAGGCACACACGTTTCCCCCCGGGGCGAGGAGAAAGACATCCACGTCAACCGGCCAGGTATGGGAGTAGCCGTTGAGCTTTACGCGAATGGCCGTGACTTCCTCGGCGATGCCCTCCACCGTGACCGTCGAAGGGTAGGGCCGCGCCGCGACGTTCAGGTCAATGTGGATGGTTCCACTGTTGGTGAACTCTCGGGTCGTGAGCGTGCCGGTCACCGCGTTGGTGGTTTCGACCACCAATCCCCAGGAGCCAATCGTCCCGCCATCCTGCTGTGGGAAACCATCGCTGACGAATAGACTCCACTCGCCGTTCACGCCCCGGTTGTAGTGATTGGCCACGGTCGTCAGGTTGGTGGCCAGGGTATCCGCGAAGTTCGCCGCTTTGAGATTGGTGTCCAGCCAGGAGAAGACCCGTTCAAAGGCGATGTTGTCTCCCGCGTTGAACAGCAGCAGCGTCCGATGCGCCGGATAGGCCGGCGATAGAAAGGTGTAGAACCCGAAGGTGGGGGTGAACTTTGCGCGCGGAGTGTCCAGGGGATCCTGGTACTGGATCGTGGGCACATTGTCCGTCGGCATGGGAACAGCCGTGGCCATGGCTTCCGTCTCCGTCGCCACGAGCGGGCGGACGTAATGACTGTATTTGGCGACATCGGTTGGCCAGGCCAGCCGATAACGACCGTAAAGCAACGGCCATTTCAACCCCACCTCCCCGGTCTCCATCCAATGCACGAAGTAATCATTCTGATTGAATGTCTCGCGGATGGCGTAGAGTTGGATCACGTCACTGCCGGGCACCGTGTTTTGATACGCAAACGGAGTCGCTGCCGGCTGCAACACCGGCTCGGGTGACAAATCATCCAACGATCCCGGCGCCGGCGGCGTAATGCGGTCGCCCAGATCAATGTTCACGTCTATTGGCGCCGGCGATTTGTAAACATCCACAATCTCGAAACCGAGTTGCTGCCGGGTCTGGCCATCCGGCCGCAGATCGCCCAGTAACTCCATGAAGACTCTGCCTTCCTGATTGTACGCGTACAAGGCTCCCTGTTGCTGGTCATACCACAGTGTCCGCAACTCCGGCATGGGGCTGTTGGTGGTACCATCGGTCGGATCGGAATCGCCGGGCCCCACATACTCCTCCGCCACGGTACGGGGAAAGCCACTCTCATTATAGACAATGTTCAACGAAGCCACGCGCGAGGTGGGCACGACCACCGGCTTGCCTTCGCGCCGGAAACCCCGCTCGGTCCAGTACATCTTTCGGGTTGGCTTCACCGCCGATCCCGAGACGACATAATTCACCGAATAAAGCCGGAAGTAGGCGCCGGCGTTTACGTAGTAGTTTTGCGGGTTGCTGGCGTAATCCGGCGGCGGGGTCGTCGTGTAGGCGGCCTTCTTCCATTTGATCGTCAGCGGACCGGACTGAATCGCATAAACCTTTCCGGCGTGCGGACTCCAATAGTAACCGGCATTCGAATGATTGTTCAATGTATGCGGTTCGGGCAGCCAGTAGGCGGTGGGTGACACCGTGGTCAGGGGGAGTCCATTCTCGTCCGTAACCGGAACCTGCACCACGCTGCCAAAGTCGAACGACACCTGCCGGCTGAGATAGGGAACGCCGATCTGCGCCCGCCGGAGCACGATGACAATGGCGGCGTTCGATTGCCCGACCGGGAGGCGCATTTCGGCGGCCACCGTGGGCGAGAAAGGCGTGGTCCCGGCTTTCAGAATGGCCGAATTGCTCACCGCCAGCCAATTGGCCGTGGTCAGGGCGGGAGTGCCGCCGAACGCCACCAGACTTTGGAACTGTTTGGCGGTCGGCAACAGCGTGGACCGCGTGCCACCGGGATCAATCGTCTCGTTGAAATTGGTCATCCGGCCATCCGAGCCGATCCCGGGATTGACGTTCGTGCTGATGGGCACGCCCCGTACGGATTGCAAATTGTAGCCGATGAGGTCCTGCCGGAAGAACAGCGGGAGCAGAACAGATTGGGCCGACGCGGCCAAGGCGGAGCCCACCAGCAGGGCCAGAAACAACGGAAGACGGGAATGCCGTTTCATAAGGTCAAAGCAGGCGGATGTGGATTCGCATCGGCGGAGGATGAAGTGTGACGCACTGCCCGGGGATTGTGGTTGGAAAACATGGCGCAGGTTCGGATCGTCGCCAGCCGTGTCGCATTCAGTTCGCCCTATTGCACACGCATGATGAACGCCAGGACGTAAAACGGCGGCATGTTCTGATGCGCCTGTCCGCTGCCGGCGCTCCCCGAGTTGAACTGGGCGATGTCCATCGTGTGCGTGTGCGCTCCGGCAGACGCCGTTGTCCCGGTCGTTTGGCCTCCCGACACATCACCGTCCGCCGCCACATTCCGATCTCCCGAATCATCCCGGCCCAGTGTGAAGCTGTGCGTGTGTGAGCCATTGGAAGTTGTCGCGGTACTCGGCGGATCAACCGTGTGAGTGTGTGCCGGAATCTCGTTGAGAGTTAAGGTAACGGTTTCCACGCCACCCGTCTGGCCGAGCGTCCGCACGGTCAACCCGGTGCCGGCGCCCGAGCCCAATACGAACCTGCCGCGCAAGTCCGGGGTGACTTGTCCGTTTAAAGTCTGCCCGTTGCAAAGCGCCCAACCGTTCGGCGGCGTGGCGCCGGACCACATGATGATGCCGCCCAATGGAATCGTGCCCCCACCGGTAAAGGTCGTAGCGGTCACCGTCGTCGCCGAAACCGTCGTCGCCGACACGGAATTTGCGCTCGCGGCACCGGTTACCGTCTGATTTCCGTTCACTGTCAGCGTGTTGTTGACAGTTTGTGCGGCGGCAAACGTGTTCGCCACATCGCGGCGCGCGACGTTGCTGCTCAGGCGCGCATCCGGCAGCGTGCCGGAGTTTATTGAGGTGCCGTCCACGCTCACCGCGCGCGTCGCGAGATAAGTGTAGGGAGCGGTCAGCAACCGCAGTCGCGGCAGGATGTTCACGTCCGCCCCGCCGGCGCCAATTCCTTTGACCGTCGTACTCACCCACCGATCTGAAGCATCGGCCCCGGTAAAGAGCGTGCTCAACGCCGGTTTGCTTTCGCCGATATTGCCGCCTTCTCCAAGCATCACGCTGAAGTAGCCCTTGTCCACCGTCACCGTCTGCTGCTCGGTCCAAAGCCGGTCACCGGCGGCGGTGGAAGATTCGGATTTCCAAATCCGGAAGATGATGTCGTAATTCTTCGGGGCCGCGTTGCCCAACGGCGTGCCGCTGCCGTCGGTGAGGAATCCCTGATACGTCATGCGCTCCGGCGGGTTCGGACCGGCTTGAGCCAGCCCCCGGTGGGCGCTGCCCATCAAGGCCACAGCTACGACGAGGAGAATTACGCCGGCCCCCCGTGGGGCCACGCGCAGGTTGATACGTTGCATATTCATGGTGTTCTGGATTAAACGAGAGCGGCGGTTTTTCACTGCGGCAAAAGTGGAAATGGGATTCATGGAGCAATGGCCAGAGTGGAAATGTCACTGACCCGGTTGAGACTGAACACGCCGCGCACTTCAAACTGCCGGGTGTCGAACGTCCCGCCCGCGCGGGCCAGGCCGCGGACAGTGATGACTTCCGTATATTCACCACCCAGCGTGAGCCCCGCGGAAACCAGACTCGCGAAGTTGTCCGCCGGCGGCGTGATGCGCAGTGTTATGTCCCGCTGCACACTGTAGGATTCCGCGCCCTGCGGGAGGACGTTCTTGAACGTCACATCCAGATTGTCGTGATCCGGATGGTACGCATGGAGGAAGGGATTTGCCGCCCCATCATTGTACCCCACGGATACCGTCGTCGTCAGCGTTGTCTGGTTTTGCAGCCGTCCGTTGAACGCCCACGCCGTGTTGGTGCTCGTCCAGGGCAGATGGACGGCACTGACCCGGCGGGCGTCTTTCAAAAACGCCGGCGCCAACGCGCTTTCGCCCCGGCTCACGATCAGGTTGGTATTGGCATCCAACCCGTAAAACACGCGCTGCAAGAGCACCGCATTGCCCACGGCCGGATTATGCACGATCAAGCGCAGCGGAAACGCCCGCGGCACACTCCCCAGCGATGTGTCCACGCTGTTGACGACATAGTTGCCATTACTCCCCGTCAGCAGCGCGTCGGGCGTGGTGGTGATCGTGTAGTCAATGTTCGTCGTGGCCGCATTCGTGGTCGCAACCGTGTTCGTCACCGTCCCGCGTTGATAGGACACCAGATAATGCCGGACCTGGTTCGCCGAAGCCCCACCGATCCAAAGTCCCGCCGTGGATGCCGCGATCGCCGAGACGGGCACGTCCACTTGAGAGAAACCCAGGGCGTCTTTGAATTGCAGGATTCCCGCGAGCAACGCCCCCGGCGCCGCCGTCATGGCCGAGCGATTCAACCCGAGGACGACTTCGATCTCCCCGCCCGGCGTGTCCTTGGGCGCCAGCGTCCAGGATCGCACGGTGCCCGGTGGCAGATTCGTGTAGCCGTAGGTCAGGTTCGTCGGACTCAGGCTGCCGCGAATCAGTAGCGGCGGCAGCCCAACAAAGCTGGCCTGGCCAACCGGCGGAGCTTCTGAAGCGGCCAGCACCGCGTTGATCGTCAATGGGCTGCTGGTCAAATTCCGCAAGCGCAGGGAGAGTGCGCTGGTCTGGTCTCCGTACTTGAGCCCGTCGCTGTCCGCCACCACTTCGAACGGCCCGAAATAATGATTAAAAACTCCTCCGGCACGGACCCAGTAGGCTTGTCCCCGCTTCACGGAGGTGCCCCGAAAGAGAAAGGAGGTCAGTTTCAGTGGATTCGCGGTGCTCAATTCGCCGCCCACGTAGGAGTAAATTTCCGGACTCGCACCCTGTAGCTCGGGCGACTGGGCGAGAAAGGCGTCAAAGCGCGGTGGATTCGTGGCCACTGTGGGGAAACCCACGAAATTCAACCCGGTCACAGTCCATTCATGGCGCGGCGGCACCGGACGGCCCTTGACGGTCCAAGTGTAGGTCGTGACGTTGGTCCCCACGCGCACGAGATAAGCCATGTCACCCGCCAGTCGTTGCAGGGGACTGGTGCCGCGCGTTCGCACCCAGCTCGTCCATTCACTACCGGGGTTCGGATTTTGCGGGCTGTCAGTGAATTGGGTGCTCGCCGGCGGGCTCCACCGCCAGACTTCGATGATCGGATTGCTCGCATCGCCGCCAACCAGCGCGTCGAGGGTCGTGTGCGAGGCATCCACATGCAGAAAGACTCCATTCCAACCGGCCTTCAGTTCGATCGTTTGCGAAACCCATTGCGCCCGGGCGGCGCTGGCCACCAGCAGCAAGCAGACGACGAGGAAACCGGGAAAGGGACGTTTGGCGTTCATGGCGGAAATTTCAGGTCGGGGAAGGTGGCTGGATGATTTCGGCAAGTCGGTAAACCTCCTCCTTGCTCACGAATCCCACCGCGCCCGCGCCTTGAGCTTGTTCGCGATATTCCAATTCGTTCAACTGGGAGATGACGATCACCCGCGCTTGGGCGTCGAGTTTCCGAATCGCTTCCGTGGCCTTGATGCCGCCCATCCCCGGCATCCGCAGATCCATCACCACCCAGGCGGGCCGGATTTGCGCGTAAAGTTCCACCGCCTCCTCTCCCGAGGAAGCCTCGTGAATTTGCATCATCGTTCCCTCAAACAACTGCCGCACGGTCCGGCGAAACGCGGTGTGGTCATCCACCACCAGCAATTTCAATGGGTCGGCCAGCGGCATGCAGGAATCATGAAGCTTCCGTGCATTTCCGGAATCGTGGGGAACACTTGGTTTGCGCTACGGGTGAACACGTAGCAACCGTGCTGGAGGGGCGGAGCGTGCGATTTTCAACTGCCGCCGTCTCGGGGCGGGATCAGAAACGCGATTTGTTGTCGTACGCGAATTTCAGCAGGCTGTGACTGCCGCCGAGGCCGAGCTTGAGACTCATGTTTTGCCGATGCGTCTCCACCGTCCGCATCGCGCAGCCCAGGATTTCCGCGATCTCCTTGCTCGTCTTGTCCTCGGCGATCAGCTTCAGAATGCGATACTCCCGCGCCGTGAGTTGATGGAGACCGGGCTTGTCCTTGTGAAGCGCCTCCCGCTCGGTCCGCCGGCGCAGCAAAGCGCCCGCGAGCGAGGCACTGATGAAAGGCCGCCCGGCCACCACACTTCGGACGGCCAGGATCAGGTCTTCCACTGCATTTTCCTTCAGCACATAGCCCTGAATCCCCAGGTTCAACGCCTCATTGAGAAGTTCCTCATCCTCGTACATGGTCAACAGAACGAGTTTGAGCGGCAGGTTTTCCGCCGCGAGACACCGCGCGGCTTGCAGCCCGCTGAGTTTGGGCATATGCACATCCAGGATGGCCACATCCGGTCGCAACTCCCGCGTCAGCTTCAACACTTCTTCCCCATTCGCCGCCTGCCCCACCACTTCCAGGCCCGTGTCGCTGGCCAGGGCGTCGCATAACCCCCGCCGAAAAATCGGGTGATCGTCCGCAATCAAAATTCGTAGTCGTTGAATCATCGGGTGGTCGCGGAGAGTTTACGAAATCGCGGGCCGCCAGGCAACCGGCTCATTCCAGCGGGACCTTGATCTCGATGCGCGTGCCCGCCCCGGGATGTGAATCGAAACTCACCGTCCCACGCATCGTACCCGTCCGCTCGACTATATTGCTCATGCCAATTCCCTGGCCGTCCCCGGCCCGGGCTTTCTCCGGGTCGAAACCACGGCCGTTGTCGGCCACGATCAAATGCAGGCTTGTCCCTTCCCGCCGCAGTGTGATCGTGGCGCGCGTGCCTTGCGCGTGTTTCACGATATTGTTCAGGCACTCCTGCACGACCCGGTAAAAATTTATTTCAAACTCAGGTGGCAGCGCCCCGTCCACCTTCTCGAGTTCCGTCTTGAATTCCATGCCCGAGGCATCCGCCAGATTGCGGCTCATGGCCACGATAGCTTTGGTCAATCCCAGTTCATCGAGTTGGAACGGGCGCAGGTTCTGCGCGATTTCCCGGACCTCGCGGATGGCCGCCGAGGCCATCACCGATACCTCCGCCACCTGTGCGATTACCTTTTCCGGCTGCTCCCGCTGCGCCAGCGCCAGCGCCGCCCGGTTTTTGATCACCAGCAGATTCTGGCCAAGGCTGTCGTGCAACTCGGCGGCGATCCGCTGCCGCTCCTGCTCCTGCGAGAAAATGAGCTTGCGAGAGAAAGCCTCCTGCGCCTTGCGGCGACGCTCCAACCGCCGCACCCGCCAGAGATAAAGCGCCGGGCCACACCCGAGCAACACCAGCACCAATCCGGCGCGAAACCACGTCGTCTGCCAGACCTTTGGTTCGAACACCAACGCCAGTGTGTCGCCGGCCGCATTCCACACACCATCGTTGTTCACCGCTTGCACCACGAACGCGTAGTGTCCCGGGCTGACGCGCGTGTAATTGGCCAGGCGCGCATGCCCCGCCTCGACCCAACCCCGGTCGTAGCCTCGAAGTTGATAACGAAAACGTACGAGGTCTGCCCCGGAAGGACTGATGCCGGTGTAGTGCAGTTCAACGCGTTCCGCTCCTGCCGGAATCCGCACCGTGCGTTCCGGCTCGGTGCGTTCCGGCGCCGTGTGGCCATCTACCGTCACTTCCTCGACATGAACCATCGGCGCGGGCGCCGGTTTGAGAAACCGCCGCGGGTCCACCACCACCACTCCACTGCTCGTGCAGAACCACAGCCGACCATCCCGGCTCTTGATCCCGGCGGGTTGATACTCCGTCCAGGTATCCGGCCGTACCAGTCCCTCATTACGACCCACCAACGGACCCGTAACCACCGAACGCTTGCCTTCGAGAAACTCCGCGAGCTGGCTTACAGGCACGCGTTTCAGCCCCGCCCGGGAACCGATCCAGAGATGTTGGAGATCATCCTCGATCAATTGCGTCACCGTATCGTCCGCCAGGCCGTGTTGGGTGGTTAAGGTAATGAATCGCGTGCCATTCCAGCCACTCAACCCGCCGCCTTGCGTTCCCGCCCAAAGCGTCCCGCGTGAATCCACGGTCAAAGCCGTGATGAAGCGATGCCCCAAACCATTCGTGATGCCGTAGCCCGTGATCTTGCCATTCGCAATCCGGCTGAGACCTTCTTCCGTCCCGGCCCAGATCGCTCCCTCACGATCCTGCGTCAGACAATACACGTTGTCGAAGGCGAGGCCTTGCACCTTGCTGAACTGTGTTACCTTCGAGTCAACGATATGCTCAACCCCGGCGGTCCGCGTCCCGCGCCAGAGGCCACCGTCCCGGTCCAAGAATAACGAACGGGTACCCACCCCGGCACCCACTCTCGCTGTCACGGCCCCGTCCTGAACACGCGCGAGGTCGCCATAAAATGTGCCCGCCCACAGGCCGCCATTCCCCGCCGGCACCAGCGCCGTGGGCTGTCCGTAAGTCGCGATCTCAACCGGCGCGAAGCGCTCCCCCGTCAACCGATGCAGGTTCCAGCCCATCACGTTGACCCAGATGGCGCCTTGGGCATCCTCGCAAATGCTCGTCAGTGCCAGGCTTTGCAGTCCATCACGCTGATCCAACACCCGCACCCGCCGCTCCCGCAACCGGTATAGCCCGGCGCCGTTCATGCCGATCCAAATGTTGCCCTCCCGGTCCGACCGGAAACAGATCGCCCGATTACCCTCCAGTCCGTGCGCCCGGCTGATCTCCCTGATCTCCTTGCCGCGCACGCGAAAGCTGCCCGGCCCCGAGGCCGCTCCCACCCACACGTCTCCATTCGGCGCCGCCACCAGGGTGCGATACCGCTCTTCGCCAAAATCCGTCACCGAGGACCACCGGTCGTTCTCCCATACGAAAAGCTGCCGTTCTTCGACCAATCCCCAAAGCCGGCCATCCGGCGTTGCGGTGATAATCTGCGGCAACGGAGCCACCGGCACGCGTTCCATCCGCCCTCCCTCGTACCGCCACAAACCGTTCGCGCTCGCGATCCATAATCCCCCCGCCGGTGCCGCGCAGAGTGAAGTGACGCGCTCCGGCCCCTCCGGTTGTTTCGGGATCGCCTCCAATTTCTGACCATCCCACCACACGATGCCCGCCGGGCCATGCATCCAGAGATTGCCCTCGCGGTCCCGCGTCAGGTTTCCCAAGGTCGGCATGACTCCGGAACCGGGCAGCTTCATCTCCACAAAACGATTCTGGTGATACCGCAGGACCGCACGCCGCGTGCTGACCCACAAATCGCCGACCCGGTCTTCTTGGAGCCCGAAAATATCGTCCACGAACAAATCCGGGGTATTCGCCGAGTTGAACCGCTTGAACCGCACCCCGTCGAACCGCGCCAGTCCATTGGCGGTCCCCAACCACAAATAGCCATCCCGCGTCTCGACAATTGCACGGACGGTGTTTTCCGGCAGCCCATCGGCCGTGGTCCAGTTGTTCACCAAGTACTCGCCCGGCGTGTTCCGAGCGACGGCCTGACCAGCCGAAATCAGACAGACGCCTAGAATCAGGAATCCCAGGAAAGGGTGCCCGCGGGCGAACACAACTCGCGGCCAGTTGAAACTTGGGGAGCGCAACGCGCGCAGATTAGCGCAGCACCTCCTGCCTGTCCACCGGCCCGCAATCGGTGGCGATACCGCGGACCGTTCCACTGTGCCGAGACTCCCGAAGCGCCGGCGCGCGAGGTCACCTGGTCGAATGCCGACTGGTCGCGCGCTCCGCGCCTACCTTGACTTCCCCTCCCACATACCAAAAACTCCCCCGACTATGGCCGAGCCAAAAGAAAATGTGCTGATGGAGAAAATCGTGTCGCTGTGCAAGCGGCGGGGGTTCATTTACCAGTCCTCCGAGATTTACGGCGGCATCAACGGCTTTTGGGATTACGGCCCGATGGGCGCGGAACTGAAGCGCAACGTGAAGGAACTCTGGTGGAATGCCATGACCCGCCAGCGCGACGATGTCGTCGGCCTCGAAGCCACCATCATCATGTCGCCGGAAATTTGGAAGGCGAGCGGGCATGTCGAGACGTTCAGTGATCCGATGTGTGATTGCTTGCTGACGAAAAAAAGATTTCGCGCGGATCAAGTCGAGCCGCAGTCAGGAATTGTATATTTTTATCGTGGCGCACGCGACCGTGCCGCTTGGCCGTTAATCAATAAGTATCCACCGGAAATGCGGAAGCCAGTTGAGGATAAGATTGAGGATTACTTCGGACCTGTCTTGGAAATCAGCGGGAAAACTGATGTTGACCAGCTTGTTGCGTCAATGGCGACTCACGCGAGCGAGTTCAAGACGGAATATCAACAAGAGGGATTGCCGGGATTGCAGGAACTATCAAAGGAGTTCTTGGAGTATCGCCGAACTGAACGCGAAGAATCTTTCTCTGTGCTTGTTCCAAAGGGCAAGCCACCGGAGAGCGCGCGCAAGATAGCAAAACAATTCTATCAGATGCGAGGAGTTGAAGAACCCGAACTGCTGGGTGAACGAAGTGAGCAGATAAATGACACGACGCGCTACAATCCCGAAAATGGTTCACTGCTCACGCCGCCGGTTCCATTCAATCTGATGTTTAAGACCTACGTCGGCCCAACAGCAACGGAAGCGGATGTTGCCTATCTCCGCCCTGAAACCGCGCAGGCCATCTTTGCGCAGTTCAAAAATGTTTTGGATACCGCGCGCCAGAAAGTTCCGTTCGGCATCGGGCAAATCGGCAAGGCGTTCCGCAATGAAGTCACGCCGCGCAATTACACCTTCCGCTCGCGCGAATTCGAGCAGATGGAACTGGAATTCTTCATCAAGCCGGATGAAGTCGTCGAGGCGATCTGCGGCAGCGTGGCGACCGTGCCGGAGACCGGTCATCCCGGCGCGCCGCAGCCGAACTGGGGCTGGCAGGCCTGGCATCAATACTGGGTCGAGGAACGCGTGCGCTTTTACGAGGGCATCGGCCTCACGCGCGACACGCTGGGTTTTCATCGTCAGACGGCGGAGGAACTGGCGCATTACGCCCGCGCCTGCGTGGACATATTGTTCAAGTTCCCGTTCAGCAAAAAAGACGCGGCCGGCAACGTGACCGGCGATGAACTGGAAGGCATCGCCGCGCGCAGTGATTTTGATTTGAGCCAGCACCAGCGCTTCTCCGGCAAGCCGATGGGCGTGTTTGACGAGGAACTTCGGGCAGCCTGGGGCAAGCTGCCCAAGGAAAAGCAGGACGACCTCTGGCGGCGTTATTACGAGAACCGGAAACGGTATCTCACGAAGATGGGCACGGAAGCGGAAGCGGCCTCGAAGCAAGCGACCGAAGATGCGAACGGGCTGGCGAAGGGCCAGTACATCCCGCACGTCATCGAACCGTCGGCGGGCGTGGACCGGTTAATTCTCGCGCTCCTCGCAAACGCGTTTGCCGAGGAAACCAAGGCCGACGAGAAGGGCAAGAGCGAGACGACGGTGGTGATGAAGTTCCATCCGCGCGTCGCGCCGTACAAAGCGGGCATTTTTCCGCTGCTCAAGAACAAGCCGGAGTTGGTGAAGAAGGCGCAGGAGGTCCGCGCACTGTTGCGGCCGTGGATGAATGTGTTTTACGACGAGGCCGGTTCGATCGGTCGCCGCTACGCCCGCCAGGACGAGGCCGGCACGCCGTACTGCGTGACGATTGATTTCGACACGCTCGGCGAGAAGCCCGAGTTGAAGGACACGGTGACCCTCCGCCATCGCGACGACGGCCGGCAGGAACGCCTGCCGATCGGGGAATTGCGCGACTGGCTGCTGGCGCGCGTCCGTTAGCCCGCATGGCCACCATGTCCACATCCGCCCGCATTTCCTACGTCATCATGGCGGTGTTGCTGGCGCTGGTGGGGGTGTTGCATCTGGCCACGCTGGTGCTGACGGCGTTGTTCGGTTACTTCGCGCTGAATTTTCTGAGCTTCGGCAAAAGCAAGACGCTGGCGGTGGTTTTGTATCTGATCGGCGTGGTGGGCATCGGCTACGGGATGTTTTTCTTCTCCACCCGCGCCTACAAGACGATGCCGGAGATCGTGGACACGACGATTCCCGCCGTGGTCAATTTCGCCGAGAAACAGGGGATCGAATTGCCGTTCACCGATTACGCCAGCGCGAAGACGCTCGTGCTGAAAGAAATCAAGGAGCGGCTGGCGAATCTCGGCCGCTATGCCAAGGAAGCCACGCTGCAACTGGCGATGCTGATCATCGGCATCGTGGTGGCGGTGAGCCTGTTCATCAACGCCCGGTGGGAAACCGAAGGCGACCCTGACGTGGTGAAAGGCAGCCTGTATTCCACCGTGGTGCGGGAACTGGCGCTGCGCTTTGAAACCTTTTACGCCAGTTTCTCACGGGTCATCGGCGCGCAAATCATCATCTCGATCATCAACACCGGACTGACTTCTGTATTCCTCGTCTGGAATGGCTTTCCCTACACGACGGTGATCATCGTCCTGACGTTTCTTTGCGGGCTCCTGCCGATCATCGGGAACATCCTGAGCAACACGCTGATTGTGGGCGTGGCTTTCACCATCCCCGAGATCGGGCCGCGGATGGCCTTGATCGCTCTGATCTTTCTCGTGGTCATCCACAAGCTGGAATACTTTCTCAACAGCAAGATCATCGGCGACCGCATCAAGAACCCGATGTGGCTGACGTTGATCGGCATCATTCTCGGCGAAAAGCTCATGGGCATCCCGGGCATGATCTTTGCGCCGGTGGTATTGCATTACATCAAGGTGGAAGCGTCGCGCAACAAGGCGGGCGATGCGGAGACGAAGCCCGCGGTCACGGTGGGGAAAGACTGAAGTGCCGGCGATGAACCAGGACCCCGGCTTCGTCAAGAAACGCGCGCCCACCCTCTACGTCATCATTGCGATCAAACTCATCAAAGGATCGCTCTTCGTCGCCCTCGCGATCATGGCCTACGCGCTTTCGGACAATGATCTGCCGGCGGAATATCAGCAGGTGTTGCAATGGTTGAAGCTCAACCCGGAAAAGAAATTCTGGGCGAATCTGGCGGCGCAAATCGGTCACTTGACCGAGGCCCGGGTGCTTTGGGTGGCCGTGGGTACGCTGATCTACAGCCTGTTCTCCCTTGTGGAAGGCGTGGGGCTGATCTTCCGCGTGAGTTGGGCCGGCTGGCTGGCGATCGGTGAATCGGCCTTTTTCATCCCCATCGAAATCTTCGAGCTGACGCACCGCCCAAGTCCGGTGGTGTGGACGGTTCTGGCGCTCAACATTTTCATCGTCTGGTACCTTTTCCAGAACCGGCACCGGCTGTTCCGACACCACCATCATCACTGAACCACGCCGGGCTCTTTTTGCTTTAGCATTCCGGCTGGACGGCGTAGAACGAGGTTGTCGTCCAAAAGCAGCCACTATGAAGACCTTCACGCGTTGGTTTCCTCGTTTCGCGTCCACGACGTTCGGTATACTCGCTGCCACTTGGTTGGCGCCACTGATGGCAGGTGGCGCTGAAGCCACGGCGCCCGCACAGTTGTTCGCAATCTCCAATGATTTGAAACTCTGGCGCGGCGATCTTGCCGGCACAAATCAACTCACGCCCGTTCCCCTCCCCGGCAAGATCGTTCATTTTCAAGTCGCGCCCACTCTGGACCGGATGCTCTATGTCGCGATGGAGGAAGTGCAACGCATCGTGGCCGGCCAATCAGTGACTGCGCTCGGTTTCAAACTGTTCATCTCCACACTCGACGGCGACCAGCCACAATTGCTGTCCGATCAGGTGGACGATCCTAACGTTTATTTCATCCAAACCATCGCGAGCCGATTGCAACCGATGTTCTGGGACTCCGGCGGCCCGCTGTATCCGCAGTGGTGTCCGGATGGACGGAGAATTCTCTTCAATGGCCGCCGTGGCGATGATGGTTCGTATCCGGTCTATGTCGCCGATGCCACGGACAAAACCGTCAAAACGCTGCTCACCATTCCTGCCACGAAGAAAGTCGAGATGGGCGACAAACCGTTTGACGAACTCATGCCGTCGCATCCGATGGCGGTGCGCTTCATCCAACAATTCTCCTTCGCCAAACTACAGAACGCGAATCCCGAGTTGGACCTGCCGATGCCGGATCGCGGGCGGGCCTTCCGCGCAGGCGTCGAGCCGAAGCCGGTTTGGAACGCGTGGTTCGGCTCGGCGATTCACTGGCATCCCGATGGCAAATCACTCACTTGGGCTTGCAAAGGCAACGCCCAGCAGACCGGCATTTACCTGCGCGACGCGACCGGCCTCAATCCAGACAATCCGGAAGACGCGACCAAGTTCATTGATGGCGAAGATTTCCTGTGGGCGCCGAACGGACAGCAGGTCGCCATTCTGCGCGAGTATGGTTCGACCAACGGCTTGATCGGCCATCAGGTTTTTCTCGCCGGCACGAACGGACAAATCACGCGCGTGCTGCACAACGATCCTCTCGTTCCGCCGCAACGCATCGCCCGGCTGCGACTGCTCGCGTGGTCGCCGGATAATTCGCGCTTGGCGATTTACATGAACGCCGAGTCGCAGCGGCTTACCACGCGAATCTTCGATCTTGTCGCAGCGACAAACTCGTTCGTTGATCTCACGAACACCCACGTGCCGCGCGGCTCGTTCAAGCGCGAATTGGTGCGCGGCATCGCCGGCTTCACGCCGGACAGCGGCGCGTATTGCTTCATCGGTTTCACCAATACGGATGGTCGCGTGAAGACCGCTGACATCGTCTCCGTGACCTTGCCGCCGCACGGAATAGTGGCAACGCAAGAACTCGCGCTGGTGCGGCACACCTTGCTGCCGGGAGCCTCCGCGCTGGAAGAATTTGCCATCGTTCAGCCAAAAGAGAGTCAATGTCCGCCGCTCGAACTGGTGATTCCCGCCGCGGGGCGCGATCTCATCTTTGCCCAAACGAGCGAAGACGCGGCGCTCGCCATCACAGACGCCGACGCGCAAAAGGAAGCGCTCGCGGAAGTGCACGCGCGGCGCGATCGCTGGCTCGGCAGTTGGGTGCGACTGCCGGAACTTCAGCAGGAACACAAGGCGCGCACAGAAGAACTGAAACAATGGCTCAAGAAGCCGGATCCGGCTTCGGCCACGTGGACTCCGTGGCAACCAACCGAGTGGGACAAGCAACGGCGCTGGCTCGAACGACATTTGCGTGAGGTCGAAACCGAGTATCTGCGCTGTATCAGCCCAGTTTGGGAGTCGTTCTCCGAAAGCGAGGAGCGGCGGCTGCTCGACGGCCTGAACGCGCGGCTCGATTGCTTGCGCGAACAAACCGCCAAGGCGCTCGACGACGCACGCGGCGCCACGGCCACGAATCTCTGGTCCGAATACTCGCGCAAGAAGAACGCCTACGAGTTGAACTACGCGCAGCTCACGCACACGCTGAATTTCGCCCAGTCGTTGCATGGGCTGCGATTGATGGCGGCGCAATCTCGGCTGGGCACAGCGCGGCACGGGCCGGCGCGCGATGGCACGCTGACCGGGCCGGAGGGCGCGAAGGCGTTGCGTCCATTCCAGCGGCGGCTGCG
>WBZT01000361.1_pt1 | contig 37947 bp, 30 predicted proteins | sample 5204241 | NCBI WGS metagenome assembly WBZT01 (sample SAMN12344358, study PRJNA552823) | activated sludge metagenome | biome: Activated sludge suspended growth; feature: Nitrification reactor; material: Wastewater; isolation source: activated sludge from nitrification reactor of wastewater... | reverse complement strand
CCTGTACCGTGGCGGTGATGCCGGAAGTAGATGAAGTTGCAGATGTGGAACTTAATCCGGCAGACCTGCGCATTGATACCTTCCGCGCCAGCGGGGCAGGCGGCCAGCACATCAACAAGACTGATTCGGCGGTGCGCATTACGCACATTCCCACCGGCATTGTGGCCGAATGCCAGGATGGCCGCTCGCAGCATGCCAACAAGGCTTCCGCCATGCGGGTGCTGGCGGCGCGCATCAAGGACGTCCAGGTGCGGGAGCAGCAGGCCAAGGAAGCCGCCACCCGCAAGAGCCTGGTCGGCAGTGGCGACCGCAGCGAGCGCATTCGCACTTACAACTTCCCACAGGGACGGGTAACCGACCACCGCATCAACCTGACCTTGTACAAAATTGATTTCATCATGCAGGGCGACCTGGATGAACTGATCAATGCATTGTTATCAGAGCACCAGGCTGAACAGCTGGCGGCGTTGGGGGAAGACTGACTTAGCGCAGATCGGTTGGTTTGACGCCCTTGGGCAGCAGCACCCACATCCGACCCTGCTGCTTCATGGCACCCGCCTGTTTACCGGCGCCATTGCCGGCTCCCCAGAAGAAGTCTGCACGCACCGCACCCTTGATGGCACCGCCCGTGTCCTGCGCCATCATCAGGCGCTGTAGCGGCTTGTTGCTGTTGGGGTAAGTCGTTGCCAGGAATACCGGCGCTCCCAGCGGGATGTAGCGCGGGTCAATGGCGATGCTGCGCTCACCCAGGATGGGCACGCCCAGCGCCCCCAACGGACCTGGTAAATCCTTAGGCAGCTCGCGGAAGAAAACATAGCTGGGGTTGCTGTTGAGCAGGTCCCGCAGTTTGTCGAGATTCTTGCGTCCCCAGTCCTTGATGCCCTGCATGGAGGCTTTGTCTGCCTTGAGCTCGCCGCGGTCTATCAACACCTTGCCGATGGACTGGTAGGGCTGGCCATTCTGGTCGGCATAACCCACATGCACTTCCTCTCCCGACTCCAGCCTGACCAAACCAGACCCCTGGATTTGCAGGAAGAACAGGTCAACAATGTCGTCCGTCCACAAAAACTCCTTGCCTGCCAGCGGCGACTGGCTTACCTCGATCTCGCCTCGGCTGTAATACGGCTTGAGGCGGTTGCCTTCCAGCTTGCCACGCAGCTTGCGGCCGTTGAGTTCAGGATAAAGCCCGTTCAGTTCCACGGTAATCATGTCATCCGGGCGCGTATACAAGGGGTAGCGATACCGCTCAGTACGGGTGCGGCTGCCTTTGAGTAGCGGTTCGTAATAACCGGTGATGAGGCCGGACTCAGAGCCATCAGGGTTGGTAAGCTGCCAGGGCTGGAAATGTTGCTGCAGCAGCGCCCTTGCACTTTCTGCTGTCGGGGTTGGCTCGCCTAGTGCTGCTTCGCAAGAGGGCTTCCAGAGTTCATTTTTCTTCAGCACACCGCAGCTTTGCTGCAATGCTGGCCAAGCAGCCGCCAAATCGTCCTGTTCCAGCCCCGTGAGCTGCGCCCACTCAGCAGGTTGCATCAACTGGTATTCCTTGCCCTTGGGCGGCTCCCCGGGCTTGGCAGTGACTGGAGGCGCTGACCAGCGTTCCACGTCAGGAATCTGGATGGGCGGCAGTTCTTCTTCTGTACAGTTGCAGGAAGGGGTTGGTGTCACCTCAGGCATTGCAACCTTGGGTGGGGCGGGAGGCGGGGTATTGTGCACCGGTACCTGTACACAACCACCCAGTAAAACCACCAACAAAAGCAGTTGCCGCATCAATGTAAAACCCTGGGCATGGTCAGGGCGAATTGGGGAATAGGTGTCTCAAACTGCGTGCCATCTTCAGCCACCATCTGGTAGCTGCCGTGCATGGTGCCCACCGGGGTATTCAGCACACAGCCGCTGGTGTACTGGAATTCCTCCCCTGGACGCAGCAAGGGCTGCACACCAACCACACCCAGGCCGCGCACTTCCTGCTGCTCGTTGTTGGCATCGTTAATCAGCCAGTGGCGGCTGATCAGTTGCGCAGCAACACTGCCGGTGTTGGTGATGGTGATGGTATAGGAGAACACGTAACGATTTTGCGCTTCATCCGATTGATCCGGGATAAAAGCCGTTTCAACAACCACCGTAAAATCGTAGTGTTTGTGCGAGGGCATCAGCTAATCAGCCCCGTAGTCGGTGAGCTTGGGGAGGCTGAGTACAGCTTTTTCGGCATACGCCCAGCCAGGAAAGCCTCGCGTCCGGCTTCCACCGCCTTTTTCATGGCCGAAGCCATAAGCACTGGATCTTTCGCACCGGCAATGGCGGTATTCATCAGGATACCGTCGCAACCCAGCTCCATCGCAATGGCCGCATCGGAGGCCGTGCCTACGCCAGCATCCACCAGCACCGGTACTTTGACAGTGTCACGGATAATTTGCAGGTTCCATGGGTTGAGGATACCCATACCGGAGCCGATCAGCGAGGCCAGTGGCATCACCGCGCAGCAGCCGATGTCCTCCAGTTGTTTGGCGATGATGGGGTCGTCCGAAGTGTAGACCATCACGTCGAAGCCTTCCTTGACCAGTGTCCTAGCTGCGGCAAGGGTTTCCACCACGTTGGGGTAAAGCGTGTGCGGGTCACCCAGCACTTCCAGCTTAACCAATTTGTGGCCGTCCAGCAGTTCGCGCGCCAGGCGCAGGGTGCGCAATGCCTCTTCCGCGCTGTAGCAACCCGCCGTGTTAGGCAAATAGGTGTACTGATCGGGCGGCAGCACATCGAGCAATGAAGGCTCATCCGCATTCTGGCCGATGTTGGTGCGGCGGATCGCCACTGTCACAATGCGCGCGCCGCTGGCGTCAATCGCTGCCTTGGTCTGGGCGAAATCATTGTATTTTCCGGTACCCACCAGCAGGCGGGAATCGTAAACCTGTCCGGCAATTGTCAAACCATCCTTCACTGCTTAACCTCCTCCAACTGCGCCGACAATTTCCAGCTTGTCGCCGCTTGTCAGCATCACATTTTCAAACGACCCGCGCGGCACAATTTCGCCGTTACGCTCAATGGCCAAGCGTTTGCCCAGCAAGCCGAGTTGCTGCACCAAGCTGGCCACGTTCATGGTTTCGCCGGGAAATTCACGCTGTCTGCCGTTGATATGCAAAATCATTTTTTAGAAATCTTGAGTACTCGCCCGTGTTCCGGTACACCAAATTGCAGTAAAATCCGGGGCGCTGCAGGCCGTCAGGCATTCAGCACTCACGAATTGGCTGCATTGTAAGCGACATTGAAGCAATGAACCAGCAAGCCGCCATTCATGCGGGTGTAGTTCAATGGTAGAACGCCAGCTTCCCAAGCTTGATACGCGGGTTCGATTCCCGTCACCCGCTCCATCTATTCACCACATCTTCCCGTGAAAGGCTTGACGCGGCCTTCTTATTGTGATTTAACTGCAACTAGATGAAATAAATATCGGTTCTCTAAGGCTTTTGATTATGACTCAACCCAAAAAAGGTAACAAAAAGGCTGAAGCGGTTCCCGTTGACCCTCAAGTCAAAAGGATTGGTGAGGCTACTGCGCGCCTGCATTCCCTGCTCAAGGACCTTGGCTATTCACGCAGCTTGGAAAAATCGGCCGCCACCATGACCGATGCGCGTGACCGATTGTCTTTCGTTGACCAGTCCATGCATGAGGCCTCGGAAAAAACCATCAATGCGGTTGAAGCATCACTGCCACTGATCAGTGCCAGCCGAACAGCCTGTGGAGAGTTGTCCAACCGACTCTCGTACGCCGACTTTGGCGCTAACAGCCCGCTGGTCGATGAAACCATTGCTTTCCTTGGTGAAGTCTCTTCTCGTGAAGAAATTATCTACCAGCACCTACTGGAGATCATGGAGGCACAGGAGTTCCGCGACATCGCAGGACAAATGGTGGCAAAAATTGTTGGCGCTGCCGTGGAAATCGAAAACATCCTCCTGGAAATCCTCAAGGAATACGCACCGGATACCAAGGACTCCCTGATCAGCAAGGAAGGCCTGACGGCAGGACCGAATGTGGGCATGGAAAACAGCATATCCGGGCAGGACGAGGTTGACGACCTGCTGAACTCACTAGGTTTCTAACCCAGTCCATTAATTTCTGGATTTACGGGGTTTCCCGATACCAGAGGTTTCTTTATCTCATGCGCCGTTATAAACTTGGCCCATGTATGACATTTCCTGCTTTGGTGAATCAACCCAGGCATCCGCCACCACTCCTGACGGACTGGAATCGTCTTTCAATGCAACGGCCTATATCGTCCATCTCGGGAATGAAAACATCGTTCTGCGCATAGGGGAGTACAACCCTCGACTGGATACTTTGCTGGAAGGCTTCGGCCAGCACACATGGGCATGGATCACTGCAGCCAACCCAGGAGCTCAACAGGTTTCAGAAAAGATCAATGCTGCCCGCTTCAGGGAATTGCTGACACTTGTCAGCCATCAAAAGCGCCAGTATCTGGCGGCCGATGCTGTACCGGATTCGCCAGGCTGGCCAATAGAACCGGGCTTGTTCATATTCGGGGTCACCCTCGAATCAGCCTTGAAGATTGGCCGACAGTTTGGCCAACTGGCCATCCTGGCGGGAACCAGAAATAGGGTTCCTCAATTACATTACTGTGATGTCTCAACATGAATGCCGAGAAGCCCAGGCTGATACTGGTAGATGACGATCCATTGATCACGGATACGTTGCATTTCATCCTGGGTGATGACTTTGATGTCAGCGTAGCTGAATCCCGTAGCCAGGCCAAAAGCCTGTTGCGGCAGCTTGAACACCCACCACAGATTGCTCTTGTGGATTTAGGGCTGCCACCTAACCCGCATCGCCCCGACGAAGGCTTCAAACTCGTCAGTGAATTGCTGGCGCACTCGCCGTCCATCAAGATATTCGTGCTGTCCGGTCAAAATAACGATGCCAATGCACGTCATGCCCTTGCCCTGGGCGCTGCAGATTTCATAGGCAAGCCATGTGACGTCAATAAACTGCGCACGTTGTTGATGGATGCCCTGCGCATTCAGGACGCCGAACAATCTGCTGAAACCGCCAGCCATAAACTGGTGGGTAACAGTTTGGCGATGCAGACACTCAGAACGCAGATTCAACAACTGGCCAATACCATATTTCCCGTGCTGATAGAGGGTGAGTCCGGCACTGGTAAGGAACTGGTGGCCTCATGCCTGCACGAGCAGAGCTCTCGCAACCATCATTCTTATTTATCCCTGAACTGCGCAGCCATATCACCCAACCTGGCGGAGTCCATACTTTTTGGACACACCAAAGGCGCTTTTACTGGGGCAGATAAAGCCGCAGCAGGTTACTTTGAGGATACCGGTGAAGGCACCCTGTTTCTGGACGAGATTGGCGAATTGCCTGCCGAAATGCAGGCCAAGTTATTACGTGTGCTGGAGAATGGCGAATACCAGAGGGTGGGGGAAACACAAATCCGTAAAAGCCGGGCGCGCATTGTTTCCGCCACCAATCGTGATTTGCGCGAAGAGGTGAGAGCCGGGCGTTTTCGCGCCGATTTGTACCATCGCCTGAGCGTATTCAGCCTCAAGGTGCCGCCCCTGCGGGAACTGGAGGATGATCGCCTTGTACTGCTGGATCATTTCCGGGCATTTTATGCCGCCGAAATCGGCAGGCCACCCTTCAAGCTGGATGAGCAGGCCATGCATAGCTGGATGACTTATCCTTTTCCCGGCAACGTACGTGAACTGCGCAACGTGGTCATCCGTCTTGCAGCCAAATATGCGGGCGGTACCGTAACGCGCAGCCAATTGATTGCTGAACTGGATCCGGTGGCAGACGATATGCTTGCCGGAGCAGCACTGCTTGATGATCCGGAAGCCATGTTAAACTTTGCGCACAAACACCTGCAGAAACAGGCCAATATCAATCTAGACCAGATTCTGCGCCAATGGGAAAAGGCTTATACCGATGCTGCACTCAAATTGGCACACGGCAACCTGAGCCAGGCAGCACGGATATTGAACATTAACAGAACCACGCTTTACGGCAGGATGCAGCTTTTCTCAAATAGCGAGGACTAGGCGGACAAACACTATGTATTACTCGCATTTTGGTCTCAAGGAACCCCCTTTCAAAATCACGCCCAACACCGAGTTTTTCTTTTCCGGTGCGAATCGTGGCGCCATCCTGGATGCACTGATTTACGCAATCAGTAGCGGCGAAGGGATTGTCAAGGTAGTGGGCGAAGTTGGTAGCGGCAAAACCATGTTGTGCCGCATGCTGGAAACCATGCTGCCTGACACCATTGAGCGCGTTTATCTTGCAAACCCCAGCGTTGCGCCGGAAGACATCCTGCATGCCATTGCTTTTGAATTGCAACTTGATTTACCGCCTGATGCCGACCGTTTACTGGTCATGCAAGCCCTGCAGAACTACCTGATCGAACGTCACAGTGAAGGCCGACAGGTTGTTATTTTTGTTGAAGAGGCGCAAGGCATGCCAATAGCAACTCTGGAAGAAATTCGCCTGCTCTCCAATCTTGAAACCCGGCACAACAAGCTGTTGCAAATTGTGTTGTTTGGACAACCCGAGCTTGATGCCAACCTTAACGAGCAACACATCCGCCAACTCAAGGAGCGCATCACGCACAGCTTTAATCTCGGGCCTTTGAATGAAAAGGAAGCAGAAGACTATCTTATTTCCCGTTTGCGCACTGCTGGTTATTTCGGCCCCCCTTTGTTTACCAAGGCTGCTGTAAAGAAAATGATCAAGGCCTCGATGGGGTTGGTGAGAAGAATCAATATCCTGGCAGATAAAGCCATGCTGGCGGCATTTGCCGAGAATGCTTATGCCATAACACCAAAACACATCAATACAGCTATCAAAGACAGTGAGTTTGGTGCGGAAGACACGCCCACCAAGTCAAAAAACACTTACTGGCTGACCGCCGCCACACTTGTGGGTGGGTTAGCCATTGGTTTTGGTATGCAGTTTCTGTTACCTGCGCTAAGCAATCACCCATCTATTCGAGTACAGACAACATCCAAAGCACCTGCCGTAGATGCCACGTCCACCGCGGCGCCGATGCCCCAAACCACAGGGCAAACACCTCCCCAAGCTCTGCTCGTCCAGGCGCAAGCAGAGGCAACAGTTGCAACAGAACCACCAAAAGCAGAAACCTCAGTACAACAAGATGCTACCAACTTGATGGAAAAGAGATTGCTGGCCACTGAAACCTGGCTAGCAGAACAATCTCCTAGCACTGTGTCTATTCAGCTAATGGGTGGCGACAATCCTGAACAAATGCTTGTTCAGATTGAAAATCTTGCAAGCCAAGTAGAAATTGACAATATCTACGTTTATCGTACGTACGTGGGTGGGAAACCCTACATCAGTGTGCTATACGGAACTTTCAGTGACCGTGCCAGCGCTTCAAAAATATTAAGTGATTTACCCAAACCACTAAAAACCTATCGGCCACAATTACGAACCGTAGGGGGCATAAAAGAAGAAATAAAGCAGCTTCAATAAGTTACGATTGCATTTAAATCCATATTATGCGATAAAGGCGAAAATTAATTTGGTATGCTTATGCAAACTCACCAAAAGCGGATCATGAAACTGAACAAGTACGCAATGTACGTCCTCATTGTTGTGCTAGCAGGTTGCTCTCACCAAGCACCTTTTAGTACATCAGCAGGGCATATCGGGTCAGAGCAAGACAACCAACAAAAAGCAACACCTACAGGTGAAATCCCCAAACCTGTAAAAAAACTGACTTACGTGCCACCACCAAAACCAAAAGTTAAAGAGCCTACTTACAGTGTTGTAGTCAGCGATGTTCCGGTTCAGGAAATCCTGTTTGCTTTGGCTCGCGAAAGCAAACTCAACATTGACATCCATCCTGCTGTGCGAGGCAATGTCACCTTAAATGCCGTTGATCAAACTCTCCCGGCAATTTTGGATCGCCTAAGCAGACAGATAGACTTGCGTTACAAAGTTGAGAGTAATGTCGTTTTTATTTCTCCCGATCTGCCTACGCTGCGTACTTATAAAGTTAACTACGTCAACATGGATCGGGATACCACATCATCCATTGGCGTATCTGCCCAAGTGGGCAACACATCCGCCTCGGCTACTACCGGCGGCAGCTCTTCCGGCAGTAGCGAAAATAAATCCTCAACCACCGTGAAAAGCACTTCTAAAAACAATTTTTGGACTGTTCTTGATGAAAATATCAAACTCATTCTAAAAACCACCAAATCCCAAACTGCAAGTGCAGAAGAAAAAGCCGCGCGTAATGAAGCACAACGCATCGCTCAGGAAGAAAAACTAAAACAAGTTGAGGCTGCCAGCAAAGCTGGCGCAGGTGCAGAAAAGCTTTTTCAGGAGGCCTTCAAGTCATCATCAGCTTCAACCAGCGATACTAGCAAGGACGAAGTCATCGTCAACCCGGTTGCCGGCACAATTAGCGTAATGGCAACGGAAAAACAACACAGCTTTATCCAGCAATATATTGATGCAGTAACATCCTCTTCTCAGCGCCAAGTGCTGATTGAAGCTACGATTGTCGAAGTTGGTCTGAACGACGAATTTAAATCAGGTGTAAATTGGTCTAAGCTGGCCAAAGATGGTAGTAACACTGGTTTGACTTTCGGGTTTGGAAAAACTAACAACGCAAACCTTACCACTGCTGGAACAAGTAGTGATTTTGTAGTGAATTTCATCCGTACAACAAGCCTTGGAAGCCTAGCTGCATCAATCAAGCTACTAGAAACATTTGGGACAACCAAAGTACTTTCCAGCCCCAAAATAATGGCTTTAAATAACCAAACGTCCATATTGAAGGTCGTAGAGAATCTTGTTTATTTTTCAGTAGAGACAAGTACCACCACGGCCTCTAATAGCCCAGTTGTTGATTCGGTGACTACGACAGTAAATACCGTCCCTGTCGGATTGGTGATGAGTGTAACCCCGCAAATAAGTGAGAGTGGTCTGATTACCTTGATGGTAAGGCCCACCATATCTCGTAAGGTAGGAGATGCGGTTGATCCGAATCCAAAAATCACCATAGCCGGTGGCAACAAAGTGCCTATAATTCAGGCGCGGGAGATGGAGTCCTTATTGCAGATGGAAAGTGGCCAGACCGCCATATTAGGGGGGCTGATGCAAGATGACATATCCAAATCTACTAGTGCTGTTCCTAAAGCAGGGCAATTACCTGTATTGGGTAATCTGTTTAAAAATAAAGAAGACACTGTTTCTAAGACAGAACTTGTTATTTTCCTAAGAGCAACCACTATTCCTGATCCCAGTCTGGAAAGTAAAGAGCTTAATTCATTCAAGCAATATTTGCCAGAAAATCAATTCCCGGTAGCCGCGGATGAGCCTGTTAATTAAAGCACTGCAAAAAGCCGAGCAGAGCAAGGATGCAAAAAACGGCGATAAAAAGGTTGCAAAAACCGGGCTGGAGCTTGAACTCGCGCCTCAAGAGCCAAAAGCTGAAGTTTTCAGTCAGTTGGAAGCTGTAGCCACGGAACCACAGAATCCGGGTAATTCCAGCTTCTCTTTTACCGAAAATGAAAATCCTGATACTGCGCTGGAGCCAAACACTATAGTGCACCATGCAGAACCTGAACCGTCCCTGATTGACGAACTGGGTTTTAATCTGGCCGATGAAGCCGGGTTTGCCGAGCCTGCTGAAGCACCAAAAGTTACCGAAACACCCAAAAAAATCGAAACACCACAATTTGTCGTTGACCGCCCCCCCTCTGAAAACAGAGCTGCGGAGGCGATTATTCCGCCACCGGCCATAACTCCCACAACCAATAAAACTCCAGAAATTGCATCTCAGCGTGAAGCAGCAGCAAGCATGCTGAGCTTGCAAAAGGAAGAAAAACGCAAACCCCAGAACACCAATCGGCGTAGTTTTTACATGGGAGCTATTGGATTGTCGCTGCTTCTGATACTCGGTGGCGGCTTTTATTATTATCTTGAAACGCTGGATCAACCGCAGTTGATTGCAATGAACCCACCCCCAGTTCAAACGCCTCCAGCAGTTGCACCTGCAACCCCGGCAACTGCAGACACGCCAGAAACGCCCGTGGAGCCCGAACTGGTTGAAGCCGTACCACCTGCTACTGCTTCCGGCACAGATTCAGTGCCTACCACTACAGAAGAAGAAAAAGCCAAGTCTGTAGCTAGTGCCCCTAAAGAAAATGGCGTTTCTGAAGAAGTCGAGGCAAAACCCGCAAATACCGCCCAAAAAACAAAAAAAACACAAGCGACCGCATCTGGCGACAATCCAATGAAAGTTGCTCGCATGCGCAAATCGGAGCCGACAACGAACCCAACTCAAGTTGCAGCTTATCAAGCATTTCTTGCTGGGGATGACCAAGCCGCTGAGAGACTTTACCGGCAGTTACTACAATCAGACCCTCGCAATGTTGACGCATTACTCGGCCTAGCGGCAGTTGCTTCCCGGCAGGATAAAGTTGACGAAGCAGTGCGCACCTATCAGCATGCATTGGAACTGGATCCAAGAAACAGCATTGCACAAGCAGGGTTGATTACGATGCTGGGACAAACCAACCCAGGGGAAGCCGAGAGCCGACTGAAGAGCCTGCTCGCACAACAACCGGACTCTGCTTACCTGCATGCTGCTTTAGGAAACACCTACTCCGAACTCAATCGTTGGCCAGAAGCCCAGCAGTCATATTTTCAAGCATTCAGCATGGATTCTGGAAATGCAGACTATGCTTTTAACCTCGCCGTCAGCTTGGATCAAATGGGCAAATATGATCTAGCCTTGGATTATTATCAAAAAGCTGCTTCACTCGCGGCAAAACAAGGCGGCAGTGTAGATAAAGTGGCATTGGACAACAGAGTTAATCAATTGCGTTCCATATTGGCAAAATAAGTCCTTTTTGCCACTCATAATGGGCACCATAAAGGTGCCCTGCCCTTGCCGAATTCAGGCATAATCGGGCTGAATCAATTTATCTCGGTTATATCGCGCGCCCATGTCCGAAGCACGCCGAAAAATGCGCCTTGGCGACCTGATGGTGCAACAGGGTCTGATCAGTCAAGACCAGTTGCGCATCGCGCTGATGGAGCAGGAACAGAACAATATCCCGCTGGGACGCCAGCTCGTCCGACTAGGCTTCGTCACCGAGGCCATGGTCCGTGATTTGGTGGCGCATACCATTGGTCAGGAAAGTATCGACCTCACATCCGTCATCGCTGACTCGGAAGCGATACGCCTCGTCCCCGAAGAGTTTGCTCGTCGCAACCACCTCCTACCCGTTGCTTTCGACGAAACTGCGCAGACCCTGATGGTGGCAATGTCAGACATGTTCAACGTGGTTGCGCTTGACCAGCTACGAGCCATGCTGGGTGGCCAAATTCAGGTACAACCTTTATTGGCAGGCGAAGCGCAGCTGGAAGACCACATTGACCAGTTCTATGGGTATGAACTGTCTGTTGATGGCATCCTGCGTGAAATTGAAACCGGTGAAATTGACTATGCCAGCCTGCAAGCCGGGAATGAAGAAGAATACACACAACCCGTCGTTCGACTAGTTGGTGCCTTGCTGATGGACGCGGTAAAACGCGGAGCTTCGGATATCCACTTCGAGCCGGAATTTGCCTTCCTGCGTGTGCGTTATCGGATAGATGGCGTACTTCAGCAAATCAGAAGCCTGCACAAGACCTACTGGCCGGGTATTGCAGTACGCCTCAAGGTTGTGAGTGGCATGGATATCGCCGAGACTCGCGCCCCTCAAGACGGACGTATCAGCATTACTCTCTGCGGCAGAACCATTGATTTTCGTGTTGCCAGTCATCCGACCATACATGGCGAAAACATCGTCCTGCGCATATTGGACAGGGAAAAGTCCATCATCCCGCTGGAACGGATGGGGCTGCGCACCGAAGTGCTGGATCTGCTAAAGCTCATGATGGCAAGACCAGAAGGGATTCTGCTGGTGACAGGCCCAACGGGGAGCGGTAAAACAACCACACTCTATTCGCTGCTGTCCTTCGTAAACACAGAGTCGGTCAACATCATGACTCTGGAAGACCCGGTGGAATATCCCGTCACGCTGATGCGCCAGACCTCCGTCAGTGAAGCAAACAAAATCGATTTTGGTAACGGGATTCGTTCCATCATGCGCCAAGACCCGGACATCATTCTTGTTGGTGAAATGCGTGACCATGAAACCTGCGAAATGGCTTTCCGCGCTGCAATGACAGGCCATCAGGTATTTTCCACCTTACATACCAACTCCGCGCTTGGCGCTTTCCCACGCCTGATGGACATTGGAATTTCCCCGGATATCCTGGCTGGAAATATTATCGGCATCATCGCGCAACGGCTTGTTAGAACTCTTTGCCAATATTGCAAGGAAGCTTATGACCCTAGCCCTGAGGAAAGGAAAATCCTCGGAATAAAATCCAGTGACACTACCAAAATTTACCGTCACGTTGGATGCAAGCGTTGTAACTATAGTGGCTACAAAGGACGGATGGCTATCATTGAAATTCTCAGAATCACCAGCGATCTGGATTCACTGATTGCGCGTAAATCACACTTTGATGAGCTACGTGAAGTAGCCATTGCGCGAGGTTTTGTAACCTTGGCAGAGGATGGGGCAAGGCGTGTCATTGAAGGCTACACCAGTCTGGAAGAAGTCTCACGTGTCATTGATTTGACAGGCAAACTAAACTGATTCTATGACCATTTACCTTTACAAGGCCGTTGATAAAGAAGGCAAATCAGCCCAAGGCCAAATGGACGCAATAAACGAGGTTGACCTAGAGCTGCGTTTAAGGCGAATGGGAGTTGACCTGATTACTGCGCGTGAAGCCTCCAAGCGTCAAAAACTGTTTGGTGGGCCTAAAGCGTCGTTGCAAGATCTCATTATGTTCGCCTTTCAAATGGAACAGATGACTCGAGCTGGTGTCCCTTTACTGGAAGGTTTGGCTGAACTGCGAGACAGCACACCCAATCCTGTATTCAGGGAAGTTTTAAATCAACTGGTTTCTGGTGTTGAAGGTGGCCAAATGCTGTCTCAGGTAATGGAGCGGCACCCAAAGATATTCAACGAGGTGTTTATAAGCCTGGTCAGAGCAGGTGAACAAACCGGGCAATTAACCGAGGTTTTTGACAACCTTGCCAACACCCTAAAATGGCAGCATGAGTTAGTCGGTCAAACCAAAAAGTTGCTGGCTTATCCAATGTTTGTAATGGTTGTTGTTCTGGGTGCCACAGCATTCCTGATGTCTTATCTGGTACCGCAAATGGCTGGTTTTCTCCAAAATATGGGGCAAGATCTGCCTATCCAAACCCGTTTCATGATTGCCGCATCCGATATTTTGGTGAACTATTGGTGGGCATTTATTCTTGTACCCGTTTTGCTAGGAGTCACACTAATAGTCACACTCAAAAAAAGTGAAGATGCACGCTATAAATTTGATGCCCTTAAGCTAAAACTGCCGATTTCGGGCGATATCATGAAAAAAATCATTATGGCCCGTTTCGCGCGATACTTTGCACTGATGTATCAGACTGGCATCCCAGTTTTAGATGCCATCAAAACCTGTGAAGGTATTGTAAGTAATCGTGTTGTGGCAGATAGTTTGAACAGAGCCCATCAGCAAATCAGTGCTGGAGAGCAGATGAGTGAAAGCTTTCACAATATGGGTATATTCCCGCCCATGGTTATCCGTATGATACGAATGGGCGAAAGTACAGGTGCGCTAGACAAAGCCTTGCTGAATATTGCGTATTTTTATGATCGCGACGTCAAAGATTCTATAGATAAAATGCTCAAACTGATTGAGCCAGCCCTCACCGTGGTTTTAGGCGGCTTATTAGCGCTGATAATGTTTTCGGTCATGGGGCCCGTATATGACTCCTTTAGCAACATGAAATTCTGATATTAGTTACATTAAAGATGGGATTTTCGGGCAAAGGCTAATGCTTACCAACATCATAATTTACATCAGTGCTAAACAGGCAACTGTGGGAGTGTGGCGGCTCGGAAGTTTCCTTTCATGCAACCAATACACCAATGATGAAGCAGGGCTCGCCAAATTCAAGCTGTTCATCTCCACCCGCCGCAACAAGCCGGTTAAGATTATCGTAGATGCGGTAGAAGAAGACTATCGGATAGACAGCATCCCACACACAAGCGGAAGAGCGCGCCATGAAATGATACAGCGCAAGCTACTCCAGACTTACCGGAACGCACCCTATCGAAGTGGTCATTTTCTGGAAAGGGAAACAGACAAACGCCGAGACGATCGTATTCTGCTGATGGCACTTACCAACGCTGAGCTGCTTACTCCATGGCTCACAATTCTGGAAGACTTCGAATCCCCTGTGGTGGGAGTTTATATGATGCCCATGATCAGCCAACTGCTGGTCAAGGCACTTAAACTCAAACAATCACATCTGCTGCTCATGACCCACCAACCAGCAGGGTTGAGGCAGACCTATATCGCAAACCAATCAACTCGATTAAGCCGCCTCAATCCTACTACTGTAAGCAGTCAGGAGCAGTTAGAACGCCTTTACCTGAATGAAACGGACAAAACCCGACTGTATCTAGTAAGTCTGCGCATAATTACTCGCGAAACACCTATCCATTTGGTCTATCCAGCCACACAAGAACTGCACTTTGATTTGACGCAAGAACTGGAAAACCAGCAAGGCATCACTTCTGAAGTCATCCCTTTGCCAATACTGGCCAAAAAAATCAGTTTGAAGACCGAAGTATTGTCACGCTATCCGGAGTTGCTGCACATGCAAGCACTGGCCCGTGGCCGTATGCCTGCCAACCTGCTAGCCGAAGACCAGATCAAAAACTACCGGGTGTTGCAGCTTGCATGGGGTATTAACAGCATGAGTGCGTTAACCGTGGGCCTAGGTCTCTGGCTGACGTTTGGTAGCCTGTTCAACGCTTTCACATTCAAGCAACAATTCAGCGAAGCCCAGCAACAAACCCAAATCGAAGAAAGTCGTTATCAAGCGGTCTCTGCCAACTTTCCGAAAACCCCAGTGCCTGGTGGTGATCTTAAGATAGCAGTAGAGCTCGCTGAAAAATTTGAACAACTTAAACAAACCCCCGGCAGGCTAATGCAAGTAGTCAGTGAAGAGTTGGAAAAACAGCCCGAGCTTGTTGTAAATCGAATTCGCTGGAAACAAACCGAAGATGGGAAATTTGCAGACGAGTTGCCAGGAGGAGGCAAAGCAGCAGCTAATCCAAACACTCCTGAGCCACTGCCTCCCCTGCCGCCTAGCAGGTTGCACGAAATCGGCTTTATAGACGGGGAAATTCGAAACTTTAGTGGCGATTACCGCGCTGCGCTGGAAAGCGTGGCAACTTTTGCAAATAATCTCAAACAAAACGCAAACGTTGCAAAAGTCAAAATCACCTTACAACCGGTCAACACCAGCTCTCGTATCGCCTTACAAGGTAGCACGCTTGATCAACAAGCTCAGCAACAAGACCCTGCGCTTTTCCAATTAAAAATTTTCCTCAAACCGGAAGCTCCAACAACTACTGCAAGCAGCGAAAAGGTAGCGCCATGAAGCTCTCGAAGGAAGATTTGCAGAAGCTGCAATTACCTTTGGCCATCCTATTAGCCTCCATCGTTCTTGTCTGGCTGATAACATCAACCGCCAGCAGTCGCGAGATCAAAGCCAATGAAGCTTTACTGCAACAAAAAGCCACGCTTGAAAATGCCCGCCAACGATACAGATCTTCCGGCTCTGAGAAAGAAATAATCGCCAAATATATGCCGCAGTACGACAGATTAATTACGCGCGGTTTTATCGGCGAAGAACAAAGAATTGACTGGATCTCCGACCTGCGCAACATCAATCAGGCCAACAAGTTTTTCGGTGTTAATTACGATATTTCAGCTCAAGAAGAATACAAGCCTAAATTCCCGGTTGTTCCAGGGCCTTTCAAACTGCGCCGCTCCGTGATGAAACTTACCTTTGCTTTGCTGCATGAAAACGACTTACTCACCCTATTTGCCGAATTACCTAGTGCAACCAACGCGCCATTCATGGTGCGCGACTGTATCGTGACAAGAACAAAGAAGGAGCTGCGTGGTAAATTTGAACCCAACCTCAATGCGACATGTGAAATTGACTGGCTTACCATTGCCGAACCCAACAGCAAGGCTGCGCCATGAAAACAATCCCTTTGATCCTCGCTATCTGTTTGGTAATCCCTCCCGAACTTTTGGCAGCAGACCCCACAACACCCCCTAAGCTGGGCAGGCTGTTCCTCAGCCCCAACGACCGCGCTACGCTGGATATCATCCGGAAAAATAGCAAAGCTCCTGAAAAAGTCATTGCCGCTGAAAATATTGAAGAAGACGAGGCAGAAATCACGGCCAAAACCATCTCTTCTAGCCCCGTCATGGTCAAAGGCTACATCCGCCGCAGTGATGGGAAAAACACTGTTTGGGTTAACAATCAGGCCATGATGGAAAAAACCGTAAACAAAGAATTCAGCGTTGGCAGCTTGCAAAAAAATAGCGGGCAAGTGCAAATTACGGTGAATGGGACTGAGAAAAAAACTGTTGCGCTGAAACCGGGGCAGATTTACGACCCTGCTAGCGGCCAAATTTATAATCACACAAAAGAAGTTCCTCCCATGAATGATGCAGAAAAACCAGAAGAAAAGTCCTTGACTGAACACATTTCAGAAGCGTTGGATTTGACAAAGCTGAAAAACAGGCTTGTTGATGGGTTTTCATTTTTAACTTCTCCTGACACACCCTCCAAGTAACTATCTCGCTAATTATGAGGTGGTGTTTGCATCACAATAAATTAAATCCGTTCAAACAACGCGGAATCTCTGTTCTACTCATTATTTTTATACTCTCTATAGGCGCAATTTCTTATCTGGGCATTTCATTAAACGCAAATTCGGCAAAAATTGAGCGCGACCGGCAAACAAATAATGCATTAGCTGAAGCAAAGGCGGCGTTGATTGCCTATGCAATGGCAGTAGATACAACACCCGGAGCTTGTACTACCAATTGTCCACGGCCAGGTGATTTACCTTGTCCAGATACAAATGATGACGGCAATGCCGAAGCCAGTTGTGGAAACGCCGCTGGCACCACGCAACAAGCAAATCGTCTCGGCCGCCTGCCATGGAGGACGCTTAATTTACCAGAACTGCGGGACGGTAATGGTGAACACTTATGGTATGCCGTATCAAGTAATTTCAAACGAAATACACGCTTCAGTCCGTTGAACACTGACACCAATGGAACAATTACGATACGTGGCTTCAGTGGAAATGTTCTTAACGATGCCACCAATAATGCAGGCGTTGTAGCAGTCATCCTGTCCGTGGGCAAACCTATTACTCGTCAGGATGGGCTGTCACAGAACAGAACAGGAGCTAACATTAACAATCCCACACATTATCTTGATAATGCATTGGGGGAAGATAACGCTGCTTTTGTGGACAGTGGAGCAGATGGATTTATTTCTGGCCCAATTCAGGATGTTAATGGAAATCAAATTCTTAATGATCGTTTGGTTACTATCAGTCATGATGAAATCTTCGCAGGAATAGAGAAAAGGGTGGCAGCGGATGTTGCCAATGCACTGATGGATTACTACTGTGGGTCAGGTAACGCTGACTATGTAACCGGTAACTGCATAAATGCTGGTGGGAACCGGTTTTTCCCTACTCCCGCTGCGTTTAATGATAACTCCTGTTCTGGGAACGGGAATTTGAATCCTAACTGCAATTCAGGTGCTGCTATAACCGGCGGGCGCATCCCTGCAAATCCTGCTACAGCATGGTCGGGAACCTCAATTTTAAGAGGTGTGAATAATGGCAACTGGTTTCAACTAAACGCTTGGAGAGAATTGATTTATTATGGGGTTTCAAACTTATGCTTTGATGGCATTTTGAATTGTCCGGCAGGTAACCTAACTCTGGACGGGGTAGCCCCCAAGAAAGTTGTAATTATTATGTCAAACAGGATTGCCGGCCTCCAACAGCGCACTAACCCTGCTGACATTTTATTAGAAGCCAATTATCTTGAAGGGGAAAACCTAGCCCCCTTGGATGACGTGTATGTCAGTACAGGAGTTGGTATTAACGATCGCGCGATTAGTATCCCATGAGAAATTCCAACTACATGAATAACGGTGGCTTCACCTTGGTCGAAATGGCCATGGTGATGGTCATCATCGGTTTATTGGTAGGTGGATTGCTAATGCCGCTTAATATGCAAATGGAGCAAAGGCAATACTCGCAAACCAATAAAGTTTTGGAAGATGCCAAAGAAGCGCTAATCGGCTTTGCCATGATGAATGGGCGGTTACCTTGCCCAGCAACCGCCGCATCCAACGGTGTGGAAAGTTTTGCTGGTGGTGGGAACGCCGCCAACGGAATATGCTCCACTTTTTACAATGGTTTTTTGCCAGCAGTCACGTTGGGTATTTTACCGGTAGATAGCAATGGTTTTCTCATTGATGGTTTCGGTGGTGTGCCAGCCAATCGAATCCGTTATGCAGTCTGGGGAGGAGATAATGACGGTGATGGTAACGAGGATATGATAGGAGGAATCACCGACCCCTTTACTAGAACCAATGGTATTCGGAGTGCTGGAATCGCTAGCATCGGAGCAGTAACTGGAACTGCTAACAGACTTATTTGGGTATGTAATGCAACGCCAACTGATGCACTACCTTTCGACAATTGCACCGGTGCAACCATTCTTTCTGATAATGCGGCATTTATCATTTACTCGGCAGGGAAAAACTCTACTACCGGTGGAGTTGGCGCGGATGAAATTGTCAACCCTAATCCACAGGATATTGTCACTGGCAATGATCCAGTTTTCGTCAGCCATACCCCTACACCTCAAGGTAATGCTAATGGGGAATTCGATGACATTTTACTGTGGGTTTCCACCTCAACGCTAATTAACAAAATGGTTACAGCTGGCCAGCTTCCCTGAGCTTTTGTGAACGACAACCAACTCCTTCGTTACAGCCGCCACATCCTACTCCCCCAGATTGCCTACGAAGGGCAGGAGAAACTGGCGCAATCCCATGCGCTCATCGTCGGCGCGGGCGGGCTGGGTTCGCCCACTGCGCTCTACCTCGGCGCGGGAGGGGTGGGCAAGCTGACTATTTGCGATTTTGACGATGTTGATCTGACCAATCTGCAACGCCAAGTGATCCACACCACGCAATCCGTTGGCACCAACAAGGCGGTTTCCGCGCAGCAAACATTAGCCGCTATCAACCCCGAAATCACGGTGGTACCCATCCCCAGAAAGTCCAGTGAAGAGGAGTTCACTGCGCTGGCAAAAGAGGCCGACGTGGTGATTGATTGTAGTGATAACTTTCGTACCCGCTACGCCCTCAATCGCATCTGCCACACACTCAAAAAACCTCTGGTTTCTGGCGCGGCAATCGGCTTTGAAGGCCAGATCACGGTATTCGATTTTAGGCACGATGAAAGCCCCTGTTACCACTGCCTGTTCCCCGACATGGGTGAAGAGGCTGAAATGCGCTGTGCTGAAAACGGCGTGTTTGCGCCGCTGGTGGGCATGATAGGCACCACCCAGGCCGCCGAGGCGATGAAACTGCTGCTGGGTCTGGGCAACAGCCTGGAAGGCCGCCTCTTGCTGCTGGATGTACTGGAAATGGAATGGCGCACCATCAAGCTGAAACGCGACCCCAAATGCGCCGTTTGCGCTAGCTGAACCCCAGCTGGGGGCGGGCGCTGTGGTAAAATCGCGCCCCATGAGCGAACTCGACAAATCCTTTGAACCCAAGAACATAGAAAACCGCTGGTACTCTTTCTGGGAGAACAGCGGCTTCTTTTCTGCGGGCGCCGACACCACCAAATCCGATAACTTCTGCATCCTGCTGCCGCCACCCAATGTGACCGGCACGCTGCACATGGGCCATGGTTTCAACCAGACCATCATGGATGCCCTGACGCGCTACCACCGCATGCGCGGCGACAACACGCTGTGGCAACCGGGCACCGACCACGCCGGCATTGCCACGCAGATCGTGGTGGAGCGCCAACTCGATGCGCAAGGCGTGAGCCGCCACGATTTGGGGCGCGAGAAATTCCTGGAGAAAGTATGGGAATGGAAAGAACATTCCGGCTCCACCATTACCCGCCAGATGCGCCGACTGGGAACTTCCCCGGATTGGTCACGTGAGCGCTTCACCATGGATGCCGGCCTGAACAAGGTGGTTACCGAAACCTTTGTGCGGCTTTACAACGAGGGCTTGATCTACCGCGGCAAACGTCTGGTGAACTGGGACCCCAAGCTAGGCACGGCGGTGTCCGACCTGGAGGTAGTGAGCGAGGAAGAAGACGGTTTCCTCTGGCATATCAACTATCCGCTGTCCGATGGCTCCGGTCACCTGACCGTGGCCACCACCCGCCCGGAAACCATGCTGGGCGACGTGGCCGTGATGGTGCACCCGGAAGATGCGCGCTACAAGCATCTAGTTGAACAAAAGAAAACCGTAAAACTGCCGTTGTGCCACCGCGAAATTCCCATCATCGCCGATGATTACGTGGATATGGAATTTGGTACTGGCTGCGTGAAAGTGACGCCCGCGCATGACTTCAACGACTATGCGGTGGGGCAGCGGCATGGGTTAGAACCATTCCGTGTGCTCACCTTGGATGGAAGAATTATTGATTGGGATGATGCAGCTGACCACCCTCAATTTGAAAGTTTGAAACACAAGGCGGGAAATCAGTTGGGAGGACAACTTTTACCTCCTCTCAACCCTTCTATTCTCCCTAAGAAATATAGAGGGTTGGACCGCTTTGAAGCCCGTAAACTCATCGTCGCCGACCTCGAAGCCCAAGGCTTCCTGGATTCCATCAAACCACACAAACTGCAAGTGCCACGCGGCGACCGTACCGGTGTGGTGATTGAGCCCATGCTCACCGACCAGTGGTTTGTGGCCATGAGCAAGCCGGGCAATGATGGCAAATCCATTACCGAAAAAGCGCTGGAAGTGGTGGCTTCCGGTGAAATTCGCTTTGTGCCGGAAAACTGGGTGAACACCTATAACCAGTGGCTGAACAATATCCAGGATTGGTGTATTTCGCGCCAGTTGTGGTGGGGTCACCAGATTCCCGCCTGGTACAGCGACAGCGGTCAGGTGTATGTGGCGCACGATGAAGCCGAAGCCAAGACGCTGGCCGCCAAGGATGGCTACACCGGCAACCTGAAACGCGATGACGACGTGCTGGACACCTGGTACTCCTCCGCGCTGTGGCCATTCTCGACGTTAGACTGGACGGGTGATGAGGCCACCGACGCGCAAAACCGCCTATTGCAGCAATACCTGCCTTCCACCGTGCTGGTGACCGGCTTCGACATCATCTTCTTCTGGGTGGCGCGCATGGTGATGATGACCAAGCACCTCACCGGCAAGATTCCGTTCCGCGACGTGTACGTGCACGGCCTGATCCGCGATGCGGAAGGCCAGAAGATGAGCAAGTCCAAGGGCAACGTACTCGATCCGATAGACCTGATAGATGGTATCTCCCTGGACGACCTGCTGGCCAAGCGCACCACGGGGCTGATGAATCCCAAGGATGCACCGAAGATCGAAAAGCGGACGCGCAAGGAATTCCCGGAGGGCATTCCAGCTTATGGCACCGATGCGTTACGTTTCACCTTCGCCTCGCTCGCCAGCCCCGGTCGCGACATCAAGTTTGACCTGCAGCGCTGCGAAGGCTATCGCAATTTCTGCAACAAGCTGTGGAACGCGACTAGGTTCGTTTTAATGAACTGTGAAGGCCAGGACTGTGGTTTGGGTGAATGTAAGCAAGACTGCGGGCCGGAAGGTTACCTCGATTTTTCCCAAGCCGACCGCTGGATCGTCAGCCAGTTGCAACGCACCGAAGCGGAGGTGGAAAAACACTTTGCCGACTATCGCCTCGACCTGGTCGCGCGTGCGGTTTATGAATTCGTGTGGGATGAATACTGCGACTGGTATCTGGAACTGGCCAAGGTGCAAATCCAGCAAGGCACGGATGCACAGAAACGCGCCACGCGCCGTACCCTGCTGCGCGTGCTGGAAACCACCCTACGCCTGGCCCACCCGCTGATGCCTTTCATCACCGAAGAGCTGTGGCAGACCGTGGCACCGCTTTCCGGCAAGACTTTGGGCAAGGACAGCACCATCATGCTGGAAGCGTATCCAAAATCCCAACCCGCCAAGATTGACACGGCTTCTGAACAGTGGATTGCCCAACTCAAGGATATGGTCAACGCCTGCCGCAGCCTGCGCGGCGAAATGAACATCGGCCCGGCGCAGAAAGTGCCGCTGATCGCTGCTGGTGACCAGGCTTCGGTCAAGGCGTTTGCACCCTATCTGGCAGCGCTAGCCAAGCTGACGGAAGTCACCGCCGCCGGTGACACCCTGCCGGAAACCGATGCGCCGGTGCAGATCGTGGGTGATTATCGCCTGATGCTGAAGATCGAGATTGATGTGGCAGCCGAAAAAGAACGCCTGGGCAAGGAAGTCACCCGCCTGCAAGGCGAGATTGGTAAAGCGGAAGGCAAGCTGGGGAACGCCAGTTTCGTCGAACGCGCCCCGGCTGCCGTGGTGGCTCAGGAACAGGAGCGGCTGGCGGGATTCAAGGCGACGCTGGATAAGCTCCAAGCCCAGCTCGCCAAGCTGGGCTGAACACCTGCGTTTTAATCCCGGAACGTCGAGCGCAGCACCAGCACCGCCGCCTTGCCGAAACCATAACTAGTGGTCAGGATGCTGGCCATCAGGTAAAGCTGGAAAGCCATGGGTGGAGGCGCCGCAGGATTATCCAGTGCCGGGAATATCGCCATCAGCAAAAACAGGCTGGAGTTGGTGAATGCCCCCACCACCATGGCCCAGCGCACGTGCCAGGGCAAAGGCGTCTTGGCGGCGTAAAAACCCAGTATCAGCGCGCTCATCAGCAGAAAATCAATATGCGCCTGCAATAACCGCGTGAACTTGCCCGCAAACACCGCCTTCAGCGGCGCGGCGCCAAAATTCAGCCCCACCATACACCACGCCAGCAACAACGCCATGAGCATCCATAAACCTGCTCCACGTAACAGCACAACGTTCCCCGCGTGTTTTAAGTCCTGCATGTTGTCTCCTTTTTATTAAATGGGCACTGGTAGACTTGCTCAATACCAGTATGCGCAAGACTGCTAATACCTGCCTGCTTCAACCAGCAAGGCGATTTGACTAAAACGGTGGTTTGCCGGTTTACAGGGGGAGCCGTGATGCTTAACATGCCCCTGTCGCCCTAAAATCGCCAGGAGCATCTTGATGGAAGCACCCACTGACTCGCGTGGCTTTACCATATCAACTGCCTGTGTTGACCCACGCGACCGGCGCGAGTGGTTGCGAGAAACCATACGCCGCGAGTACACCAAGGTGGAAATCACCCCACCCGAGAATGGTGAGCTGTTCAACGAAATGACAATTTACCCGTGGGAACAACTGCGGCTGTCGGTCATCCGCTCTAACGCCATCACACTCAACCGCCCTGCACACGAGCCCTATCATTCCAGTCAGGATACTTACCTGGGTGTAGTGCTCCTTTCCGGCAGTTATAGGCTGGAACAGAACGGACGCGAAACCTTCCTCAACCCTGGGGACATGGCGATCTATGATGCCACCCGTCCACACCGCATCCAGTGTCATCGCCCATTTTCAAAGCTCATTGTCACCATTCCACGCACCGTGATGCGTGCCCGGCTAGCCGGGGTAGAACATTGCACCGCACTACGAATTCCCGGCAATGCAGGTATTAGCGCAGTAGCAAGCAACCTTATCCGTAACGCAGCACGGCAGGCCGGGGCAATGGAAGAAGATGCCTTTGCAGCATTGGCAGAACATTCACTGGATTTGTTCACCCTGGCTTTGGCATCCGTCCGCCCGCATGACTTCACCCTGTCTCGCAGCCGCTCCCTATCACTGCAAAGGGTCAAGGATTTTGTTGAACGCCACCTGGCAGACCCCGTACTGGATACGGCCAAAATCACCGCGGGCACCGGCATTTCGGCACGCTACATCAACGACCTGTTCCGTGATGAAAACACCTCGTTGATGCGTTACGTCTGGCAGCAGCGCCTGGAAAACTGCCGCAGGGACATGCTCAGCCCATTGCATAGTGGGCGCAGTATTTCCGAGATTGCCTTGCGCTGGGGGTTCAACGACTTATCGCACTTTAGCCGGGCGTTTAAGCAACGGTTTGGGTGTGCCCCCAGGGAAATTGCTAGCCGCCATAATTAACCCGTCCAGCAGGCCAGTGCTCCAGCATTACAAAAACCACCGCCAGCAAAGCAAACAGCCACCCCAGCACCATCGGTGCACGATGATGCCCGGCGGGCGGTAGCTGCTCAATGGCCTCCAGCAGCTTTGGTTGCGACTCAGCACGCACATAATCCGCGCCAATGTCCTGCGCCAGTTCCTTCAAATAATCTTCGCGCAACGCCGACAGGTAGTATTCGCGCGGTTCACTGGCAATGGAATCGTCACGTTTACCGCGTGATTCTTCATCCACAATCTGGCTGGGTTCTATCTTGGTAGCATAAGCCGACCAGTAACCGATGATTTCATTTTTGGCGTTAAATTTGGGAATCGGACTGGGCTGGCCGCTGCCGATACCAGCCAGTAGCCAGCCCTTGCCTTGCAGCCCGGTGAGTTCGATCTTGGTGATGGCGTTGATCGGTGGCGCTTCGTCGCCATCGGTAAAAAACACAACTTGCGCCGGTTCCGGCAGCGTTATTTGCATCGAGTGCGCCGCTTGCAGGCCCAGCCGCAGATGGCTGCTGCCGCGCCAGGCGTGACGCCATTCCAGGCTGGCGAGAGTTTCTTGTAACACCCCATAATTAGCGCAAACTTCGATAGGGGTGAACATCGGCACCACTTCGGCATTGGCAAACAGCGCCAGGCTGACCCCGGTGCCACAAGGCAGTTTGCCCAATGTGCTGCTGAGCAAACGTCGCGTGTACTCCAGCCGGGTGGCACTGAGTCCGGCAATCTTCATATCCGCCACATTCATGCTCTGCGTAATGTCTATGACGAACACAAAATTGCGAATATCGCGCGGCAGGCTGGCGGCTGGGTTGTAGATGGCAGCCAGCAACGCTAGCAAAGCAGCCCAAAGAAAAAGCCCGTTTTGTTGCAGCCGGAGAAAAACCGTTTTCATGCCTTGCAGCATGCGGCTTTCCCGGTACTTACGCCCGACTACAACGGTACGGAAATTTGATTGTGTGGGTGGTTAGTGCAAAATCAAGCTAGGTTGGGTGCCAGCCAGCGCTGCAAATACTCAACCGGCAGGTTGCGGCGTTTTGCCATGTCCGCAAGCTGGTCTTCACCAATCTTGTCCACGCTGAAATACTTGGCTTCCGGGTGTGCGAGGTAGAAGCCTGACACCGAGGCGGCAGGCGACATGGCGAAAGATTCGGTGAGGTTCATGCCGATTTCTTCACAGCTCAACAGCTTGAACATATCCGCCTTGACGGTGTGATCCGGGCAGGCTGGATAGCCCGGTGCGGGGCGGATGCCGCGGTATTTTTCCTTCACCAGGTCCTCATTGCCCAAGTCTTCACCCGCGGCATATCCCCAGAAATCAATACGCACGCGCTGGTGCAGGTATTCGGCAAAAGCCTCGGCCAGACGGTCAGCCAGCGCTTTGAGCATGATGGCGTGATAGTCGTCGTGTTCGGCTTCGAATTTTTCCAGGTGCTTTTCGATACCCAGCCCGGCGGTTACCGCAAACAGGCCGATGTAATCCGGCGTTCCTTTGGGTGCGACAAAATCGGCCAGACACTGGTTGGGGCGGGCAACGTTGTTAATCACCGGCTTTTCGCTTTGCTGGCGCATGCCGTACCAGGTAAACGCTACCTGGCTGCGGCTTTCGTCGGTGTAGATTTCGATGTCATCACCCACGCTGTTGGCAGGCAGCAGGGCCACCACGCCGTTCGCGCTTAACCAGCGCCCGTTGATGATCTTCTCCAGCATCTTGCGTGCTTCGTTGAACACCTTGATCGCGGCTTCGCCCACCATTTCATCTTTCAGGATAGCGGGATAGGAACCGGCCAGATCCCAGGTTTGGAAGAACGGGCCCCAGTCGATGTATTGGGCGATTGAAACAAGGTCAATATTATTGAGCACACGCCGCCCGATGAATTTGGGCTTGGTGGGCGCAAACTCACCACCGAATTCCAGCTTGGTCTTGTTGGCACGCGCCTGTTCCAAGGTGAGCATGGGCGTGCCTTTTTTGTTGGCATGCTGTGCACGCGCCTTTTCGTAGTCGTTGGCCACCTCGGCAATATAGGCATCGCGCTGCTCCGGTGTGAGCAGCGATTGCATCACAGCCACCGAGCGCGAGGCGTCCGGCACGTAGATCACTGGGCCTTCGTAGTTGGGGGCGATTTTTACCGCGGTGTGGGCGCGTGAAGTGGTGGCGCCGCCAATCAGCAACGGCGTCTTCAGGCCGCGGAAGTGCGGGTCGCGCTGCATTTCCCTGGCAACGTGGGCCATTTCTTCCAGCGAGGGCGTGATCAGGCCAGAGAGGCCGATGATGTCGGCGTTCTCTTCCTTGGCCTTGGCGAGGATTTCCGTCGCGGGCACCATTACACCCATGTTGACCACCTCGAAGTTGTTGCATTGCAACACCACCGAGACAATGTTCTTGCCGATGTCGTGCACGTCGCCCTTGACGGTGGCGATGACCACCTTGCCCTTGGGCTTGGCTTTGACACCGGTGCGCTTTTCCTCGGCGGCTTTTTCTTCCTCAATGAACGGAATCAGGTGCGCCACTGCGGATTTCATCACCCGCGCAGATTTGACTACTTGTGGCAGAAACATCTTGCCCTGACCGAACAGGTCGCCCACCACGTTCATGCCATCCATCAAGGGACCTTCGATGACGTTGATGGGTCTGCCACCCTTGGCCATGATCTGCTGGCGTGCTTCTTCAGTGTCTTCAACGATGAACTCGGTGATGCCATGCACCATGGCGTGTTCCAGGCGCTTGTTCACCGGCACGGGATTTTCTGGCGTGCCGCGCCACTCCAGAGTGGAGGCTTCTTTCTTGTCACCGGCCTTCAAGGTCCCGGCGATTTCGATCATGCGTTCGGTGGCGTCCGGGCGGCGATTGAGTACCACATCTTCCACGCATTCGCGCAATACAGGTTCAATGTCGTCGTACACACCCACCATGCCGGCATTGACAATGCCCATGGTCATGCCCGCCTTGATGGCGTGGTAGAGGAATACGGTATGGATGGCTTCGCGCGCTGGGTCGTTGCCGCGGAAGCTGAAACTCACATTGGAAACACCGCCGGAAACCTTGGCGTAGGGCAGGTTCTCCTTGATCCAGCGCGTGGCGTTGATGAAATCCACCGCGTAGTTGTTGTGCTCTTCGATACCCGTGGCAATGGCGAAAATATTGGGGTCGAAGATGATGTCCTCAGGCGGGAAGCCGACCTTTTCCACCAGCAGATCATAGGCACGCTTGCAGATTTCGATCTTGCGCTCAAAGGTATCCGCCTGGCCCTGTTCGTCAAAGGCCATGACAATCACCGCTGCGCCGTAGCGCAGGCATAGCTTGGCTTGGCGCAGGAACTCTTCCTCACCTTCCTTCATGGAAATCGAGTTGACGATGGCTTTGCCCTGCACGCATTTCAGCCCGGCTTCAATGACCGACCACTTGGAAGAGTCAATCATGATGGGCACGCGTGCAATATCCGGCTCGGAAGCCACCAGGTTGAGGAAATGTGTCATGGCGGCAACTGCATCCAGCATGCCTTCGTCCATGTTGATATCAATCACCTGTGCGCCGTTTTCCACCTGCTGCCGTGCAACGCTGAGCGCCTCATCGTACTGGCCGTTAAGGATCATGCGGGCAAAAGCTTTGGAGCCGGTGACGTTGGTACGCTCCCCCACATTAACAAACAGCGAGCTGTCATCAATGGTGAACGGTTCAAGCCCGGAAAGGCGTGTGGCATGAGTGGGCGCTGGCACCTGGCGCGGCTTGATGTCCTTGACAGCCTCGGCAATCGCCTGGATGTGCGGCGGGGTGGTACCACAGCAACCCCCGGCGACATTGATAAAACCGCTTTCGGCAAACTCCTTCACCAGCGCCGAAGTATCCGCCGGTAGTTCGTCAAAACCGGTGTCAGACATCGGGTTGGGCAAGCCGGCATTGGGGTAAATGCAAATATAGGTGTCAGCAATGCTGGAAATTTCTTCGGCATAGGGGCGCATCAATGTTGCCCCCAGGGCACAGTTCAAACCCACGGTAAGCGGCTTGGCGTGGCGTACCGAGTTCCAGAATGCGGAGACGGTCTGGCCGGAGAGGATGCGCCCGGAAGCATCAGTGACAGTTCCCGAAATCATGATGGGCAGGCGCTGGCCGCTTTCCTCGAAAAAGGTGTCAATCGCAAACAGTGCGGCCTTGGCGTTGAGGGTGTCGAAGATGGTTTCCACCAGCAGGATATCCGCGCCACCTGCCACCAGGCCGCGCGTTTGCTCCAGATAAGCCGCCACCAGTTGGTCGAAAGTGATATTGCGCGCCGCCGGGTCGTTCACATCCGGCGAAATAGAAGCAGTTTTCGGCGTAGGGCCAAGCGCCCCTGCCGCAAACCTGGGCTTGTCCAGCGTGGAATACTTGGCACAGGCAGCACGTGCTAGCTTGGCCGCTTCGACATTCATCTCATAGGCCAGATGGCCCATGTGGTAGTCGTCCTGCGCAACTGTAGTTGCCCCAAAGGTGTTGGTTTCTATGATGTCTGCGCCAGCCGCCAGGTATTGCTCGTGTATTTCCTGGATGATGTGCGGCTGGGTCAGCGTCAGTAGTTCGTTGTTACCCTTCAGGAACAACTCGCGGCTAGGGGCCGCAGGTGCTTCATGGCTCTTGCCACAACCGCAACTTGGGCCTTTGGGGCAAAATTCACCAGCGCCCTCCGGAGCCTTGAAATCGGCGAAGCGCGCACCGCGATAATCGGCCTCGGTCAGCTTGTAGCGCTGGATCATGGTACCCATCGCGCCATCCAGAATGAGGATACGGCGTGAGAGCAAGTCGCGTAATTGCTGTTCGGTAGCAGAAATGGCTTCTGGTTTCATTTGAAGTAATTTTGGTCCAGCCAATAAGGGCGGAAGATCGAGAATTAAGAGTTTGGATTATGCGTCAGGAAGCCCTGTTATTGGGCGCCTGACTCCTTGTTAAGGTTCGCGGCCCATTGCATTGCCGCAAGTTGCGCCTCATTCAGGTTGGTGTGGCTGATTTTTAATTCTTCCAGCAGTTCCATGATGCCTTCCGGCTCTTCGCTTTCCAGTTTTTCCGTCAGCAACAACAATCGGCCAAGAAAACCTTCACGCTTAAGGATGGCGTCCTTGACGTCATCCACCAGGCCCAACTTGTCGAGGATTTCTTCCATGGAAGTTCCCAGGGCAGCGTCCACCAGCGACAGGATGCCGGTCATGAAGGCATGGTCGGTGGCTTCCATGGTAGTGCGCTGCTTGTCTACATGGTTCTGGCAAATCAGTTCCATGAATTTTGCACGCACCGCAGCCATTTGCATCAGCGGACTGGAAGTGCCGCCACTTCCCTGGGCGTACAACAATAGTTGCACCCAGCGCTGTATCTGGCGGCGGCCCAGCACCACCAGCGCCTGGTGTAGCGAACCAATCTTGTTACGTAACCCCATACCCACGGAATTTACCAGCCGCAACAAGCCCAAGGTGAGGTCGGGGCTTTCCTTGAAGACTTTTTCGATTTCGGTCACTTCCTCGTCACTCATAATCAGGCTGAGCGCGCGTATCAACGTAATCTGGTTGGGATTGCTCTTTTTGGCCGTCAGGATGGAGGGCTTGGCAAAAAAGTAACCTTGGTAAAAGTGGAAGCCAAGCGCCTTGAAATGTTCGAACTCTTGCTCGGTCTCCACTTTTTCCGCCAGCATTTTGAGATGCGTCCAAGGCCGCAGGAACTCCAGTGTCTGGTGAATCTGGTCACGCGAAGAAAGCATGACATCAAACTTGATGATTTCAACTATGGGGAACAATGATTTGTAAACCGGGCTGTATTCAAAATCATCCAGGGCGAGACGGAAGCCCTTTTCCTTGAGCTGGCGGCAACGCGCGATCACATCTTCGTCAATATCTACCGTTTCCAGTAACTCCAGCACCATACGCTCTCGCGGTAACAGCTCCAGCGTGTCGCTCATCAGCAAATCACGCGAGACATTGATAAAGCCAGAATGTATGTCTAATACACTTTCAATTCCAATATGGCTGATGGTGTTGATGATGACAGTGGAAGTTGCCAGCAGGTCATCGGTAACGCCTGACACAGAGGTTTGACCGGAGCGAAACAAAAGCTCATAAGCGACTGTTCGTTGGTCAACATCAAGAATTGGCTGGCGCCCAAGGAAAATTTCAGTACCCGATATTGCCATAACACTTTGTTATTCTGTTGTTTTGCCCAGATTATGCACCCATGCGAGGGTTTCTTTTTGTGCCCGGTTGAGGTCTTTGGGAGCAATTTTCAGATCTTCCAGCAACGTATCAACAGCTTCAAAATCAGCCAACTCCAGCTTTTCTGTCAGAGACAGGAGTTTGCCGAGGAATTCACCACGCTCCAGCAGGGCTTTCCTGATTTCGTCATCCAGGCCAATCTGGTCAACCACTTCGCCCAAATCCATGCCCAGTAGCACGTGGGTCAGTGAAAGAATACCCACGGTAAAAGCACGGTCACGGTAAATATCATGGCGCTTGGCCGCATCAGCATGTGTAGAGCAAATCAGGTCCATCAATTTGGCGCGCACTGCCGCCATCTGGAGCAGCACCTGTGCATTTTTGAGATTGCTGTGCGAATACAGCAGCACCTGCACCCACCGCATCAGCTGACGACGGCCCAGAATCACCAGCGCCTGCTGCAGCGAATCCACCTTACGGCTCAAACCCATCGCGGCAGAATTGACCAGTGCCAGCAGGTTGTTGGTAAGTTCTTCTTCGTTGTGGAAAGCGCGCTCAATGCGCGGCAGATCTACATCAGTGAGCAACTGTCCTAACACCACCAGCAAGGTGGTCTGTTGTGGATTGGCTGCGCCCAACTTGGCAGCTTCCGAATGGGCAAAAAACAACCCCTGTACCAAATGGAAATTCAATTCTTGTGCGCGTCCAAACGCGTCCAGCGTGTTTACGCCCTTGGCAACACGGTGGATGTGGCCAAATTCTTTCAATCGCTCAATCGCGTTATTCATCTCAAAGTTGGATACTGCTTGAATATCCAGCTTGGCAAAATCAAATATCTTCAGCAAACCATCGTAAACCGGATAATCGAAGTAATCGCCAAGCGACAGCTTGAATCCTTTTTCCTTGAGCTCTTGGCAACGCTCTAAAGCCTTCTGGTCTAATTCGCTGACGTCCAATATCTCCAACGCGAGCCGCTTGGCAGGAAGCCGCCGGATATCCGCGCCCATCAGTTCGTCCCTGCTTAATGGAACGAAACCCAAATGCTCATGGGTAAGGTGGTCAACACCGACTTTATCCAGGTAATCGGCAATATTCTTGAGCTCTATGGCTGGTTGCGCACGCCCTAACGTACTGCTGTAAAAGGTGAGGTCGTAACCGAACAGGGAATGATCAGTGTAAAGGATGGGTAATCTGCCCAGAAACAACATGTCCTCATCCAGATGCGCCGCCACTGGTCCTTTGGGTCGCTCTGGCTTGGCCTTAAGTGCTGTCTTGGGTGCGGAAATAAAAGGCGAAACACTTTCTTTTTCGCTACTGGGGCTGGGGGTTGCCTCCGGCAGAGGGGCTGCTGGTACAGGCGAAGCTGCCGGCTTTGGCTCTCCTGCCTCAGCAAGCTGTACGCTCACGCCCTGCAAAGCATCGCGTGCGCTGACCAGCTTGGAATGGGACGCATTGATGGCTTCGCGCACCGAATCCAGCACGGTTGTCACTGGCTGGAGCACGGGTGCAATCTTGAGTTTGTCACCGGTTTTTTCCAGTTCCGTAACGATCTGGCCCAACATTTCCCGTTGTTTTTGCAGTTTAGCCGCAAGGTCTTCAGCATTGGCTGTAATATCGCTAGCCAGCTCCTCGAGGTACTGCGCCAGCTTGCGGTTTTCTTCAACCGTCTTGCTGACATTGAGCGGGAAATCCGGTTCTATACCACTGACTTCATTGTAAATCTTGGTATAGTTCTCGGGCGTGGGTGCAAGCCCCCTCTCATTCATGATGAGGAGTGCCTGGCGTGCATTTTGAACGATATTGCTCATTTGATAGGCAGATTAACCTGTTTTTACCGGCGGCTCAATTGTCTGTTATTCGCCAAGCCCCTATCATAACGTATTTGTACCATTTTGAAGCCACACCAGGATTCTGGTTTTTTCATAATTATCGAGATGTTATGAAGCAAGGCTGATCTTCTTTACATCTTTAAACTCACTGAAATCTGATTCATGCATATCCATATCCTCGGTATTTGCGGCACCTTCATGGGGGGGATTGCCGCCATCGCAAAAGCCAGCGGGCATAAAGTCACTGGTTGCGACGCCAATGTCTATCCTCCCATGAGTACCCAGCTTGAAGAGCAAGGGATTACCCTGATAGAAGGTTTCGACCCCTCGCAAACCAGTATCGGCGCCGATGTTTATGTGATTGGCAACGTCGTTTCGCGCGGCAACCCATTGATGGAGGAAATCCTCAATCGTGGCCTGCCCTACGTTTCCGGCCCGCAATGGCTGGCCGAAAACGTGTTGCGCGACAAATGGGTGCTGGCGGTAGCCGGAACCCACGGTAAAACCACCACGTCTTCCATGCTGGCATGGATACTGGAATACGCCAATATGAAACCGGGGTTTCTGATTGGTGGTGTACCGCAGAATTTCAGCATTTCCGCGCGGCTGGGCGAAACGCCATTTTTTGTTATTGAAGCAGACGAATACGACACTGCCTTTTTTGACAAGCGTTCCAAATTTGTTCATTACCATCCGCGTACCACCATCCTCAACAACCTGGAATTTGACCACGCAGACATTTTCCCAGACCTGGCCGCCATCGAAACCCAATTCCACCACTTGGTACGCACCGTTCCTGGCAACGGCCTGATCATCAGCAATGCACACGAAGCCAGCCTGGACCGCGTGCTGCAACGTGGTTGCTGGACGCCGGTGGAAAAGTTTGGCTCAGAACAGGGTTGGCAGAGCATGCATGTTGCCGCGGATGGCAGTTGTACCATTCAATATCAGGGACAACCTCAAGGCAAACTCAACTGGCAGCTACTGGGTGAGCACAACCGCATGAATGCACTCGCCGCCATTGCCGCTGCACGCCATGCCGGTGTGCCTGCGGAAGTGGGTGTCGCCGCCCTCGGCCAGTTCCAGAACGTCAAACGCCGCATGGAAGTACGTGGCGTGATCAACAAAATCACGGTATACGATGATTTTGCCCATCACCCCACCGCTATCGCCACCACTATTGCTGGACTCCGCGCCAAGGTAGGCACAGCCCGTATCCTGGCCGTGCTGGAACCCCGCTCCAACACCATGAAACTGGGCGCAGTGAAGGACGCCCTGCCCGGTAGCCTGAAAGAAGCCGACCTCACTTTTTGCTATGCCAACAATCTGGGATGGGATGCCGCAGCCACATTGCAGCCCCTTGGTGCGACTGCATCCACCCATGACAATCTGGATTTGCTCATTGAATCAGTAACGCAAGCAGCAAAAGAAAATGATCACATCCTCATCATGAGCAACGGCGGCTTTGGCGGCATTCACGAAAAATTGCTGAAAAGGCTGGCGGCTTGACCATTAAATTCGACGGCTCCTCACACCTTGGCACCATGCTGGCGCTATCGCTGCTGCTTCATGTTGCCTTTGTCGCGGGGGTGAAATTCCGCGCTCCCGATCTCAGCAAGTTCAAGGATCAATTGCCACAGCTTGAAGTCGTGCTGGTCAACGCCAAAACTGAAACCGCACCCGAGCAAGCCACAGTACTGGCGCAAGCCAATCTGGATCGTGGTGGCAACACCGATGAGAAGGAGCGGGCCAAAACGCCGTTACCTATACCCAAGGTAAAACCCAGCGAGAATGCCGTAGGTGTTTCCAATTCCCAGTCTATTGCCCGCCAGCAATCGCATAAATCGCAAAGCAAACCGCAGGACAGCCTTAGCCAGAAAGAAGAAAAAGTCCGCGAACTTGAACAGCAGGTAAAACAGGTGATTGACCAGGCCAAATCGCCTACAGTAACCGAAAAAGCACCTTCGCCCACTCACGAAAAGTCCGCCAACCAACCGCTCAAGCTCGACATGAAAGAAATCGCCGCTAATAGCCTGAATGAAGCGGCACGACTGGAGGCGGAACTGGCCAAGGAGCAAAAAGCCTATCAGGAAAGACCATGGAGGCGCTTTGTCGGCTCACGCGCCAAGGAATACCGTTTTGCCGCTTATGTGGAAGCTTGGCGGCAAAAGGTGGAACGTATTGGCAACCTCAACTACCCAGAAGAAGCCAAAACACAAAAGCTTTACGGCAGGCTGCGCATGACAGTTTCCATCAAGGCTGATGGCAGTATTGAAGGCATAGAGATCAATGAGAGCTCCGGCTTCAAGGTGCTGGATGACGCAGCCAAGCGTATTGTGGAGCTTGCTGGCCCCTACCCGGCATTTCCAGACGACATCAAAAAAGACACCGACATTCTGGGTATTACCCGCACCTGGACATTCACCCGCGAGGACACCTGGTTTAGCCAGTAAGGAGCATCATGAGCCACTTCAAACACCACGTATTTTTCTGCCTCAACAAACGCGACGATGGCGCCGCCTGCTGCACCGACCACGGCTCGGAACAGATGTTTGACTACATGAAATCGCGCATCAAGAAGATAGGGCTGAATGGGGAGGGCAAAGTGCGCATCAACCGCGCCGGCTGTTTTGACCGTTGTAGTGAAGGCCCCCTGTTGGTGATCTACCCAGAGGCGGTGTGGTACACCTTTGTTGATGAGAAGGATGTGGATGAAATTATCGAATCCCACCTCGTCAAAGGTGAAGTGGTGAAAAGACTGGTTGTCTAGGCCAACCGCTTTACTATCGCCTGCTTCAGCTTTTCAGCATCAAACCGGCGTTGCACCGGCTCACGTCTCGCCTCAGCCCATATCGGGGCCGGAAAATGCCTGTCATCCGCAAAACGTGGGATGACATGCCAATGCAAATGCGGAACAACATTACCCAGGCTCGCCAAATTGATTTTGTCAGGTTGCATGACTTCTCTCACAACTGCTTCAACCGCAAATACCACCGACATCAACCGTGAGCGGTCACCTTCAGGCAAATCCGTCATTTCCTTGGCGTGAGCGTTCAGAATTACGCGGCAGAAACCAGGATAATCTGCATCATCAACCAGTACTACACGGCAAAAATCATTCTGCCACAAAACCTCGCCGCCTAAGGTTTCACAAAGGTCACAGGCCATTACAGCACCCCTGCCCCATGTGCCTGCTGGTCAGCATGGTAAGACGACCTGACCATGGGTCCGCTAGCTGTCTGGCTGAATCCCATTTTTTCCGCTTCATTGGCAAACCAGGCAAAGCGTTCCGGCTCCACAAACCTGAGTACCGGCAGATGATGCGCACTGGGTTGCAGATATTGTCCCAAAGTGAGCATATCCACCTGGTGCGCACGCAGGTCACGCATCACTTCGAGAATTTCTTCGTCTGTTTCACCCAGGCCCAGCATCAGGCCCGACTTGGTAGGAATGTGTGGATGACGCGCCTTGAATTCAGAAAGCAGTCTCAGCGAGTTGGTGTAATCCGCACCCGGTCGGGCCTGTTTGTATAGCCTGGGTACTGTTTCCAGATTGTGGTTGAGAACATCGGGCAATGCTGCTGCCAAAGCATCCAGCGCAGGTTCCAGCCTGCCGCGAAAATCCGGCACCAGGGTCTCAATGCGAATTCCCGGACTGGCCTGGCGCACTGCCGCAATACAGTCGGCAAAGTGTTTTGCGCCACCGTCGCGCAGATCGTCCCTGTCCACGCTGGTAATTACCACATATTTCAGCCGCATCTGGGCGATGGTTCGCGCCAGATTGGTTGGCTCATCAACATCAGGTGGCAGCGGCTTGCCGTGCGCCACATCACAGAAGGGGCAACGTCGGGTACATACATCACCCAAGATCATGAAAGTGGCTGTGCCGCCGCTGAAACATTCGCCAATATTGGGGCAACTTGCTTCTTCGCATACGGTGTGCAGCTTGTTGTCGCGCAACACTTGCTTGATTTCCTGAAAGCGCGCGCCGTCCGGCACTTTCATGCGTATCCACTCCGGTTTGCGTGGAGCCGGTTGGGGGACGATTTTGATTGGAATACGCGCGGTCTTGGCGGCACCCTTTTCTTTTTCAGGTCTGGTTGTTGTGGTCATTAATGATCTTGTTTAATTTTACGAATCCAGCGCATGGATTTCCGCGTTGGCAAAGCGCAAGCGCCCAGCCAGAACACGCGCCAGCCCTTCGAGCAGACTGAGGGCGACTTTTTTGTGATCTTCCGAAAGCTTCTCGAAGCCGGCGCGGGAAAGTCCATAAAGCTCGGTATCAGTATAAGCTACCGCACGGGCAGAACGGGGTTTGCCATCAAGAAACGACATTTCACCAAAAAATGCGCCCTTGCCGAAAGTGCTGATGTGATGGCTGTGCTGTTCATCCAGCTTGAGCAGGATACGTACTTCCCCTTTACGGATCAGGAACAACTCATCGCCGGTGTCACCCCCATCAAAAATCATCTCGCCAGCCTTATAGGAACGTTTTTCCATATAGGCCTCCAAGGCAGCAACGGTTTCCGGCTTGCGCCCCTTGAACAGTTCAATTTCGTGTAACTCAAGGCTCTTTTCTTCTTCACGCTGGAGAGAAGCCTCGGCAATGATGCGATCCTCCACCCATTCCACGGCCTCATCCAGTTCGTTGAAAACCAGTACCGGATTGCCTTCCTTCACCAACCCCATATGGCCGAGATACTGCTTCATATCCTTGCCACTGGGCAGGCTCTTGGGAATCTGGCTGAAAATCAGGTAGCCCTTGCGCTCAGCCAGCATGTCCTTGATCTGCTCCAGCATATGGGCAGCCGTCATATCCACCGATTGCACCCGGCGCATATCCAGGATCACATATTTCCTGATCTTGAGCTCGGGTTCCAGCATAGTGTAGAGCTGGTCAGCCGTGCCGAAGAACAGGCTGCCCTGCAATTCGAAAATGACCGACTGGTCGCCATGTTTGGCCAGCAACTCCATCTCTTCCTGCACCCGGATTTGCTTGGAGAAGGTTTCGTTGCCATAGGATTTGCGGCGCATGATCCGGTTGGTAATTTCCTCCCGCACAAACAGCACCACCGCCAGCAGAACGCCTACACCGGAAGCCGCTATCAGGCTCACGGTCAGCGCCACAATCACCACAGAAACAATCACCACAAAATCAAGGACTGTCGAACGCGATTTGAGCAGGTTCAACGCATGCACATCAATCATGCGCAGGCCAATCACAATCAGGATGGCAGCCAAACCGGCCACCGGCACCCAAGCAATAATACTGCCCAGCACCAGGAAGGCCACCAGAGCCAGCACACCTTCAAAAACACCGGATAGACGCGAACTGGCGCCCCCCGACATATTCACCAGGGTCGCCCCCATGGTACCTGCGCCAGGGATTCCTCCCACCACAGCAGAAGTGATATTGCCGATGCCTTGGCCTATCAGTTCACGGTTAGAGTTGTGGCGCGACTTGGTCAAGGCATCCAGGACCACACAGGTTTTCAGGGTATCAATTGACAGCAGGACAGCCAGGGTCAAGGCCGGGAACAGCAGGCTGTGCAGGTTTTCCATATTCAGCGTGCCAACCGCATGCACCCGGCCCATCAATGCATCAGTAAAACTGCCC
>WBZT01000360.1_pt1 | contig 37958 bp, 37 predicted proteins | sample 5204241 | NCBI WGS metagenome assembly WBZT01 (sample SAMN12344358, study PRJNA552823) | activated sludge metagenome | biome: Activated sludge suspended growth; feature: Nitrification reactor; material: Wastewater; isolation source: activated sludge from nitrification reactor of wastewater... | reverse complement strand
CGTGCTCACCGTGCACAACAAGATCGATCTCACGGCGGATACCGGGCGCGTTTCCGCGGATGGCCGGGAAATCTGGCTCTCCGCCCGTACCGGCGAGGGCGTGGCCCTGCTGCGCCGGCGTCTGCTTGAACTTGCGGGATGGCAATCCGCGGGCGAAGGCGTTTTTACCGCCCGCGCCCGGCATTTGGAGGCCCTGGGGCGGGCGGGAAATCACTTGCTCGCCGCGCGGGAATCCGGTCGGCAACTGGAGTTCTTCGCGGAGGAACTGCGTTTGGCCCAGGAGGCGCTGGGTGAAATCACCGGAGAATTCACCGCCGACGACCTGCTGGGCGTGATCTTCGGTCAGTTCTGCATCGGAAAGTGAAAGCGCCCGGGCGCCCGCGGCGCCCGCAGTGCCTAGTGGCAGCGGCAGATCGAGTGCCAACGGTTGGTCGTTGCCCAGGGCAAGGCGCGCGGCCGTATTTCCATGCCATCGCGGACCGCCGGATCGGACCCGCCCTGGTGCCGGCCACAGACCTGATGCGGGAAGGCAAACCCCGGTTTCCGGGGAAGGCGATGGCTGGGCGATTTCAGCTTGGCGATCATGACGGTTCCAGCCGGTCGCCCCCGCGGATCAGGTCAGGACCCAGGTTCCGGTCGTGCCGCACCGGCGGAAGCCATCGGTGCAGAAACTGAACTCGTCCCTGGGGCTTTCCAGGGTTTTCGGGGTTTCCTTGTGGCCCAGATACCAGCGGACGCCGGCCAGGAACATGATTTCCTCGAGCACGTCGGCCGGAAAACCCATGCGATTGCCGCGGGTGTCGATCAGGAGATTGTCGATACAGGCATCGATGTCGTCGGTCTTCCAGCGCTCGGCCAGTTCCCGGGCGATGCGGGGATAACGTGTTTCGATCGCGGATCGCGGATCCGTTACGACATGACGGGATTCGCGCCGAGTAAATTCGACCGGATGGGTGAACATGGCGGACTCCATGAACAAGTGGGCTTGGTCGAGGATATGCAGGATGCATGCCAACCAAACGGAGCAAATAAGGCTTTTTTATTCAATATGTTATAGGCATGGTAATTTGCCGTTGCGGCGTTTGGCGGCCCGCGGCTAAGCTGCTTCCGACATGACTGACGAAAACACGACAACGGCTTTTCCCCGGCAGGATGTCCTGTCCTGGGCCGCGATCCTGGATGAAGTCAAGGCGCACAAGGCCGCCTTGCTGAAGGGCAACCTCATCGCCCTCCTCGCCGTCGTCTGTTCGGTGCCCGTGCCGCTGTTCCTGCCGGTGCTGGTGGACGAAGTGTTGTTGAACAGGCCGGGCGGTTTCATCGCGTTCTTCTCGCCCTGGTTCCCGACGTCCTGGCATGGCCCGGTGCTATTCATCCTCGTGGCCCTGATGCTTACCGTGGGGCTGCGGCTGGCATCGATCATGCTGAATGTCTGGCAGACACGGACCTTTTCCCTGATCGCGAAGGAGGCGGTCTATCGCATCCGGGTGCGCATGCTGGAGCGCCTTTCCGGCATCGCCCTGTCCGAATATGAAACGCTGGGATCCGGCCGGGTCGCGTCCCATTTCATCACCGACCTGAATGCCGTGGATGGCTTCCTGGGCGCCTCCATCTCCGGCTTCCTGGTGGCGACGCTGTCACTGGTCGGGGTGGCCGTGGTCCTGCTCTGGATGAACTGGCAGCTGGCGCTGTTCATCCTGCTGCTGAATCCGGTGGTCATCGCTTTTTCCACCCGGCTGGGCAAGAAGGTCAAGGACCTCAAGAAGCGGGAAAACAGCGCCTTCGAGGTTTTCCAGGAAGCGTTGACGGAAACCCTGGATGCGCTCAACCAGATCCGCGCCATGAACCGGGAGAAACACTATCTGGCCCGAGTCGCCGACAAGGCGGCCCTGATTCGCCAGCACGCGGCCGCCTTCGCCTGGAAGTCGGACGCCATGAACCGCGTCGCCTTCTTCGTGTTCCTCACGGGCTTCGATGCCTTCCGCGCCGGCGCCATGCTCATGGTGGTGTTTTCCGACCTGACCATCGGCGAGATGCTGGCGGTGTTCGGGTATCTCTGGTTCATGATGGGACCGGTCCAGGAGATCATCAACATCCAGTACGCCTGGTATGCGGCCAATGCCGCCCTGTCCAGGATAAATGGCCTGCTGGCGCTGAAGCCCTCCCAGGAGGGCATGGCGCGGCTGGATCCCTTCGGCGGACGGAGCACGGTGGGGGTCGAGCTGGAAAATGCCAGTTTCTCCTACGGCGAGGGAGATAGCGTGCTGGACGGGGTCAGCATGCGCATCGAGCCGGGCGAGAAGGTCGCCCTGGTGGGAGCATCCGGCGGCGGCAAGTCCACCCTGGTGCAGGCCCTGCTGGGCTTGTACCCGTTGAAGGCGGGCAGCATCCGCTATGGCGGCGTGGATGTGCGCGATATCGGCTGGTCCACCGTGCGGGAGCACGTGGGCGTGGTGCTGCAGCACCCGGTGCTGTTCAACGCCAGCCTGCGGGACAACCTCTGCCTGGGCAGGGAATACGGGGATGACGAGCTCTGGAATGCCCTGGGAATCGCCCAGCTCTCCGATTTCGTCGCCGAACTGCCGGATGGGCTGGGCAGCCAGGTGGGCAAGAGCGGCGTGCGCCTCTCCGGCGGCCAGCGTCAGCGGCTGGCCATCGCCCGCATGGTCCTCGCCAGGCCCGAGGTCGTGATCCTGGACGAAGCCACCTCGGCGCTGGACAGCGCCATCGAGCGCCAGCTGCACCTGGCGCTGGCCGGCTTCCTGCGGGGGCGCACCACGCTGATCATCGCCCACCGCCTTTCCGCCGTGCGCCAGGCCGACCGAATCCTGGTTTTCGAGAACGGCAGGGTGGTGGAGGAGGGCGTCCACGACAGCCTGATGCAGCGGGGGGGGCTGTACCACAAGCTGTACGCCCATGCCTGAGGCCGACGCGGCTCGCCCTCCAAGCGTCATCCCACGGGCCCTAGGCTGGCGGGCTTTATGTGGAACCGGTGAATTCCCGCGCCGTTGCCGGAGAACGGCGGCCCGGTATCTCATGACGTCGACGGCATTCACGTGCCGGTCCGAAAACGACGTTTCACGTGAAACAAGCCGTGGCATGGCGTAGAATCCGCCGCCTGATGACGGCGCGGTGTTGTGGATAACCCGATGATTTTCCCGGATAAATTCGATGTGATCGTGGTGGGAGGCGGCCATGCCGGCACCGAGGCGGCGCTGGCGTCGGCGCGCATGGGCCTGGCCACCCTGCTGCTCACGCACAACATCGAAACCCTCGGCGCCATGTCCTGCAATCCCTCCATCGGCGGCATCGGCAAGGGGCATCTGGTCAAGGAAGTCGACGCCCTCGGCGGCGCCATGGCGATCGCCACGGACGAGTCGGGCATCCAGTTCCGCACGCTCAATTCCTCGAAAGGCCCCGCGGTGCGCGCCACCCGCGCCCAGGCCGACCGTGTCCTGTACAAGCAGGCCATCCGCGCCAGGCTGGAAAACCAGGCGAATCTCGCGCTGTTCCAGCAGGCGGTGGATGACCTGGTGCTGGAGGGGGATGCGGTGGCCGGCGTCAAGACCCGGCTGGGCATCGTGTTCCAGGCCCGGGCCGTGGTCCTGACCACCGGCACATTCCTGGCGGGCCTGATTCACGTCGGGCTGGAGAACTTCCGGGCCGGCCGCATGGGCGATCCTCCCGCGATCTCCCTGGCGGCGCGCTTGCGGGAACTGAACCTGCCGGCGGGCCGGCTGAAGACCGGCACGCCGCCGCGCATCGATGGGCGCAGCATCGATTTCTCCGTGATGCGGGAACAACCCGGGGATGAGCCGGCCCCGGTGTTTTCCTTCATCGGCGCGCGCGCCATGCACCCCGCCCAGCTGCCATGCTGGATCACGCAGACGAGCGAGCGCACGCACGACATCATCCGCGCCGGATTGGACCGTTCGCCGCTCTATACCGGGGTCATCGAGGGCGTGGGCCCCCGCTACTGCCCGAGCATCGAGGACAAGATCAGCCGCTTCGCGGACAAGACCGCCCACAACGTGTTCCTGGAACCGGAAGGGCTGACCACCCACGAGTTCTACCCCAACGGCATCTCCACCAGCCTGCCCTTCGATGTGCAGCTGAGCCTGGTGCGCTCGATACCGGGGCTGGAGAACGCCCGCATCCTGCGCCCGGGCTACGCCATCGAATACGATTACTACGATCCGCGCGGACTCAAGCCCAGCCTGGAAAGCAAGGCCATACGCGGCCTGTTTTTCGCCGGCCAGATCAACGGCACCACGGGCTATGAGGAGGCGGCGGCCCAGGGCCTGCTCGCCGGCCTCAACGCCGCCCGTCACGCCAGGGAGCAGGAGGCCTGGTGGCCGCGCAGGGATCAGGCCTATCTCGGCGTGATGGTGGATGACCTCACCACCCGGGGCGTGCTGGAGCCGTATCGCATGTTCACCAGCCGGGCCGAGTACCGCCTGAGCCTGCGGGAGGACAATGCCGATCAGCGCCTGACCGAGGCCGGCCATCGTCTCGGATTGGTGGACGAGGCGCGCTGGGCGCGCTTCAACGACAAGCAGGAAGCCATCGCGCGCGAGAGTCAGCGCTTGAAGTCTGTCTGGATCAACCCGGCGACGCTGGATTCGGGCGATGCGGAACGGGTGCTCGGCAAGGGCATAGAGCGGGAATACAGCCTGTTCGATCTGTTGCGCCGTCCCGAGGTGGACTACGCCGGCCTGATGACCCTGCCCCATGCCGGCCCCGGCCTGGCCGACGAGGAGGCGCGGGAGCAGGTCGAGATCGCCGCCAAGTACGCGGGCTATGTCGCCCGCCAGCGGGACGAGATCGAACGCCAGCGCGCCCTGGAGGATCAGCCCCTGCCCCTGGATTTCGATTACATGGCGCTGTCCGGCCTGTCCATCGAGGCGCGGCAGAAACTCAACCAGGCGAAGCCCGCCACCCTGGGCCAGGCGGCCCGGGTATCCGGGGTGACGCCGGCCGCCATATCGGTGCTCATGGTTTATCTGAAACGCGGCGCCCTGCTGAAGGAGACATCATGAACCTGGCCGCGCGACTGGCGGATGGCGTGGCCGCCCTGGGCCTGGATGTCGATGCCCGCGCCCGGGCGGCCCTGCTGGACTACCTGGGCCTGCTCGAGAAGTGGAACAAGACCTACAACCTGACGGCCATCCACGAGCCGGAGCGGATGCTGACCCATCATCTCCTGGACAGCCTGATCATCGCTCCCCAGGTGGGTGCCGGCCCGCTGCTGGACGTGGGCAGCGGCGCCGGACTGCCAGGCATCCCCCTGGCGATCGCACGCCCCGGGCTGAAGGTGACCCTGCTCGATGCCAGCCAGAAAAAATGCGGTTTCATGCGGCAGGCGGCCATCGACCTCAAGCTGACCAACGTCACCGTGGTGCATGCCCGGGTGGAGGACTTCCGGCCCGCCGACGGCTTTCCCCGGGTGGTGTCGCGGGCGTTTTCCGATCTCTCCGAATTCGCGCGGCTGACCCGTCATCTGCTCGCCGCCGGGGGCGAGTGGCTGGCCATGAAGGGTCTCTACCCCCACGAGGAAATCGCGCAACTCAAGGGCGCCCGGGTCACCCGGGACGTTGCCCTGCGGGTTCCGGGCCTGGACGCGGACCGGCATCTCATTGTCATGGAGCCGGTCTAATGTCCCGCATCATCGCCATTACCAACCAGAAGGGCGGGGTCGGCAAGACCACCACCGCCGTCAACCTGGCGGCCAGCCTGGCCAGTCTCGGGCGGAAGGTCCTGCTGATCGACCTGGATCCCCAGGGCAATGCCACCACGGGCAGCGGCATCGACAAGCAGGGCCTGACGAAAACCGTCTATCACCTGCTGCTGGGCGCCGCGGACCTCGCCAGCGTGCGCGTCCGCGCCGAGGCCGGCGGTTTCGACCTGCTGCCGGCGAATCGGGACATGGCCGGCGCCGAGGTGGAACTGGTGGAGGAAAGGCAGCGGGAGTTTCGCCTCAAGCATGCCCTGGGCGATGCCGGCGGCCACTATGACTATGTGTTGATCGACTGCCCGCCGGCCCTGAACCTCCTCACCGTCAATGCCCTCACCTGCGCCGACGCGGTGATCATCCCGATGCAGTGCGAGTACTTCGCCATCGAGGGGCTGGCGGACCTGGTCAACACCATCAAGAAGATCAAGGCGCGGCTCAATCCCGCCCTGGTCATCGACGGCGTGGTCCGGGTGATGTTCGACAACCGCAACACCCTGGCCCAGCACGTCTCCGACCAGCTCAAGGGCCACTTCGGCGCCAAGGTCTTCGATACGCTGGTGCCGCGCAACGTCCGCCTGGCCGAGGCGCCCAGCCACGGTCTGGCGGCCTTGCAGTACGACCGCTCGTCCCGGGGCGCGCAAGCCTACCTCCAGATGGCGCGGGAACTCATCGAAAAGCAGGAAGGAAAGCGGCATGGCTAAGCTCAAGGGGCTCGGACGCGGACTCGACGCGCTGTTGGGGGAAGGGGAAACCACGGATGGTGAGCGCTTGCTCACGCTGCCGGTGGAAAGCCTGGTGCCGGGCAAATACCAGCCCCGCACCCGCATGGACGAAGGGGCCCTGGCGGAACTGGCCGATTCCATCCGTTCCCAGGGCTTGATGCAGCCGATCCTGGCGCGCGCGATTCCCGGCGGCCATTTCGAAATCATCGCCGGCGAACGGCGCTGGCGCGCCAGCCAACTGGCCGGACTCAAGGAAGTGCCCGCGCTGGTGCGGGTGGTGGAGGACGAGGCCGCCCTGAAAATGGCCCTGATCGAGAACATCCAGCGGGAAAACCTGAATCCCCTGGAGGAAGCCCAGGGCATCCATCGCCTCATCCAGGAATTCAGCATGACCCACCAGACCGCGGCGCAGTCCGTGGGGCGCTCCCGGGTTGCCGTGTCCAACCTGCTGCGCCTGCTCAACCTGGCCAAGCCCGTCCAGGCCCTGTTGATGAACGGTGAGCTCGACATGGGTCATGCCCGCGCCCTGCTGCCCCTGAGCCACGCCAGGCAGGTGGATGCCGCCCACGAGCTGGCGCGGCGCGGCTTGTCGGTGCGCGAGGCGGAACGCCTGGTGGCCCGCCTGATCAAACCCCGGGACAAGAAGAGCGCGGAAAGGCGGGATCGGGATGTGGCGAGGTTGGAAGAAGAACTCTCGGATCGCCTGGGCGCCAGCGTGAGGATCGCCGCGAACCGGAAGGGCGCGGGTCGCGTTTCCATCGAATTTGCGAGTCTCGATCAACTGGATGAATTGCTGCGCCGCATCAAATAGCGCAAACTGGCGGAAATGCGCATGTCTGGTACATTCATCAATCTGTTTGATGATTGCATTAGTGACGCTAATTCCTATATCATTGTCCGCTAATGTTTTTTGGCCTAACCCTGCAGGCGGTCGTTTTGAGTGTCCTGACGCTGCCGGTATGGGTGTGGTGGGGATGGACGGCTGTGATGGCCTGCTTGTTCGGTGGCGGCGTGGCTATGCTGAACTCCGGCCTGCTGGTCTGGCGCTGGTATCGGGGTCTGGATGATTACCACTGCGATGGGGCGCGCCATTTGCGATCGTTCCAGCGTTCCGCCGTGGAGCGTTTTTTTGTTGTCGGAGTACTGTTGGCGGCGGGATTTGCCATGCTGAAGCTGGCGCCGTTGCCGTTGTTGACGGGTTTCATCGTGGGGCAGCTGGCTTGGGTGATCGCGGCGGCTGTCCACAAGACTGATTAACGGATTAGAGCCATGTCCGCTGAAGCGCACACCTCGACGGAATACATCAAGCACCACCTGCAGAACCTGACCTACGGTCAGTTGCCCGCCGGTTATCAGCGCGGCGACGGCGAGGTGCTCCAGGAAAGCACCTGGACCCTGGCCCACTCCGCCCAGGAGGCCAAGGACATGGGCTTCTGGGCCATCAACGTGGACACCATGGGGTTCTCGATCGGCCTGGGTGTCCTGTTCCTCTTCCTGTTTCACCGCGCGGCCAAGGGCGCCGTCGCCGGCGTCCCGTCCGGCCTGCAGAATTTCGTGGAATGGGTGGTGGAGTTCGTGGACTCCAGCGTCAAGGGTTCCTTCACGGCGCGCAACGCCATGGTGGCCCCCCTGGCGTTGACCATCTTCATCTGGATCCTCCTGATGAACGTCATGGACCTGCTGCCCATCGACTGGCTGCCCGGCCTGGCCGGCATGCTGGGGCTGCCCTACATGAAGGTGGTGGCGTCCACCGATCCCAACGCCACCTTCGGCATGTCCCTGTCCGTGTTCGCCCTGGTGATCTATTACAGCATCAAGATGAAGGGCGTCGGCGGTTTCCTGGGCGAGCTGACCCTGCAGCCCTTCGGCAAATGGGGCCTGCCCGCCAACCTGCTGCTGGAGGGCGTGAACCTGATCGCCAAGCCGGTCTCCCTGGCCCTGCGTCTGTTCGGCAACATGTACGCCGGCGAGATGATCTTCATCCTGATCGCCATCATGTTCTCCGGCGGCGCCGTGCTGGCCCTGACCGGCGGCGTGCTGCAATGGGCCTGGGCGGTGTTCCACATCCTGATCATCACCTTGCAGGCCTTCATTTTCATGACGCTGACCATCGTCTACCTGGACATGGCGCATCAGGAACATCACTGATTTTCGCTTTCTGAATTGTCTCTAGGAGAAAACCATGACTGAAGTTCAAGCTCTGCTGTTCATCGCCGGCGCCATCATGATGGGTCTGGGCGCCCTGGGCGCCTCCGTGGGCATCGGCATCCTCGGTGGACGCTTCCTGGAGGGCGCGGCGCGCCAGCCCGAGCTGATTCCCATGCTGCGCACCCAGTTCTTCATCGTCATGGGCCTGGTCGACGCCGTGCCGATGATCGCCGTGGGTCTGGCCATGTACGTCCTCTTCGCGGTTGCCGCCTGATCCCGGCTTGATCAACCAGCGCGATAACCCGCAAGAGGAGCGGTCATGAACATCAATATGACCCTGATCGGGCAGTCCATCACCTTCGCCGTCTTCGTGTGGTTCTGCATGAAGTACGTGTGGCCGCCCATCATCGGAGCCCTGGAGGCCCGCAAGAAGCAGATCGCCGACGGCTTGGCCGCTGGCGATCGCGGCAAGCACGAGCTGGAACTGGCCGCCAGGCGCGCCAGCGAAACCATGCACGAGGCGAAGCTGAAGGCCGTGGAGATCATCGCCCAGGCCGAAAAGCGCGCCATCCAGGTGATCGAGGAAGCCAAGAACGACGCCAAGGCGGAAGGCGACCGCATGATCGCCGCCGCCAGGGCCGAGATCGAGCAGGAAAGCCATCGCGCCCGCGAATCCCTGCGCGGCGAGGTGGCCGCCCTGGTGGTGGCGGGTGCCGGCAAGGTGTTGCGCCGCGAGGTGGACGCCAAGGCCCACGCCGACCTGCTGGAAGCCATCAAGAACGAGCTCTGACCATGGAACGCTCGACTCTAGCCCGTCCCTACGCCGACGCGGTGGCCAAGCTGGCCGGCGAGGGCAACGCCTGGTCCGCCTGGTCCGAGCGTCTCGGCCTGCTCGCCCTGGTGGCGGCCGATGAGCACATCCAGTCCCTGGCCTCCAATCCCGCCGTCCCCGCGGCTCGGCTGAGCGAAGTCATCCTGTCGGTTTGCGATGGCGGGCTGGGCGCCGAGGGCGCCAATCTGGTCGGCCTGCTGTCGGAAAACAAGCGTCTCAATCTTCTGCCGGAAATCGTGCAGCTGTTCGAAGCCATGAAGGCCACCCAGGAGGGTGTGCTGGAGGCCCACGTCGCGACCGCCTTCGAATTGTCCGCCGAGCAGATGGCGGGCCTGCTCGCCAGGCTGGAAGCCAAGTTCGGCCGCAAGATCAGCGCCACCCAGTCGGTGGACAAGGAATTGATCGGCGGCGTGGTGATCCAGGTCGGCGACGAAGTCATGGATGCGTCGGTGCGCGGCGGGTTGGCAAACCTGGCCGTCACCCTGAAAGCCTAAGGATTTAGAGAGAATCGGAGTCACCATGCAACTCAACCCGTCTGAAATCAGCGAGCTGATCAAGAGCCGCATCCAGAACCTGGAATCCGGCTCCGAGCTGCGCACCCAGGGCACCGTGGTGTCCGTCACCGACGGCATCGTGCGCGTCCACGGCCTGGCCGAGGTCATGCAGGGCGAAATGCTGGAGTTCCCCGGCAACACCTTCGGCATGGCCCTGAACCTGGAGCGCGACTCCGTCGGCGCCGTGGTGCTGGGCGAATACGAACACATCACCGAGGGCGACACGGTCAAGTGCACCGGCCGCATCCTGGAAGTGCCGGTGGGCGAAGCCCTGCTCGGCCGCGTGGTGAACGCCCTGGGCCAGCCCATCGACGCCAAGGGCCCCATCAACGCCAGCGACTCCTCTCCCATCGAGAAGATCGCCCCCGGCGTGATCGCCCGCCAGTCCGTGGCCCAGCCCATGCAGACCGGCCTCAAGTCCATCGATGCCATGGTGCCCATCGGCCGGGGCCAGCGCGAGCTGATCATCGGCGACCGCCAGACCGGCAAGACCGCCGTCGCCGTGGACGCCATCATCAACCAGAAGGGCACCGGCGTGCTGTGCATCTACGTGGCGGTGGGCCAGAAGGCCTCCTCCATCGCCAACGTGGTGCGCAAGCTGGAAGAGCACGGCGCCATGGCCCACACCATCGTCGTCGCCGCCACCGCCTCCGACCCGGCCGCCATGCAGTTCATCGCCCCCTACGCCGGCTGCTCCATGGGCGAGTACTTCCGCGACACCGGCCGCGACGCCCTCATCGTCTACGACGACCTGACCAAGCAGGCCTGGGCCTATCGCCAGATCTCCCTGCTGCTGCGCCGCCCGCCGGGCCGCGAAGCCTATCCCGGCGACGTGTTCTACCTGCACTCCCGCCTGCTGGAGCGTTCCGCCCGGGTCAACGCCGAATTCGTCGAGAAGAAGACCAACGGCGCGGTGAAGGGCCAGACCGGCTCCCTGACCGCCCTGCCGGTGATCGAAACCCAGGCCGGCGACGTGTCCGCCTTCGTGCCCACCAACGTGATTTCCATCACCGACGGCCAGATCTTCCTGGAATCCGACCTGTTCAACGCCGGCATCCGTCCCGCCATCAACGCCGGCCTGTCCGTGTCCCGGGTCGGCGGCGCCGCCCAGACCAAGGTGATCAAGAAGCTGGGCGGCGGCATCCGCCTGGCCCTGGCCCAGTATCGCGAGCTTGCCGCCTTCGCCCAGTTCGCCTCCGACCTGGACGAAGCCACGCGCAAGCAGCTGGAGCGCGGCAAGATGGTCACCGAGCTGATGAAGCAGTTCCAGTACTCGCCCATGACCGTGGCCGAAATGGCGGTCACCCTGTTCGCGGTGAACCGGGGCTACATGGACGACGTGGAGGTGAAGCGCGCCCTGGCCTTCGAGGCCTCCCTGCAGTCCTTCCTGAAGGGCAAGTACGCCGCCATGCTGGACAAGATCCAGAGCACCGGCGACCTGGACGGCGAAACCGAGAAGCAGCTGTCCGCCGCCATCGACGATTTCAAGTCCAGCGCGGCTTATTGATCGGATAGGAACAGAGCATGGCCGCAGGCAAGGAAATCCGCACCAAGATCAAGAGCGTGGAAAACACGCGCAAGATCACCCGCGCCATGGAGATGGTGGCCGCCGCCAAGATGCGCAAGGCGCAGGAGCGCATGCGGCACGCCCGCCCCTACGCCGAGAAGATCGGCCGGGTGGCCGCCCACTTCAGCCAGGCCCATCCCGAGTACCGCCACCCCTTCGTGGTTTCACGTGAAACCACCAGGCGCGTCGGTCTCATCCTGGTCACCACCGACAAGGGCCTGTGCGGCGGCCTGAATACCAACGCCCTGCGCATGGCCGTGGCCAGGCTCAAGGACTGGGACGAGGGGAAGATCGAGGTGGACCTCTGCGCCATCGGCAACAAGGGCCTGGGCTTCATGCAGCGCCTCGGCGGCAACATCTCGGCCCAGGTGGCCGGCATGGGCGACACGCCCCACATGGAGCGGCTGATCGGCCCGGTGCAGGTGATGCTGGACGCCTTCAAGGAAGGCCGCATCGACGCCCTTTACCTGATCTACAGCCGCTTCATCTCCACCATGAAGCAGGAACCCGCCTTCAAGCAGCTCCTGCCCCTGTCCGCCGAGGAGGCGGTGGAGAAGGCCGAGCATCACTGGGACTACATCTACGAGCCGGAGGCCCGCTCCGTGGTGGACGGCCTCATGGTGCGCTACATCGAGGCGCTGATCTTCCAGGCCGTGGCCGAGAACATGGCGTGCGAGCAGTCCGCCCGCATGGTGGCCATGAAGTCCGCCTCCGACAACGCCAAGAGCGTGATCGAGGAACTCAAGCTGGTCTACAACAAGACCCGCCAGGCCGCGATCACCCAGGAAATCTCAGAGATCGTGGCTGGCGCCGCGGCCGTTTAACAGATTCGAAATCATTAGGAAATTGCCATGACCGAAGGAAAAATCGTTCAGATCATCGGCGCTGTGGTGGACATGGAGTTCCCCCGCGGGGAACTGCCCAAGGTCTACGACGCCATCAAGATGGAAACCCCGGCGCTGACCTTCGAGGTCCAGCAGCAACTGGGTGACGGCGTGGTGCGCACCATCGCCATGGGCTCCACCGACGGCCTCAGGCGCGGCGCCGTGGTGAAGAACACCGGCGCGGCCATCTCCGTGCCGGTGGGCAAGGCCACCCTGGGTCGCATCATGGACGTGCTGGGCGAGCCGGTGGACGAAATGGGCCCGGTCGGCGCCGAGAGCCGCATGCCCATCCACCGCAAGGCCCCGGCCTACGCCGATCTGGCCCCCGCCGTGGAAATCCTGGAAACCGGCATCAAGGTCATCGACCTGGTCATGCCCATCGCCAAGGGCGGCAAGGTGGGCCTGTTCGGCGGCGCCGGCGTCGGCAAGACCGTGACCCTGATGGAACTGATCCGCAACATCGCCGTGGAGCACAGCGGCTTCTCCGTGTTCGCCGGTGTCGGCGAGCGCACCCGGGAAGGCAACGACTTCTACCACGAGATGAAGGAAGGCGGCGTGCTGGACAAGGTCGCCCTGGTCTACGGCCAGATGAACGAGCCGCCGGGCAACCGCCTGCGCGTGGCCCTGACCGGCCTGACCATGGCCGAGTACTTCCGCGACGAGGGCCGCGACGTGCTGCTGTTCGTCGACAACATCTACCGCTACACCCTGGCCGGCACCGAGGTTTCCGCCCTGCTCGGCCGCATGCCGTCGGCCGTGGGCTACCAGCCCACCCTGGCCGAGGAAATGGGCCGCCTGCAGGAGCGCATCACCTCCACCCGCACCGGCTCCATCACCTCCTTCCAGGCCGTGTACGTGCCCGCCGACGACCTGACCGACCCGTCCCCGGCCACCACCTTCGCCCACCTGGACGCCACCATGGTGCTGAGTCGCCAGATCGCCGAACTGGGCATCTACCCCGCCGTGGATCCGCTGGATTCGACCTCCCGCCAGCTCGACCCCCTGGTGGTCGGCGAGGAGCACTACAGCGTGGCCCGTTCCGTGCAGTCCACCCTGCAGCGCTACAAGGAGCTGCGCGACATCATCGCCATTCTCGGCATGGACGAACTGTCCCCCGAGGACAAGCTGGCCGTGGCCCGCGCCCGCAAGATCCAGCGCTTCCTGTCCCAGCCCTTCTTCGTGGCGGAAGTGTTCACCGGCTCGCCCGGCAAGTACGTGTCGCTCAAGGAAACCATCGCCGCCTTCAAGGCGATCGTTAACGGCGAATACGACCACCTGCCCGAGCAGGCTTTCTACATGGTCGGCACCATCGACGAAGCCGTCGAGAAGGCCAAGACCATCCAGTAACCTGGTTAAGGGTGAAGAGTGAAGGGTGAAGGGTGAGAATCGTGAAACCCATTAACCCTTCCCCCTTGCCCCTTCCCCCTTCACAGGGTTAAACATCATGGCCATGACCATCCACGTCGATATCGTGAGCGCGGAAGCCTCCATCTACTCGGGGCTCGCCGAGTTCGTGGTGGTGCCCGCCGAGATGGGCGAACTGGGCATCTACCCTCGCCACACGCCCCTGCTCACACGCATCAAGCCCGGCTCCGTGCGCATCAAGCCGCCGAACAAGGCCGAGGAAGACCTGATCTACGTCTCCGGCGGCATCCTGGAAGTGCAGCCCGGCGTGGTGACCATCCTGTCCGACACCGCCCTGCGCGGCGCCGACCTGGACGAGGCCCGCGTGCTGGAAGCCAAGCGCCAGGCCGAGGAGGCCATGAAGGACCGCACCTCCTCCATGGATTACGCCCGCGCCCAGGCCGAACTGGCCGAGGCCGTGGCGCAACTGGCCGCCATCCAGAAACTGCGCAAGATCAAGCACTGAGGCCGGTCGGCGTGGCTCGCGAAACGGCAGCCCTGGCGGCTGCCGTTTTCTTTTCCAAGGCCCGGACAGGGCAACGCCGGCTGTTTATACTTACGCGCGATTCGCCAGATGCCATCCATCGCCCAACCCGACGCTGTCCATATCCGACTTATGACCGCCCCCCTCAACGTTGTCATCCTTGCCGCCGGCAAGGGCACACGGATGAAATCCGATCTGCCCAAGGTTCTGCATCCCCTTGCCGGCAAACCACTGCTTGCCCACGTCCTGGCCGCCGCCGACAGCCTCTCCCCGGAAAGGATCTGTGTGGTCTACGGCCATGGCGGTGAGGCCCTGCCCCAGGCCATCGGCCGTCCAGACCTCGCCTGGGCGAAACAGGAACCGCAACTGGGCACCGGCCACGCGGTCCAGCAGGCCGTGCCCCATCTCAATCCGGATGCCCTGTGCCTCATCCTCTACGGCGACGTGCCCCTGACCCGGCCCGAGACGCTCCAGGAGATGACCCTCATCGCCCGGGAAGGCGTCATCGCCCTGCTCACCGTGCGCCTGGCCAATCCCGCCGGCTACGGCCGCATCGTGCGCAACGCGCGCGGCCAGGTGGAGCGCATCGTCGAGCACAAGGACGCCAGCCCCGAGGAGCTGGCCATCGACGAGGTGAACACCGGCATCCTCTGCCTGCCCGCCGGCAAGCTGGCCGGCTGGCTGTCGCGGCTCACCAACCAGAATGCCCAGGGCGAGTACTACCTCACCGACGTGATCGGCATGGCCGCCGCCGAGGGCGAAAAGGTCATCCCCTGCCACCCGGCCGCCGAGTGGGAGGTGCTGGGCATCAACAGCCGCCAGCAACTGGCCGAACTGGAGCGCACCCATCAGCGCAACATCGCCGACGCCCTCATGGTCCAGGGCGTCACCCTCATCGACCCGGCCCGCATCGACGTGCGCGGCAGCCTGGAATGCGGCAAGGACGTCCTGATCGATGTCAACTGTGTGTTCGAGGGCCGCGTCGTTCTGGGTGATGGCGTGAAAGTGGGCGCTAACTGCGTGCTCAAGAACGTGACCATCGCCGAAGGTGGCGACATCCGCCCCTTCTGCCACCTGGAAGGCGCCTCCATCGGCGCTCGGGCCCAGATCGGCCCCTATTCCCGCCTGCGCCCGGGCACCGAACTGGCCGAGGAAACCCACATCGGCAACTTCGTCGAGATCAAGAACAGCCAGGTGGGCTTCAATTCCAAGATCAACCACCTGTCCTACGTGGGCGACGCCACCGTGGGGCGCAAGGTGAACATCGGCGCCGGTACCATCACCTGCAATTACGACGGCGCCAACAAGTTCCGCACGGTGATCGAGGACAACGCCTTCATCGGCTCCGACACGCAACTGGTCGCGCCGGTGACCGTGGGCGAAGGCGCCACCCTGGGCGCCGGCACCACCCTGACCAAGGATGCCCCCGCCGGCCAGCTCACCATGTCCAGGGCCAGGCAGCTCAGCCTGCCCGGCTGGCAACGTCCGACAAAATCGGGAAAGGGGAAGGGGTGATGGGGAATGCGATGCGGTCCGCCGCGCTATTCTCAATCCCCCATCCCTTATCCCCCATCCCTGGAGGTTAACCATGTGTGGCATCGTCGGCGCCGTCGCCCAGCGTAACGTCGTTCCCATCCTGATCGAGGGCCTGCAACGCCTGGAATATCGCGGCTATGACTCGGCGGGCCTGGCGGTTCGCCAGGCCGACGGCCATATCGGCCGTATCCGCGCGGTGGGCAAGGTGGCCATGTTGCGGCAACTGGTGGAGAAAACCCCCATCGACGGCAACCTGGGCATCGCCCATACCCGCTGGGCCACCCACGGCATGCCGGCCGAGCGCAACGCACACCCGCACATGAGCGGCGAGAAGGTGGCGGTGGTGCACAACGGCATCATCGAAAACCATGCCGAGCTGCGCGAGGAACTCAAGGCCAAGGGCTACCGCTTCACCTCGGAAACCGATACCGAGGTCATCGCCCACCTGCTCGCCCATCTGCTGGAGAAGGAGCCGGATCTGCTGACGGCGGTGCAGAAGGCGGTCAGGCAACTGGTGGGGGCCTACGGGCTGGCGGTTTCCACCCCCGACGAACCGGATCGCCTGGTGGTGGCCCGGGCGGGCAGCCCCCTGGTGGTGGGGCTGGGAATCGGCGAGAACTTCATCGCCTCCGATGTGTTCGCCCTGCTGCCGGTCACCCAGCGTTTCGTCTTCCTGGAAGAGGGCGATATCGCCGAGATCCGCCGCGATGGCATCCGGGTGTTCGATGTGGCCGGAAATCCCGCGCAGCGGCCCGAGCGCGTATCGCAAATCTCCTCGTCCACCGCCGAAAAGGGCCCCTACGCCCACTACATGCTCAAGGAAATCTTCGAGCAGCCCTCGGTCATCGCCGAGACCCTGGAGGGCCGCATCCACAAGGGCAAGCTGCTGGAGGAAAGTTTCGGCTTCGAGGCCAAGGACCTGTTCGACAAGACCCGGGGCGTGCACATCGTCGCCTGCGGCACCAGCTACCACGCCGGCCTGGTGGCACGCTACTGGCTGGAGGAGATCGGCATTCCCTGCGCCGTGGAGGTGGCCAGCGAATACCGTTACCGCAAGGTGGTGGTGCCGCCCGGCACCCTGTTCCTGTCCATCTCCCAGTCCGGCGAGACCGCCGACACCCTGGCCGCCCTGCGCTTCGCCAAGGCCGCCGGTTATGTGGGCTCCCTGACCATCTGCAACGTGCCGGAAAGCTCCCTGACCCGGGAATCCGACGTGGCCCTCATGACCCGGGCCGGCCCGGAAATCGGGGTGGCCTCCACCAAGGCCTTCACCACCCAGCTCACCGCCCTGCGTCTGGTGACCCTGGCCCTGGCCAAGCGGCGCGGCCTGTCCGCCGAGGACGAGCAGCGCCTGGTGGACGAATTGCACGCCCTGCCCCGCCAGGTGGAAGTGGTGCTGGAGTTGTCCGAGTCCATCAAGGTCATGGCGAACGCCTTCGCCGACAAGAAGGACGCCCTGTTCCTGGGGCGCGGGCCGTTCTACCCCATCGCCCTGGAAGGTGCCCTCAAGCTCAAGGAGATCTCCTACATCCACGCCGAGGCGTATCCCGCCGGGGAACTGAAGCACGGTCCCCTGGCCCTGGTGGATGCCGACATGCCCGTGGTCTGCGCCCTGCCGGACGATCCCCTGCTGGACAAGGTGCTGTCCAACCTCCAGGAGGTCCGAGCCCGGGGCGGCGAGTTGTTCCTGTTCAGCGACCACAAGGTCAAGATCGAACTGGATCGCTACCAGAACCTGACCCTGGCGGACATCTACCCGAGCACGGCGCCCATCGTCTACAGCGTGCCGCTGCAACTCCTGGCCTATCACGTGGCGGTGCTCAAGGGCACCGACGTGGACCAGCCCCGCAACCTGGCCAAGTCGGTCACCGTCGAATAGGGCCTCGAACATGGCGGTCATCGCGGTATTCAACCAGAAGGGTGGTGTCGGCAAGACCACCACCACCCTCAATGTCGCCGCTTCCCTGGCCTTGCTGGAACGCAATCCCATCGTGCTCGACCTGGACCCCCAGGCCCATGTCAGCCTGGCCCTGGGCGTCAGGCATCCGCCCGGCAACGCCTCCATCGCCGCCTTCTTCCGCGACAAGACGCCCCTGGACCGGCTCATGCGCCGCCTCGGCAACGGCATTCGCCTGCTGCCCGGCCATGCCGACCTGTCCAAGATCGATGCCATGCTGGGGGGCACCCCGGGCGTGGCGGGCAGCCTGAAAAAGGGGCTGGAGGCCACCCTGGCCTGGGAAGACGCCCCCATCCTCGTCGACTGCGCGCCGGCCCTGGGCGTGCTCTCCCTGAATGCCCTGTGCGCCGCCGACCGGGTGCTGATCCCGGTCACCTCCGATTTCCTCTCCATCCAGGGCCTCAACCGCCTGGACCTGGCCCTCAATGTGCTGGAAGGCCCCCTCAGGCGGCGCATTCCCCGGCGCGTGGTGATGACTCGCTTCGACGAGGGCAAGCCCCAATGCCGGGAAGCCCTGGCCAGCCTGAAAAGCCGCTACGGCGAAAACCTGTGCGAGACGCGCATCCAGGACGACCCGGCCCTGTCCGAGAGCCCGGCCCACGGCATGGACATCTTCGCCTACTCGTCGGACTCCCCCGGCGCCCACGACTACCGGCTGCTCACCATGGAGCTGCTGTCGAAGGGCTTTTTCCAGTAAGCCCCGGGCCCGCGGCATGTCCAACGCCGACTGGCTGACCCGAACCCAGGCCGCCCTCTGGCATCCCTGCACCCAGATGAAACATCTGGAGCGCATGCCGCCCCTGCCCATCGCCCGGGGGGAGGGCCCCTGGCTGGTCGATTTCGACGGCCGCCGTTACCTGGACTGCATCTCCTCCTGGTGGGTCAACCTGTTCGGCCATGCCAACCCGCGCATCAACGCGGCCATCACGGATCAGCTGGGCCGCATCGAGCACGCCATGCTGGCCGGCTGCACCCACGCGCCGGTGGTGGCGCTTTCCGAGCGGCTGGGAAAACTTGCCGGCCTGGGCCACGTCTTCTATGGCTCCGACGGCGCCAGCGCCATCGAGATCGCCCTAAAGATGAGCTTCCACTTCTGGCGCAACGTCGGCCAGACCGGCAAGACCGGCTTCGTCAGCCTGCGGGACGGTTATCACGGCGAAACCCTGGGCGCCCTCTCGGTCACCGACGTGGCCCTGTTCAAGGACACCTACGCCCCCCTGCTGCATCCCAGCCATCAGGTCATGAGCCCGGACTGGCGCCGGGCCGAGCCGGAGGAATCGGCGGAGGCCTACGCCCTGCGGGCCGCCGCCAGCCTGGAGGATTTCCTCGCCGAATGCGCCGACACCACCGCCGCCGTCATCCTGGAACCCCTGGTCCAGGGCGCCGCCGGCATGGCCATGTACCATCCCATCTACCTGGCCTGCGCGCGGGAGATGTGCGACCGCTACCGGGTGCATCTCATCGCCGACGAGATCGCCGTCGGCTTCGGCCGCAGCGGCACGATGTTCGCTTGCGAGCAGGCGGAAATCACCCCGGATTTCCTCTGCCTGTCCAAGGGCATCACCGGCGGCTACCTGCCCCTGTCCTGCGTGCTGACCAGCGATACCGTCTACCAGGCCTTCTACGACGACGCCACCGCCCGGGGCTTCCTCCATTCCCATTCCTATACCGGCAACGCCCTGGCCTGCCGGGCCGCCCTGGCGGTGCTGGACATCTTCGACACGGACGACGTGCTTGCGGCCAACCGCCTCAAGGCCGCCCGCTTCACGGAATTGCTCGCTCCGGTCGCCGCCCATCCCCGTGTCCGGAACTTCCGCCACACCGGCATGATCTGGGCTTTCGACGTGGACCATGCTCCACCCGGCTTCAGCCGCGACTTTCACCAGCGCGCCCTGGAACGGGGCCTGTTCCTCCGGCCCATCGGCGGCGCGGTCTACTTCATGCCCCCCTACGTCATCGAGGAGCCGGAAATGGCCCTCATGGCCCGGGTCACCCTCGAATTGCTGGATCAATCCTGAAAGGCACCCCATGTCCCGATTGCTGCTCCTCCTGATCGCGTTTTCCGCCCAGCCCGCCCTCGCCGCCGTGGCAGGCCATCAACACCCGCCCGGCAAGCCCCTGGAACAACGCAAGCCCCTCGTCCTCAACGCCGAGGAAGCCGCCCACATCCGCCTGGAAATGCGCACCTTCCTCTCCGGCGTGCGGAAGATCGTCACCGGCGCCGCCCACAACGACATGAAGGTGGTGGCCGAAGCCGCCACGGCCCTTGGCGTGGCGGCCGCCCATGAAGTTCCCCCCGCTCTGCGCCAGAAACTGCCCCTGGAGTTCAAGCAGCTGGGCAACGCCACCCACACCGGCTTCGACGACCTGGCCCGGGACGCCGCCAGCATGGCCGACCCCAACCTGGCCATGAAGCAACTCGGGCAGGTCATGTCCAACTGCGTTTCCTGCCATGCCACCTTCCGCATCGAACCGGCGCCCAGGAAACACTGAACCCCGCCCACCGCACAAAAAGGGAGCGGTGACCGGCCCCCCCAGGCATGCTGCCTGGAATCGCGCGGCACGGACAAATCCGTCGGAATGCACGATTGGTTGTTCAAATTGACCAGGGGCGCCCCGGATATTCCTACCAGTTTGCGCAAATCCACCGAATCCACGGTCAACGCCCATGTTTGCCCGGGCGTTAATTGCCTACCGGAAATAGTCCAAATTGATGATCTGACGGCTATTTTCAGTGATTAGGCTGTCCAGTAAGATTCACCGCGCAACGTTTGTTGCCTTTTTTCGAAAAAAGGAGAGTTAGACATGAAAGCAATCGTATTCGCTGTCGCCGCCGCTCTGTCCCTGACCGCCGGTGTCGCCGCCGCCGACGAGGCCCTGGCCAAGAAAAGCGCCTGCATGAGCTGCCACCAGATGGCGAAGAAGGTGGTTGGCCCGTCGTTCACCGACATCGCCAAGAAATACAAGGGCGACGCCAAGGCCGAGGAGCGTTTCGTCACCGTCATCAAGAAGGGTGGCAAGGGCACCTGGGGCGCGGTGCCGATGCCTCCGCACCCGCAGGTTTCCGACGAAAACGCCAAGAAGCTGGCCGCCTGGATTCTGTCCCTGTAAGCCTTGCCTGTTTGGCGAAAAGGCCGGGTTCGCCCGGCCTTTTTTATTGTCGCGGCAATGTGAAAATGAATGTCTTCCCGCCCGAGCCCGAAGGGCCCCGGTGTGATATAAATCGCGCGTTTTCAGACCTTTCAGGGGTTTTCACGTGATTCACGCAAAATATTCCTTATCCGCGCTGGCGCTCGCCCTGGTTTTCGCGGCTTCTGGTTGTAGTCAAAAACCAGACGAAGGCGGCGATGTCATCAAGATCGGTTCCGTGGCGCCCCTGACCGGCCCGCAAACCCACATCGGCAAGGACAACGAGAACGGCGCCCGCCTGGCGGTGGACGAGATCAACGCCAAGGGCCTGGAACTGGGCGGCAAGAAGGTGAAGCTGGAACTGCTGGGCGAGGATGACCAGGCCGAACCCAAGACCGCCACCATCGTCGCCCAGAAGCTGGTGGATGCCGGTGTCGTCGCGGTGATCGGCCACCTGAATTCCGGCACCACCATCCCGGCTTCCAAGATCTACCACGACGCCGGCATACCCCAGATTTCCCCCTCAGCCACCGCCGTGGCCTACACCGCCCAGGGCTACAAGACCGCCTACCGGGTGATGGCCAACGACGCCCAGCAGGGCAAGGCCCTGGGCCAGTACGCCGTGGGCAAGATGGGGGCGAGGAAGATCGCCATCATCGACGACCGCACCGCCTACGGCCAGGGCCTGGCGGACGAGTTCGAGAAGGCCGCCAAGGCCGCCGGCGGCGAGATCGTGGCGCGGGAATTCACCAACGACAAGGCCACGGATTTCACCGCCATCCTCACCAGCATCAAGGGCAAGGCTCCGGACCTGGTGTTCTTCGGCGGCATGGACCCCCAGGGCGGCCCCATGGCGCAACAGCTCAAGCGCCTGGGCCTGAGCGCCAGGCTGCTGGGTGGCGACGGCCTGCAGAACGTCAACTTCCTCAAGCTGGCCGGCGCCGACGCCGAGGGCGTGGTGGCCTCCTCCCCCGGCCTGCCCATCGATTCCATGCCCGGCGGTCCGGATTTCCGCAAACGCTTCGAGTCCAAGTACGGCGTGATCCAGGTCTACGCGCCCTATTCCTACGATGCCGTGTATGCCCTGGTGGACGCCATGAAGCGGGCCAATTCCGCCGAGCCTGCCAAGGTGCTGGCCGAACTGCCCAAGGTGGACATCCAGGGCGTGAGCGGCCCGGTGAAGTTCGATGCCAAGGGCGACACCATGGATGGCGCCGTGACCGTCTACGAGGCCAAGGGCGGTACCTGGCAGGTGCTGGAAACAGTGAAATAAAAGTAGGCAGCGGTCAGTGGGCAGTCGGCAGAAATACGGCCTAGCTGACGACTGAAGACTGTCGACTGCCAACTTGATATGGACATCTTCACCCAGCAACTCATCAACGGCCTGGTGCTGGGCAGCATCTATGCCCTGGTGGCACTGGGCTACACCATGGTCTACGGCATCCTGGAGCTGATCAACTTCGCCCATGGCGAGGTGACCATGATCGGCGCCATGGTGGCGCTGACCGTGATCGGCGTCTTGATGGGCGTCGCCCCTGACCTGCCCGGTCTCATGGTCGTCTTCGGTGGCCTGCTCATCGCCATTCCCGCCTGCATGGCCCTGGCCTTCGGCATCGAGAAGATCGCCTACCGGCCATTGCGCCGCGCGCCCCGGCTGGCGCCCCTGATCACCGCCATCGGCGTGTCCATCATCCTGCAGAACCTGGCCATGCTGGTGTGGGGCCGCCAGTACGTGTCGTTTCCCCCCATCCTGCCGCGCGGCCAGCATGAAATCCTGGGCGCCCACATCACCGACCTGCAAATCTTCATCGTCGTGCTTTCCTTCTCCCTCATGGCCGGGCTCTGGCTGCTGGTGGAGCGAACCCGCCTGGGCCGGGCCATGCGCGCCACCGCCCAATCCAGGGAAGTGGCGGAACTGATGGGCGTGAACGTGGACCGGGTCATCTCCGCCACCTTCGTCATCGGCGCCGCCATCGCCGCCATCGCTGGCGTGATGGTGAGCGCCTACTACGGCCTGGCTCATTACTACATGGGCTTCATGCTGGGCCTGAAGGCCTTCTCGGCGGCCGTGCTGGGCGGCATCGGCAACATCGCCGGGGCCATGCTGGGCGGCTTGCTGCTGGGGGTCATCGAGGCCCTGGGCGCCGGCTACATCGGCGACATCACCGGTGGTTTCCTGGGCAGCCATTACCAAGACGTGTTCGCCTTCTTCGTGCTGATCCTGGTGCTGGTGTTCCGACCTTCCGGACTGTTGGGGGAGCGGGTTGCAAGCCGTGCATAAGTACCTGGGCGCCCGGCCCCGCCTGACCCTGGTTCTGCTGGCGGCGCTGCTGGTGATCCTGCCCTTCGTGGTGGGCGCGGGTCTGGGCAATTCCTGGGTGCGGGTGCTGGATTTCGTGCTGCTCTACGTGTTGCTCGCCCTGGGCCTGAACATCGTGGTGGGCTACGCTGGCCTGCTGGATCTGGGCTACATCGCCTTCTACGCCCTGGGCGCCTACCTCTATGCCTGGCTGGCCAGCCCCCATTTCGGCCTGCATCTGCCGTTCTGGGCCGTGCTACCCCTGGGCGCGGCCCTGGCGGGCATGTTTGGCGTGCTGCTGGGGGCACCCACCCTGCGCCTGCGCGGCGACTACCTGGCCATCGTCACCCTGGGCTTCGGCGAGATCATCCGCATCTTCATGAACAACCTGAACGCGCCCTTCAACCTGACCAACGGGCCCCAGGGCATGAACCTGATCGACCCGGTGAGCATCGGCGGCGTGTCCCTGGGCAGAAGCCTGCGGGTGTTCGGCTTTACCCTGCCCTCCACCTACCTGTATTACTACCTGTTCCTGGCCGCGACCCTGCTGGTCATCGTCATCGCCATGCGCCTGCAGGATTCCCGCATCGGCCGGGCCTGGGCGGCCCTGCGCGAGGATGAGGTGGCGGCGGCGGCCATGGGCATCAACACCCGCAACGTGAAGTTGCTGGCCTTCGCCATGGGCGCCACCTTCGGCGGCCTGGCCGGCGGCCTGTTCGCGGCCTTCCAGGGCTTCATCAGCCCGGAAAGCTTCAACCTGTGGGAGTCCATCCTGGTGTTGTGCATGATCGTCCTGGGCGGCATGGGCAACATTCCCGGCGTGATCCTGGGCGCGGTGCTGCTGACCGTGATCCCCGAGGCCCTGCGCTACCTGGGCGACCTGCAACGGGCCACCCTGGGCCATGTGGTGGTGGACCCGGCCGATCTGCGCATGCTGCTGTTCGGCGTCGCCCTGGTGGCCATGATGCTGTTCCGCCCGGCCGGCCTGCTGCCCTCGCGCCAGCACAAGCGGGAGTTCAGCGCCCAGGATGGCGTCGCCGAGCAGGAGCAGGCCGACCTCTACGATGCGCGGGCCTGACCATGGCCGACCTGCTGGTTGTTACCAACGTCACCAAGCGCTTTGGCGGCCTCGCCGCCCTGGACGATGTATCCCTGAGCGTGGGCGAGGGCGAGATCTACGGCCTCATCGGCCCCAACGGCGCCGGCAAGACCACCCTGTTCAACTGCATGACCGGGCTGTATTCGGTGACCTCCGGCCAGGTTCTCTTGTCCGGAGCGGCGGTGCAGGGCCTGAAACCTCACCAGATCGTGACCCGGGGGTTCGCGCGGACTTTCCAGAATATCCGCCTGTTCGCCAACATGACCGCCCTGGAGAACGTCATGGTCGGGCGCCATGCCCGCACCCGGGCGGGAGTGCTCGGCGCCGTCATCCGCGGCGCCCGGACCCGCGCCGAGGAGGCCGCGATCCACGACAAGGCGCGCGAACTGATGGATTACGTGGGCCTGAAGAACAAGGGCCGCGGCCTGGCCGGGCATCTGCCCTACGGCGACCAGCGCCGCCTGGAGATCGCCCGCGCCCTGGCCACGGAACCGCGCCTGCTGGCCCTGGATGAGCCGGTGGCGGGCATGAACCCCATCGAACGTCGCCAGATGGGCGAGCTGTTCCTCAAGTTGCGGGCGGGCGGGGTCACCCTTTTGCTGATCGAACACGACGTGAAACTGGTGATGGGCCTGTGCGACCGGGTGGCGGTGCTGGACTATGGCCGCAAGATCGCCGAGGGCGAGCCCGAGTCGGTGCAGAAGGACCCCGCCGTCATCGCCGCCTATCTGGGCGGGGAGGCGGCGTGAGCCTGCTGTCCGTGCGCGGACTGAAGGTGGCCTACGGCGGCATCCAGGCCGTGCGCGGCATCGATTTCGAGGTGGCGGAAGGCGAGCTGGTCTGCCTGATCGGCGCCAACGGCGCGGGCAAGAGCAGCACCCTCAAGGGGGTGATGGGCCTGGCCCATCCCCACGGCGAAGTCCTGTTCGCCGGCGAGCGCCTGCACAAGCTGCCCACCCACGCCATCGCCTGCCTGGGCCTGGCCCTGGTGCCGGAAGGCCGGGGCATCTTCGGCCGCCTGACGGTGGCCGAGAACCTGGACATGGGGGCCTACACGCGCGACGACAAGGCGGGCGCGCGGGCGGACCTGGGCCGGGCCTATGAACTGTTTCCCCGTCTGGCGGAAAGGCGGGCGCAGCTTGCGGGCACACTGTCCGGCGGCGAACAGCAGATGCTCGCCATCGCCCGGGCCCTCATGAGCCGGCCCCGCCTGCTACTCCTGGATGAGCCGAGCATGGGACTGGCGCCGCTCATGGTGATGAAGATCTACGAGACCATCGCCGCCATCGCCCGGGAAGGCGTGACCATCCTGCTGGTGGAGCAGAACGCCAATCTGGCCCTGCGCGTCAGCCAGCGGGCCTACGTCATGGAAAGCGGCGCCATCACCCTCTCGGGCGCGGCCTCTGATCTGGCGTCCGACAGCCAGGTGCGCGCCGCCTACCTGGGGGATTGATCGCGGGCTTGCCCGCTCTTCGGTGGCATCCTCCGGCAAGCATCGTTGCAGCGCCGCAACATCTTCAAACCCGCACATCCTGTGCGCTAGCTAACAATCGAATGTTCTAATATTCCCCAATATACTGCGGGCTCTGTACCAGATACCTGTTTTCCCCCTTTGTTTTCAACCCTCTAGGAGTTTTGCCATGAAGAAGATTTCCGCCCTGGTCCTGGCCCTGGTTGCCCAATCCGCCTTCGCCCAAGGCGCCGCCACCCCCGAGTCCACCGCCGCCCAGCTGCTGGATCCCGCCAAGGTTGCCGACGTCGCCAAGGATCCCAAGGCCGCCGTCGCCGCCATGACCAACCTGATGGATCCCGCCACCGCCATCATCATGATGCAGAAGGGCATGGACCCCGCCACCTTCACCAAGATGGCCCAGGCCGGCATGTCCCCCGACATCCTGAAGTCCTACGCCGCCTTCCTGGACCCCAACATGTACACCAAGTGGCTGGCCGCTTCCATGGACCCCAACTTCTACATGGCTGGCATGGCTCCCTTCCTGAACCCCAACATGTACATGAAGTGGATGATGGCTCCTCTGGATCCCCGCGTTCTGCAGATGAGCATGGCTCCCCTGAACCCCAACATGTACATGAACTGGGCCATGGCTCCCATCGCTCCCGCCAACATGAACCTGATGATGGCTCCCCTGAACCCCAACCTGTACACCCAGTGGGCCGCCGCCGCTGCTGATCCCAAGACCTACGGCACCTGGGGCGCCCTGATGAACCCCGCCACCTACGGCAACATCGCCAACCCCCTCGCCGGCCTCATCCCCGTGCCCGCCGCTCCCGCCGCCAAGTAATTCGCGGTTAGACCCGGCCTGAAAAGGGCGGAACTTCGGTTCCGCCCTTTTTTTTTCCCTAATCAAGCATGTTACTATCCGCTAATATTTTTTATCTCGCTGATTGTTAAGGCACTAGTCATGACATGCCGTAAGGCGTTGGCAGTATCCCTGTTGGCAATGGGCTTTTCCCTGGGCGTCCAGGCTGAAGCCGGTTCGACGCGCGCACCGGCCAAGGCCGGCAAACCCGCCGCGCTGAAGACCAAGCAAATCAGGCAGAAAGATGGCAGCGTCGTGGTCCGCCTGTCATTGCCCAGACGGGCACGGGCGCCGGCGAGCTCCCCCGGCGTGGTCGCCATGCCGGATCGGGAAGCGAAGGCTTCCCCGTCGGACGGGGTGGCCGGCAACGACTCCCAGATCCTCAAGGAATGGCTGGATGCGGTCACCGAGCCCCGCTTCATGACCGCCCTGGCATCCGTCGCCATGGAACCCGGTGTCACCGCGAAGAGCATGAACCGGCCCCTCGACCCGGCCCTGGTGCGCAACTGGGCCGAGTTCGTCGACCCGCATCTCTACCTGCGCTGGATGGCATCGGGCGTGGATTACAAGTTCAATCAGGCCATCCTCAGGCAGTCGCCCGATCTCAACCTGGCTCCCCATGCGGTCCTGACCCTGATCGGCAACATGGTTCCGGTTTTTGCCCGGGCGGGCGTTCCACTGAAGCCCACCCTGTGGTCGAAGGCCTACGGCGAGGGCCCTGGTGGACGGGAAGCCGCCCAGGAGTGGCTCAAGCTGCCCATGGCGGAACCCGCCTCCAACCCCTGGCTCAGCCACAATCCGAACTACCGCTACTGACGGCGCGCCCGATGGCCAGGTAGCCGCGTTCCGTCAACACCCCATCCAGGGGGATATCCCAGGGGTCCCTCGGAATCCGGTCCACCTGCTGGGCCGAGAACGCCACCCCGATCAAACGCGGCTTCCGCAGGAAGCGTCGCCGGGCCAGCCCGGCCAGGCTGGCATCGTAGTAACCGCCCCCCATGCCGATTCGCCATCCCCGCGCATCGAACCCCAACAGGGGCATGAACAGGGTTTCCAGCTGATACGCCCGGCCCTTTCTGGCGGGCGGAGCGTGATATTCGGGGATGCCATAGCGGTTGAGAACCCAGGCCGGACGATCCCCGAGCCGGGTGAACCAGAGTTTCTTCCGACGCCGGCCGGGCACGACGGGCAGATGGCATTCGATGCCCATGCCCAGGGCCCGCTGGAGCAGGGGCAGGACGTCGATCTCGCTCTTGGCGGGAATGTAGAAACCGATGCGGCGCGCGCGTGTCAGCAGGCGATGGCGCAGGGCATGGCGGACCAGTTGCCGTCCGGCGTCTCGGCGTTGCGCGGCCGTCATGGCTCCCCGTTGCCGCCGCAATTCACGGCGCAGGGAAGCCTTATCGGGATAGTCGCGAGAGTGGATCATGTTGACGGAGGGTCTCCCCGCTTGCGCCGTCCAGACCGCAATCCTGAACCCGGGGGTTCAAGGTCGGTCACGGTTCAGCCGCTTCGGGTACATGGGCAAGCCACGCGCACGCCCGCGATGAAGACCGTGACCTGCGCTTACGCTTATCGGTTCAAAGAATACGCGACCTTCGCGAACGCAGCAGGGAGATTGATGGATCACTCGGGACGGGCCGTCACGAGTGATCAGAACAGATTATCTTGCTGGGCCATGGCCTGATCAAGCAGGCCCGTGAGGTGTTCGATCCGCTCCCGGTGCTCGCGGGTGTCGGGTTGCGCGGGGCGGGCGGCGAGGTAATCGTGGGTGATGTTCAGGGCGGCCATGATGGCGATGCGTTCCAGGCCGATGACCTTGCCGCCGTCGCGGATCTCGCGCATCTTGCGATCCAGGTAGGACACCGCCTGCAGCAGGCCCTCCCGCTCGTCCTCCGGGCAGGCCACGCGGAACTCGCGGCCCATGATGGCGACATCCAGACTGACGTTGTTGGAGCTGGCCATGTCAGCGCCTTTCCGGCTGTGGGCGGGGGAAGGATTCCGCCCCGGTGGGCAGCGGGCGGAGCGAGCGTCGGGGGCGTTTCATCCTAGTCCGGAATCTTGTTGAGCAGGGCTTCCATGCGGGCGCGCGCCTCGTCGAGGCGATCGGCGAGCTGCTTGTTGCCGCTCTCCAGCACGACGACCTGCTGACGCAACTTGAGAGTTTCCGCGCGCATTGCCTGATAGCGCTCCAGCATCTGAGCGAGCTTGCTTTCCAGGGTGTCCAGTTCGGCCTGCATGCCGGCACTATAATTGCCGCGATTTTCCCGCGTCAACCAAGGGTTTCGCGCCGCCCGGCCGATTCTCCGCCGGTCCGGGCGGCGGGGCCCGCGCCAGCCCCGTTCCAGCCGCCCGAAACGGATACTCAGCCCGCGTGGAACGCGCGACTGGATTCCCGCACGGTCTCCACCAGCACGCTCACGTTTTCCGGTGGCGTGAACTGGGAGATGCCATGCCCCAGGTTGAAGACATGGCCCGAGCCCTGGCCGTAGCTGGCCAGGATGGCCTTCGCTTCCGCCGCCACGGCTTCCGGCGTGGTGAGCAGGATGCTCGGGTCCATGTTGCCCTGCAGCGCCACCTTGTCGCCGACCCGGCGGCGGGCGTCGCCGATGTCGATGGTCCAGTCCAGGCCCACCGCGTCGCAGCCGCTGGCGGCGATGTGCTCCAGCCAGAGGCCGCCGCCCTTGGTGAAGACGATGCGCGGCACGACGCGGCCTTCCCGTTCCCGGGTCAGGCCGGCCATGATGCGGGCCATGTAGGGCAGGGAGAATTCCAGGTAGGCGGCCTGGGACAGCATGCCGCCCCAGGAATCGAACACCATCACGGCCTGGGCGCCGGCCTCGATCTGGGCGTTGAGGTAGTCGATCACCGCCTGGGTGGTGACTTCCAGGATGTGGTGCATGAGGTCCGGGCGGCCGTACATCATGCGCTTGACCTGGGTGTAGCTGTCGCTGCCCTCCCCCTCGACCATGTAGCAGGACAGGGTGAAGGGACTGCCGGAGAAACCGATCAGGGGCACCGAGCCGTCCAGGGCCTTGCGGATCTCGGCCACGGCGTCGATGACGTAGCGCAAATGGTCGTGGGGATCGGGGGCCTTGAGATTGCGGATCGCCCATTCTTCCCGCAGGGGCCGCTCGAACTTGGGGCCCTCGCCCTCGGCGAAATACAGGCCCAGGCCCATGGCGTCCGGCACGGTGAGGATGTCGGAGAACAGGATGGCCGCGTCCAGGTTGTAGCGCGCCAGGGGCTGCAGGGTGACCTCGGTGGCCAGGGTCGGCGACTTGCACAGGTTCAGGAAGCTGCCCGCCCGGGCACGTGTCGCGCAGTATTCCGGGAGATAGCGGCCGGCCTGGCGCATCAGCCAGGTCGGCGTGTGGCCGGTGGGTTGCCGCAGCAGCGCGCGCAGGAAGGAGTCGTTCTTGAGGGCGGTCATGGTGGTGGGTTCCTGGAAAAACCGCGACATTCTAACCGCTCATGGCCCGTTGGCCGTCCCGCGATGGAGGCCGCCGGCGCGTTCAACCATCCTGGCCCGAATCAAGGGGCGGGGCCTTGCCTTCTCCGGAAAGGGCCGGGTAGCGGATCTGTTCCACCAGATCGCGGGTGGTCCTGTCGGGCGTCGAGGTGAACAGGCTCACCACGACAATGACGAGAAACCCGGCGGGAATGCCGAACACGCCGGCGGAGACATCGCCGATGCCCCACCATTTCTCCATGCCCGTGAACTTCACGCCGACCAGGTAGTACAGGGTCAGCCCCAGGCCCGTCAGCATGCCCGCCACGGCGCCCTGGCGCGTCGCCCGGCGCCAGAAGATGCCCAGCACCAGGGCCGGGAAGAAGCAGGCGCCGGCGATGGAAAAGGCCCAGGCCACCATGGACAGGATGGTGTCGGGCCGCAGGGAGGCCACCCAGGCCGCCACCACGGCCACGCCCAACAGCACCGCCTTGGAGATCGCCAGGCGGCGGGTGGTGGTGGCGTTGGGATTGATCATCTGGAAATAGACGTCGTGGGACAGGGCGTTGGCGATGGTCAGCAGCAGGCCATCGGCGGTGGACAGGGCCGCCGCCAGGCCGCCGGCCGCCACCAGGCCGGCCACCACGTAGGGCAGGCCGGCGATCTCCGGCGTGGCCAGCACGATCACGTCCGGGTTGAGGGTGAGCTCCGCCAGTTGCAGGATGCCGTCACGGTTGATGTCCTCCACCGCCACCAGGCCCACCTTGGTCCAGGAGGCCACCCAGGTGGGCAGTTCGGCGATGGCCGTGCCGATGACGTTGGTGTAGACCTCGTACTTGGCGAACACCGCGTAGGCCGGCGCCGTGAAATACAGCAGGAAGATGAAGAACAGGGACCAGAACACCGATTCCCGCGCCTCCCGGACCGAGGGCGTGGTGTAGTAGCGCATGAGCACGTGGGGCAGGGCCGCCGTGCCCACCATGAGGCAGAAGGCCAGGGCCAGGAAGTTGCGCCGCGCCTCGTCGCGCTGGGCCGCGTCGGCGCCGGGAAAGGCCTCGGCGTGGGGGTGGAGCGGCTGGGCCTTTTCCTGGGCGGCCTTCATCGCCCTGTGCCATTGCTCGCGCTGGGCCGAGGCCGCGTCCGGCTGGTCGCGCAGGCGCTGTTCCAGCATGTCCGCCCGCGCCGCGTAGGCCCGCCGCGCTTGCTCCTGGGCCGGGTCGGCCATCAGCACCCGCTCCCGCTCCTCCAGTTCCTGCATCACCGAGCCATACACCAGTTGCGGCAAGGGCACGTTGGTGACCTTGTAGGACATGAACACCACCGGCACCAGGTAGGCGATGATCAGAATGATGTACTGGGCCACCTGGGTCCAGGTCACCGCCCGCATGCCGCCCAGGAAGGAACACACCAGGATGCCGGCCAGGCCCACGAACACGCCGGTCTCGAAGGCGATGCCGAGGAAGCGGCTGGTGACGATGCCGACGCCGTAGATCTGGGCCGTGACATAGGTGAAGGAAGCCAGGATCGCCCCCAGCACGGCGATGGAGCGGGCCAGGTTGCCGCCGTAGCGGGCGCCGATGAAATCCGGGATGGTGAACTGGCCGAACTTGCGCAGGTAGGGCGCCAGCAGCAGGGCCACCAGCACGTAGCCGCCGGTCCAGCCCAGGACGAAGGCCAGGCCGTCGTAGCCCTTGGCGTACAGGGTGCCGGCCATGCCGATGAAGGAGGCGGCGCTCATCCAGTCCGCGCCCGTGGCCATGCCGTTGTAGATCGCCGGCACGCGCCGGCCCGCCACGTAGTACTCGTCCACGTCGGAGGTGCGGCTCATGATGCCGATGCCCGCGTAGAGGGAGATGGTGGCGGCCATGAACACCCAGCCGATCCACTGTTCCGGCATGCCCATGAATTCCGCCACCGCCAGGGTGAACAGGAACAGCACGAAACCGCCGGTGTAGAAGCTGTAGTAGCGGAACAGGTTGCGGAGGTAAACCTTCTTCACCCGTTTGCCCCGGATAAGACCCGAAAATGCCCGGATTGTAGCCCGCGCGACGTGCCGCCGAGGCATGGATTGGCCCTGCGGCGCCAACCCGGCCGTCGGATTCGCGCTCAGCGGGCCCGGGAACGAAGGGCGGCCAAGCGGAACCTGAGCGCCTTCTCCAGCGCGACGATCAGCCCGCTCGCCAGGGCGAAGGCGATGATGCCCAGCCAGGCGCGGGCATCGATGGGCGCGGTGTGGAACAGGGTGTTGAACAGGGGCAGGTAGGTAAAGGCCAGTTGCAGCGCCAGCATCAGGCCGGCGCCGAGCCACACCCAGCGGTTGCTGAACAGGCCCATGGACCAGAAGGAGCGGGTCAGGGACCGGCAGTTGAACAGGTAGACCAGTTCCACCATGACGAACACGTTGGCCGCCACCGTGCGCGCCTCGGCCAGGTTGCCGCCCCGTTCCAGCTCGAGCAGGAACAGGCCGAAGGCGCCCAGCAGCAGCAGCACGCCCACCAGCGCGATGCGCCAGACCAGCACCCGGTCCAGGATGGGCGCGGCGGGCGGGCGCGGCGGCCGGCGCATGATGCCCTTCTCGGCCGGCTCGAAGGCCAGGGTCAGGCCCAGCAGCACCGCCGTGGTCATGTTGATCCAGAGAATCTGCAGGGGCGTGATGGGCAGCGTGACCCCGGCCAGGATGGCGGCCAGGATCACCAGGCCCTCGCCGGCGTTGGTGGGAATGGTCCAGGTGATGAACTTCACCAGGTTGTCGTAGATGCCCCGGCCCTCCTCCACCGCCGCCTCGATGCTGGCGAAGTTGTCGTCGGTGAGCACCATGTCCGCCGCCTCCTTGGCCACCTCGGTGCCGGCGAGGCCCATGGCGATGCCGATGTCCGCCTGCTTCAGGGCCGGCGCGTCGTTGACGCCGTCGCCGGTCATGGCCACCACCTGGCCGTTGGCCTGCAGGGCCTCCACCAGGCGCAGTTTCTGCTCCGGCTCCACCCGGGCGAACACGTCCACGTCACGAGCCGCCCGGCGCAGGCTTTCCCCGTCCATGGCGGCCAGTTCCCGGCCGGCCAGGGCCGATGATCCGCCCTGGGCGATGCCGAGCTGGCGGGCGATGGCCAGGGCGGTTTCCGGATGGTCGCCGGTGATCATCTTGACCCGGATGCCGGCGGCGTGACAGGTCTTCACCGCGGCGATGGCCTTGGCCCTGGGCGGGTCCAGCATGCCGGCCAGGCCCAGGAAAACCAGGCCCCGCTCCAGCCGCTCCGGGCCGAGCGCCTGGTCGGCGGCAAGGCGGGCATGGGCCAGGGCCAGCACGCGCATGCCCTGCCGGGCCAGGTCCCGGGCCTCCGCCTCGATGGCATCCCGGGCCAGGGCCGCTTCCCGCCCCGTCCCGTCCAGCATGGCGGCGCAGGCCGGCAGCAGGCGTTCCAGGGCACCTTTCACGTAGATCAGGCGGTCGCCCTCGATCTCGTGCACGGTCGCCATGGACTGGCGGGTGGCGTCGAAGGGCAGTTCGTCCAGGCGGGGGAATACGGCGCGCAGGGTGGTTTCATCCAGCCCGGCCTTGCGGGCGGCCACCAGCAGGGCGGCTTCGGTGGGGTCGCCGGTGATGCGCCAATGGTGTCCGTCCCGGCGCAGGCTGGCATCGTTGCACAACACGCCGGCCAGCAGGGCCTCGCGCAGGGCGCCTTCAAGGCCGCCCTGCGCCATGTCCACGTCGCCTTCCAGGCCGTAGCCCTGCCCGCTCACCGGGTGGCGGCGGCCGCCCGCCCACAGGGCGCGAACGGTCATGGCGTTCTCGGTGAGTGTGCCGGTCTTGTCGGAGCAGATCACCGTGGTGCTGCCCAGGGTCTCCACCGCCGGCAATTTGCGGATGATGGCCCGGCGTTTGGCCATGCGCGCCACGCCGATGGCCAGGGTGATGGTGATGGCCGCCGGCAGGCCCTCGGGAATGGCGCCCACCGCCAGGGCCACCGCCGCCATGAACATGGCGTAGGCCGACTCGCCGCGCAGCACGCCGATGGCGAAGGTCAGCGCCGCGAATCCCAGGATGACGATCAGCAGGCGCCTGGCGAACACCCCCATCTTGCGGGTGAGGGGGGTGCTCAGGCTGGGCGCCGCGGCGATCAGGCCGGCGATATGGCCGGTCTCGGTGGCATCGCCGGTGGCGATGACCAGGCCGTGGCCCTGGCCGGCGGCCACGTGGGTGCCGGTGTAGGCCATGTTGCGCCGGTCCGCCAGGGGGGTATCGGGCGCCATGACCAGGGCGGGCTGCTTGTCCGCCGGCAGGGATTCGCCGGTCAGGGCCGCTTCCACCAGGCGCAGTTCCTTGCCGTGCATCAGGCGCAGGTCGGCGGGCACCTTGTCGCCGGCGCTGAGCCACACCACGTCCCCCGGCACCAGCCCGACCGCGTCCATGCGCCGCCGCTCCCCCTCGCGCAACACCGTGACTTCCGTGGCCACCGCCCGCGCCAGGGCCGCCAGGGCGGATTCCGCCCGGCCTTCCTGGACGAAGCCCACCAGGGCATTGACCAGCACCACGCCGAGGATGACCCCGGCATCCGCCCATTCCCCCAGGAAGGCGGTCACCAGGCCGGCCACCACCAGCACCGCCACCAGGGGTTGCGTCACCTGGTCGAGCAAGCGCGGGAACGCGCCGCGGGGCGGGCGCGGGCTGGGCCGGTTCGGGCCGTGATGGGCCAGGCGCCGGGCCGCGTCGCTCTCCGTCAGCCCGAAGGCCGGGTCCACATCCAGGCGCCGCGCCGTCTCGGGGGGGCTGAGGGTATGCCAGTGCGTGCGTGTATGGGACATGGCGGGTACCAAAAAAACAGGCGACCGGAGTCGCCTGAAAAGCTGCTGTCGCTCTTGCGCAGCTAAGCCCTGCTCAAGGGATCCGTGAATTCAGTCTAGCCCTTCGTCACCTGTCTCATGGGTAAGGCGGGCGCGGGCCGCTCCGGCCAGCGCGACGCCTGGCCGGGAAGCGGGGTTGAATGGTGGAGCGCGCCCATGGCGGAAGCATAGGCACTCGACATGGATGCCGAATTGGCGATCGCGCGTAAGGGAAACACGTACAGGGCCGGAGGAGGCAGGCTGTCCGCCGGCGTCAGGCCGTCATCCCACCCCCGCTTGGCACCCCGGGACTCCCGCCCTTTCAATCTTCCCGACGGGCGGGGCCCTCGGCTTGTCCGCCGACCCGGGGCAGGCCCAGGTGCAGGGCCGCCTTGGCCAGCAGATGGGCCGATACCGGGGCGGTGATGAACAGGAACAGGGTGATCAGCGCCTCGTGCAGGCTGGCGCCGTTGCCCTGGCTGGTGAAAAACACCGAGGACGCGATCAGCAGGCAACCGACCCCCAGGGTGGTGGCCTTGGTGGGGCCATGCAGGCGGGTATAGAAATCCCGCAGCCGGGCCAGGCCCAGGGAACCGATGAAGGTGAACACGGCGCCGGCCAGGATGAGGAAGGACAACAGGTATTCGAGCATGTCCGTCACCTATTCGATGATGTCGCCGCGCAGCAGGTATTTGCACAAGGCCACGGTGCCCACGAAGCCCATCAGGGCGATGAGCAGGGCCGCCTCGAAATAGAGCGGGCTGTCCAGGTGGATGCCCAGCAGCACCAGCAGGGCGATGGTGTTCACGTACAGGGTATCCAGGGCCAGGATGCGGTCCGGGGCGCTGGGGCCCCGCAGCAGGCGCCAGAAGCTCATGGCGACGGCGGCCGCCACCAGGGCGAAGGCGATGGGAATGACGATGGCCATCATGATTCGAAAACCTCCTTCAACGGCGCCTCGTAGCGCGCCTTGATGGCGGCTCCCACGGCTTCGGGGTCGGGCGCGTCCAGGGCGTGCACCAGCAGGGTGCGCCGGTCCGGGCTGAGCCGGGCCGAGACCGTGCCCGGCGTCAGGCAGATGGTGTTGGCCAGGAAGCTGATGGCCAGGTCGCTTTCGAGCTCCAGGGGCACCTCGATGAAGGCCGGACGCAACCGATCGGGACTGCCCAGGATGCGCCGGGCCACGGCCAGGTTGGCCAGGAACACGTCCAGGATGAACACGGCCAGGAAGCGGATCAGCACCCGGGGTTTGCGGATGCGCACCGTCTCCGGCCAGAAGCGCAGGGTGAACAGGGGAATCAGCCAGCCCAGCAGCAAGCCCAGGACGACGTGGCCGGGCGCCAGGCTGTTGTTGAGCAGCAGCCAGACCGCCGCCAGGATGGGGGTGAGCAGGGGATGGGGCAGCAGGCGGCGAGCATTCATGGCCTGGCTCCCAGGACGGCGTGCACGTAGTGATAGGGCTGCAGCAACTGCTCGGCCGTGGCGCTTGCCAGGGCAAGGATCGGTCCCGCCAGCGCGGCCAGGGCCAGGGCCAGCAGCAACAGGCCGATGGCGGGCATCAGGGGGGACGCGGCCGTCGCCATCCTGTCGGTATCGTCGGCCGCCGCCGCTTCCGGCCGGAAGAACAGCAGGCTGCCGGAGCGGGCCAGGGCGATCACCAGCAACAGTCCCCCGGTCAGCCCCAGGGCCAGGATCCAGGGCCAGGCGGGATGGTCCAGGGCCGCGCGCAGCAGCAGGAACTTGCCGATGAAGCCGGACAGGGGCGGCAGACCGGCCAGCAGCATGGCGAACAGGAAAAACAGCCCGCCCAGCAGGGGCGCCCCGGCCATGGCGCCGCCCGGCTCGAATCGGTCGGCCAGCTCGCCCCGGCTGTGGGCGATGCGGTCGGCCAGCAGGAACATGCCGGCGGCGGCGAAGGTGGAATGGGGCAGGTAGTAGAGACCGGCGGCGATGGCGTCGACGCTGCCCAGGGCGAAGGCGGTCAGCAGGGGGCCCACCGAGGCCACCACCAGATAGGCCGCCTGTTCCCGCAGGGTCCGGGCCGCCAGCACACCCAACACGCCGGCCACCAGGGTGGCCAGGGCCAGGGGCAGCAGCCAGGGCTCGATCAGTCCGGCCATGTCCCCGGCGCGCTCGCCGAACATGAGGGTGGACACGCGCAGGATGGAATAGGCCCCCACCTTGGTCATGATGGCGAACAGGGCCGCCACCGGCGCGCTGGTCCGGGAATAGGCCGCCGGCAGCCAGAGGTGCAGGGGCAGCAGCGCCGCCTTGAGGGCAAACACGGTGAACAGCAGCAGGCCGGCGGCCCGGGCCGGCCCCAGGTTCTCCGGCGAGACGGCGGCCATCCTCATGGCCAGGTCCGCCATGTTGAGGGTGCCGAACAGGCCGTACAGGGTGCCCACGGCGATCAGGAACAGGGACGAGCCGGCCAGGTTGAGCACCACGTAGTGCAGGCCGGCCCGGGTGCGCAAGCGCCCGCCTTGGTGTGCTTCACGCCCGCCGCCATGCAGGACCAGGCCGTAGGAGGCCAGCAGCAGCACCTCGAAGAACACGAACAGGTTGAACAGGTCGCCGGTGAGGAAGGCGCCGTTCAAGCCCATCAACTGCAACTGGAACAGCACGTGGAAATGGCGCCCGGCCACATCGATGCCCCGGCAGGCGTGGAGCAGGGCGAACAGGGCCACCAGGGCCGTGGCCATCAACATCCAGGCGGCCAGCCGGTCGGCCACCAGGACGATGCCGAAGGGGGCCGGCCAGTCGCCCAGGGCGTAGGTCAGGATGGCGCCGTCGTCCACGGCCCGCAGCAGGCACACGGCCAGGCCGATCTGGCCCAGCACGGCGGCGACGCTGAAGACCCGCCGCGGCCGGATATCCGCCTGGCGGAACATCAGCAGCAGGATGCCGGCCAGCAGGGGCAGCAGGATGGGGGCGATGACCAGGTGGTTCATGGGGTCACGCCCGCCCGATACCTTCCTCTCCCCCCTTTGCAAAAGGGGGGTTGGGGGGGATTCCGGCCGCCCGG
>WBZT01000359.1_pt1 | contig 38005 bp, 30 predicted proteins | sample 5204241 | NCBI WGS metagenome assembly WBZT01 (sample SAMN12344358, study PRJNA552823) | activated sludge metagenome | biome: Activated sludge suspended growth; feature: Nitrification reactor; material: Wastewater; isolation source: activated sludge from nitrification reactor of wastewater... | reverse complement strand
CTCAAGTTTAAAAATGGTTCCTTGACTTAAAGAATCGTAATTTTTATAGAAATAGAATGCAGGATCATGAGCAATATCGGGTAAACTGGAATAAAATACTCTCCAATAATTCAAACCTGGCGTCGTCCTGTTGGTAGGATCTGACGTTTTCCATACGATTCTCAATTTCGGATATTGTTTTGCATCGATCGCTTTCAAATCGACTTCCAGATCGGTAATTGGCCCAAATAATTTAGTTTCGCCTCCTAATGGGTTTATTCCATATATTTCTATACTTTGATTATCGGTACTTGCATCAAAACCATTGTATTGCCATAAAAAGCGATCGTACCTATCGGATGGTCCAATAATGGTTGAACCAACACTTCCTTGCTTGAAGTTAACAGAAATATCATTTCTTACCTGAGATTCATTTAGTAAATCTCCTACCTTATCCTTCGTTTCGTAATCAATTCTGTTTTTACCAAATACAATGGTATAAGGAACATTTCCTTTAGATAGAAATTCATCAACAGATTTTGCACCTATTGATTTTAAATAATCTATCAGGTTTTCCGGACCATCAAAACTCCACTCATCGCTATGAAGAGAATAATTGTATTGAACCAAAGTTTGAACAACCACATAATTTTGGTCAGGAATTACATTCTTTAGAAAATTTACAATTTTAATCCTATCTTCCTTTGTCTCCGTGGCAAAGAGAAAATAATTTGATCCCGCCATATTAGGTCCTCCAATACTTCCATAGTCAGATCCGGTTTTATTTGAAACTAACCTTTCAGTTAAGGGGTCAAGAAATGCTATGACTATTCCAGATAAATCGCTTCTGAAATTCCAATATTCGTAATCTGCCTTTACACTGTCCTTTAAATAAACTTTAGGTCTAATGTAGGTCGGGAGTTCGATGTAACCATTTAATGCAGTGAACTCCAGATTACCACTTAGGTATTCAAATTTACGCGAAGGTTCATTAATTTGAATACCATTAAAATCATCTCTTTTAAATTGAAAAAAATGGGATTGATTCCATCCCGTTTCTTTCCCAGGTATGTATATGAAAGAACTTGTTTTCCAGGCAAGAATTGCATTTCCGATACTATCTGGTCTTACTCTCCAATAATAGACAACATTTGGCAAGAGATTTTCATCTAATTTCCAATTTATTACTCCGCCAGTTTGGTAAAAATTTTTTGACTTTTTTAAGCTACTATTAAAATAGGAGGTTGTATCCAGTTCCATATAATAATTTGCTTTGGATGCAAACGTATTTCCATTATATGCAATCAAGGATGGTTTTTCTTCATTAATTATCGCAAATTCCTCAGGGTAAATTGGCCTGGCATTGTTTCCTATGACATAGTAAGAAAATCCCAATTCATTCATACCAGTAACCAGTGAATTATTCAACTCCGCTGCAGGTGTTGGACCTTCCTTTATTTCATTTTCGGGATCTATAGTTAGAAATAATTTATTTTTACCAATTGATCTGTTTTCAGATATTGGAATATTGAATGCTTCGAATGTCCTGTTTTCAGGCAAGGCTACGTTGCCACGGTATACAGTATCTTTACTTCCGTCCGGGTATTCATTTTCAATGATAACCTTAATACTATCTTTTGCGCTATACCCAAGGTTTACAAAGTCAATATTAAATTCGAAAGATTTTTGATCTGCAAAAATCAAATTCTCCTTGGATTTAGCTGTTGTTCCATCGGGTGTTATATCTACACTAGGGTTATTATTTAATTTTATCGCTGGGTCCCCATTAAAACTGGTTGATAGTGCCTGATATATATTTTCCTGACCATTGGTAGCAATTAGATCTTTGAATACCGCTCTCATGGCATCACCTACCGGTTCATTGTAATATTTACCACCAAGTTGAGAATACAAATCATTGCCAAATTTGTATAGAATTTGTGGTAATCCTGCAGAAGTGTTTGACAAATAAATAATGGATCCTTTATCCGCAGCAAGATTTTGAGATTCACTTATACTTCTATTGTTTAAAAACATCTCTCCTGCGTAGCAACCCATTGCGACGAACATATGATATTTCCCCTTATTCTTATACTCATTGATATTGTCTAAGTTAAAATCCAATCGAAACGAAATAGAATGACCCATGAATGAAATAATCGATACCCCTGAATTAATTAGATTACTTAACTTTTCAGAATTGATAACTTCAACCGGACCTGAACTTTCCTTATAGAAGGTTTCTACTATTCCACCAAAAGGATTTGTTTCGATTTCTGTTTCCATCCCTGATAACTGTGATCTAAGGGTAGCGTATAAAGTAGGATCACCTCCGGCAAGATGTACTACACGCTTTAACCACTCACGGTTTTCTATTGAATAAGTGGTATTGGCTAAATAAGATTCGTGTTCTTTAACTTTATTTAAATAATCAGTCAGTTCTTGCAAACTTAACACCGGTAATCTACCTATGGAATAGAGTGGATTTCTTAATGAATCACATACTAAAAGATAATCTGAAGCCGGTTCGCTATATGTTGGTACTAGATTCCACTCGTTGTATTGGGGATCTGTTCTATAGATTTCATATTCCAAACCTTTTCCAATAATCAATACATATTTCATATCAGGCCAAAGTGATTGGGAATATTGAAAAAAGTTCCGAAGGGCTATGCTGTGTCTTTTAACCCCAAATCCAAACTGCTCTTCTATATCTTCAATAAAAACTAACTTAACTTTGTAATTTCCTCCTTCTATACTTGAGCGATATTTTACATAATCATCAATTGCATCCTTTTGACCATTGCCGAGTTTATAAGAACTTAGGATCAAGTAATTGTAATTGCCGGATGCATAATCTTCCATTTTCACTTCAGAAATTTGAAGACTTGTAATAAACTGATTCTTGTTTACAATGAACAATTGTCTTTCTACATCGGAAGGCGGAAGATTAATTGGATAAGTACCATCAGATTGTTTGCTGCTTAAGAGATAGAAATTATTGGTAATATCAAACAAAATCATTTCATCTCCGCCATTAAAATCTTCAATAACAATTGTCTTTCTGGAAAGAGATGGTTTTATATAGAGGATCGCGGATGTTTGTTGATCAAATTTGAATTCAGAATCATATTTAACATCTATCGTGGATATACTAACCTTGTCTTCCGGTTGTGCATTGGCATACACTTTTAATATCATTCTGGAATTTAACTGGTCAGCCGCTAACTTGACCAGGCTTTCTCTGACTTTATATCCTGTAAATTGTATGGTTTGATATAAGTTGTTGTCTATAGCAAAATTTACTTTATGAATCGTTCCATCTCCGGAGCCCTCAGAGAAAACCCTGGCTTGAATCAGTGCGTCTTCGCCTGATTGAAAAATGTGCTTAAAATCCAGATTAAAAATTCTCTCTTGAAAATACCCTGTTCCGTAACCCTGACCTTCATCAAAATCAGGCAACTTTAAACTTCTTTTGGTACCATGGGCTCTTTTGGTTGGAAACTCATTAAAAGTATACGTTTCCTTCCTTACATAAGCGTCCTCTTTTATTAATGGATTGGAGTTATCGTTATTTTTGAATTCAATCCTTTTGCCTTTATTTACTGCAGACCAGGTTAGATAATATGCAGCAGTATCCGTAAACATACTGTATTCTTTATTAAATAATGGAGTATTGGACTTGAATAAGGAAGCATCAAGTTCAGCGCGATTATGGGTGGCATAGAATAGAATGTAATCCGAAGAACCTAAAGGAGATTCGGTGCTTGTCAATAATGAAATTTCCTGACCATTTTTGAAAATTTGAAATTGAGAAGTTTGAATATCACCTACAGGGATTCCTGCGGTTTCTAATTCCGCCTTGGTCAAGCTATATATTCCATCCACGGGTATATAAAACTTGAAATAACGTTGTCCTTTAACAATCCACTCGTTTCCATACTGGAAATTCCCATTAAAAAGCATCTGTGATCTCGTTGGAATAAAGGAGAGTATCCAAAGGATTGCTAATATTGAGTAGTTTTTCATGGAGCCCAAAGTTTAGGTATTTCAAAACACAAACATATTAAAAATATTTATAATATATATTAAAATCTTGATAATTCTCTTCAACGGTATGAATTTTAATGAAACTTTTATAATAATTGGTATATTATGCATTGTATATCAAGGTTTTATAAAATTATACATTTACCCTAGTGCTTTTACTGATCTTCAGAACCGAAACCAAAATCGAGAGGAATTACCCGTCACCATTCTCCTATGCGCACATCAAGCTGCTAAACTTCTGCAACAAAATCTTATTTCGATATTGAATCAGGATTACAGCCAATTTGAAGTTTTGGTAGTGAATGATGGCGAAGACATCGAAACAACTCAAATCATTCAATCTTTTCAGCTTACCTATCACCATTTAAACCTCATTGAACATCCAAAAAATAGTATAGGTAAGAAAGATGCCTTGATACATGGAATTCAAAAATGTAATTTTAACTGGATTCTGCTTACAGATGCAGATTGCAAACCAAATAGTCCATATTGGCTCCGCAAAATGATGAATTCAAGACGTCTTAACTCAACCATAGTTCTTGGCTTCGCACCATATCTCAGGTCTAGTGGGTTTTTAAATGGTTTAATTCGATTTGAAACAGTCTTAAATGGTATCCAATATCTTTCTGCAGCTGCTTCCCATTTTCCTTATATGGGTGTTGGCCGAAATCTGCTTTATCATAAATCCATTTTTAATGAGAAACTTATTAGAACTGACATGCCATTTGGCGATGATGATTTATTAATCAATCATTCAGCCCATTCTTTAAACACTACCATTTGCTTAGACCCGGATACTTTTGTTTACTCCGAAGCAAAGAACTCTTGGAGAGCATATTTTCGACAAAGAAAACGTCATTTTTCTACTGCCAGATATTATAGTTTTAATTCCAAGGTATATTTAGCTCTACTTAGTCTTAGTCTATTTCTTTTTTATATGTCTGTTGCATTACTATTGTGGAATTTGAAATTTATCTCTGCTTTAATCTTATGGCTACCTTGGACTTTAATCAATTGGTTTTCCGCGAGAAAGACTTTTTCAAAACTAAATGCTAAAGATCTTATTAATTTATATCCTATTTTTGAATTATCGTATTTATTATTTATTTTGACACAGTTCCCATTTATATTACTTAAAAAAGCTCAAGAATCTTGGAATTAATTCATCGATATATACATCCTTTGAGTGAAAATCAACAAAAGAGTTTGACAGAATTATTGCCATTATACCAATTCTGGAATGCACAAATCAACGTCATTTCCAGAAAAGATATGGATTCCTTTATTTTGCATCATGTACTTCATTCATTGACACTTACGAGATTCACTCAATTCAAACCAGGAACCAAAATTATTGATCTTGGTTGTGGTGGTGGCTTTCCGGGGATTCCCTTAGCTATATTTTATCCTGAAGTAGAATTTATATTAATAGATTCTATCGGTAAAAAAATTAAAGTGGTTCATGAGGTTTGTAAAACCTTGAATTTACAAAACGTAACTGCACATCATTGCAGAGTCGAAGATTGCAAGGAAAAAGTTCAGTTCATTGTAACCCGTGCCGTGGCGAGCCTTCAACAATTACTTATTTGGTCGCAACACAGGTTTGATAAGAAAGAAATGAATGCCCTTCCAAATGGATTAATTGCTTATAAAGGAGGAAATCTTCAGGATGAACTTAATGCCATAAAAAATACACATCCTTATGAAGTTTGGAATATTCACGACAAAATTCCTGAAAACTATTTTACTGAAAAATTTCTGATTTATGTTCAAAAATAACTTTTTAACCGCGCTTATTTTCACTTTATCCCTTTCCTTCAAACTACATGCTCAATCAATCTCCATAACGGAAGTATGTGATTTTTCAAATTTGATAAAGGAATCTTCAGGAATTTGTACAATTAACGGTGGTAAAAGTTTTTGGGTATTGAATGATAGTGATAACGATCCGGATATTTTTGAAATAGATTCTACCTGCACTATCCTTAGAACAGTCAAAGTTGAAAATACCGGGAAGAAAGATTGGGAAGAAATTACATCCGACGATCAAGGAAATATTTTTATTGGAGATTTTGGCAATAATGACAATAATCGCAAAGATCTGGCCATATATAAGATAAAATATTCAGATTTAATGAGCATGGATAAAGTTAAAGCTGAAATTCTCCATATTAAATACCTTCAGCAAACTGAATTTCCCCCGGATGACAGTCATAAAAACTTTGATATGGAAGCGATGGTTTGGTTGGATGGAAAATTACATTTATTTTCTAAAAACAGAACCAATCCATTCAGTGGATTCACCTATCACTATAGCCTTAGTGACGCTCCCGGAGATTATATACTTAGTCCTTTAGATAGTTTCAATACAGGTCCTGGCCCCTATATTTTATTTTGGGTGACTGCTGCCGCTATCTCTCCGGATGGTCAAAAGTTAGTATTACTCAGTCATGACAAATTATGGCTTTTTAGTCCATTGAATCAAGATCACTTTTTTGATTCACCTGTAAAAAATATTTCCTTGGCTCATTTTAGTCAAAAGGAGGGAATATGTTTTGGAATCCATAACAATGTCTTCATTTGTGATGAGATGAATAAGACGCTTAATAATGGTGGCAAGTTATATACGACGAATTTGGATCAAATTCTTTCTACTTTCTCAAACAATCGGCTTATCGAAAAAAGCCTGATTTATGCCCATGAATTTTTGGAATTGGACCTATCTCCCATTGATCTAATAGAAATATTTGATACCCAAGGCAAAAAATTTATCTCCAAAGAAAATTTAACTTCAGGTCATCTCAATATTGAACACTTGTTCACCGGGTTATATTATGTCATGATTAAAAGTGGCAGAGAAATAAAAAATCTACTGTTATATAAAAACTAAGTGATTTTTTTAAATGTAACTTCATGTAGAAAGATTACAACTTATTAATTTACATCCCTATTAATCCATTCATCTCATGAATAGATCCTAAATTTCAATCCCATTTGATTTTACCGTTAAACTCTCCCTTTTCAATTTTAATTTCATCCACTTCTGCTAATCTTAAATTATGTAATAATCTTAATTTTGAAGTTTATAATGTTCTACAGATGAACCAAGGTAGCAGATATTTGGCTATCTTTTTTGCCCATTTTGCCTCCTCATGAATACGTCATTTTAATCTGTATTTATTTTTTTTCTTCATATAGAAAAATAACTAATTTATTCGTCCTATCTTCGCATGTTTTCTGATAATATGCTCCAATATCAACGCCACCTCGTTACTGCTGCCTTACCTTATGCCAATGGACCCCTACACATTGGGCATCTTGCTGGAGCCTATCTTCCGGCCGATATTTATGTTCGTTTTATGCGTCTGATGAGCAAAAATGTAGTCTTTGTTTGTGGTTCGGATGAACATGGCGCTGCTATTACGATGCGAGCCATGAAAGAAGGTTTAAGTCCTCAAGAAATTATTGACAAATATCATCAACTTTTCATTGATACATTTAAGGGGATTGGAATTGAGTTTGATCATTATGACCGGACGAGTTCACCAAAGCATCATAGTATTTCTCAACAAATTTTTCATCATCTATACGATGAAGGAAAATTTACAGAAATTGAAAGCAATCAATATTATGATGAAGAATTCAAACAATTTCTGGCGGACCGGTATATCATTGGAACTTGCCCAAAATGCAATTACCCCTCTGCGTATGGTGATCAATGTGAACAGTGTGGCAGTTCATTAAGCCCTACAGATTTATTAAATCCTAAATCGGTCCTGAGTGGCCAGCCGCCTATCCTGAAATCTACCAAGCACTGGTATTTTCCATTAGATGAACACGCAGATTGGTTAAATACTTATATTACAACCGGTTTTCTTGAAGGGAAGGAACATCATGATGTTCAACTATGGAAAAATCATGTTTTAGGACAATGCAAATCCTGGATAGATAATGGCCTTCAACCCAGAGCCATGACAAGAGATCTGGATTGGGGAATTGATGTACCACAGGATATTCCCGGAAGTAAGGGTAAAAAACTTTATGTCTGGTTAGATGCCCCTATTGGTTATATATCTGCAACGCAACAATGGGCAGAAAATAATAAGCAAAACTGGGAAGACTATTGGAAATCTGAGGATTGTCAATTGATCCAGTTTATTGGAAAAGATAACATTGTATTTCATTGTATTATTTTTCCCGCCATTCTAAAAGCTCACGGATCATTTATACTTCCACATATTATCCCTGCCAACCAATTCATGAATCTGGAAGGAGAAAAAATTTCAACTTCCAGAAATTGGGCTATCTGGGTGCACGAATTTTTACAGGATTTGCCAGGATACGAAGATGCTTTGCGCTATTACCTGATCAAAAACATGCCTGAACAAAAAGATAGTGAGTTTACCTGGAAGTCATTTCAAGAGGCATACAATAATGAACTGGTAAATAATCTTTCAAATTTTGTTCATCGAGTCATTGTATTAACCCATAAATTTTATGATGGCAAAGTTCCTGATTTTGATCTTGACGTTTCCATTGAGAGTATCTCTTCAGAGGACTTAGGAGGTTTTCATGACAGTGAGTGCATTTATTTATTTGACCTCGTTTCTGAATTATGTGATCACTTAAGAAATTTCGATTTTCGTTCTGCTATGAAGTCTTTGATGGAAATATCAAGCGCCGGAAATCAATTGTTACAGAATAATGAACCCTGGAAGAATATTAAAGAAGATCCGGATTCTGTTGCTGTTACAATGAACCTAAGTCTTCATTATGTAACTGCCATTAGTGTGGCAATTTATCCATTTCTACCATTCACATCTGCAAAAATAAGATCTTTACTCAATCTCCCTAAAATTAACGGGGAGGGAGAACTGCTCAAGCTTTTAGATCAACTGGCTGAAGGCGAAATGCTTATAAATCACGGCCATCAGTTGAATCCGGCATCCTATATTTTTACTAAAATTGAAGATGATTTAATACAAAAGCAAATTCAAAAACTTGAATCAACGAAGATGCACAATACTGAATCTGATAAAATTACTTATCCCGAACAAAAACCAGAAATTTCTTATGATGATTTTGGCAAAATGGATATACGCACTGCCAGAATTATTGCCGCTGAAAAAATTCCAAAAGCAGATAAGCTTCTTAAACTTCAGTTAGATCTTGGATTCGAAATTAGAACAGTAGTAAGTGGAATTGCAGAACATTTTGCGCCAGAAGATATATTGGGCAAAGAAGTTTCCATCCTTGCAAATCTTGCTCCAAGAGTAATAAGAGGTGTTGAGTCGAGAGGCATGATCCTTATGGCTGAAAATGAACTAGGAAAATTATCTTTTGTTTCTCCGGCCAAAGATTGGAGAACTGGTTTTACCATCAAATAGAATTCTCATTTGCAATTTCCCTGGTATAAAAAATGTCTAAGTTATTTCTACGAAATTCCTATAGAGGAACGAACTTCTTCCTTTAGCAAAAAATTATCGGTGTCTTTACACAAGGGAAGAATAAAATTAAGTACTGAAAAAGCAATTTATTCAGAAGCAGATCATTACTTTAATTTTGTTGAAGTTTTTAGAAAAATAGAATTTAATCCTGATCAGATATACCATATTCTGGTCCTAGGTCTTGGGCTCGGAAGCATCCCTTATATGCTACAGAAAAAGTTTAATATCCAGGCAAACTATGATTTAGTAGAGATTGACCCTGTTGTTATTCATTTGTTTAACCATTATGTGAAAAGTGAAATTTCAGGAAACTGCAATGTTATTCAAATGGATGCGAAAAAGTTTGTTGAACTTGATAAAAACAGCTATGATATCCTATGCATTGACCTGTTCATAGATAGAGTCATTCCAACTGAATTTAACAGGGAAGAATTTATTGCATCTCTTCGTCAAAGAATTTCACCCAATGGCTTCATCGTTTTTAACAGACTAACAGAAACCACAGAGGATAGAATGAATGACGAAAAATTCGGATTGCTATTTAAAAAGTACTTTACCGACTGTAAAGTAGTTCCGGTACTTTCCAATTCAATGTACATTGGTAAAATATAACTTCACCTAAGCTTTCAACCACTTTAGTTCATTCTTATTCTTTTTAATTTTTTATATTAAGTAAATTGAACGCTATTCATTTATTAGCGAACTCGTTTTGTATAAAAATATTAAATTATTTTACCATATTTGCATAGTTATTTACTATGTATCATCTCATTTTATGCTTTATAACTTCATTTCTTGTAACCTATATTGCTATACCTTCCATCATTACGGTCGCAAGAGTCAAGAAATTAGTAGATGAACCAGAAGAAAGAAGAGCACATAGCAAATCAATCCCAACACTTGGAGGCATTGCCATTTTTTCTGGGGTAATTTTTAGTGTTATTTTATGGACCCCCTTTCATGTGTTTGGAGATCTTCAATACATTCTATGCGCAATGGTTATACTTTTTTTAATTGGTGCAAAGGATGATATTATTCCATTGGATCCATACAAAAAAATGATTGGTCAGGTCTTTGCAGCCTGCATACTGGTATTTAAGGCAAATATTAAGATCACAAGCCTTTATGGCCTGCTAGGTGTAAATGATATTCCCGAATGGTTTAGTATAATCTTGTCCATTTTCACCATTTTAGTGATTATTAATTCTATGAATTTAATCGATGGTGTTAATGCACTGTGCGCAAGCGTGGGAATCATTATTTGTGTAACGCTCGGATTCTGGTTTAAAGCCATTGATCAAATCGTTTTTGCAATCATTGCAGCAGCTCTTGTAGGCGCTTTAGTCGCATTTATGAAATTTAATCTCTCCCCTGCCAAAATATTTATGGGCGACACGGGTTCCATGTTGGTGGGCGTAATCTGTAGCATTTTAGCGATTAGTTTTATTGAATTCAACAAGAAAGGTGTAGCCCCAGAATTTCAGTTTTCTGCTTCCCCGGCTCTGGCAGGCGCTGTCTTATTCATACCATTATTTGACACTTTAAGAGTATTTTTTCTAAGACTACTTCAAGGCAACTCACCCTTAATTGCAGATCGCCAACATGTGCATCATTTGCTATTAGAGCTAAAACTTTCTCATCTGCAGGTAACTAGTATTTTAATACTATTCAACACAATAATTATTATTCTTATCTATAAATTGCAGTTTCTTGGCAACATTACTTTGATTTGGTTGATTTTGTTTGCTGGAATTGGTTTTACCTCCATAGTTTCCTATATTAAGAAAAAAAATTACGCTCAAAATATTCGCAAACATTGAATATACAATCATTCATTCTGGTATTTATCGGGGGAGGTCTAGGAAGTATCATTAGGTATGGACTTTCTGTTCTGATTCCTGCTACCAGATTATTTTATTTATCGACCTTTTTAGCCAATGGATTAGCTGCATTTCTAATAGGCTTCTTCCTAATGCGATACCAGCATAATCCTGAGCAATATTGGTTTAAGCTATTTTTCGCTACTGGAATTTGTGGTGGATTGAGTACATTTTCTACCTTTTCATTTGAACATTTTCAACTTATTCAGCAAGCCCGGTACGCGGAACTCGGCGCATATATTATTTCCAGTCTTATATTCTGTCTGATAGCTTTGTTTATTGGGTACAAACTCGCTTAACCCTTAGGGTTTATTCAACGCATTCATCCAATCGATTCCCCTTCTTCAAATCTGACTTCAGCTGAATGGTATATTTCATTTGCGCCAATATAATTTTAACTTACTAAGTCTTTAGTCCCCATTTTATTCTAAATCAATTCAATTCTTTTTACTTCATCAAGCTTCTGAACACTCCATCGATCTGGATTTTGTCCGAGTTGACTCATAAATATCCTAACAAGTTGTGAACCACTTGCTCTGTCAATAGTTTGAATAGTCTGTTGTACTTAAATTTGTCGAATAATTCATTAAAAAGCGCATACCTTATGGAAATGTTGGCACATCACCTTAAACACAGAGTAAAAGATATTAACCTTGCTGAATGGGGCCGAAAGGAAATTCAACTGGCTGAAGCAGAAATGCCTGGTCTTATGTCCTTAAGAGAGGAATATTCAAAAATTAAACCGTTGGCTGGTTCTAGAATTGCGGGCTGCCTGCATATGACAATACAGACCGCTGTATTGATCGAAACCTTGATCGAACTAGGTGCAGAAGTCAGCTGGTCATCCTGTAATATATTCTCTACCCAGGATCATGCCGCTGCGGCAATAGCTGCGGCTGGAATTCCGGTTTTTGCCTGGAAGGGTATGAATAATGAAGAGTTTGATTGGTGCATTGAACAAACCTTGTATGCCTTTAAAGACGGAATGCCATTGAATATGATTTTAGATGATGGTGGTGATTTAACCAATATGGTCTTGGATCGCTTTCCGGAATTGGCTCAGGGAATCAAAGGCATTTCAGAGGAAACGACTACTGGGGTTCATCGATTATATGAAAGAGTCACTAAAGGAACTTTACCGCTTCCGGCCATAAATATTAACGACTCTGTGACCAAATCCAAATTTGATAACAAATACGGTTGTAAGGAATCCTGTGTTGATGCCATTCGTCGGGCAACCGATATCATGATGGCTGGAAAAGTAGCAGTGGTAGCAGGTTATGGAGATGTGGGTAAGGGCTCCGCCGCTTCACTTCGAGGGGCAGGATGCAGAGTAATCGTAACCGAAATTGACCCAATATGTGCATTGCAAGCTGCCATGGATGGATTCCAGGTGCTTAAAATGGAAAATGCAGTCAAATTGGCGAACATTATTGTTACCGCTACCGGTAATAAGGATATCATCACTGCAAAGCATTTCAAGATGATGAAAGACAAAACCATTGTCTGCAATATTGGTCACTTCGATAATGAAATCGATGTTGCCTGGTTAAATACAAATTTTGGCCATTCAAAAGTCGAAATTAAACCTCAAGTTGACAAATACACCATCAACGGAAATGACATACTCTTACTTGCCGAAGGTCGTCTGGTCAATTTAGGATGTGCAACGGGTCATCCTTCTTTTGTAATGTCCAATTCATTTACCAACCAGGTGTTGGCACAGATAGAGCTTTGGAAGAACCATTCTAAATATGAAAACAAAGTCTATACTTTACCGAAACATCTGGATGAAATGGTAGCAAGATTGCACCTAGCCAAAATTGGTGTAGAACTTGAAGATCTAAACGATGAACAAGCTTTATATATCGGAGTTGATAAAAATGGTCCATTCAAACCAGAATACTACAGATATTAATCGTTTGAAGGTATTCGTAAAAAATAATAATCCGCAAGACTTTTGGTCATGCGGATTTTTTTTTAATTCAAATAAAATTCTCGGGGTTGGTGTCTTCTATTTAATCTGCCATATTCAAGTATTTAGCCAATTTTCAAATGTTTCAATTTTAAAACCCTCTGAGCAATTTAGTCAAAAAAAATTTAAACTAGCCTTAGGGCTTTGCACAGTAAGCTATGCCAGCTTTTCTACGGGTTTATATTATGCCTGGTATAGAAAAAGCCCTCAAACGAACTTTCATACTTTTAACGATTGGAATGAATGGAAACATATGGATAAATGCGGGCATATTTATAGTTCGTTTATCCAATCTCAGCTTATATTACAAGGATCAAAATGGACAGGACTCTCCACTAAAAAATCTTTACTGTGGTCCATTGGCCTTTCAACCTTGTTTCAATCTACTATTGAAATAATGGATGGTTTCAGCACAGCCTATGGCTTTTCGTGGACAGACCTAACCGCTAATTTTTTGGGAATGGCCGCATTTACAAGCCAACAGATCGGATGGAATGAGCAAAGATTCCAGTTTAAACTCAGTGCTCATAGCATAAATTACCAATCAAAGCCTATCGAGATCAGAGAACGCGTCAGGGATTTTTACGGTAATAATACTTTACAAAGATTACTTAAGGATTACAACGGTCAGACCTACTGGATTTCATTCCATCCAGTTTATGCCTTTACAGGTCAAAATTCTATTTGGCCTGCATGGTTAAATATTTCTTTTGGTTATGGTGTCGATGGATTGTACGGAGGTCATTCCAATTCATGGTACAATCGTTCGCAAGTATTAACCACCCTTTCGCCACAAACATTTCCGAGAACAAATCAGTATTTTCTTTCGTTAGATCTACATCTTCGCAAAATACCCGTCAAAAACAGAATTTTGAAGACCTGCTTTTTTATTTTGGATATTTTTAAATTCCCTGCACCAAGCCTGGAATACAATAGTCTGGGCAAAACAAACTTTCACTGGCTTTATTTTTAATGTTAATTTCTTAATTTAATGAATAAAAGACTTTTACTTTTTATCCCGCTTCTTTCTTTGTTACTTGCATGCAATAGTAAGCTTAGAAATTTTACAGATCCAAAAGCAACTGTAAATTTTACCATCCTTCAATTTAATGACTTTTATGAAATTGCTCCTTTGGACAAAGGAAACATTGGTGGAGCAGCAAGGATGGCAACCTTACATAAAAAATTACTATCCGAAAATTCTAACTTATTAACGGTGCTCGCAGGAGATTTTATTAGTCCATCTCTAATAGGAACACTTAAAATAGACGGAGAAGGAGTAAAAGGTAAACAAATTATTGAGGTGCTCAATGCGGTAGGAATTGATTTGGTGACTTTTGGCAACCATGAATTCGATTATGACGCAAAGACCTTGCAAAAAAGAATTAACGAATCCAAATTTGATTGGGTATCCAGTAATGTTCTTGAAATAAAAGACGGAAACAAGGATGTTTTTTATAAGGAAATCTCCGGAAAAAAAACAGCTATTCCAAAGTATAAAGTCATTGAATTTAAAAATACAAATGGTGCAATCGTTCGTCTTGGCATCGTTGCCCCTTGTATAGATGCCAATAAGGTAAAATATGTTGAATACCAGGATATCAACCTCAGTCTGCAATCTGCACTGAATGATCTAAACAACAAATCCGATTTTATCATTTCTCTTAGTCATCTCAATCGCCTTCAGGATAAAAAAACCGCTGAGGACTTTCATCAACTTCGCATGGTGCTTGGTGGACACGAACACGACAATATGAAATTTACCAGTGGAAATGCACAAATTACCAAAGCAGATGCCAATGCCAAATCAGCCTATGTACATAGAATTCGTTACAATACTTTAACTAAAAAATACAAAATCCAATCCGAATTGGTAAAGCTCGATCAAAGTATTCCTTTGGATGCTGAAGTAAATAAACTTGTTTCCCGATGGAAAGAACTTGAATGGCGAACCGTAAGGGAAATGGGCTTTGATCCAGACCAGGAAATCATTGGTTCTTCGGTACAATATGATGCGCGCGAAACAACCATCAGAAATCAACCGGCTATTTTTACCCAAATGATCTGTAGATCGATGTTAAAGACTTGTCCGGATTGTGATGCGGCCATCATGAACTCAGGAAGCGTAAGATTGGATGATAAAATTGAAGGTAAAATTTCACAATATGATATCTTACGAGCGTTGCCATATGCGGGGTCACTCATTGAATTGAATATGTCAGGTAATCTTCTTCAAAAAGTACTGGATGCGGGTTGGAGCAACAAAGGTAGAGGTGGATTTCTTCAATGGGAAAATATTACGCGCCAAAACAACGGTCAATGGCTGATTCAATCCAAACCATTAGATACCAACAAATCGTATCATATCATCCTCAATGAATTTTTATTGACCGGATTGGAAAAAGGTATTGAATTCCTAATAAAAGATAATCCTGAAATATCTAATATTATTTCCGTTAATCCAAATGATAAAAACAATATACGCAGAGATATCAGGCTAGCCATTATTGACTATTTACAAAAAGGTGGAAGGTGATGTAATTTTAATGTACTCCGTACTGATGCCAGATCATTGCGTAACAGAACCCTAATTTTTATATTGTATGGTATTTATTTTAAATCAAGTAATAGCTGAGGTCAAACATTATTTTTGTTTTTTTGTATTTTTTGTTCCAATATAATCTTTCCTTGTATGCTGAAGATTTTAATTCTATAGTTGCCTTGATTTTTTATCCTACAGATATTTGAATAGGATGGAGTAGTGTAAAAAAGATTGGTAATCTCTCTCAAATTCACCCTCTCTAATATTTTTAGTGTAATACTGGAGAACCTTGGACGATACAATTGAATCTAATAAAGGATTATTTTCAAGCTTCTGGAACTTAAGAGTAATATCCGTTGGAGACAGCAGGAATGTCGAACAGTTTTTTCTCAAGCGGAATAGGATCATAGACTTTACAAAAAAAAATACTTCAGTAGATTATTTTTCACAACATTTCCCGGAAAGTTTTTGAAACAATCAACTTTTGCCTTGTTTGAATACAACCTATTCCTTAACAAACAAAACTCTGTATTTTCCTTCAAGGCTTTCTAATATCAACTGATAAGCACCGGACAATAGTTCTTGCGTATTGATCTTAAGATGCTGATTAGACTCAGTTCCAGCCTTTGATTGCAAGATTATTTTACCATCCAAATTCAATATGGAATATGCAATTATTTTGTCCGCATTCACTACCAGTTCATCATGACAAGGGTTAGGATAAATGGTAACTTCTGTTTTATCTACATTATGTACAGCAGTATTTGTTTTTATCTCAAAGGACTTCGTGCTGGTGCAACCATTAGCATCCGTAACTTCCAGCGTATAATTTCCTGCATCAAGACTATCTAATCTGCCAACTTTTAGAACCACTATTTTATAAGGTGGAACACCACCTTGGGCATTAATATTCGTAACACTTCCTTTATTAAACCCAGGATTAACATTCTTTACCTGAATAGATGTTATCAATAATTGTGGGAATTCCGGTAAATTAATCTCAAAGACTTCCTTGGTACCTTTAGCACTTTCAATGAGTACGTTAACTTTTCCCTTTACATTTTTAGCTGAATTATCTGTAGAACCATTACTCCATAAATAAGTAAATGGTTTTGCTCCCTCAATACTGTCTAAGGTGATATTGGTAACATCTCCAAAGCATTTGATCTCCGGACTTGCTACATAATGAAATACTTTTGGTACACTGCAATTCACTGTAATGTCGCTACTTACACTGTCCACATTGCAGTCCCCTGAAGAAATTAAAAGTACTTTACTCGTTGGTGGATTACATGGCAGTACTACATGAACCGTGTCGCCATTATAAGTTTTACCCAAAATAAGCCAACTGTTCGATTTTGAATTCAGACTTTTAGAATTCAAGCTAACAAATTCGTAATCCTTTTGTGCCCCAATACTAGCCACGGTTCTGGATTGGTTTGCAATTTTTATACTAGCCCTTACTCCGGCGGATCGGTTATAATAACTTCCGGACGCATTCGTTTCCAGTTTAATAGCAGAAACCAAATATTCATAGGTAACATCTTTCTCCAGACATTTATCGGTAAATGATGTTACTTTAATATTCTCAGCAATTTTTGTAAAAGTATTTTCGGTTAACTTTCTTCTCAAGATGAGATATCCTTCCGTCGCTTCAGAAGAAGCGGTCCAGTTTAGATTAATTTGTGCACCATTTTCAACCACATTCAGACCCGATGGAGGAATTACCGGTAACAAAACCAGACTTGGATCACCAAGCAAGGATACATGAGCACCTCTATTGCCGTATGGACTTCCAGTATAAAGATTGTCATTGATGGTTGCCCTGGTACTAAATCCTATTGTTTCTCCCATCGCCATATGGTGTATCTGCCAACCGGGTCTTCCAGCCCAGGCGCAAGTTAGTATGGTGCCACTTGCCAGAGAAGATCTTAAAAAATTGTCCTGTACATCCCAATCTCCAAAATAAGAACCAAATAAAAAGCTAAATACAGTTTGCAGCGAATCTTTAGCCATATCAGCCGTGGTGGAAATTCCTCCTGCTCCCTGATACCAGCCTCCTCCAGCTCCATAGGCACACAGGTAAGATTGTTGCAAAAGCCTATCTCTGAAGTTCTCCGTCTTCACACTGTCCGGACCAAAGAAAACTGTATAATTTTTATATCCGGAGGCTCCAAAAAACTCCCCCTGAAAGTTAAAATTATCCTGAACAATAGCTCTCCTTTGTGGTCTGATTTTACCAATTCTAAAGGCGTGATCTTTGTTCAAATATTTTTTCAATAGCTCCACTTCCGTTTTTCCCAATGCTGGCATATTGTAAAAATCCACCCTGCCAACTTCAAATTCGACATCAGAAGGAATGATGTCGTCATCCCACTTGTCATCTCCAATATCATTTTTGTTTTCATTTCTTCCTGGAGTTAAATTGCTCACAAATTCATCGGTCCATTGTCCATCTATATCTGCATAATAATTGTCACAGACCCAGGCGCCTTGATGATCTGGATGCCCATCCCAATTGGTATTTCCACTATATGGCACTGCAACATGCCCCATAATGAAAATAGTACTTAGACCAGGATATTGTTTGTATACTTCCCGGATGGTATCTTTAACCTGAACAGCACTTCTTGTAGATGGGATGGTTAGCTCTACCACATTCCATGTTTCATTTGAAAGATCGCTTTTCAATTGATTTAATTCCATATTTATTCCCGTTCTTACCCGATCATCCACTAATAGTAAGATGGTTTTTTTGAGGTCTACCTGGTTAACCTTAACGCCTCCATACAGATAAGTGTACGAATAAAGTCTTGCTTTGGTTATTCTGGTAATCCTGTACTCATATCCCTTTCCAACTTCTACCGTTGTATCTGCAAATGACGACTTAGGGTTATTGATTGTTGCCATTGCCTTACCCGACCAACTTTTTACATCTCTTGCCTTTCGGTCTATCTTATAAATAGAATCTTCCGGAGCTGTTTGCCATTTAATAGTTAAAGATGGTTTTGTCGAATCTGTTTCAGCCCAGGCCATCACTGAATTCAGTAAAGAATAATTCTGACCTGCACAATAATTTAATAAGGAAACCAAAAAGAAAACCTTCAGAAATTTCATTTGACTCTATTTTGAGGTGTCAAATTTAACCCTAATTGAATAATCTGTCAAAATTTAATTGCTATAAGGTTTAGCAATATCTTCGTTCTGTGAAAACTTATGTTACCGTAAAATCTATTCAGCGCGAACTTTCTTTACTTCGACATAATTCGAAAACCATTGCCTTTGTCCCTACGATGGGTGCCCTACATGAAGGACACATTAGTCTTATTGGACTAGCCAAAAAACATGCAGATACCGTTGTCTGTAGCATTTTTGTCAATCCTTCACAATTTAACAATACGGAAGATCTTCAAAAATATCCGAGAACACTGGATCTGGATCTTGCCTTATTAAAAAATGCATCGTGTGATCTGGTCTTTACGCCAGCTGTAGAAGAGATATACCCCTCCGGATTGATGATCAAACCTGAACTTAATTTAGCGCATCTTGATAAAGTCATGGAAGGGCATTTCAGACCAGGCCATTTTGATGGAATGCTCATGGTTGTTAAGAGATTATTAGACATAGTTAACCCGGATTTTTTAATCATGGGGCAAAAGGACTTTCAGCAATATTCGCTGGTCTCCATGATGATCAGGCAACTCTCTCTACCATATCAAATGATTATTGGTGATACGTTAAGAGAAGCCGATGGCTTAGCTATGAGTTCCAGAAACAGGAGATTAACCCCTGAATTTCGCATTCAATCCAAAATTATTTATCAAGCCTTACTTTTTTGTCAACAATCCATTAATTCATTTTCTGACTTGAGTCAATTAGGTGAAAAGTGTATTCAACTTATTGATAGCAAAGGACTTAGAACAGAATATTTCAACCTTGTTGACGGCGATAGCCTCCTTGAAGTAAGTGATTCAACCCTGTCTCAGAAGATCGTTGCCTGCGTCGCAGCTTGGGCCGGTGATGTGAGATTAATTGATAATTTGATTGTAAAGGGCTAAAATCTATTTGTTTTAGATTTTTTTGAACTTTTTAAGCCTAAAATAGCTTTTAATTGGCACAAGTTATTTTTTATAATTTTGAGCCATGTTATTGCAGTTTTTTAAATCAAAGATTCATAGAGCCACCGTCACAGAGGCTAATCTTCATTATGTGGGAAGCATAACCATTGATGAAGAATTAATGGAAGCAGCCAATTTATTTGAAGGCGAAAAAGTCCAAATTGTCAATAACAACAATGGAGAACGATTCGAAACCTATGTAATTAAAGGTGAAAAAGGTTCTAATATGGTCTGTCTCAATGGTGCAGCTGCAAGAAAAGCAGAAGTGGGAGATATTATTATTATTATTTCCTATGCCTTAATGACCCCTGAAGAAGCCAAATCATTTCGCCCAATTTCTATATTTGTGGATGAGCAAAACAGGATTAAACAAATCTAATCTTGTCATCTCACCTTAAAAAAATTTTTCAGTTTTTTTTATTCCTTGGAATTGGAGGCATTCTGATGTATTGGTTGTACATCAAACAGGTTCGCACATATCAAATTTATTGTGATGAACATCAGATTCCTTCCAGTCAATGTAATCTATTTGACAAACTTTGGAATGATTTAATTAGCATTCATCCCATATACATCTTTTCCATTTTTATCGCCTTTTTTATGAGCAATTATTTTAGATCCTTGCGATGGAGAATGATGCTATCATCTATAGGTTATGAAGTTCACCCGGTTAATTCGATAGGATCGATTCTGGTTGGTTACCTTGCCAACTTAGGATTACCGAGAAGCGGTGAATTTATTCGAGCAGCCCTCTTAAGTAAATATGAAAAAGTTCCATTAACTATTTCGGTCGGAACAGTTGTATTAGATAGAATCATTGATGTATTATCTATGGGCTTAATTGTCCTGATTACAGTGTTCATACAATATCAAACTTTCTTAAAATTATATCAGGAACATCTTGCCAATGTTCCCTTGTTGCAACAACTGATTATCCCCATTCTTTTGATTTTATTTTTGCTGCTGGCTTTTTTTACGAGAAATACATGGCGTGATTGGAATTTCATCACTCAATTCAAAAACAAAATCAGAGGATTTCTTGATGGACTATTGTCTATTCGAAATATTCAGAACAAAACCAAATTCGTATTCTATACAAGCATGATTTGGTTTTGGTTTTTTGTAATGATGTTCTTAGCCTTAAAATCTTTCCAACCCACCAATTCATTGCCCATATCAACCGCTTTAGTAATTTATGTATTTGGATCAATGGGAATGTTGGTTCCAACTCCAGGAGGCATGGGCTCTTATCATTTTCTGGTGATTCTGGCATTAGCCTATTACAACATTAATGAGGTAGATGCTTTTTCATTTGCAAATATTTCCTTTTTTAGTGCCAACTTTGCCAATAACATAACTCTCGGATTAATAGGTATGATTACCATGTGGTATCGTCAACAAAAATGGAAATCAAACCTTACCGGAAATTCTAATTTAAGTTAATTGTTCAGTATGAAAACCAAGATCTCTGAAATATCTGATTTTCTTGAGAACATTGCACCACTGAATCTTCAGGAAACGTATGATAATTCAGGTTTGATTGTTGGACATAAAACCTGGGAAGTAAAATCAATTTTAATCTCTTTAGATGCAACGGAGGAAATCATTGATGAAGCCATTGAACTCGGTAGCAATTTGGTCGTGAGCCATCATCCCATTGTATTTAAAGGTCTCAAAAGATTTCAAGGCAATCATTATGTTGAAAGAGCGATCATTAAAGCAATTAAAAATGACATCGCCATTTATTCCATTCACACTAATCTGGATAATGTACTACAAAATGGTGTAAATCAAATGATTGCATCCAAATTATCCCTTCAACATCATCGAATATTAGCTCCAAAAAAAACCGAAATGCCGGAAATTGGTTCAGGCTTAATCGGCGAGTTACCAATAGCTATCAATCTAAAGGAACTCTTAAATTTGGTCAAAACTCAATTTAACTGCGGCTGCATTCGGTATACTAAAGATTTAGGTATACCCATTCAAAAAATTGCAATCTGTGGCGGATCTGGTTCCTTTCTTATTCCACAAGCTATTGCTTCCGGTGCCCAAGTTTATCTCACAGGGGACCTAAAATACCATGAGTTTTTTGAAGCCAATGACCAAATAATTCTCATGGATATAGGACATTTTGAAAGCGAACAATTTACAAGTGAACTTTTATACCGTTTACTTTCAGAAAAATATAGTAATTTTGCAACCCGTTGTTCAAAAATGAGCACGAATCCTGTACAATATTTTTAGATTATGGCAAAAGCAGTATTAAATCCGGAGATTCCAATATCTACCAAACTGAAACAGCTTTATGAATTACAACTTATTGATTCTGAGATTGATAAGATTAAAGTTCTAAAAGGTGAGCTACCCATGATCGTCAACGATCTGGAAGACGAAATCAGTGGAATGAATATCCGTATGAACAAGCTTGAGGGTACCATATCAGAACTTGAAAAAGAAGCTGGTAACTTCAAAACATCTGTAAAGACCGCTGAAGATACCATTAAAAAATATGAAAAACAGTTGGATGGGGTTAAAAACAATCGGGAATTCGACGCCCTAACCAAAGAAATTAATATGCAACGCCTTGAAATTCAACTTTTCGAAAAACGCAAAAAAGAGGTGGATGATCAGATTAAAGCTAAAAAGTTGAATCTGGATACGATCAAAGACAAACTAAAAGCCAAACAGACTGAAATGGAAGAAAAAAAGGCTGAATTGGCAAAAATTATTGAAAAAACCGATAAAGAAGAGTCAGCCTTAAAGGTAAAATCTGATAAAAACCGCAAGAAAATAGAAGTCAGACTTCTTCATGCGTATGACACCATTCGTGCAAGATATCGCAATGGCTTATCGGTAGTTACCGTAAAAAGAAATGCTTGCGGTGGATGCTTTAATCAGATTCCCCCACAGATTCAATTGGAAATAGGACTTAACAAAAAAATAATAGCCTGCGAACATTGTGGTAGAGTTTTGGTTGACGAACTCATCATGTCAACGGAAGATTAATTTCCGAATTTTATTTGTACTTTTTTAACTTGTATACCTCTATTGCTCATCCATTGGAGCGACTGATTTTTACCTTTGCAAGGAACAAAAATTAATTCTAATGTTCCCGTCAATTGAAAAGCTAACTGAGGCGCAGCGATCAGTTCAAAAAGATTTCCTTTCCCGATCAAAGGTAAGTTCAAAATCAGATCTGAATTCCCTTATCGAACTTCTTCGATTCCATGAACATAAATATTATGTTGACAATGATCCGCAGATTTCAGATTACGAATATGACTCCTTATACAAATTACTTGAAGCATTAGAAAAAGAACATCCTGACTGGATTAGAAAAGACTCACCTACTCAAAGAGTAGCCTCTGATGTTGTAAATGCCTCAGAGTCGGTTACACATCTTAATCCAATGCTGTCCCTTGATAATACATACAACCTGGATGATTTACTTGAATTTGATCAACGCATCAGAAAACTTTGCGCAATCGCACCGGAAGAGGATTTAGAATATTTGGTAGAACCAAAATTTGATGGAGGTTCTGTTTCTGTAATTTATGAAAACAATTATTTGGTACGTGCGGCAACCCGTGGTGATGGTTCTAAGGGTGAAGAAATAACCGCTAATGCTAAAACCATCAGATCCCTTCCATTATATGCAGATTTTCAAAGTTTAGGTATTGTTCAGTCAGAGTTAAGGGGTGAGGCCTTGATCAGAAAAGATATTTTTGAGGAAATTAATAAAGCTAGAGAAGAAGATGGATTGGCACTGCTTGCCAACCCCCGCAATGCAGCAACAGGTGTGTTACGTGTAAAAGATCCTATGGAAACGGCATCTAGAAAACTCGATATTTTCATTTTTCAATGGGCTTATGCGGTTGATAAAATGGGGAAAAATATGTTGTCTGATTATAAAAAGCAATCCAACCAAATCGATACCTTGCGCAAACTAGGATTTAAAGTGGCTGGAAATGAAAAAAAGCTCTGTCAAAACATACAAGAGGTTTTTAATTTTATCTCCACTTGGGCAGACAAAAGGGAATCTTACATCTACGAATTGGATGGTATGGTCATTAAATTAAATGATGTAAGACTTCAGGAAGTTTGTGGTTATACCTCGCATCATCCAAGATGGGCTGTAGCTTATAAATTTCAAGCCAAACAAGCAACTTCCAAACTTCTTCAGGTTGAATATCAAATCGGCAAAATAGGTGCCATTACGCCAGTCGCCAAAATCGAACCCGTTCAATTAGCTGGTGTAACCGTTTCTTCTATTTCACTGCATAATGAAGATTTTATAAGAAGCAAAAACATCTTCATTGGAGATACGGTTCTGGTAGAAAGAGCCGGTGATGTTATTCCGTATATTGTTAAGTCATTTCCAGAATACAGACCTAAGAATGCCATTGAAATTAAATTCCCTGAATTTTGCCCTGATTGCAAAACACTATTGGTCAAAGAAGAGGATGAAGCGGTCTGGCGCTGTCCAAATTCCCATTGTCCTTCGCAGATTATTCAAAAACTGATTCATCATGCCTCCAAGGATGCCATGGATATTGATGGACTTGGAGCTTCATTGATCGAGCGCTTTTATAGTCTTGGCATGATAAAAAATATGGCTGATATTTATAAGTTAGATTATAACAAAATTGCAATGCTTGATGGATTAGGAATTAAATCAGCAGAAAATCTTCGTAAGGCTATTGAAAGTGCCAAGAATAATCCGATACATAGATTATTGCATGGTTTATGTATTCATCATTTAGGTAAAAAAATTAGTAAATTAATAGCTGCAAACCTTTCCAATGTAATGGATTTGCAAGATTGGAAGATTGACCAATACAAATCAATTAAAGATGTTGGCCCCGTGGTTGGTCAAAAAATTATAGATTATTTTTCAGATCCAAAAAATCTTGAAATTTTACATGAAATGAAAAATCTTGGTGTAAATTTTCTTCAAACTGAAGAAGACAAACCAAAACAATTGGCATCCAATGCTATTTTTTCAGGACAGACCATTTTGTTTACCGGTACGCTGAAAACTATGGGAAGAAAAGAAGCTGAGTTAATTGCTGAAAAGAATGGAGCTAAAACTTTATCTGCTGTTAGTTCACACCTGAATTTTCTTGTGGTAGGAGAAGATGCCGGTTCTAAGCTGACGAAGGCTCAAAAAATTGGCACTGTAAAAATTCTTTCGGAAGATGAATTTTTACAAATGGTGCAACAATAGAATCTTGTAATTTTTTTAATGAGCTACTTCAACTGAATAGAAGTCGCCTTTTGGCATAAACTCAACAGCTTTAAGTCTGGCAGATTGGAAGTATTATTATTTACTTTTGACTATATTAAGTAAATAGTCTAATATTATTCATATTTTTCCTATTTTGGTGCATGAATATTAAACAGCGTATCCTTCAATTATTAGGGGAAATTGAAACTTGCAGCGTTATAGAAATGGTCGATCGATTGCAAGTTTCCAAACAAGGGATACATTTAGCGCTAAGACAATTAATAGCTAACCGACAGGTTGCCAAATTTGGAAAGGTACCGAAGACCATTTATAAGCTTAATCAAGTGAATGAAAAAGAACTTGAAAATAATGGCGGTTTGGATGAAGATCAAATTCAGTTTTTATCGAAAAACTTCCTTTCAATTTCTGAATCCGGTGAAATAATGTCAGGATGGAAGGCATTTAGACAGAAGTATCAGAATTCTACACATTCCTTAAAAGAATCATTTCGAGAGTTTGCTTTAGCTTACCAAAAAAATCAAAATTATTTTGACACCAATGGATTGATCAATGGCTTAAGTAAAATTAAAAAATCAAAAACGCCCCACGAAATTTATTTAGACAATTTATTTTTCATGGATTTTGAATGTATAGAACAATTTGACAAAACTAAACTTGGAAATTTACTTTATTTCGCCAAAACAGGACAAAATACAAGGCTTATGAAAGCTTTATTAATGGAGATAAAAGATAAAATTTATGCTTTTGCAAAATTTGAGTCCTTTGATTGCATTGCATTTATTCCACCGACCATACGCCGAGAAAATCAAATCATGAAATACTTAAAGATTCATTTAAAAACAGGCCTGCATTTGATTGAAATAAAAAAAATTTCGGGTATAATCCCTATTCCTCAACATTCGTTACAACAATTTGCGGACAAAGTATTCAATGCTGAAAACAGCTATTCGGTAGCTGGTTTGCTTGAATACAAACACATACTTTTAATTGACGACATTGTTGATAGCGGCGCAACAATGAATGCTGTTGCAAAACAAATCAAACTTAAAAAAATTGCTAAAAAAGTTACCGGTCTTAGCATTGTCGGTGACTTCAGAAAAATTGAAATATAATCTAAAAATTGACACTAGATATCATATGAATAACTCAAGCTTTGTACTTTGAATTAGCTACTCCTAATGATAACTTTGGGATGATTATATGTTTCTATGATTAAACTTATGGTTCACAATTAATTTTAGCAACTTAAGTTCTATGGTGCTAAAATTTCTTTTGACCAAATGAAGCTATCTTGATTCCAGCTATATCTGAGTCGATCATGAAATCGATCTCCTCTTCCTTGCCAGAACTCAAACATATCCGGTTTAACTTGATACCCACCCCAATATTCAGGGCATTGAATAGATTCCGGTTGGAGTTTTAGGAATTCTACTCTATCTTCCAGAAATTTTTTAGATTCTATTACAGAACTTTGAGGAGACACAATGGATGAAATCCTTGAATTGAGTGGTCTGGAATCAAAATATTGAATGGATTCTTCACGACTTATTTTTGTAGCCGTTCCTTGTATTCTAACCTGCCTTTCCATCTCCATCCAATAAAAATTTAAAGCAACCTGTGGGGTTTTCTCAATGTCCTGAGCCTTTTGACTTCGATAATTTGTAAAAAAAACGATGCCCTGATCATTTACTTCTTTCAGTAAAACAAATCTTGAACTGGGAAAACCTTTTGCATTCAGGGTTGAAAGGCACATAGCATTGGCATCCGGAATCCCCGAATGTACAGCTTCATCCAACCATAGTTTAAATTGAATAATAGGATCTGTTGAAGCGGCTTCGAATGAAAAGGATGATTTAGTATAATCCTTTCGCAAATGTTTATAGCTCATTTTTTACTAACAAAAAACCCGTGCAAAAAGATTCACACGGGTTCTAATTTTTCTAACTGAGAAATTACTATTCTGAAACAACCTCGAATTTCAGAGGAGCAATAACCTGCTTATGTAATTCTACTTGAGCTGTATATTCTCCTAGATCCTTAATTTCTTCAGGAAGTTTGATCTTTTTTCGCTCAACTTCAATACCGGCCTGCTCTTTTAAAGCATTGGATATTTGTACGTTGGTTACACTACCAAATATTTTTCCACTGGTTCCGGATTTGGCCCCAATTTTAATATTCAAACCTTGTATTTGACTTGCAATTTCTTTATATTGACTTAACTTCTTATTTTCTCGTGCATCTTCTTGTCGAATGAGTTCTTTCAACACTCTTAGATTTGAATCACTGGCTGGAAGTGCAAAGCCTTGAGGAATAAGGTAATTTCTTCCATAACCGGGTTTTACATTGACGACTTCATGTTTGTCGCCTAGTTTTTCCATATCTTTAGTAAGTATTATTTGCATATGTAAGTATTTTAAAATGCTTAAAATTATTTCAACAAATCGGATACAAAAGGTAGAATAGCCAGATGTCTCGCTCTTTTCACCGCCGTTGCAACCCTTCTCTGATATTTCAGTGAATTACCGGTCAATCTTCTGGGAAGCAATTTTCCCTGCTGATTAATGAATTGAATTAGAAAATCCGGATCCTTGTAATCGATATATTTTAATCCAAATTTCTTGAATCGACAATATTTTTTTTGTTTCTGACCAATATTGGGATTACTTAAAAACTTTATTTCATCTTGTGTTGCCATTTCTAATTTTTTTAAGGAAGTTTAAGATTAATTTTCTGCAGTTTTTTCAATTACCGGAGGAGCAGGAGCCGCTTCAGCAGATCTATTACCGGTTGGTTGATCATTGTTGTTAAATGCCTGATATGGAATGTAATCCAATGGTTTTTTCACCACGGCTTCCTTTGGCATTCTCTTTCCAATCTTTCCACTTCTTTTGTCCTCATTGTACTTGATACCATATTTGTCAAGTCTTACAGTAAGAAATCTCATAATTCGCTCATCTCGTTTCAAACCGAGTTCGAATTTGTCAATAAAAGTTCCGGCTTCTGCCGCAAACTCAATACAATAGTAGACGCCGGTTGACCGCTTGTTAATAGTATAAGCCAAGGGCTTTAATCCGATTTCGTCCACATGGATAATCTTTGCACCTTCGTTGGTTAGAATATCCTGGTAGGTTTTTGCCGTCGATTTGACTTCATCGCTCGACAGCACTGGATCTACGATGAAAGTTACTTCAAAATGTCGCATTTTTTAATTTAATGTAAAATTTTATAAAAGGGCTGCAAAAATACTACATACACTGCTATTAATCAAATCTTTATCCCTTAAAAATTCGCACAAAGTGCAGTGGCGTGCAACCATAGAATATATTCAGTTTTTACACTGATTAGCACGCGTTTACATATTTAAAAATTTTGAATAATCTTATATTTCCCAATCTTTATCCCTTATGGGTGTCACTTTGATGGCCTGTTTTTGCCGGGTTCGTTCCTTTTGTCTTACCCAAATTTCGCGAGCCAATGCTTCTGAAAAAAAATCGGGTTCAACCCGTTGAATAATTTCCTTTATACGCATTTCTTCAATATCCAGACGATAGAGATAGCTAAAAAGCAAATTAACATCCGTGTTGATCAATTCTTCAATTCGAGATTTTATCCGAAGGATATAATCATTTTCAGCTTCAGAGCTGAAAATTTCAAGTTGACGGTGCAAGAGTTCATCAGACATGCTAAAATTTCCTTTTTTTATTTCCTTTTTTTAAAATCCCCTCTTTTCCAGGCTTTAAAAAATTCTATCCACGCTAAAGGACTAAGAAATTTTTGTGGCGGAATTTGGCCTTGATAGTAATATTTCTGAGCCTGTTGATTGAGATATAGGCTAACATTAGCCTGTCCGTCACTTGGCAATAAGGTCATTAGTTCCCTTATTTTGTCTCGGGCAAGATTAGCGTTGGCTATTTCCTGCATACTCTGTTCTACATCCATGGCAAGGAATTCAGGTCTGAAATGATTCTTGTCCGGCCAGGGATTGATAATTGCTTTAGGCAGATATATCGTATCGCGAATCAGCTCCTGGTTTAAGCTAATTTTATCATCCTCATAGTCTGCAGGAATTACAAATTCCGATTCTTTGTAAGAAAGATAGTTATATTTGATGGTGTCACCCCTCTGTGCTGCAATGCTGTAGAACCCATACTCATTTCCATATACAGCCCGATAAGTATTATTAATACTAACTTCTGCATAAGGCAAGACTTTCAAATGGTTGTTATCCTTTGAGAATACAATACCGCTCAATTGTACAAGACGGTTATCCTGTGCTTCAAGCTCGAAACACAAGCATGCTAGAATGGATAATACTAAACTTCTATACATTAACATGCAAATCAACGATTTTTTCTGTTACCGGGTTTCATTAATTCTTAATATAAGGAATTATTAATGAGGTAGTATTTTTAAGCATCCTTTAAAGGATCAAAAAATGAAAAGATTGTTTCACATATTTTGTACTACCCTTCTTTGGTTAGATTTAACGCTTGCCCAGATTAAGAGCGGTCCTATGCTGGGATATATTGAATTGCGTACCGCAAAAATCTGGTGCGAAGTCATTCCAGATACCAAGATTAATGTAGAATTTTGGCCTGAAACCGATCCTAAGCAAATAAGAACTGCCTTTCCAACGACAAGCAGCTACCTCCAATTTGAGACCATACTATTTCAATTGGTTGATTTGCAACCCGGTACAAAATATTTTTATCGCCTGATCGAGTCGAATCCCAAAAAGTCAAAACGCACTATCCTAGAATCTTATTCGGGAAGTTTTATTACTCAGGAACTATGGCAATGGCGAAAGCCAGCCCCGGATTTTTCAATATTAACCGGGAGTTGTTCCTACCAAAATGAAACATCATTCGATCGACCAGGCAAGCCGTATGGTACGGATTCCAGCATTTTTCTAACCATGACAAAGGAAGATGCCAATTTAATGGTTTGGCTTGGTGATAACTGGTATACCCGAGAAGTAGATTATTATAGTGAATGGGGTCTTTGGAATCGTGCATCAAGGGATCGTTCAGCTGAAGTTTTTCGTGGCCTATTCAAAAAAATGTCCCATGTTGCCATTTGGGATGATCACGACTACGGCCCAAATAATGAAGGGTTATCCTTTATTTTCAAAGAAGCCTCCCGAAAAGTATTTCAGGCTTATTTTGCCAATCCTTCTTATGGTATGAATGGTCAGGGAATTTATACAAAGGTCTCGTACAATGATATCGATATGTTTCTATTAGATGACCGAACCTGGCGAAGTTCTGATGATATGGATGACTTTGTTAATGGAAAACCGAATCCAATCAAAAAAATGTATGGCCCGGAACAATTAAATTGGCTCAAAAATGCTTTGCTAAATAGTAATGCCGCCTTTAAAATAATTGTAACCGGATCCCAAGTGCTTAATACTCTATCCCCTACAGATTGCTTAAGTCATTTTCCAATTGAAAAAAATGAACTTATGGAATTTCTTGAAAGTTCAAAAGTAAATGGCGTTCTGTTTTTAACAGGCGATCGACATATGAGTGAGATAATTAAACAAGAAAGAGATTCTCTTTACCCTCTATATGACATAACCGTATCGTCCTTAACAGCTGGAATATCTAAGGCTAGAAAAGAAGAAAGAGATAACCCGAATCGTGTAAAAAATACACTGCTGGAAGAACATAACTATGGGCGCTTAAGTTTTACTGGCAACAAACAAGACCGCAAATTAAAAATTGAGTTCATCGATAAAGAAGGCGTAAGCAGATCAAGTTTTGAAATAACTGCCGCTTCACTTAAAAACAAAAAGTAATACGAAAATGAAACTTAATTTATTCAACTGGTTGGTCAAATTTCCTGTAAGAATGTATCAAATTTTTCTTTCTCCATTATTAGGAAAAAATTGTAGATTCAATCCAACCTGTTCGAATTACATGCTCCAGGCTGTAGATGAATGGGGCCTGTTCAAAGGGAGCTGGCTTGGTTTAAAGCGAATCATGCGTTGTCATCCTTGGGGCGGAAGTGGAGAAGATCCTGTTCCTAAAAAATTTTAAATCTGAGAATTATACAAAGACTATAATTCTTCTATAATTGTTTTCTTAGATTCAGTAGAAATTCCATTTTCCTAATTACAATGTGTGTCCTAATATATAATGTATAAGGATTTTATTTCAATTTATAGATCCAATTTTCATTTATACTGATTAAAAATATTCGGAAACTTTGCTGCTTGGAATACAAAGTTTATTTCGAATATTAAAATTTTTTATATGGAATATTATTTCTTTGAAAATATTTTTCCATTCCAAAATTTATCTTATTCATCCATGTCCAGGTAGCCAAATCTTTGAATTGAACTACTGTTCATTGGTACTAAAAAATCAGAACAGGGTAGTTAATGATTTACCATATTGTCCAAACTTCCAAATTCTAAATATTTTATCAACAAGCTATTTTTAGCATTATCAATATTTGAATTCAACTAACTTTGTTGCCTAATTAATTTAACTACATGCATTTCGAAACGAAAACCATCCATTCAGGCGTACATCCTGATCCTTCGACAGGAGCCATTATGACACCTATATTTCAAACCTCAACGTACGTACAAGATGGTCCTGGCAACCATAAAGGTTATGAGTATGCCAGAACCCAAAACCCGACACGCACTGTGTTACAGGATAATTTAACAGCCTTGGAGAATGGACATTCTGCTTACTGTTTTTCGAGTGGTTTAGCTGCCATGGATGCAGTAATTAAATTATTGAAGTCTGGTGACGGCGTTTTGGCAAGTAACGATATGTATGGCGGATCATTTAGATTATTAGATCGCGTCTTTAAAGACTTTGGGATAGAAACCAAATTAATTCCCATGCAGGATCCTTCATTGGTTAAACAATCCATTCAATCAAATACCAGATTAATTTGGATTGAAACACCTACAAATCCCTTATTAAATATTGTTGATATCGAAGCGATTTGCAATATAGCACACCAACAAAATATTTTAGTTTGTGTAGATAATACCTTTGCCACACCCTATTTACAGAATCCTTTGAACCTTGGTGCTGATCTGGTTTTACATTCAGCTACAAAATATCTGGGAGGACATTCCGACGTGGTACATGGAGCCGTCATTTGCAAAAATCAGGAGCTGGGTGATCGAGTGAAATTTATTCAAAATGCAACGGGTGCAGTTCCTGGACCAATGGACTGTTTTTTAGTTCTGAGAGGAATAAAAACGCTACATGTGCGGGTGGAAAGAGCTTGTAACAATGCAGAAAAAATTGCTCATTTCCTTTTGGAACATCCAAAGGTGAACAGAGTATTATATCCTGGATTTTCAGATCATCCCGGACATCTCATAGCCAAAAAACAAATGAAAATGTTCGGTGCCATGCTGTCATTCGATCTTAAAAATGAAAGTTTGGAAGCGGCAAATAAAGTACTATCTGGTACTAAATTGTTTTCATGTGCTGAATCATTAGGTGGTGTGGAATCCTTAATCGGCCATCCTGCTTCCATGACCCACGCGTCTTTGCCGAAAGATGAACGATTAAAGAGTGGCTTAACAGATTCACTTATTAGACTAAGTGTAGGTATTGAACATGTCGATGACCTTATAGAAGACCTGAGACAGGCCATTGATTCTTAAAAATAATTTTTATGACAACTATAGAACACACCCCTATTAAATTCTGGGCTGAAGATGATCGCCCAAGAGAAAAACTAGAACTTAAAGGACCCCAGGCATTAAGTAGCTCTGAATTGATTGCAATTATTATTGGCTCAGGTTCAAAAACTACAAGTGCGCTGAATCTATCAAAACAGATCTTAAACCATTGCAGCAACAATTTGGCAGAACTTTCCAAATTAAATCTCCAGCAACTTCGAAGTTTTAAAGGTATTGGTAAAGTCAAAGCAATCAATATAGCTGCTGCATTGGAAATTGGAAGGAGAAGACAAAATGCTGAAGCAATCGAACGGAAGAACATAAGTTCGAGTCTGCATGCATTTAATATTCTAAAGTCCTATATGCAGGATTTAGGAATGGAACAGTCCTGGTGTATCTATTTAAATAGAAGTAATAATATTTTAGCTGTTGAATTATTAAGCAGCGGCGGAATTACAGCAACAGTTATTGATCCGAGACTTTTGTTTAAGCGTGCACTGGAATTGAAAGCAGTATCTATAATTTTGTCACATAATCATCCCTCCGGCAAATTAAGCCCAAGTGCAGCTGATTTAGAATTAACGGAAAAGGTCAAAAATGCTGGAAAAAATTTAGATATACAATTACTAGATCATTTAATAGTTACCGACAATGGTTATTATAGTTTTGCAGACGACGGAAAACTATAATTGATATTTTTAATTTTCGAAACCAATTTGAATTAGAATTGTCTTTCATTGCAGTCCAACTTTCAAATGGAAACTAAAACGACAAGTACAAATTTTTACCTGATAAAAAGGCTATTTCGGTTTGCAAAGCCTTACTATGGTAAAATCTTATTAGCGGCAGTTATGGCCATCGTTATGTCACCCCTCAGTGCCTACCTTCCCTACCTTACGCATAAGATCGTTGATGATCATATAATGAAGTCCGACCTTCATGGATTGAAAATGATGTCTATCCTTTTTATCGCTATATTAGTTGTTTTAACTTTTCTTCGTTATTATTTTAGCATTGTTACCAATTCCCTCGGGCTGGGCGTAATTCAGAATCTTAGGCTTAAAGTATTTCAGAAAATTTTATCTTTTAAACTTTCTTACTTCGATAAGTCTGCTGTTGGAACCAATACAACCCGAACAATTAATGATCTCGAATCTATCAATACCGTTTTTTCTGAAGGTTTGATAACAATCGTTTCAGATATTCTGTCCCTGCTGATGGTACTAATTATGATGTTCTTCACCAGCGTCAAACTAACGCTGATATCTTTAGTTAGCTTCCCTCTATTACTCATAGCATCTTATATTTTTAAGGAGAAAGTCAAGGCTTCTTATCAAAGAGTCAGAAATGAAGTCGCCAGAATGAATTCATTTCTTCAGGAACATATTTCAGGAATGAAAGTAGTGCAGATATTTTCAGCAGAGTCTAAAACTAAATCAAAATTTAAGGAAATTAACAGGGAATATGCACAAGCAAATCTGGATGGAATATTCTATTATGCTGTATTTTTTCCTGTGGTAGAGATCATATCTGCTGCGTCACTTGGATTTATGATTTGGTGGGGAGCTAAAGGCGTAATTGCGGATGAAGTAACCGTTGGACAACTTATTGCCTTTCCTATGTTTCTATCGAGATTGTTTCAACCCGTTAGAATGCTTGCTGACAAATTCAACACGCTTCAAATGGGTTTAATAGCAGCACAAAGAGTTTTTTTACTCCTGGACACCCAGGAAATGGAAGACAACCCCGGAACCATTTCTTCCGGAATTATCCAAGGGGAGATAGAATTCAAAAATGTCAGCTTTGAATATGAAAAAAATACTCCAGTACTTCGAAATATCAATTTTAAAGTGGAGCACGGCAAATCTTTGGCTATTGTTGGGGCTACGGGATCTGGAAAAACGAGTTTAATTAGCGTTTTGAATAGACTATATGATATTCAGTCTGGACAGATCTTAATCGATGGCATTTCAATCAAAGATTACGAATTAGGATATTTAAGGAGCCGATTTGGATTGGTTCTTCAGGATGTTTTTTTATTTCATGGAACAATTTATGATAATATTTCACTCAAAAATGATCTCATTACAAAATCCCAGATCGAGGAAGCTTGCCAATTACTGGGTGCTGATCAATTCTTATCAAATCTACCTAATTCCTATAATTATTTGGTGGCTGAACGTGGATCTAATCTTTCCATGGGCCAAAGACAATTGATCTCCTTTGTTCGAGCATTGATTTATAATCCAGATATACTGATTCTTGATGAAGCCACCTCCTCCATCGACAGTCAAACAGAATTGGTTATCCAAAACGCAATTGCCAAACTGATAACCGGCCGAACGTCTATTGTCATTGCACATAGACTATCAACCATTCGTAAAGCAGACCAAATTATGGTCCTTTCTAATGGCATAATTGAAGAATCCGGCAGTCATTCGGAACTATTGACCAATCCAAATGGTTTATATTATCAACTCTATAATACTCATTTAGAGTCCGAGTTCGTCTAATTTCAAACAAGACATCCATTTTATTTAGGAAGATATTAATATATTATTAATATTTATAATACATGATTTTGTAATATCTTTGCAATGAACATGATGAACGGTCGTATTTATACTTATGAGAATCCTAAAGGATTCGGTCAAAGAATCCTGGGGACTATACTTTTTGTTGGAATAGTAGCTGGATGTCTCTACTTGTTTTATCAGGTATATAAATTTCTTTTCTACCTGTCCCCTTTGTTCATAATCGCTTCTTTAATCATTTACCCCAAAATTGTAGGCAACCATATTAAAATGATTTCTCAATCGTTTAAGCAAAATTTTATTGCTGGAATAATTGAATTGGTTTTACAATTAATTGGTTTACCTATTGTAAGCATAGGACTAGTAGTAAAGGCCTGGGCATATAAAAAATTTGGTTTGCTTAAGGAAAATATCAAAAGTTCAGAACCATTCGATGAGAGATATACCCAGTATGTGGAGATCGTTGACACAGAATCAGAAGCCGCATCAGAAACAACTCCAAAAAATCAATTGAAAAAAGAAGAAGTTATCAGTTACGATGATCTCTTTGAATAAACTGACTTGTGCATCTACTTTTAATATTAACTTTTCTATTCTTTTCACTTTATATCTTCCTTTCCTTCTTCCTGCTCCGGCACTGGCGAAAAATAAATTCTTTTGTCGTTGACAAAGGATATATACCAACCACCAGAATTAGTGTAATTATACCGGTGAGAAATGAGGCAAATTATATTCAATCCTGTATTCAAAGTATAATTGATCAGGATTATCCAACCGAAATGTATGAAATCATCGTAGTAGATGATCAATCGTTTGATGAAACAGCCGATATACTTGAAAAAATTAAAAATCCTCTACTCAAAGTAATGCGATTGGGTGTTGGTAAAAAAACTACCATAGAAGGTTCAAAGAAAAAAGCTATTGCATATGGTGTTAGTCATGCAAATGGCGATTTAATAGTAACTACTGACGGTGATTGTGTCCTGCCCTCGGCTTGGTTAAAAAACATTGCTGCTTTGTATGAAAAAACAAAAGCCAAACTTATAGTATCTCCCGTTCTAATAGCACCTGAAAAAGGTCTACTGCATGCCTTTACACAACTGGATTCAATGAGTACATTTTTTAACCAGGCATCTGGAATTTCTTCTAAACTTTTTTATCTATGCAGCGGGGCCAATTTGGCATATGAAAAACAGGCTTTTATGGATTCCAATCCTTATGAATCCAATATTCAAATTGCCTCAGGTGACGATGTATTCTTAATTGACACATTTAGGAAAAAGTATCCGGGTGAAATACAAATATTAAAATCTAATGATGCAATATGTTTAACAATTGGACCTTCTAATTTTAAACAACTTTTCAAACAAAGATTGAGATGGGCTTCAAAAATGAAAAATATTTCAGATAAAAAACCAATTATTGTTGCTGCAATAGTTTGGTTAAACAGATTTTTACCCTGGGCTCTTCTTGTTTTCGCTTTATTTGCTTATTCAACTTTTCTTATTAATATAAGTCTGGGGATTATAATTGCTACCTCCTTAGTAGACTATTACATTCTTTATCATTCCGCTTTATTTTTTGGAAACAAACCTATTCTGAAATGGTATATTCCTTCCGAATTTATTTTTAGTGTGTATTTTTTAATATTAGGAGTTGTTGGATCGCTCCCCTTATCACTGGAGTGGAAAGACAGAAAAATATAATCTTACTTTTTAAAAAATTCAACTTCCGTCTCCATCAATCAATATAACCCATCTATTCTAAGGTATCATTCGTACTTCTGTCAAAAATTTTCCCGGAGTTAATATCCAAAATTGCGATTAGAATCAGCTAATCCAATCCACAAAGCTTATATAATCCCTAAATGGTCATTAAACTTTGTCAAATGAGGATTTAGGAATTATTTTTCTATTAATTTGAATGAAAATTGAAACCATAGAGTTAGAAAAAAACCACTAAATGATAAAAATCTTATAAATTTTCTGCAATCCATTTTTACTGAGTCGAACAAAATAAATTCCTTCAGAATAACTATCCATGCATTCTATAGTTATGTTTTTCACAATATTAAATTTATCTACTATTTTTCCATTCAGATCCACCAGTTCAACATTAGTATCAAACAGTTCATCCGGTAGAATTACTTTAAGTTTCCGTTCATAAAAACTTATTCTGACAGCACTAAAAAAGTCCGCGGGTTCGTGACTGGAATTGATCATGCAGTCCAGACTTTCTGCTTTCCAATTAATGAAGTGTGGTACATTGGGGATTCCTTCTGTATTCAACACCGGTAAGTATATTGCCTGCTGGACCAAATCACAATCTTTGCCTTTGCAGTTGGGCCGATTGATGACATGAAGGTATCTACTGTCCCAGGCTCCGCAGATATAGACTTTGCCATCGTATCCCAAGGCTGCCTGATTGAAGTCTGCAATATAGGTCTTTCCGGTATTGAGATCCAGACTATCTATCAGGATGCCACTTTCTGCTATATTCTTCTCACTCATGTCGTACTGATAGACATAGTTCTGTGCCGCAACATACAAGAATCTGGAGTTCGGAGAAA
>WBZT01000358.1_pt1 | contig 38021 bp, 32 predicted proteins | sample 5204241 | NCBI WGS metagenome assembly WBZT01 (sample SAMN12344358, study PRJNA552823) | activated sludge metagenome | biome: Activated sludge suspended growth; feature: Nitrification reactor; material: Wastewater; isolation source: activated sludge from nitrification reactor of wastewater... | reverse complement strand
GTGACCGCCCATGGCGCCCATCGTACCCAGCCCGAAGTCGCCGTTCTCGACGACCACCTCGCCGGATGCGGTGACGCCGTTGCGGCCATAGGACCCCCGCAGGGAAAGCGCGGTCTGGTCGCTGCCCTCCCACTCCGAGATGTCCTTGCGGAACACACCGACTGCGGCGTTCGCCGTCTCGGAAGCGTCGAAGCCCACCTCACCGCCGTACACGAGGCCCGGGTTCTGCTTCTCGCCCATGGTGAACGAGCGCGAGATGTTCACCACGGTCCCGATCACGTGCGCCCTGGGGTTCTTCCACACGACGAGAAGCCCGTCGTAGAAGTTCTGCGGGATGTTCCACAGGGCGGCCTTGCTGTCGCGGAAGCCGTCGCCGATCAGGAAGCCGTCGCCGACGATGATGTCCTGCCGGCCGAGCACGGCCGACAGGCCCGTGTTCCCGAGCTTCGAGACGCCGATCGCGAGCTGGTCGATGCGGCCGTCGGTCTGGTTCTTCGTGCCGTAGTAGTCCTCGTTGGCGGTGCCCATCACCACGCCGCCGGCGCTGAACCACACGTCCGCGGTGGGCGACGGCAGGCCGTAGAACCCGCGTACCTTGGTGAAGCCCTCCTGCCACGTCTTCGTGCCGATCGCGTCGGAGAAGTACGCGTTGCTCACCGTGTGGAACGACGCCGTGCCCTCCGCCGTCCACGACGGTCCGGCGGGCACGCCGCCCTCGTCCTCACCTTCCTCGGCGTCCTCGGCGCGCGCGGCTCCCGCGGCGACGAGACCCAGCACGAGGCACAGCACGAACGGCCATCTCATCCATGAACGCATGACGTCCTCCCTCAAGGCGCGGCCTTGATCTGGTCCCAGATGCGCGTGTACTTCACGTTGTCCGCGCCGAGGTCGCGGATCACTTCACCCTTCGCCTGCACTTCGGGGTCGAGCTTCACAGCGGGGTTGTTGCGGAACTCCTCCGGCAGCTTCGGATACGCGCCGGCGTTCGGACACAGGTAGCTGATGAACGTGCTGTTCTCCGCCGCCACGTCCGGGTCGTGCAGAAAGTCGATGAACGCGAGCGCGAGGTCGACGGCCTTGGAGTCCTTCGGGATCACGAGGTCGTCGCACGCGATCGAGAGGCCCTCCTTCGGGGCGAGGAAGGCGATGTCCGGGTTCTCGGACTGCGCCTGCACGAGGTCGCCGCTGTAGCCGTGCACGAGCAGGAACTCGCCCGACGCGATGCCGCTCTTGTACTGCTCGTTCTCGAACTTCGCGAGGTTCTTCTTCCAGCGGATCACCACGTCGCGAGCCTGCTCGAGCTGCGCGGTGTCGGTGGTGTTGAGGCTGTAGCCGAGGAACTTGAGCGCGGCGCCGATCGTCTCGCGCATGTCGTTGAGCATGGTCATGCGGCCCTTGAGCTCCACGCGGTCGAGCATCGCCCACGTGGGCTGCGGGTCCTTCACCTTGCTCTTCAGATACGCGATGCCGGTGTTGGTGAGCATGTACGGCACGCTGTGCTTCATGTCGGGATCGATCGCGATGCGCAGGTACTCCGGATCGACGTTCTTCAGGTTCGGCAGCTTCGAGTGGTCGAGGTCCAGCAGCATTCCCTGGTCGGCCATGATCGCGACCTGGTAGCTCGAAGGCGTGATTACGTCGTAGCCGGAGGCGCCGGCCTTGATCTTGGCGTACATCGACTCGTTCGAGTCGAACGTGTCGATCACGACCTTGCAGCCGTGCTCCTTCTCGAACCGCTGCACGAGCTCGGGCTTGATGTAGTCGGCCCACGTGTACACGTGCAGCGTCTTGGGCGCCGACGGGCCGCAGCCGCCGAGCAGCGCGAGCAGGGCGAGTCCGGCGGCCGCGGACAGCGCCGCGGCGGCGAATCGTCTCATCGGTGGTTCTCCTCGAGCAGCCGCTGGCTGAACCAGACGGCCAAGGTGGTCGCCACGAGCAGCAGCGTGGACAGGGCGTTGATGAGGGGCGGCGAACCGTGCTTGATCATGCTGTAGATGCGCAGCGGCAGCGTCGTCGTGCCGGGGCCGGCCACGAAGAACGTGATGACGAAGTCGTCCACCGAGAGCGTGAACGCGAGCAGGGCGCCGGCGGCGATGCCGGGCGCGAGCAGCGGCAGCACGACGCGGCGCGCGGCGGTCCACGTGTCGGCGCCGAGGTCCTGCGCGGCCTCGACGAGCGACCAGTCGAAGTCCTGCAGCCGCCCGAGCACGACCATCGCGACGTAGCTGACGCAGAAGGTGACGTGCGCGATCACGATGGTGGCGTAGCCGAGGTCGGCGCCGATCGCGACGAAGAACAACAGCAGGCTGATCCCCATCAGCACCTCGGGGATCACGAGCGGCGAGTAGACGAGCAGGTAGTGCGCGTCCTGCAGCCGGCTGCGGTAGCGGTCGAGCGCGAACGCGGCCGTGGTGCCGAGCACCGTCGAGCCGATCGTGGCGACGGTGGCGATGACGAGCGTGTTGGCCAGCGCGTGCCAGATCTCGGGCGCGTTCCACAGGCGCTGGTACCACGCGAACGTGAAGCCCTTCCACTCGCCGCCGAAGCGCGCGGCGTTGAACGAGTTCACGATCAGCACCGCGATCGGCAGGTAGAAGAACGCCAGAACGGCGATCGAAACGACGAGCGGCGTGGCGCTGCGCCTCACGCGTCCTCCCCCGGCTCGCCGCGGCGGCGGCCGCGATCGAGCGCGATCGCCGAGATCGACGGCAGCAGCACCGCGAGCGCCAGCAGCGCCGAGAGCGCGCTCGCGTGCGGCAGGTTGCGGTCGACGAACGTGCGCTGCGCGATCTTGTTGCCGAGCATCTCGCTCGTGGGCCCGCCGACGAGGTCGGGCACGACGTACGAGCCGAGCGCCGGAATGAGCGTCACCAGCATCGCGGTGAGCAGCCCGCGGCGAATGCCGGGCAGGAAGATGCTCCAGAACGAGCGGAACGGTCCCGCGCCCAGGTCGCGCGCCGCCTCGAGCAGGCGGAAGTCGAACTTCTCCGCGGCCGCGTAGATCGGCAGGATCGCGAACGGCAGCTCGGTGTACACGAGCACGAGCAGCACCGAGCCGGTGTTGTAGAGCAGCGACGCCTCGGGCTTGGCGAGGTGGAGCGCCACGAGCACGTGCTTGAGCAGGCCCTCGGGATGCAGGACGACCTTCCACGCGAAGATGCGCACGAGGAAGCTGGTCCAGAACGGCACCACGATCGAGAGCAGCAGCGTGGGCCGCAGCCGCTGCGGCGCCCGCGCCATGAAGTACGCGACCGGGGTCGCGAGCAGCAGGCAGCACGCGGTCGTCGCGGCCGAGAGCCAGATCGTGCGCCAGAGGATCGCGGGGTAGTTCGGATCGCCGAGGCTGCGCAGCGTGCCGAGCGTCCAGCCGTGGCCGATGCCGCCGAAGGGATCGGACGGCTTGAACGCGATCCCGAACACGATCGCCGCGGGCACGAGGAACAACACCACGAGCCACGCGAACGACGGCAGCGTGATCCACGTCTCGTGCCGGCGCTCGAGCAGCCCGCGCGTCTCAGCCACGGCCGTCCCCGGGGGCGGGCGTGTCGGCCTCGCCGACGCGCTCGGGCGGGATCGCCATCAGGCTCTCGTCGCGCTCGGCGTAGCGCTCGAGCATGAAGCCGTCGTCGACGTGCCACTCGATCCACACCTCGTCCTTCCAGCGGATCGGCTGCTCGTCGAGCACGTAGCGGTTGTGCTGCTGCTCGACGGCGAGTCGGTACTCGCCCGAGCGCAGCCAGAAGCGCGTGTGCGTGCCGAGGTAGATGACGTCCTCGACGGTGGCGCGGGCGCGGTTGTGGTCGCGGCTCGGCGGCGGCTCGTCGCGGGCGATGCGGATCTTCTCCGGCCGCACGCTCAGCGTGACGTGGTCGCCGGCGTTGACGCCCTTGTCGTTGAACGCGAGCAGGTCCGAGAAGCCGTCGATCGCGAGCCGCACGTGCTCCACGTCCACGACCTCGGCCACGGTGCCGTCGAAGAAGTTCGAGTCGCCGATGAACGCGGCGACGAAGCTCGTGCGCGGCGCCTCGTAGATCTCCGCCGGCGTGCCGAGCTGCTCGATGCGCCCGGAGTTCATCACCGCCACGCGGTCGGCGAGGCTCATGGCCTCGCCCTGGTCGTGCGTGACGAAGATGAACGTGATGCCGACCTGGTCGTGGACCATGTCGAGCTCGATGAGCATGCGCTGGCGGAGCTTGAGGTCCAGCGCCGCGAGCGGCTCGTCGAGCAGCAGCACCGCGGGCTTGTTGATGAGCGCGCGCGCGATCGCCACACGCTGCTTCTGCCCGCCGGAGATCTGGTCGGTGCGCTTCTCCGCGTGATCCTTCATCTGGATCAGCGCCAGCATTTTCTCGACCTCGTCGTCGATCTCGCGCCGGGGGCGCCGGGCGACCGTGAGGCCGAAGGCGATGTTCTGCCGCACGGTCATGTGCGGGAACAGCGCGTAGTTCTGGAAGATCGTGTTGACGCGCCGGCGCTCGGGCGGCAGGTCGGTGATGTCCTGGCCGTCGAGCCACACGCGCCCGGTGTCGGGCCGCTCGAAGCCGGCCAGCATGCGCAGCAGCGTCGTCTTGCCGCAGCCGCTGGGCCCCAGGAGCGAGAAGAACTCGCCGCGGGCGATGTCGAGCGTCACGTGCTCCACGGCGTGGACGGCGCCGTAGCGGCGTGAGACGTCCTCGAATCGGATGAAGCCGGACACGGTGGGGCGGCGCTCCTTCGCTCGGTGCCAGCGGCGGACGACGGGATCAGGCGCAATGTAATGAGAGCGGCGCCGCTCGACAAGCACCGCGGGCCACCGTTCGCCGGCCGGAACGAGGCGCGGACGACATCGCGCGATCGCGCGGCCGCCGCCGGGCGGCCGGCGCGTCGGCGCGTTCGCCGGGCCCTCGTCGCCGCCTAGCGCCGCGCCGCGAGACGCATCAGCGTGAGAGCGACGCGGCGAGCGTTGAGCGCGAGCGAGGGAAGGTCGCCGTACTCGCGGATCGAATGCCCGCCGTCGCCGGCGAGCCCGACGCCGTCCATCACCATGGGCACGAGCGTCGCGACGAACGAGACGTCGGCGGCCCCGGCATCGTCGGGGTTCGAAGCGACCACGGGCCCCGCCCCGAGGTCGCGGCTCGCGCGGTCGTACACCGCCAGCAGCGCGTCGTGCGCCGGCGAGGGCGCGAGCGGCGGATAGCCGTCCGAAAACGTGATCGTCGCGTCCGTGCGCGGCAGGTGGCGCGCGACGATGCGCGTCATCACGGCGCGCGCGCGAGCGAGTTGCTCCGGTGTCAGCGTGCGCAGGTCCCCGGTGACGAGCGTCGTCTCGGCGACGACGTTCGTCTTGCCCTCGGCGCTCCCCCGGGCGCTCCCCGGCTCGTACGCGAGCGACGAGCCGCCGAGTACGAGCCCGGGATTGAACGTCAGGTGCGGCTCGCCCGCGAGCGAATCGCGGAACGCATCGAGGATGCGCGCGGCCTCGTACACCGCGCCGAAGCCGACGACCTCGCTGAAGAGCTGCCCCGAGTGCGCGCGATGGCCGCTCGTGCGCAGCACCCAGCCACTCGAGCCGCGGCGCGCCGTGAGCGCTTCGTTGCGACGGCCCGCACCATTCTCGAAACCGATCGCCACATCGCAGCCGCGGGCGGCGTCGGTCAGCGCGCGGCGGGCGTCGGCCCGCGGATGCCCGGGCGATTCCTCGTCGCCGTCGAACACGACGCGCACGTCGAGGTCCTCGATCGCACCCGAGGCCGCGAGCCCCTCGAGCGCGAGCAGCGCGATCACGTCACCGCCCTTCATGTCGGCGATGCCGGGCCCCGTCGCCGTCGTGTCGTCCGTCCGCGTGAAGCGCTGGAAGGGCGAGTCGGCTTCGAACACCGTGTCGAGGTGCCCCACGAGGAGCACCGCGAGCTTCGAGCGACGGCCGTGGCGCGTCGCGACGAGGTGTCCGGCGCGGCCGAACGCCGCGCCGTCGATCCAGCGCACGTCGAAGCCGAGCGCGCGGAAGTGCGGCGCGAACTGGTCGGCGACCGCCTTCACTCCCGCGGCATTGCCCGTGCCGCTGTTCTGGTTCACCAGCGCTTCGAGCAGCGCGAGCGCACGCGGTGCGCCGGCATCGATCGCCGCGAGCGTGCGGTGCTCGCGGGGTGAGACCGGCGCCGACCCCGGCGCGGCGGAAGCGGTCGGCGCGAGCGTGGCGAAAGCGAGCGCGAGCAGGACGGCGACGCGGTGCGGCGATCGGTTCGGGAGCATGCGGCGCAGCGTGCCGCGCGCGCGTGCAGGCGCGCAAGGGAGAAGCGGCGGCCCGCCGCGCACGGGCCGCGTCCGGCCGCGTCCGTCGCCCGGCCCCGGCGTGATCCGAGCGCGGCCTGCTAGCATGCCGACGCTCGCGCGGCCGGCGGACACGCCGGACCGCTTCGCTCGATCACCTTCCCCGAGAGACCGACATGAAACTCCTGCACCGCTCGATCCTCCTCGCGCTCGCGGCGCTCGCGCTCGGCGCGGGCCTCGCCGCCGCGGCCGAGCGTTCGGCCATCGACGCGCGCTACAAGTGGGACCTCACCGCGCTCTACCCGAGCGAGGCCGCCTGGCTGCAGGCGAAGGACGCGATCGCCGCCCGCATCCCGCCGCTCGCCACCTACCAGGGCCACCTCGGCGACTCGGGCGCGAAGCTCTACGAAGCGCTCGCGGCGCGCCTCGACGTCGACCGCGACCTCTCGCGGCTCGAGACCTACGCGAGCCAGCTGGCGGACGAGGACACGCGCAACAGCCACAACGCCGAGATGCGCGACGCGGCCGGGCAGCTGGGCGTGCGGTACTACGCCGCGATCTCGTACATGCGGCCCGAGATCCTCGCGCTGGGCGCCGACAAGGTGCACGCGTTCGTCGCCGCCGAACCGCGGCTGAAGCCGTACGCGATGCTCCTCGACGACATCCTCCGCTACGCGCCGCACACGCTGTCGGCGGCCGAGGAGAAGCTCACCGCGCAGGCGGGCCGCATGGCGCGCGCCGGCGGCTCGGTGCGGAACGTCTTCAATAACGCCGAGATGCCGTGGCCCACCGTGACGCTCTCGACCGGCGAGGCGATCCGCCTCGACGACGCGGCCTACACCCAGTACCGCCAGTCCACGGTGCGCGCCGACCGCGACACCGTGTTCCAGGTGTTCTTCCGCCAGCACCGCGCCTTCCAGGGCACCTACGGCGCGGCGCTGAACGCCGGCGTGCAGGCGCAGATCTTCCGCAAGGAGACGCACGGCTACGGCAGCTGTCTCGAGGCCGCGCTCTTCGGCGACAACATCCCGACGCGCGTCTACACCCAGCTGCTCGACGACGTGCACGCCAACCTGCCGACGCTGCACCGCTACCTGAAGCTCCGCCAGCGCATGATGGGCGTCGACCAGCTGCGCTACGAGGACCTCTACGCGCCGATCGTGAAGGAAGTCGACCTGCAGTACACGCCCGAGCAGGCCGAGCAGATGGTGCTCGCCGCCGTCGCGCCGCTCGGAAAGGCGTACGTCGACACGCTGCGCAAGGGCTTCGCGTCGCGCTGGGTCGACTGGTTCCCCTCGCCCGGCAAGGCCTCGGGCGCGTACAGCACCGGGGCGTACGGCGTGCACCCGTACCAGCTGCAGAACTTCACCGGGCTGTACGACGAAGTCGGCACGCTCGCGCACGAGTCGGGTCACTCGATGCACACCTACCTCGCGGACCAGCACCAGCCGTACGTGACGCACGACTACGCCACGTTCGTGGCCGAGGTCGCCTCGACGCTGAACGAGAACCTGCTCTTCCACTACATGCTCGATCACACGAAGGACAAGGCCACGCGCCTGTTCCTGCTCGGCAGCTACGTGGACAACCTGCGCACGACGCTGTTCCGCCAGTCGCTGTTCGCCGAGTTCGAGCTCGCCATCCACGAGAAGGCCGAAAAGGGCGAGACGCTGAGCGGCGAGGGCATGTCGAAGATCTACCTCGGGATCGTGCGCAAGTACTACGGACACGACGCCGGCGTGTGCAAGGTCGACGACCTCTACGGCGTCGAGTGGTCGTACATCCCGCACTTCTATCGCGACTTCTACGTCTACCAGTACGCGACCAGCATCGTGGCCTCGACCGCCCTCGCGAACGGCATCTACCAGGACGCCGCGCCGAAGTCGAAGTCGACCCCGCACCGCGACGCGTACCTGCGCATGCTCTCGAGCGGCTCGTCGAAGTACCCGATCGACCTGCTGCGCGACGCGGGCGTGGACATGACCACGTCGGCGCCGTTCGCGGCGGCGATGAAGGAGATGAACGCGGTCATGGACGAGATGGAGAAGCTGCTGGCGACGAAGTGACGCCAGCCGCCTTCGCGCGCGGCCCCGCCGGAGACGCTCCGGCGGGGCCGCGTGCGTTGCGGGGCGTGCGTTGCGGTGCGTTGCGGGGCGCCGCCGCGCGACGCGCGGCGTGCTAGCCTGCCGGCATGATCGACGCTGCCGCGCCCTCCCCACCGCGATCCCGCCCGCCCGGCGACGGCGCAATCGCGCTGCTCGCCGGCGGCGTCGCGCTCGTGCTCGGTGGCGTGCTGGCGCCCGCGACGTACGGTCCCGGTGACTCGCCGAGCCTGACGACGGCGCTCGCGCTGGCCGGCGCGCCGCACCCGACCGGCTATCCGCTGTGGACGCTCGCGGGCCACGTGTTCGTGCGCGCCGCGCACGCGCTCGGCCTCGTCTGGCCGCACGCGGCCAACCTCTGGAGCGCGCTCGGTGCCGCGGTCGCGGTCGCGCTCGTCGTGCGCCTCGGCACGCGCCTCGCGCGTCGTGCCGGCGCCGAGGGAGACGCGGCGCCGCGCGCCGCGCTGCTCGCGGCCGCGGTGCTCGCGCTCGATCCCGTGTGGCTCGCCGGCGCGGCATACGCCGAGGTGAACGCGTGGCACTGGGCGTGGGTCGCGCTCGCGCTGATCGTGGCCGAGGAGCAGCACGCTCGCGTGCACGCCGGGGGCACCGGAGATGCCGCGCGCGACGGGCTCGCCTGGGGACTCGTGTGCGCGCTCGGCCTTGCCCACCACCGCACCATGCTCGCGTTCGCGCTGCCGCTCACCGCGGCGCTGGGCCTGCCGCGCGTCCGGCGCGGCGGGCTGCTCGCGTGGTCGATCGCCACGGGAGCCGTCGCTCTGGCGGGGCTCGCGCCCTACGGCTGGATCGCGTACCGCGCGTGGCACCCCGCCGCGGGCCAGTGGCCGCTGCTCGAGCCGGGCACCGCGAGGGTGTGGGCGCACGTCGGCGGCTCGATCTACACCGTGATGTTCGGCGGCTTCGCTCCGGGGCCCTCCGAGTCCGCGCTGCTCGCTCGTGCCGTGTGGCCGGTGCTGCCGCTCGCGGTGGCGGGTGCCGTGACGCTCGCGATGACGAGCGACGGCGCGCACCTCCGGAGCTTCGCCGCGGCACTGCTCGTGGCGATGCTGCTGCAGTGCGGCTTCACCTTCGCGTACGGCGTACCCGACCCGAGCAACTACTTCGTGCCGGCCCTGCTCGCGGGTGTCGCCACGTGGCCCGCGCTCGCCGTGCGGCGCCCGGGGCACGCGCACGCGGCGCTCGCTCTCCTGGCCGCGCTCGTCGCGATCGCGCTCACCGCGTGGACCCCGGTCACGCTCGCCGAGGCCACGAAGGTGCGCGCGGTCGACCGGCGCATCCGCGAAGTGTGGGCGTCGATTCCGCCGGGGCCCGCGATCGTGACGTGGCAGAGCGATCAGTACGCGCGCCTGCAGGCGTTCCAGGTCCTGGAGCACCAGCGGCCCGAGCTGGTGGTCGAGAATCCCGACATGCTGACGTGGGCGCCGGTGCGGAGCGCGTTCACGGCGCGCACCGGCATCGATCCGCTCGCCGGGCTCCAACTGCGCGCGCAGACGGACGTCGAACAGGTACCCGCGAACATCGCCCGCCGCGCGCGCGTGCCCGTCTACCGATTCGAGGACCTCGCACGCTGAACCGGGTCGCGGCGTGCGCGTTCCGAGCATGGCCGCGACCGCAGGCACGGCCGACCCGCTGCGATCGCCGCGTCCCGGCCTCTTCAGCCATGGCCCGGGCGTCCGAGACTTCCGTTGCCCCGTCATCCGGCCACCGGAGGCTCCCGATGCTTCGTCCGACCTGGTTGCTGCTCGCCCTGCTGCTCCTGCCCGTCCCCGCGCAGGCGCGGCAAAACCGCTGCCCCCTCCAGCTCGACACCTGCATCGTCCGGTTCGGACAGATGCGCCAGCGCCCCTGGCTCGGTGTGTACGTCGAGGTCGATTCGCTCGGCCAGCGCGTCGTGCGCTCGGTGCTCCCGGGCGGGCCCGCGGAGCGCGCCGGCGTGCGGCCCGGCGACGTGCTCGAGCGCGTCAACGGACTCGCGCCGACGGAGTTCTTCGCCACCAAGGCCGGATGGAAGCAGGGCGATCACATCGCGACCGTCGTCCGCCGCGGCGGACACGAACGCACGCTGTCGCTCGAGGCGCAGGCCATCCCCGAGGACCTGCTGGCGCGGATCGTCGGTGAGCACATGCTCGAAGCGCACTTCGCGTACATGGTGCCCGAGGGCGGCCACACCGAAGTGCAGTGACGCTCGAACGCACCGCGGGCGGCGCCGAAAGGCGCCGCCCGCGGTGTGTTCGTCGGGGCGTTCGGCGGTCAGCCGACGGCGACCGTGTCCTTGGTGTTCGACGCCGGCGCGACGCCGGGGCCGAAGAACGCCGTCTCGAGCTCGGTCCAGCGCAGCGAGCCGCCCGCGGACTCGGCGGCCGACTTGCGCAGGCGCACGACCTCGTCCTGGTACCACGCGACGACCGGGCTGCCGATGCGCAGCGTCGCGAGGTCCCCGGCGAGTTCGCTCGGCGCCACGACGCACACCCACCCGCGGTCGTACGGGCTCTGGCTGAGCAGCGCGGGATCGCGCGTCAGGTCGCCGTTCGCCTGCTTGACCGTGCCGGAGACCGGCGAGCGGAAGCGCGCGATCTCGTCGCCGCGGCGCACCACGAAGAGCACGTCGCCGCGCCGGATCGCGGTGCCGATCGCGGGCAGTTCGATGCGCTCGACCTTGCCGAGCGCCTTGCGCGCGAAGTCGTCGAGCCCGACGCACACGCCGCCGTCGGCCTCGATCTGCGCCCACGCGTGACCCGGGGACACGAAGGCGCCGCCGGGCACGCAGAACTCCTTGTCCGCGACGACCTCGGCCAGCGAGGGCGCCACGACACGCACGGTGGGCTTGCTCTGCGATTCGAGCCGCGCCTGGCGCTTGATGAGCAGCCGGTTCGCGAAGGCGACGAGCTCTTCCTCGGTGAACGGCTTCTGCACGTAGTCCACGGCGCCGTGCGTCATGGTCTCGACCGCGGTCTCGATGGTGCCGAAGCCGGTGATCACCGCGACATCGAGATCGGGACGAATGTGCTTCACGGCTTTCACGACCTCGATGCCGTCCATGACGGGCATCTTGAGGTCGGTGAACAGGAAGTCGTAGTCGTTCTGGCGCACGAGCGTCAGCGCCTCGCGGCCGTCCTGCACCGTGTCGACACTGAAGCCGGCGAGCACGAGGATCTTGCGGAACGAGTCGAGGATCACCGCCTCGTCGTCGACGGCGATGATGCGGGCGCGGGCGTTGGGCACCTCGGCGCGCTTGAGCGTGCGCGCCTCGTCGGCGTACGACACGTTCACGCTGGTGCGCAGTACCTCTTCGCGCACGCGGCGCTCGCGCGCCGTCTCCATGCGCTTGCCGATCGCACGCACCGCGAAATCGATGCCGATGAAGACCACGCACAACAGCACCACGAGCAGAGCGGTCATGACCGTTTCTCCTTCCCCGCGTCGTCCGTCCGCTCCAGAACGGACCGCACCTGGTTCAACAGCTCCGTGTCGTCGAAAGGCTTGGCCAGGAAGGCCGTCGCACCCGCTTCGATCGCGCGGGTGGCGTTCTCGGCCGTGGCGAATCCGGTGATCATCACGATGGGCACCTCGGGCCGGCGGCGGCGCACCTCGCGCACGACCTCGAGCCCGCTCTGGCCGGGCAGCATCATGTCGCACAGCACGAGCCGGCAACTCGCCAGGCCCGGGTGCGCGAGCGCGGTCGTGGCGTCTTCGGCCCGCGCGACGTTCCAGCCCTCGCTGCCGAGGATCATGCGGACGGCGTCGCGGATCACCGCTTCGTCGTCGACGACGAGCACGTCGTAGCTCTCGCTCATGTCGTCTCCCGCGCAGGCGGATCGGCCTTGCGCACGGGCATCGCGTGCGGCAGCCGCACGACGAAGCACGCGCCCTGACCCGGCTCGCTGCTGATGTCGATGTTGCCGCCGTGTCCTTCGACGATGCCCCACGTGACCGCGAGGCCGAGGCCCAGCCCACGGTTGCCCTTCGTGGTGAAGAACGGCTCGAACAGGTGATCGAGATCCTCGGGCGAAATGCCCTTGCCCGTGTCGCGCACGGTCAGCTCGCCGAACGTCTGCGGGCCCTGCGCGTCGAGCGCCTCGCAGCGGGTCCAGTGGCAGCCCTTGCGGGTGCACCACTCGATGCGTCCGCGGTCGCCGGCCTGCAGCGCGAACGTGGGCGCGCCACACTCGCCGCACTTGCGCTCCGGCTGGTCGAGCTTCGTGCGGCAGCGCGGGCACGCGTACGTCGCGACGGCCCCCACCTGAAGCGACTCGCTCGCGCGGTGGTTGCACCGGCCGTAGACGGGATCGAGGTGGACGAGCATGTCGCGGTCGCCGTAGTGCTGAATCACCCGGATGCCCGGGTAGCGGCCGATGCGCACGCCGGCGTCGATCAGGTCGCAGCCCTTCGGGCAGCGCGCCGTGCGGATCACCGTCGAGCCGCGTGCGGGCACGTCGACGTCGCGCGTCACGACGTAGATCGTGCCGCCCGTGTCGCCGATCGCGTCGGCCGCATTCATGATCAGGTTCACGATGACCTGCTGCAGCTGGTTCGCGTCCGCGGGCACCGGCTCGAGATCGTCGGCGAGCGAGAAGTCGAGCGCGACGTTGCGCAGCACGAGCTGGTTCATGATGACCGCGACGCCCTTGCGGACGACGTCGTTCAGGTCGGTCGGCTTGTGCTGCGGCGGCGTCTGGCGCGAGAAGTCGAGCAGGCCGCGCACGATGTCGCGGCAGCGCTTGGTCTCGCGCACGATCACCTCGAGGTCCTGCGCCATCTCGGGCCGGTCGGCCAGCCGCTTCTGCAGGAACGACGCGTACGTGAGCACGCCGGTGAGCGGGTTGTTGATCTCGTGCGCGACGCCGGCCGCGAGCCGGCCCACCGAAGCGAGCTTGTCCGCCTGCGTGAGCTGGCGCTGCGCCTCGCCGAGGCGCCGCGTCATGTCGTTGAAGGCGCGCGCGAGATCGCCCAGCTCGTGCCCCGCCGTCGCCGGCAGGGTCGTGTGCAGGTCGCCCTCGGCGACCTTGCGCGTACCTTCGATCAGCTCGGCCACGGGCCGCACGATGACGCGCTCGTTGAGCCACCACAGCAGCAGGCTGCTCGCGAGGATCGCGAACACCGCGAGCCAGATCATGTGGCGCTGGTCGGTCGCGATCTGCCGGTCGGCCTCGGCGAGCGATACGTTCACGTCGAGCACGCCGAGCACGGTCTCCTCGCGCTCGTGCGCGTGGCAGCCCGTCGCGTTCCAGCAGCGCGTTTCGTTGTGGATCGGGCGGATGATGCCCAGCACGCGGTGGCCGTCGGGCGCTCGGAACGTGCGCCAGCGCTCCCCGGTGGGCAGCCTGGGCAGCGGATCCTCGCCTGCGTGGCATCCGACGCACGCTGAGTTGGTCTTGGGCATCTCACGGCCGATCTCGCTGCGATCCGAGGAGAACTTGATCCGTCCCGCGCTGTTGAACAGCCGCACGCGCTCGATGCCCCTCTGCTTGCCGATCGTCTCGATCTCGCGGCGCAGCGCCGGGCGGCGGTTCTCCAGCATGTCGTAGAACGTGCTGCTGCCGATCGTCTCGCTGAGCAGGTCGGCGCCCTGCATGTGCTGGGCGAACAGCGCCTGCCGGTGCGCGCTCAGGATGATCCCGGACATGACGCCGATGGCGACCGCGGTCACCAGGGCGACTCCGAGGATCGCCAGAACGCCGATGCGCAGCTTCACGCGGCCTCCCTCAGTGCCCTCGCCCGCGCGACGCGCCCCGCGCCTCGTGCGCGGGGAAGATCGGCAGGTGCTTGGCGGCGATCGCGAACGCGGCGAAACCGATCGCCACGAGACCGACGGAGACCATCATCTCCATCCACGACGGCACGTAGTGCACGCCGCTGGCGCGCTCGAAGCCCGTGATGCTCACGTTGAGGCGGTACATCACGAAGCCCAGCACCGCGAACGCCGCGCCGATCACGAGCCCCACCTTCGAGCGGCGGATCTGCGGGAAGGACAGCATCACGACCGGCGCCAGCACGCCGACGCCGAACTCGACGAGGAACATGCGGCTCTCGTAGAGCGGCTGGAAGATCGTCGTGATCGCACCGTTGTGGACGAGGATGTCGAGGCGCAGCACGCCGAAGATCCCGAGCACGACGATCATCACGCGGCCGAGCGGCTCGAGCAGGTCCATCTCGAGCTCGCGGCCGAACGCGCGGCCGCTCAGGTACGACTCGACGATGACCATGCCCATGCCGGCGCCGATCGCCGAGATGTAGAAGAGCAGCGGCAGCAGCTGCGTGTACCACAGCGGGTGGAGCTTCTCGGGCACGATCAGGTACATCGTGCCCAGCGAGGACTGGTGCAGCGTCGAGAGCAGCACGCCGAGGATCACGAGCGGCGTGTTCACCGCGTGCATGACCTTCAGCAGCGTCTTCCACTGCATCCGCTCGAACACGATGTGCGAGAACTCGAGCGTGAGCACGGTGGTGTAGAGCATCACGCACCACGCGACCTCGAACATCACCGAGTGCTCGTTCCAGTAGATGATCGCGTGCCAGATGCGCCACGGCTGGCCGAGGTCGTACATCAGGCCGACGCATACCAGCAGGTAGCCGAGGTAGCCCGTGAGCAACGTCGGGCGCACGATCGGCTCGAACTTCTTGATGTGGAACAGGTGGACCGTGGCCATCAGGGTGAACGCACCGGCCGCGAGGCCGACGCCGCACAGGATGTCGAAGCCGATCCAGATGCCCCACGGGAAGCGGTCGGTCAGCGCCGTGGTGGCGCCGAGTCCGCGGCTGAAGCGCATGAACGTCACGTAGCCCAGCAGCAGGATCACGACGCCGAACATCACCTGCCAGAAGCTCAGGCCCCGGCCGCGCGAGCGCGGCATGTCGAGCACGCTCACGAGTGCACCTCCTCGTCCCCGTGACCCTCGATGCGCTGCACGTGCTCGCGGCGCTTCGTGATCCAGTAGATGCCGTACAGCAGCGCGCCGCCCATCGTGACGATGTCGGGCACGTGCGAGAGTACCTGCCACGTGAGGTCGCCGAGCGGGCGCTTCGGCAGGCCCTCGCGCAGGCCGAGCTTGCCGAACGGCACGCTCGAGAGCATGAGCACCGACGTGCCGCCGGCCTCGTCGAGGCCGTAGATGTGGTTCACGTACTTGCCCGGCGAACCCGCGATGCGCGAGCGCGCGACGGCGATCAGCTCGTCGCGCTTGCCGAACAGCGTCGCGCCGGTGGGGCACACGCTCGCGCACGCGGTGGGCTTGCCCTTCGCCAGGCGCGGCGCGCACATGATGCACTTGGCGACGACGGGAATGGCCTTGTCCCACTGGTATTTCGGAACGTCGAACGGGCAGGCCTGGATGCAGTAGCGGCAGCCGATGCACTTCTTGGAGTCGTAGACGACCGGCCCCGTCGGCGACTTCTGCATCGCGCCGACCGGGCACACCGACACGCACGTCGGCGAGAGGCAGTGCATGCACATGCGGCGCACGTTCTGGCCCGCGCGCTTCTCGACGTTGGTCCACGTGTAGGCCGTCGAGCGGTCCTCGATCTCGAGCGGCAGGCCGTTCTGTTCCTTGCACGCGGCGGAGCAGGCGCCGCACCCGATACAGCGCGTCGTGTCGAGCAGCAGGGCGTGGCCGTTGGTCACCGGACCGCGTTCGTCATTCGACATGGCATTTCTCGCACTTGTCGTCGTCCTCGCACGAGAACGACTGCTTGCCGTCGTGGCACTTGCCGCACGCGGACGGCGCGTGCATCTCGCCGTCGGGCAGCGGCGCGTGGCTGCGCATCGAGAACGGTGCCGGGTGGCACGTGCGGCAGGTCATCGACTTGCCGATGTGGGTGTCGTGCTTGAACGTCACGCGGCCCGGAGAGTCGCTCCCCATCTTGAAGACGAACGGCTTCGGACCCGTGAATCCGCCCTTACCGGTACTGTCCGCGCCCGCGCTCCGTCTGCCAGCGTGACAGGAGCCGCATGACTGCGTGGCGCGAACGTCAAAGGCGTGCTTTCCGTCGTGACAAGTGCCGCACGACGCGCCCTGGTCCATTTCGCGGTGCGTTTCCTTGTGACGCGGCGTGAGCAGCCGGTAGAGCCGGGGATGACAGCCCGTGCACCGGTAGCTCTCGTAGTCCACGTGGGTCAGGTGACTGAACGTGACCGAGCTGTCCGCGTGAACCGGGTGGTTGTACAGGATGTCCGGCGGAAGCTTGAGGTCGAACGGCGGCGGCGTGGACTTGGGGACCGCGGCGGCAGCGACCACCGCGCACACCGGCACTGACAACAGGATCGCGATTGCGATCGACGCCCACGTGCGGTCGGGCCGGGAACCTGCGGAGTCCGATTTGGACATGGTCAGCCTCTCCTTCGGCGACTTGCCACCCTGAAATTCCAGCAATGGTCATTCCACGGGGCGCGCTCTCGCGGGGCAACGCCGCCGCCGGGCACGAATCGCTTCCTCGCCTCCGCGGGCTCGACTAGGCTGCGCCGATTCGCGCCCGCACCGGACCGCACCCGACGAGCCCACGGAGGCCGCATGAGCACGAGTTCCACCGCCGCGGAAACCCACGCGCCGCGCCGCAGCCTGTTCGCGCAGCTGGCGCGGCTGCCGCGGGCGTTCTGGATGCTCAACCTGATGGAGATGTTCGAACGCCTCGCCTACTACGGCGTGCGCGTCGTCATCCCGATCTACATCGCGCAGGCCGACGAAATCCACGGCCTGCACTTCACGCAGGCGCAGAAGGGCGAGATCTTCGCCTGGTGGGCACTCGTGCAGACGGGCGTGCCGATCTTCTCGGGCGGCTTCGCGGACCGCTACGGCTACAAGAAGACGATCGCCGCCTCGATCGCGATCAAGGTGATCGGCTACCTGCTCATGGCCACCCAGCGCAGCTACGGCGGCTTCCTGCTCGGCTGCCTCGTGCTCGCCTTCGGCACCGCGATCTTCAAGCCCGGCGTGTGGGGCTCGATGCAGCGCAGCATGAACGACGAGGACTCGTCGGTCGGCTGGGGCGTCTTCTACATGCTCGTCAATGTCGGCGGCTTCCTCGGGCCGCCGCTCGCCCACTTCCTCTACGGCTTCTCGTGGCCGACCGTGTTCTACGGCTGCGCGGTGATCGTGTCGCTCAACTTCTTCATGCTGCTCACCTACCCCAACGTCGACGCGGGCGGCGACCAGTCCGGCGGCGTGCTGAAGACGGCGTGGATCACCTTCTCCAACCTGTTCAACCTCCGGCTGATCGTCTTCATCCTGATCATGTCGGGGTTCTGGCTGATGTTCATGCAGTTGTTCGACCTGCTGCCGAACTTCATCGTCGACTGGATCGACTCGCGCGCGATCGTCCAGGCGCTCCACCTGCCGAGCTTCTTCACGACGCAGACGCCCCGCGGCGCGATGGTGGCGCAGGAGTGGATGATCAACCTCGACTCCTTCCTCATCGTGCTGCTCGTCGTGTGGGTGTCGCACCTCGCGACGCGCATGCGACGCGTGCACTCGATCTTCCTCGGCATCGTGGTCGCGTCGGCCGGACTGCTCGCGGCCGGCTTCACGATGTCGGGCGTCTCCTGCCTCGCCGGCATCGCGCTATTCGCGTTCGGCGAGATGCTCTCGAGCCCCAAGATGAACGACTACCTCGGCGTCATCGCGCCCGAGGGCAAGAAGGGGCTCTACATGGGTTACGCGAACATGCCGACCGCGATCGGCTGGTACTTCGGCTCGAAGCTCGCGGGCAACCTCTACGGCGACCACGGCGAGAAGGCGGGCCTCGCGCTGCGCTGGCTCACGGAGCACGGAGGCGTTCCGGCCGGCGTGGACCGCACGAGCGCGCTCGAGGCGATGCAGAAGGTGGCGAACCTCGATCCCAACGCGGCGACGGCCGAGCTCTGGCGCGCCTACCACCCGTATGCGATCTGGTACCCCTTCGCGGCGGTGGGCATCGCGTCGGCGGTCGGGATCTTCCTCTACTCGCTGTGGGTGAAGGGAGACGAGCCGCCTCACGCGTGAACCGTGCAGCGTGCAACGCCGCTGAACCCGGGCCGTCGATCGGACGCCCGAGCACGACCAATCGCTTGGCCGGCGCGGCCGGTCGTTGCTAGAATTCCGACGTACTCGCACGCATCGGGGGGCCGGTCTCGGACCGGCCCCCGTTCGTACATCGAATCCCCGCCGCGGCCGCGCGGCTCGAAGGACACCATGCTCCGACTTCTCGCGCTGTTCCTGGCGGCCGCGCTGCTCGTCGCCGCTCCCGCCCATGCCGCGAAGGCCCTGTTCGACGACGCGCACGCCGAGGACGCCGGCAACGCCGACTGGGTGATCGACGACAACATGCCGATCCCCTCGCCCGCCCAGAGCGGCATCGGGCCGGGAACCGCGAACACCTACTGGACCGGCGCGATCTCGTCGTACGGCGTCTCGCTGGTCAAGCGCGGCTACGTCGTGCACACGAACACCAGCACGATCACGTACGGCAACTCGGGCAACACGTACGACCTGTCCAACTACGACGTCTTCATCGTGCCCGAGCCCAACACGCTGTTCACCGCGGCCGAGGTGACGGCGATCCTGAACTTCGTGCACGACGGCGGCGGCCTGATCGCGATCGGGGACCACTCGGGCTCCGACCGCAACAGCGATGGCCAGGACTCGCCGATGATCTGGAACGCGCTCGATCCCACGCACACGCTGTTCGGCGTGCACTGGGGCGTGAGCGGCGACGCCAACAACAACATCGTGCAGACGTCGACCAACGTGAACACGACGGCGACGGACTCGATCACGCGCAACCTCGCGGGCAACGTGGGCACGGTCACCGGGCTCGCGTTCCACAACGGCACGACGCTGACGCTCTACCCCGCCTCGAACCCGACGCTGCGCGGCGAGGTGTGGATGAACGGCCTCCCGCAGACCAGCACCACCGGTGTGATGGCCGCCTCGTGCCAGTACGGCAGCGGCCGCGTGTTCATGATCTGCGACAGCTCGCCCGTCGACGACGGCAGCGCGCGTCCGGGCAACTCGAGCATCTACGACGGCTGGGGCGAGGTCGGCGCCACCGACAGCACGCTGTTCATGAACGCCGCGCTGTGGGCGACCCGCCGCGCGGCCGGCGCGGGAGATCTCACGTCGCCCGTCGTCACGGTCACGTCGCCCAACGGCGGCGAGGCGTGGAAGGCCGGCTCGGTGCACGCGATCACGTGGACGGCGACCGACAACGTCGCCGTCACGACGATCGACCTCGCGTACTCGATCGACGGCGGCTCGACGTACCCCTACTCGATCACGACCGGCATCGCGAACAGCGGCTCGTACAACTGGACCGTGCCGAACATGCCGGGCACGCAGCTGCGCGTCGCGGTCACCGCGCACGACGCGGCCGCGAACACGGGCACCGACGTGAGCAACGCCAACTTCACGATCGATCGCTGGATCGTCACGGCGACCGCGGGCACCGGCGGCACGATCACGCCGAGCGGCACCGTGTACGTCGCCGACGGCATCAACCGCGCGTTCACGATCGCCGCCAACGCGAACTACCACGTCGCCGACGTGCTGGTGGACGGCGCCAGCGTCGGCGCGGTGACGAGCTACACGTTCACCGCCGTGCACGCGAACCACACGATCGACGCCAGCTTCGCGCCGGACACGCGCGCCATCACGGCGACCGCCGGCGCCGGCGGCACGATCAGCCCGTCGGGCACCGTGAACGTGGTGATCGGCGGCAGCCAGGCCTTCACGATCACGCCCAACGCCACGTACCACGTGGCCGACGTGCTCGTCGACGGCGTCAGCGTCGGTGCCGTCGAGGCGTACTCGTTCACGAACGTGACCACGACGCACACCATCGCCGCGAGCTTCTCCGTGAACACGTTCGGCCTCGCGGTCGGCGTCGTGGGCGGCGGCAGCGTCGTGAAGAGCCCCGATCTCGCGGACTACCCTCAGGGCACCGAAGTGTCGCTCGACGCGGTCCCCGCCAGCGGCTGGGCCTTCACGGGCTGGTCCGGCGACACCACGACCACGAGCGATCCGCTCGCCATCGTGGTGACCGGCGCGAGGAACTACACCGCGACGTTCGCCGACGTCGCCGCGCCCGCGGTCGCGCTGCTCGCGCCCAACGGCGGCGAGTCGTGGACGTTCGGCGAGACGCATGCGATCACGTGGTCGGCCGCGGACAACGCCGCGGTCGCCGCGGTGGCGCTCGAGTACTCGACGAACGGCGCCGAAGGGCCGTGGACCTCGATCGCGAGCGGCCTGCCCAACTCCGGCTCGTACGACTGGACCGTGCCCGCCAGCGCCAGCGCGCAGGCGCTGGTGCGCGTCGTCGCCGCCGACGCCGCGGCCAACGCCGCCGCCGACACGAGCGACGCGGCGTTCACGCTCGTCGATCCGAACGCCGGCGTGGACGACGTCCCCGCAGCGCTCGCGCTCGCGCGGCCCGCGCCCAACCCGAGCACCGGCGCCGCGCTGCTGTCCTTCTCGCTGCCCGCTCCCGGCCGAGCCCGTATCGACGTGATCGACGCGAGCGGACGGCGCGTCGCGGGCGTCTCGGCCGAGTACGGCGCCGGCACGCACGCGTGGCGCTGGGACGGCCGGCTCGCGAGCGGCGCGCATGCGCGTGCAGGCCTCTACTTCGTGCGGCTCGAAACGCCGTTCGGCTCGCGCACGCAGCGGATGGTGCGGCTCGACTGAGCGCACGCGCACCGCGGCGAACGGCCGCCTCCGCGACGCGGAGGCGGCCGTTTCGCTTGCGCGGGACGTTGCGCGGATCAGTGGTGCGCGTGCTTCTGCGCCATCACGAGCGCCGCGCCGGCGAAGTAGGCGACGAGCCAGTACACGTATGCGATTCGCGCGTAGAGGTGACGGCCGGGCGACACGGGCGCATCGCCCTTCGCCTGCCAGTGGCGCCACATCAGCACGACGTCCACGGCCATCAGCGCGAGCGCCGAGTAGCCGAGCCAGCCGTGCAGCGTCGGCGCGACCGAACCGGTGGCGATGATCATGAGGATCGTCGCGATCACGTCGAACGTGAGTCCGGCGGAGAGGAAGCCGCGCACGCCGGCCGTGGCCCGGTGACCGCGCTGCTCCTTGAACGTGCCGATCGAGTAGAGGATCAGCGCGATCGTGACCGTGCTGACGGCAGCCATGCGGATGGGATTCAAGCTCGCTCCTGTGCGTTCGGGATCCGGCGGGCGCGATGACGGCGCGCGAGGGCGCGCGAGACTAGCGAACGGCCCGCGCGCCGCACAAACGGTCCGCACCACCGGCGCGGTCCGATGTCGTCCAACGCCCATCGGCGCTTGCCGGAAGCCGCCGTCCGGAGGCCGCGCAGCCCGCCGACCGGACAGAATGGCAAGCCGACTGCCTTGCCGGGCAGGAACGACCTCGTGCGACGCCGGCGACGATGCACGCAAGGCGTTGCCTCACAGGCGGAAACGCCGCAGGCCCCGGCGGCACGGCATCTGCTCTTCGGAACCCGTGAGCATTCCGACGCGCCCGCAGGGCCGCGCGCGCGCCGATCTCGCCACGAGGAGTCCCAGCCATGGCTCAGCGAATCCTGTTGGGTGACGAGGCGGTCGGCCTCGCCGCCATCCATGCCGGCGTCACGTCGGCCTACGCCTACCCCGGCACGCCGTCCACCGAGATCCTCGAGTTCGTCATCGACCACGCCGAGCGCCACGGGGCGCCGCACGCGGCCTGGTGCGCGAACGAGAAGACCGCCTACGAGGAGGCGCTCGGCACCTGCTTCGCCGGCCGCCGCGCGTTGGTGTGCATGAAGCACGTCGGCCTAAACGTCGCCGCCGATCCGTTCATGAACTCGGCGCTCGTCGCGATCCACGGCGGTCTCGTCGTGGCGGTCGCGGACGACCCGGGCATGCACAGCTCCCAGAACGAGCAGGACACGCGCTGGTTCGCCGACTTCGCGCACGTGCCGTGCTTCGAGCCGGCCACGCAGCAGGAGGCGTACGACATGACGCGCGAGGCGTACGACGTCTCCGAGCGCTTCTCGGTGCCCGTCGTGATGCGCCTCGTGACGCGCCTCTCCCACAGCCGCACGAAGGTCGAGATCGGCGAGGCGCGCGAGCCGAACGCGATCCGCAAGGCGCCGGTCGCGAGCACGTGGGTGCTGCTGCCCGGCAACGCGCGCAAGCAGTGGAAGGAACTCCTCGCGCGCCAGGGCGCGATCGAGGCGTACACCGCCGAATCGAAGTGGAACACGCTGCACCTGAATCCGTCGCGGCGCGACCTCGGCGTGATCACGACCGGCGTGGCGCGGAACTACTTCCGCGAGAACCTCGCCGACCTCGGCTGGACGCCGTCGCACCTGCACATCGGCGCCTACCCGCTCCCGGTCGAGAAGATCCGCGAGCTGGCCGCGCACTGCGAGAAGATCCTCGTGCTCGAGGACGGCTATCCGTACGTCGAGCGGTTGATGCGCGGCGTGCTGCCCGGAACGACCACGATCCTCGGCCGCACGAGCGGCGAACTGCCGCCGACCGGCGAGCTCGATCCCGAAGTCGTGCGCACGGCACTCGGCCTGCCGACGCGGCCGTCGGTGTCGCTCGAAGGCCTCATCCTGCCGAACCGGCCGCCGCAGCTCTGCCAGGGCTGCCCGCACGGCCACGCGTACTCGGCGATCAAGGAAGCGCTCGCGGGCTACCCGCAGACGATGGTCACCGCCGACATCGGCTGCTACACGCTGGGCGCGCTCCCGCCCTACTCGGCCATCGAATCGTGCGTGTGCATGGGCGCCTCGATCGGCATGGCGAAGGGCGCCGCCGAGGCCGGCTTCGCGCCGGTCGTCGCGGTGATCGGCGACGGCACGTTCCTGCACTCGGGCGTCGCGCCGCTCATCGACGCGGCGGCGGCGAACGCGAACATGACCGTGATGATCCTCGACAACCAGGCCACGGCGATGACGGGCGTGCAGGACCCGCTCGTGCCCTCGTCGCGGCTCCACGACATCGTGCTCGGCACGGGCGTCGACCCCGAGCACGTGATCATCGTCGACGCGCACCCGCGCAAGGTGCACGAGAACGCCGAGACGCTCCGCAAGGAGTTCGACCACAAGGGGCTCTCGGTCGTGATCGCCGTGCGCGAGTGCAAGGTCGCCGCGAAGAAGCGCTCGCGGCTCGCCGAGGCGGTGGTGTGATGCGATACGACATCGTGCTGTCGGGCGTGGGCGGGCAGGGCGTGCTGTCCATGGCGGGGCTCATCGGGCGTGCCGCGGTCGCGTCGGGGCTGATCGCCAAGCAATCGGAAGTGCACGGCATGGCGCAACGCGGCGGTGCCGTGCAGGCGCACCTGCGCCTCTCGGACGTGCCGATCGAGAGCGACCTCATTCCGCGCGGCGGCGCCGATCTGATCCTCTCCCTCGAGCCGGTCGAGGCGCTGCGCTACCTGCCCTGGCTCTCGACCACCGGAACGCTGGTCACGTCCGCGAACGCCTTCGTGAACATCCCGGACTACCCGCCGACCGATCGCATCCTCGATCGCGTACGCGCGCTGCCGCACGCGATCGTCGTCGAGGCCGAACGGATCGCCGAGGAGTCGGGCGACCTGCTCGCCGTGAACACGGTGATGGTCGGCGCCGCGTCGCACCTGCTGCCGCTCGATCCGGTCTCGCTCGAGGACGCGGTGAAGGCGACGTTCGCGCGCAAGGGCGAGCGCACGCTGGCCGCCAACCTCACGGCCTTCGCGGCCGGGCGGAAGGCCGCCTCGTGAGCGGCGCGGCGGTGTCGCCCGCATCGACACCCGCCCGGCTGCTGGAGCACGCGCGCACGCGGCCCGAAGGCGTGCTGCTCGAGTCGGAGGGCATGGAGCTGCTCGCCGCGCTGGGCTTCGACGTCCCGAAGCGCGGCTTCGCCGTGAACGCCGCGGCGCTGGCCGCGTGGAGCGAGTCGCCGGTGCCCGGCGCACGGGCCGTGCTGAAGGCCATGTCGCCGAAGCTGCTGCACAAGACCGAAGCCGGTGCGGTCGCGATCGTCGAGAACCGGATCGAGGCGCTGGCCGCCGCGGCGCGCGAGATGGAAGCGCGCCTCGCCGCGCACTCGCTCGAGGGCTTCCTCGTCTGCGAGTTCGTGCCGCACACGCAGGGGCCCGGCCGCGAGTTCCTGCTCGGCCTGCGCCACACGCGCGACTTCGGCCCCGTGGTGACGCTGGCCGCCGGCGGCATCCACGCCGAGTTCCTCGCCAAGTCGCTCAAGGCCGACGAAGCGATCGCCGTGTTCAGCCCCACGCTCTCGCGCACGCGCACGATCGACGAGACGCTCGCGCGCCTCGCCGTGGCGCGGCTCGCGACCGAGCCGCAGCGCGGGCAGCCGCCGCTCGTTGCGCGCGAGGTGCTCGCGGACGCGGTGCGCCGCATGCTGCGCTTCGCGGCGTCGAGCGACGCGTCGGCGCTGGCGGAGTTCGAGGTCAACCCGCTCGTCGCCGCCGACGGCCGGCTGGTCGCGCTCGACGCGCTCGGCACGTGCGCGAGCGTGCGCGACGTGCCCGCGGCCCCGCGGCCCGTGCACCGGCTGCGCTCGCTGCTGGAGCCCGCTTCCATCGCGATCATGGGCGTCTCCGAGAAGTCGATGAACCCGGGACGGATCATCCTGCGCAACGTGCTGCGCGAGGGCTTCGACCGCTCGGCCGTCACGGTGGTGAAGCCCGACACGGCGTCGATCGACGGCGTGACCTGCGTCGACTCGCTCGCCGACGTGCCCGCGCCGGTCGATCTGCTCGTGCTGAGCGTCTCGGCACCGCAGGCGGCCGCGGCGCTCACCGAGGCCGCGGAACAGCACCTCGCCGAGAGCGTGGTGCTCATCCCGGGCGGCCTCGACGAGAACCCGGAAGCGCGCGGCCTCGTCGCCGAGATGCGCGAGGCGCTCGCGCGCGCGCGCGCCGGCGCCTGGGGCGGACCGGTCGTCAACGGCGGCAACTGCCTCGGCGTGCGCTCGCGGCCCGGGCGCTACGACACGCTGTTCATTCCCGAGTCGAAGCTCCCCCGCCCGGCCATCGATCCGGACCCGATCGCGCTCGTGACGGGCAGCGGCGCGTTCGCGGTGAGCAAGACGAGCAAGCTCGGCGACGTGCAGCCGCTCTACACGATCACGATCGGCAACCAGATGGACCTCACGGTCGCCGACTACCTCGAGTACCTGATCGAGGATCCGCGCGTCGAGACGGTCGCCGTGTACCTCGAGGGCTTCCGCCCGCTCGACGGCGCGCGCTTCGCGGGACTGGTCGAGCGCTACGTCGGCGCCGGACGACCCGTGATCCTCTACCTCGCCGGCCGCACCGCGGCGGGTGCCGCCGCGGCCGCGAGCCACACGGCCGCCGTCGCGGGCGACTTCACCGTCGCGCGCGCGCTCGCGCGCTCGGCGGGCGCGATCGTCGCGGACACGCTCGAGGAGTTCGAGGACCTCGTGCGGATCTTCACGCGCCTGCGCGGCCGGGCGGCCGACGGCCTGCGGCTCGGTGCGATGACGAACGCCGGCTTCGAGGCGGTCGCGATCGCCGACCGCCTCGGCCCCTTCACGCTCGCGCACTTCACCGAGGCGACGACGCGTGCGCTGGAGACGACGCTCGAACGCGCCCGGCTCAAGGGGATCGTGTCGCCGCGAAACCCGATGGACGTGACGCCGCTGCTCGACGACGCGGGCTACGAACAGGTCGTGCGCGCGATGCTCGACGATGCGAACGTGGACGTCGCGGTCGTCGGCTGTGTGCCGATGACGCAGGCGCTCAACACGCTCGCCGCGGGCGACGGCCACGGCGACGACGTGACGCGCGAGGGCGGGCTGGTGTGGCGCCTGGCGAAGCTGTGGCGCGAGCACTGCAAGCCCTGGGTCGCCGTCGTCGACGCGGGACCGCTGTACGATCCGATGGCGCGCGCGCTCGAAGCCGCCGGCATCCCGACGTTCCGCACCGCCGACCGGGCGCTGAAGCTCTTCGGCATCTGGTGCGAGGCGGAACGGCTCGAGGACTGACGCTCGTGCGGGGCGCGCGGGAGTGCGGCGCGCCTCGCTCCTTTCCCGACCCGGACCCGACCATGCCCGCTTCCGACGCCACGCTCTTCTCGCCGTTCACGCAGCGCTCGCTCACGTTGCGCAACCGCATCGTCGTGCCGCCGATGTGCCAGTACTCCGCCACCGACGGGCTCGCCGCCGACTGGCACATGGCGCACTACGGCGCGCTCGCCGCGGGCGGCGCCGGCGCCGTGATCTTCGAAGCGACGGCCGTGACCCCGGAGGGGCGCATCTCGCCCGGCGACCTCGGGCTCTGGAGCGACGCGCAGGTGGAACCGCTGGCGCGCGTCGCGCGCTTCGTCGCCTCGCAGGGTGCCGCGCCCGGCGTGCAGCTGGCGCACGCGGGTCGCAAGGCGGGATGCGCGCGGCCGTGGGACGGCGGCGCACCGCTCGCGAAGGACGCCGGCGGCTGGGACGTGTGGAGCGCGTCCGCGACGCCGTACGCGGACGGCTGGCCCGCGACGCGCGCGCTCGACGAGAACGGCGTGCTCACCGTGATCGACGCGTTCCGCGCCGCGGCCGTGCGCGCGCTCGCCGCCGGCTTCGCGTTCGTCGAGGTGCACGCGGCGCACGGCTACCTGCTGCACCAGTTCCTCTCGCCGCTGGTCAACACGCGCAGCGATCGCTGGGGCGGATCGTTCGAAAACCGCACGCGGCTCGCGCTCGAGGTGACGCGCGCGGTGCGCGCCGAGTGGCCCGCCGACCGGCCGGTGTGGGTGCGGCTGTCCGCCACCGACTGGGCCGAAGGCGGCTGGGACGCCGACCAGACCGTGGCGCTCGCGAAGCTGCTGCGAGAGGCCGGCGCCGACCTCGTCGACACCTCGAGCGGCGGGCTCGTGCCGTGGCAGAAGGTCGCGCCCGGTCCGGGCTACCAGGTGCCGTTCGCGGAGCGCGTGCGCCGCGAGGCCGGCATCGCGAGCGGCGCGGTGGGCCTCATCACCGAGCCCGCGCAGGCCGACGCGATCGTGCGCGAGGGCCGCGCGGACGTCGTGATGCTCGGCCGCGAGCTGCTGCGCGAGCCGCACTGGCCGCTGCGTGCGGCGAAGGCGCTCGGCGCCGAGACCGCATGGCCGAAGCAGTACCTGCGGGCGAAGGCGTAGCGGCGAGACGGGCCGGCGGCGCATCGGCCGCACGCGAAAGCGCCGGGCGGGATCGCTCCCGCCCGGCGCCCGGTGTGTCCGAATCGCGCGACGTCAGGCCTTGAGGTCGGCGAGCGCGTACATGCGATCGACGTTGCTCTGCACCCAGGTCTTCAGCCGCTCGATGTTCTGCTCCTGGCCGGCGACGACCTTCGGCTGGCCGGTTTCCTTGTCCTTGCGCACGAGGTGCGCGAAGCGGCGCTGCTCGGCCATGAACTCCTCGATGGACGGCCGCGACGCGGCGTCCTTCTCGCAGTCCTTCACCGAGCCGCCCTTGCCCCGCTCCCACGTGAACGCCGGGAACACGCCGCAGCGCGCGCCCAGCAACGCCAGTTCCACCGTCTGCCCGTCCTCGAACTTCCAGCCGCTGATGCAAGGCGAAGGCACGAAGATGACCGCCGTGCCCTCGACCTCGAGCGAACGCTCGACGGCCTTGAGGTACATCTTGCCGTGCGCCGGGCTCAGCTGCGCGACCATGCCCGCTCCCGCCGCGATGGCGAGATGGATGTAGTCGAGCGGCGGGTTCAGGTTACCGGGCGTGCCTTCCGCGGGCGTGGTGCTCGTGTCCGCGTAGGGCATGGTCGCCGGGCTGTACTGGAAGCCGGTGTTGGCGAAGATCTCGTTGACGAGCACGACGATCGTCACGCGAGCGCGACGATGGATCGTGTGCAGCAGGCTGCGCAGGCCGATGGCGAACGCGCCACCGTCACCGCTGGCCGAGAAGATCTGCACCTTGCGCTCGAGCGCGCCACACGCCGTCAGCGCGTCGGCGACATCGCGCGTCGCCTCCGCCAGCGTCGGAGCCGATTCGAACACGTTGTGCAGGATCGCGAACGACTTGGTCCAGTCGTCCGACGGACCGTCGCCACGTCCCCACGCCACGACGTTCGGGAACGCCAGCGTGGACACCTCGGCGCACGACGTGCCGATCGAGAAGATCGTCTTCACGCCGTTGTCCGTGACGCGGCCGATGTTCTGGAACGCGACCGACTCCATGCAACCCGGGCAGAGCGTCGAGCCCGGCCGGAAGCAGCTCTCGCGCTGGGCGAGATCCTTGTAGCCGCTCTTGAGGACGCTCATAGACGCGCTCCTTCGTGGAAGACCATGTAGGCCTGCTTCGGGGCCGTGGTCATGGCGTCCTTGGCCTCGTCGAGCATCGCTTCCCAGGTCGACTCGGAGACGTCGGCGCCGCCCATGCCACAGAACGCGCTGACGATGCGCGGGCTCTTGTCGAGTCCGTGCAGCGCGTCGGCGACGTCGAGGGTCAGGTGGCCGCGTCCCGAGTGGTGCGCCTGGTTGACGACCAGCACGACCTTCGCGTTCGCGAGACGCTTGCGGACGGCCTCGCGCGGGAACGGATTGATGAGGCGCATGGCGATGCCGGCGGTGGTGGCGCCGTTCTTCGCTTCCCACGCCTTGCGCACGGACTCGAACGTGCCGTAGTCGGGGCCCATGCCGACGACCGCGATGTCGACCGGCTTGTCGCCTTCGTAGCCGGTCTCGTCGAAGTACGCCAGGCCGGGGCGGCCGAACGTGCGCTCGAAGTCGGCGCCGATCTGCGGCAGCAGTTCGAGCGCGCGCTCGATGCGGCGCTTCTGCGCGACCTTGAAGCCCTGGAAATGGCGCGACGTGACGCAGTTGCCCATGGCCGTGTCACCGTTGATGAGCCCGGGCAGCTCGCAGTCCTTGATCCACTTGTCCTGGAACGCGTGCACGTCCTTGTCGGCTTCCACCCAGAACTTCGCGTTGCGATGGCTGTCCTTGATGCCGTAGTAGCCGGGCATCGTGGGCGTCATCACCTCGGGGTGCATGCTGAGACAGGGCGCCTGCAGGATGGTGTCGTAGATCTGCTGCTTGCCGCGGCAGCAGAGCTGGATGAAGCCGTCGTCCCGGTGCGCCATCGCGTCGGAGGGATCACCTTCGATGCACAGCGGATAGTTCGCCGTGGCGCGGTAGACGTCGATGATCATGGCGTTGCCGAAGCCGCTGGCACCCAGCGAGCGCGTCGTCTCGGTCATGTGATCGAGGCCGACGGAGCTCGTGGCGGTGATGAACACCAGGTCGCGGCACGCGCCGGACGCGCCGGCGATGTAGTCGGCGACCGCGTGCTCGGCTTCGAGCAACTTCACGCGCTTCGGCGTGCCCTGCTGCGCTCCGACCTTGGCCGCCACGGTCTCGATCCACTTGGTCGAGGGCGTGATCGGGAAGCCGGGGTAGATGATCGCGCGCCACATCTGCAGCGACGCGTAGGCCGCAGCCGTGTTGCCGTCGGCGGTGACCGCCTCGCGCTGCGGATAGAACGGGATGTGCGCCGCCTTCACCTTGGCGAGGTTGATGATGTCCGTGTAACGCTCGCCGCCGGGAGTGTCGACGTGCGGAGAAGGCCCGTGGGCCGTATCGATCGTGCTCATGAGCGGGCCCCCTGCGGTTCGGCTTCCCACTTGTCCTCGTACCGGCCCTCGGAGAAGAGCTTCTCGGGGCAGATCTCGATGCACTCGCCGCACAGCTTGCAGAACGCGTTGACGTCGGCACCGTGCACCTTGAGGCCCGTCTCGGCGTTCGGCGTCCAGCGGATGATGCCCTCGGGACAGTTCGTGATGCAGTGCGAGCAGCCCGTGCAGGCGTTGTTGGGATCCGCGAACTCGAGCCGGAAGCCGCTGCGGGCGTAGCTCGCGGTCTTGTTGTTCTGCGACAGCCGCAGGCGGGTCTGCGCGCCGATCGGCAGCACGCCGTAGCCCTCGAACTTGATGCTGGCGTGATCGCCGGGGCGCGCCTCGTCGAACTCGCCGACGCGGATCGCGGACTTGGTGTCGAGCATCGCCGCCTTGTTGCGCTCGATGAGCACGTCCGGAATGCGGCGCTTCTTGAGCTGGTTGAGGAAGACGCCGACGACGTCGTCCATCGGCAGGCCGCCGATGGCTTCGGTCATGGCGACGTACGCCGACACGTTGCCGATCGCGTGCTTGAGGTGCTTGGTGCCGATGTCGTCACCGGGCACGGTCATGACGCGACCCGACAGGTGGAAGTGCTTGGCGCACTCCTCGGGCGAGCGGCGTGTGTTGATCACGAAGGTTCCGCCGACCGGGACGCCCTCGGCGAAGTCCTGCGACTTGGCCGCGACCTCGTCCATGAGCAGCGTGACGACGGGGCGCGTGACCTCGCAGCCGACGGCGATGGGCTTCGCGCTCACCCGCAGGAACGAGCGGATGTTGGCGCCACGACGGGCGGAACTGAAGAACGGCCATTCCTGCACGTGGGTGTTCGGTAGGCTGGAAAACAGCGCGGCCAGGCTCTGGAACGCCAGAACGAGGCCGCCACCCGCCTTACCGTCACCCCGGACCTCGAGAGCCGACTCCTCGAGAATCTTGCGGGGATCGAGTGTTCGCATGATCGTTACCTACTTCTTCTTCCAGAGGATGGCCTTGCCGGGACAATCCGTCATGATTTGCTGCACTCTTGGCATGAACGACTCCTCGAGCGCGCTGTTGTACACCTCCGCGACCTCCTCACCGTCCACCTTGCGGAACGCCTGGGGCACGGCCTTGATGCAGTCGCCGCATTCGGTGCAAAGGTCTTGATCGACAAAGAATTCGGGCAGCTGGCCCATCGCGAACTCTCCTTGAGTAAGTTGGCGGTTCCCACTCCCAACCGGCGGAATCGCCGGACGTACCCCAATCCCTCGCATAACCTATGCTAGATCGCGTCGTGAATCGCTCAAATCCAACAGGCGAGCCGCATTCGTCCATCCGGAGGACCGCCGCCCAATGCCACGCTTCCGTGGAAACCCGTTTCATCGCGTGTTGCCGCAGACCGCGCCGAACGAGAATCTCTCTCGCCGGCGTTTTCTCTTGAGCCTCGGCGCCCTCGCCGGTGGCGCCGCCCTTTCCCCTCTCCTCGGCCGCATTCCCGCCGTCGCCCACCTCGGTGGCCGGCTGCAGCGCGTCGAGGCCTCCCGTGCCGGCCTCGGCACCTGGATCCGCATCGTCGCGAGGCACCCCGATCCGGCCGTGGCCGAGCGGGCGATCGCGCGCGCGTTCTCGGCGATCGACCTCGTCGACCGCCAGATGAGCGTGCACCGGCCCGACAGCGAGCTCGCCCGGGTCAACGCCGCCGCCGGCGAGCGCTCACTGCCCGTGAGCGCTGCGCTGCTCGACGTGGTCGAGCGCGCGCGTCGCGACGCGTTCGCGACGAACGGCGTGCACGACCCGACCGTGATGCCGCTCATGAAGCTCTACGGCTTCTACGACTCGGGCCGCTCCCACCTGCCGAGCGATCGCGAGATCGCCGCGGCGCTCGACGTGACCGGCGCACGCTGGATCGCGATCGACCGCACGGCGGGCACGCTCGGACTGACGCGCCGCGGCGCAGCGCTCGACCTCGGCTCGATCGGCAAGGGCTGGGCGATCGACCGCGCGGTCGACGCGATGCGCGCCGAAGGCATCGAGTCCGGCCTCGTCGACGTGGGCCGCAACGTGTACGGACTCGGGACGCCCGAGGACGACGCGAAGGGCTGGCGCGTGGGCGTGCTGCACCCGACGACCGGCGCCGTCGACCGCGTGTTCGAGCTCAACGACAGCGCGGTCGCGACGAGCGGCAACTACGAACAGTGGCGCACGCTCGACGGCGTGCGCGTCGGCCACCTGCTCGACGCGCGGATGGGCCGCCCCGCGCACGGGCACCTCAGCGTGACGGTGCACGCACGCACCGGCCTGCTGTCCGACGAGAACTCGTCGCGGGCGTACCTGCTCGGGGCGAACGACGTGAGCGGACTCGAGGGCATCCTCGCGACGCACAGCATCGGGTGACCCCATGAGCCACGCCACCGCGGGGTTGCACACGTTCGGCCGCGGGGGAATCCACCCCGGCCCTCACAAGGAAGCGACGGCCGGCAAGGGCATCGAGACGCTGCCCACGCCGGGCGAGGTCGTGCTGCCGCTGCTGCAGCACCTCGGCGCGCCCGCCGAGCCCATCGTCAAGAAGAACGAGATCGTCCGCCGCGGCCAGAAGATCGCCGACGGCGGCGCCACGGGCGTGCCGTTGCACGCGCCGATCAGCGGCAAGATCCGCCCCGTCGAGAAGCGGCCGCACCCGACGATGGCGATCGCGCCGTCGCTCGCGATCGCGGCGGTCGAAGGCGCCGAGGGCGAACTCGAGTTCCCCGAGGATCCGGCGTGGCGCACGCTCGATCGGGAGGAATCGCTCGCGCGCGTGCGTGAAGCCGGCATCGTCGGCCTCGGCGGCGCCGCGTTCCCGACGTGGCGCAAGCTCGAGTTCGCGATCCAGTCCAAGGTCGACACGCTGGTGATGAACGGCGCGGAGTGCGAGCCGTACCTGACCAGCGACTACCGCCTGATGCTGGCGCACCCGCTCGCGATCGTGGAAGGCTCGATCGCGATCGCGCGCATCATCGGCGCGCGCAACGTGCAGTTCGGCGTCGAGTCCGACAAACCGGATGCGATCGCGGCGTTCCGCGACGCGGCGAAGCAGGTCGATGCCGGCGGCTGCCTGCTCGACGTGGTGCCCGTGCTCGCGCGCTATCCGCAGGGCGCGGAGAAGCAGCTCGTGTTCGCGGTGACCGGCCGCACCGTGCCGCCGCGTGCGCTGCCGAGCGCGGTCGGCGTGCTCGTGCAGAACGTCGCGACGGCGCTCGCCGTGCACGACGCGCTGCGCTACCGCAAGCCGCTCATGGACCGCGTGCTGACCGTGACCGGCCCCGGCGTTCGCGAGCCCAAGAACGTGCTCGTACCGCTCGGCGTGTCGCTCACCGACGTCGTCGAGTTCTGCGGCGGTCTGACGCCCGACGCGACGCGTATGGTCGCGGGCGGACCGATGATGGGCCGCGCGCTGCCGCGCCTCGACGTACCGCTCATCAAGGGCATGAACGGCCTCGTGCTGCTGACGGGCAAGGGCCCGCTCGAGGACGGCTTCGGTGCCTGCATCCGCTGCGGCCGCTGCCTCGACGCCTGCCCGCTCGGACTCGAGCCGGACCAGGTCTCCATCCGCGTCGAGGCGGGACGCACGCTCGACACCGAGCGCCACGGCGCGCTCGAGTGCTACGAGTGCGGCTGCTGCAGCTACGTCTGCCCCGCCGGCCGACCGCTCGTGCAGTTCATGCAGGTGGCCAAGGGCGCGCTGCGACGCGCCGCCGACGCGCGGAGGGCTTCGTGAGCGAATCCGACAGGCAGTTCGTCCTCACGCCCGGTCCGCACCTGCACGCCGCGGAGAGCACCGCGAAGATCATGTGGTGGGTCAACGGCGCGCTCGCTCCCGCGGCACTGTGGGGCGTGTACGTGTTCGGGCTCAACGCGCTCGCGGTCGTCGTCGCGTCGATCCTCGGCGCGGTCGGCGCCGAGTGGATCTCGAGCCGCATGCTCAGGCGCAGGCCGACCCTCACCGACGGCAGCGCCGTGTGCACCGGCCTGCTGATGGCGCTGACGCTGCCACCTCGCCTGCCGGCGTGGGAAGCGTTCGTCGGTGCGCTGTTCGCGATCGCGCTCGGCAAGATGATCTTCGGCGGACTGGGCTTCAACCTCTTCAACCCCGCCCTGCTCGGCCGCGCGTTCCTGATGGCCACGTTCCCGCTCGCGATGACGTCGGGCTGGGCCGCGCCGCGTCCGTGGTTCACCGCGAACCTCGACGCGGTGACGACCGCCACGCCGCTCGCCGTGCTCAAGGAACAGGGCCTCGATGCGGCGATCAAGCTCGTCACGAGCCCCGCCGGACTGTGGAGCGCTCTCGCACTCGGCTTCCGGCCCGGCTCGATCGGCGAGGTCTCGATGCTGCTCGTCGCGATCGGCGCCGGCGTGCTGCTGGTGCGCCGCATCATCACGCTCACCATTCCTCTCAGCGTCTTCGCCGGCGTCGCGCTGTCGACGCTGCACACCGGCGTTCCGATGCTGCACCTGATGAGCGGCGGGCTGTGGCTCGGCGCGTTCTTCATGGCGACGGACTACGTGACGTCGCCGTCGAATCGGAACGGCCAGATCGTCTTCGGACTGATCGTCGGCCTGCTCACGGGCGTGATCCGCGTCTACGGCGGTTATCCCGAGGGCATCTGCTACGCGATCCTGATCGCCAACGCCATCGCGCCGGCGCTCGACCTGTGGTTCCGGCCGAAGCGCGCGACCGCCGTGGGGACTCCGTCATGAGCAGCGACCAGCTGGTGAACATCGAAGGCGCCCCGAAGCCCGCGATGGACCCGCGCGAGGTCGTGCGCATCGCGATCAACCTCTCGCTGGTGTGCGCGCTCGGCGCCATCGTTCTGGGCGGCGTGTACATGGGCACCGTGCGCTACCAGACGGCGGCGCGACTCGAGGGCGAGCGCCGCGCGGTCGCGACCATGCTCGCGCTGCCGGCCGACGCGAAGGTGCTCGAAGTGCGCCAATACCTCGATCCGGCGAAGCGCGAGGTCGTCTACCGTGCGAAGCCCTACGGCGAAGAAGCCGCACCGGTGAACGAACTCGTCTTCTCGCTGGACGGCACGCTCACGTCGAGCAACGCCGCGGCAGCCGCCGGCGAACCGAAGGGCCTCGCCGAGCTCGGGCGGCTGTTCGTCGCCACGCGTGGCGGCGCGCCCGCCGGCTTCGTGATCGAGGGCGAGTCGCGCGGCTACAAGAACCGCATCCGCTTCTTCGTCGCGATGGACACGGCGTTCGTGATCCAGGGCGTGCGCGTCCTCGAGCACGAGGAGGATCCCGGCCTCGGCGCCGAAGTCGCGACCACCGTGTTCCAGGGCCAGTACGTCGGCCGCACCGCCGATCGCGTCGCCTCGCTCGAGGTGACGCGCGATCCGATGCCCGAGGACTGGCGCGCGGCACTGAGCGGGCTCGCGAGCTCGTCGGTGTCGGACTGGCGCGCGAAGAACGGAACGCTGATCGAACGCGAGGCGCCGAAGCCGATCTACGCGGTCACAGGCGCCACCATCTCCAGCCGCGCGCTGACGCGCGGCGTGCGCACGACGGTGGATCACTTCCGCCGGCGCTGGAATCTCATCGGCCCCCGACTCGGAGGTCAGTCGTGAGCGAGACCACGCGTCCTCCGGGCGCGCTGCAGCTGCTGGTGAACGGCATCCTCGCCGAGAACCCGGTGTTCCGGCTGGCGCTGTCGCTCTGCCCCGCCGTCGCGGTCACGACGACCGTGCTGAACGGCTTCATCCTCGGCGTCGCGGTGCTCGCGGTGCAGGTGCTCTCGAGCGTCACCGTCGCGATCGTGCGTGGCCTGATCCACCCGCGCGTCCGCATCCCGGTCTACACGATCATCATCGCGATCTGGGTCAGCGCGATCGACATGACGCTCGCCGCGTTCACGCCGGCGCTCTACGCGCAGGTCGGGCTCTACATCAAGCTCATCGTGGCGTTCGCGATCATCATCTCGCGCCTCGAGGTGTTCGCGTCGCGCCAGCCGCTCGTGCCCTCGTTCTGGGACGGCCTCGGCATGGGCCTGGGCTTCCTGCTCGCGCTGGTCGTGATCGGCGCGTTCCGCGAGCTGCTCGGCAACGGTTCGTTCGCCGGCATCCCGCTGCTCCACGGCAAGCCGCTCCTCTTCTTCGCGCTGCCGGCCGGCGGGTTCTTCTCGATCGCGCTGCTGATGGCGTTCTTCAACCGCATCGAACGGGCGGTCTCCGGCGACGTGAAGAAGCCGGCCTCCGGCGGAGGGCACCATGGCTGACCTGAAGCTCACCCCCGCCGCGGCGCTCGTGCCGCTCGCGATCGTCGCGCTGTTCGCGATGCCGGCGATGCTGCCGACGACCGCGCCGCTGACGGGGACTCCAGCCACGAAGCTCGTCCAGGCGCGGGTCGTGGCGCCGAACCATGTGCGGTTGCGCTTCGACGGACCCGTGGGGCACGCCGAGGCCGCGAACTTCCGCTTCACCGAGGCGTCGGCGCCGGACGCGCCGCTGCCCGTGACGCAGGTGAGCCCGAGCAGCGACGGCTCGGTCGTGCTCACGATCGGCCAGGCGCTGCGCGCGGCGGACCGCTACCACCTCGAAGTCGCCGACCCGCCGGTGTCGCGCGACGTGGCGCCGCCCGCGTGGGCGCTGTTGCTGACGGTGTTCCTGTCGTCGGCGCTCATCAACAACTTCGTGTTCACGCGCTACCTCGGCCTGTGCATCTTCTTCGGCGTCTCCAAGCGCGTCGAGACCGCGGTCGGCATGGGCGTCACCTTCACCGCGGTGATGCTCTTCACGGCGCTCACGTCGTGGGCGGTCGACACGTACTTGCTCCGGCCGCTGCACCTCTCGTTCCTGCAGGTGCTCGTGTTCATCGGGACCGTGGCCGCGGTCGTGCAGTTCCTCGACACGATGCTCAAGAAGACGCACCCCGCGCTGCACAAGGGGTTCGGCGTCTACCTGATGCTGATCACGACGAACTGCGTGATCCTCGCGGTGCCGCTGCTCAACGCCGGCTCGAAGGCCTCGTTCGCCGAAGCGGTCTCGCTCGCGCTCGGCTCGGGCCTCGGCTTCGCGCTGGCGCTGTTCCTGATGTCGACGGCCCGCGAGAAGATGGAACTCGCGCGGGTGCCGAAGAGCTTCGAAGGCCTGCCGATCGCGTTCGCGCTCGCGGGACTGTTCGCCCTCGCGTTCATGGGCTTCTCGGGTCTGGACTTCTTCCGGTAGGACGGGCATGGATCACGGAGCGTTGGGAATCGCGTTGTGGGGCCTCGGCGTGTTCACCACGCTGGGACTCGTCTTCGGCATCGCCCTCGGCGGAGCGGCGGAGCGCTTCAAGGTCGCGAGCAACCCGGTCGTCGACCGCGTGCGCGACCGGCTGCCATCCGCGAACTGCGGCGCGTGCGGCTACGCCGGCTGCACCGCGTACGCCGAGGCCGTCGTCGAGCGCGCCGACGTGCCCTCGAACCTGTGCATCCCCGGCGGCGCGAGCGTGGCGCAGGCCGTGGCGGAACTCACCGGCAAGGCCGCGGGCGCGGTCCAGGACCGCATCGTCGTCATGACCTGCCACGGCACCTCGGCGTTCGCGAAGAACGAGGCCGAGTACGCCGGCATTCCGACGTGCGCCGCCGCCGCGCTGGTGTTCGGCGGACCGCGCGCGTGCAAGAACGGCTGCCTCGGTCTGGCCGACTGCGTGCGCGCGTGCCCGTTCGACGCGCTCAAGATCGGCGAGGGCGGCATCGCGCAGGTCATTCCCGAGAAGTGCACCGGGTGCGGCGTGTGCGTGACCGTCTGCCCGAAGGACCTCTTCCGCCTCTACCCGCGCAGCCGCCGCATCGAGCTCGCGTGCAAGGCCGTCGACAAGGCGTCCATCGTCCGCGCGACGTGCATGGTAGGCTGCACGACGTGCCGTAAGTGCGTGTCCAAGTGCCCGGCCGGCGCGATCGAATGGGACGGCCGCACGATCCTGATCGACCACGTGAAGTGTCTCGCCTACGGGCCGAGCTGCAACGAAGCCTGCGTCGACATCTGTCCCACCAACGTCCTCCACCGAATCGGCCAGTCGCCCCGTCCGGAACTGGTCGAGATCGGCGAACCTTCAGGAGTCTCGTGATCATGGAAACCCGCACCGAGACGATTCCATCCTC